>WNFY01000358.1_pt1 | contig 67218 bp, 55 predicted proteins | sample 5400091 | NCBI WGS metagenome assembly WNFY01 (sample SAMN13153364, study PRJNA577476) | soil metagenome | isolation source: 60 cm soil or saprolite under grassland replicate 1 | place: USA:California | collected 2016-06-15
TGCCGGTCGCCCCGGTCACCGCGTTCCACAAGATCGCCAAGCGCCGGTTCGACGACATCTCCGGCGTGGCCGTCGCCTATGCGCTGAGGCTAGGCCAGGACCGTTCGGTCGAATCCATCTTTATCGGGCTGGGCGGGGTGGCCGCCACGCCGATCCGGGCGCTGGCCGCCGAGCAGGCGCTGGCGGGCAGGCCGTGGACGCGCGAGGTGGTCGCGGCGGCCGCGGAGGAGATGGCCGGGGCCGGCACGCCGATGAGCGACCATCGCGCCAGCCAGGCCTACCGGATCGCGATGCTGCGCAACTCGCTGCTGAAGTTCTTTGCCCAGACTCAACAAGCAGGGCCGACGGAAGGGGCCAGCCATGAGTAAGGGATACGGATCGCTGGCCGACCGCCCCGACCGGCCCGTGGTGGGCCTGGCGGTCTCGCACGAGAGCGCGGACCTGCACGTCACCGGGGAGGCGCTGTACACCCAGGACCTGGTCGGGCGCACGCTCGGCACGCTGCACGCCTGGCCGGTCCAGGCCCCGCACGCGCACGCCCGGGTCGCCGGCCTGCGCACCGCGGCCGCCTACGACGAGCCCGGCGTGGTCCGGGTGCTGACCGGTGAGGACGTGCCCGGGCTCAACGACGCCGGCGAGAAGCACGACGAGCCGCTGTTCCCCACCGAGGTCATGTTCTACGGGCACGCGGTCTGCTGGGTGCTCGGCGAGACGCTGGAGGCGGCCCGGCAGGGCGCGACCAGGGTCGAGGTCGACTACGAGCCGCTGCCCGCGCTGGTCAGCGTGCACGACGCCATCGAGGCCGGAAGCTACCAGGGCCACCAGCGCACGGTCAGCCGCGGCGACGCGGCCGCCGGGCTCGAGCGGGCCGCGTACCGGTTCAGCGGCGAGCTCGAGATCGGCGGCCAGGAGCACTTCTACCTGGAGACCCAGGCCGCGCTGGCGCTGGTCGACGAGAACGGGCAGATCTTCGTGCAGTCCAGCACGCAGCACCCGTCCGAGACCCAGGACATCGTGGCGCACGTGCTCGGCCTGCCCGCGCACGAGGTCACCGTGCAGTGCCTGCGGATGGGCGGCGGCTTCGGCGGCAAGGAGTTCCAGCCGCACGGGCTGGCCGCGGTGGCCGCGCTGGGCGCCACCCTCACCGGGCACCCGGTGAGCCTGCGGCTGAACCGCACCCAGGACATCACCATGACCGGCAAGCGGCACCCGTTCTTCGCCACCTGGGAGGCCGGCTTCGACTCAGGCCATGGGCTCTGCGCGCTGCGCGCCACGCTGACGTCAAACGGCGGCTGGAGCCTGGACCTGTCCGAGCCCGTGCTGGCCCGGGCGCTGTGCCACATCGACAACGCGTACTGGATCCCCGACATCGAGGTCACCGGCCGGATCGCCAGGACCAACCGGCCGTCGAACACCGCGTTCCGCGGCTTCGGCGGGCCGCAGGGCATGATCGTCATCGAGGACATCCTGGGCCGCTGCGCGCCCGCGCTCGGGATCGAGCCGCACGAGCTCCGGCACCGGAACTTCTACGCGCCCGGCCAGGCCACCCCGTACGGCCAGCCGGTGCGGCACGCCGAACGGCTCGAGGCGGTCTGGTCGCAGGCGATCGAGTGCAGCGACTTCGCCCGCCGCCGGGCCGAGGTGGCCGCGTTCAACGCCGCCCACCCGGAGGCCAAGCGCGGGCTGGCGATCACCCCGGTCAAGTTCGGCATCTCGTTCAACCTGACCGCGTTCAACCAGGCCGGCGCGCTGGTGCACGTGTACAAGGACGGCTCGGTGCTGATCAACCACGGCGGCACCGAGATGGGCCAGGGCCTGCACACCAAGATGATCCAGGTCGCGGCGACCGCGCTCGGCGTGCCGATGAGGACGGTCCGGCTCGCGCCGACGCGCACCGACAAGGTGCCGAACACCTCGGCCACCGCGGCCAGCTCCGGCGCGGACATCAACGGCGGCGCGGTCAAGAGCGCCTGCGACCAGATCCGGGCGCGGCTGGCTACCGTGGCCGCGGGCCAGCTCGGCGTGCACCCGGACGACGTGCGGTTCGCCGACGGCGTGGTCACCGGCATCGGCTTCCATGACAAGCGGATCGCCTGGGCCGACCTGGTACACAACGCCTACTTCCAGCGGGTCCAGCTGTGGGCGGCCGGCTTCTACCGCACCGAAGGACTGCACTGGGACGCCGAGCGGATGCAGGGCGAGCCGTTCAAGTACTTCGCCTACGGCGCCGCCGTGGCCGAAGTCGAGGTGGACGGGTTCACCGGCGCGTACCGGCTGCGGCGCGCGGACATCGTGCACGACGTGGGCGACAGCCTGTCCCCGCTGATCGACGTCGGCCAGATCGAGGGCGGCTTCGTGCAGGGCGTCGGCTGGCTGACGCTGGAGGAGCTGCTCTGGGACGAGACGGACGGATCGCACCGCGGGCGGCTCAATACTCAGGCCGCGTCGACCTACAAGATTCCGAGCTTCTCCGAGATGCCGCCGGTGTTCAACGTGCACCTGTTCGAGCGGGCCACCGAATCCGGCGTGGTCTACGGTTCCAAGGCGGTCGGCGAGCCGCCGCTGATGGAGGCGTTCAGTATGCGCGAGGCGCTGCGGCAGGCGGTGGCCGAGTTCGGGCCCGCAGGCTGGAGCGTCGACCTCGGCTGCCCCTCCACCCCGGAAGCCGTCTTCTGGGCTCTTCTTTCTGCCCGCGATGCCGCGCAGGCCGAGCAGCCGGTCCCGGCTCACGCGGGGGTGTGACGATGGACTGGCTCAAGGCCGCCCAGCAATTGCGGGACGAGGGTCAGCCCGGCGTGCTGGTGACCGTGGCCGAGGTGCGCGGGCACGCGCCGCGCGAGGCGGGGGCGAAGATGGTGGTCGGCCGCGAGCGCACCTGGGGCAGCGTCGGCGGCGGCAACCTGGAGGCGACCGCGGTCGCCCGGGCCAGGGAGATGATCGGGTCCGGGGCCGCCGAGCCGCAGGTGCACGAGGCCAGGCTCAACCCGCACGCCAGGAACGAGCATGGCCGTCAGTGCTGCGGCGGGGTGGTCCGGCTGCTGCTCGAGCCGCTCCCGGCGCGGCCGGTCGTCGCGCTGTTCGGCCTCGGGCACGTCGGCTACGAGCTGGCCCGCATCCTGTCCCGGCTGCCGGTCCGGCTGCTGCTGGTTGACTCGCGCCCCGAGCAGCTGGACCGGGTCCGGCTGGCGGACGTGATCGACGGCACCGCCGACGTCAGCATCCACCACACGCTGCTCGGCGAGCAGGTGCTCGAGCAGCTGCCGCGCGGCGCGCACGTGGTGATCATGACGCACGACCACGCCGAGGACTACGCGCTGTGCGACGCGGCCCTGCGGCTGCCGCAGCCGCTGGGCAGCATCGGGCTGATCGGCTCGGCCGCCAAGTGGACGCGCTTTGCGGCCCAGCTGGCCGGCGCCGGGCACGGCCCCGAGGCGATCGGCCGGATCACCTGCCCGATCGGGCAGCCCGGGATCACCGGCAAGGACCCGGCCGTGATCGCGGTCGCGGTCGCCGCCGCGCTGCTGTCCGCCGTCGGAGACCGCGCCGCCGTGACGGTGACCCGGTGACGATCTACGCCGCGACCGTCGTCGACACGCCCGGCGACCCGTTCACCGGGGACCCGGCCGGGCTGGCTGATGAGGGCGCGCTGGCCGAGGACGGCGCGCTGCTGGTCCGGGACGGCGTGATCCGCGCCCGGGGCTCGCTGGAGGAGCTGCGCGCCGCCCACCCCGGCGAGGAGGTCACTCGCCTGGACGGCGGGCTGCTGCTGCCCGGATTCGTCGACACCCACGTCCACTTCCCGCAGATCCGGGCGATCGGCGGCCTGGGCCTGCCGCTGCTCGACTGGCTCGAGCGGTACGCGCTGCCCGAGGAGTGCAAGCTGGCCGACCGGGCCTACGCCCGCGCGGTGGCCGGGGAGTTCATCGACGGCCTGGTGGCATCGGGTACGACCAGCGCGCTGGTGTTCGGCTCGCACTTCGCCCCGGCCATGGACGAGCTGTTCACCGCGGCCGGGCGGCGGGGCCTGAACATCACCTCCGGCCTGGTGCTGTCCGACCGGAAACTGCCCCCGGACCTGCTGCACTCACCGGAGACCGCGCTGGCGGACAGCGCCGACCTGATCCTGCGCTGGCACGACCGCGGCCGGCTGCGCTACGCGGTCACGCCGCGGTTCTCGCTGTCAACCTCGGACGAGATGCTCGACGCCTGCGCGCAGCTGCTCGGCAAGGGCGTCTGGTTCACCTCGCACATCAACGAGAACCTGGCCGAGGTCGCGACCGTGGCCGGGCTGTTCCCCGGGGCGCGGCACTACCTGGACACCTACGGCCGGCACGGCCTGGTCACCTCCCGCAGCGTGTTCGCGCACAACGTCCACCCCGGCGACGCCGAGCTCGCCCTGCTGGCCGAGCACGGCGCTTCGGTCGCGCACTGCCCGACCAGCAACAGCGCCCTGGGCAGCGGTCTTTTCCCGCTGCGCCGGCACGTGGAGTACGGGATCGGTGTCGCGCTCGGCTCCGACGTGGGCGCGGGCACCGGGCTTTTCCTGCCCAAGGAGGCGCTGCAGGCCTACTTTGTCCAGCAGTTGCTCGGCCCGGCCGGGCTGAGCCTGACGCCGGCCCACCTGCTGTACCTGGCGACCCGGGCGGGCGCCCGGGCGCTCGGGCTGGAGGACCGGGTCGGCGACCTCGCGGTCGGCAGGGACTTCGACGCGGTCTGGCTGCGCCCGGCCGACGGGAGCACGCTGGCGGTCAACCTGCGTCACGCCCGCGACACCTCCGACGCGCTGGCCAGGATGTTCGCCCTGGCCACCCCGGCGGACGTGGCCGGGGTGTGGATACGCGGCGTGCGCGCCGCCGGAGCCGAGCCCTAGCTCCTAAACGACTATGGCTAAAGCGCCGGCCAAGTAACGGGCGCCGCCCTAGGAGCCCAGGCTGGCGCGGTAGGCGCGCCAGCCGCCGTGGCTGGTGATGTCCTTGTGGATGCCGAGGGCGTTCTCGGCCTCCCGCAGCACCATGGCGAACGACAGCTCGCCGTCCTGGAGCTCGACGATGGAGAGCTCGAGCTCGGCGGGTTCGGTGGCTAGCAGGGCGTTCAGCGGTCCCATGGGCACGTCGTACAGCTCGCCGAGGATCGGCTCGCCGCCGTCGGCGGACGGGTAGAGGGCCGGGAACTCGTCGCGGACCGAGAAGAACCGGTACTTTGCCGCGGTGCGCCGCTCCCCCACCAGCGGCACGCCCTCGATCGTGTAGTGCGCCCGCCCCCCGCGCATCCCGTCTCCGTTGAGGAACATCAAAGCCATCCCAGCCCTCCCTCGCCACGGGACTAATACCCACCAGCGGGTCGATGGCACACCGGGCCGACCCGGTCAGGAGGAGGCGGGGCCCGCCCTTCACCTCGCGGCGACTGACCGGGTCGCGGGAGCACGCGCCCGCCCGTTCGGGATAATAATTCTCTTGATCTTGCAGGCGCGGACGAGGAGTGCCGGGATGAGGGCGTACGAGCCGTTCAACAGCGCGCTCGACCCGGAGCTGGTGGCCGACGTGCTCGACGTGATCAGGGAACTGGCCGAAGGCGGGATGACGATGCTGATCGCCACCCACGAGATGGGGTTCGCGCGCGACATCGCCAGCCGGGTGTGTTTCCTGGCCGACGGGCAGATCGTGGAACAGGCGCCGCCCGCACGGTTGTTCAGCGAACCGTCGGACGAACGGACCCGGCGCTTCCTGCGGCGCATCGTCGACGCGGGACGCCTGTGAGGCCAGATAATGAGCAGAGTATGAGCGAATCGTCGTCAGAGGCACGTGATGTCATCGAGGTCTCTGATGCTGACATGGCCGCCGCCGCGGCTGAAGAGACCGGCGCGCAGGACGCGGAGGTCAGCGAGGAGACGGGGGGGCCGTTCTCGCAGAAGACGGCGTGGGTGCGGCGCATGGAGACGCCGCTGCGCAGCTTCCTGCGTACCGAGACCGGCAGCGCCTCGGTGCTGGCCGCGGCCACCGTACTCGCCCTGATCTGGGCGAACCTGAGCATCTCGTCCTACGAGAAGTTCTGGACGACCCCGCTGTCCGTGACCGTCGGCAGCTCGAACGTGTCTCTCGATGTACGCGAATTCGTGAACTCCGGGTTGATGGCGCTGTTCTTCCTGGTCGTCGGGCTGGAGGCGCGGCGCGAGTTCGACGTGGGCGAGCTGCGGGTACGGAGCAGGCTCACGCTGCCGCTGCTGGTCGGGCTGGCCGGCATGGCCGTGCCCATCGCCATCTTCCTGGTGGTGAACGCCGGGCATCCCGCCATGCACGGCTGGGGGATGGCGATGTCCACCGACACCGCCTTCGCCCTCGGCGCGCTCGCCCTGGTCGGGCGCAGGCTGCCGGATCGCGTCCGCACCTACCTGCTCACCTTCTCGGTCGTCGACGACCTGACCGCGTTGGTGGTCATCGCGATCTTCTACAGCGGGCACATCCAGATGGTGGCGCTGGCCTGGGGGCTCGGGTTCATCGCCCTGGTCCTGGTGCTGCGGGCGCGCGGCAACAGGAGCGGGATCCTGTACCTGCTCATCGGGATCGCGGCCTGGGTGGCGTTCCTCAAGTCGGGCGTGGACCCGATCGTGGTCGGCCTGGTCTTCGGCCTGCTGACCTACGCGTACTCGGCGACCCGGGAATCGCTGGAACAGGCATCCGAGGCGTTCCGGCTGTTCCGCGAGCAGCCCACCGCCGAACTCGCCCAGTCCGCGCGCACCGTGGTGCGCACCGCGATCTCGCCGAACGACCGGCTGGCCCAGCTCTTCCACCCCTGGACCAGCTACGTCATCGTGCCGCTGTTCGCGCTGGCCAACTCGGGCATCGTGCTGAACACCGAGTTCCTGGCCCGGGCCTACACCGCGCCGGTCACGCTCGGTATCATCCTCGGGTACCTGGTGGGCAAGCCGCTCGGCACTGCCGGGTGCGCGTGGCTGGTCAGCAAGCTCAGCCACGGCCGGGTGCGGCCGTCGGTCGGCTGGGGCGCGGTGGCGGGCACCGGCACGGTCGCCGGGATCGGCTTCACCGTGTCCCTGCTGATCGCGTCGCTGGCGCTGCACGGCGACGTGCTGGCCGAGGCGAAGCTCGGCATCCTGTCCGCAGTCGTGGCCGCAGCCGCTCTGACCTGGGTCATCTTCCGGCTGGTGAACAAGCTGCCGGTGCAGGCCAGATTCCGCGCGCTGCTGGGTACCGCCGAGGTCATCACCGACCTGGCGGTGCCGGTGGACCCGGAGCGAGATCACATCCGCGGCCCGGAGGAGTCGATGGTCACCCTGGTGGAGTACGGCGATTTCGAGTGCCCATACTGCGGCATGGCCGAGCCCGTGGTGCGGGAACTGCTGCGGGACTACGGCGAGATCCGGTACGTGTGGCGGCACCTGCCGCTGAACGACGTCCACCCGAACGCCCAGCTCGCGGCCGAGGCCACCGAGGCAGCCGCCCGGCAGGGCGCGTTCTGGGAGATGCACGACCTGCTGCTGGACCACCAGGACGCACTGCACCCCCGGGACCTCATGGGGTACGCGGACTCGCTCGGCCTCGACACCGACCGGTTCGCCGCCGACCTGCGCAAGCACGCGGGGGCGACGCACGTCGGCGAAGACCTGGAATCCGCCGACCTGTCCAATGTGTCCGGGACCCCAACGTTCTTCGTCAACGGCAAGCGGCATTACGGCGCCTATGACATAGAAACCCTGAAAAAGGCGGTCAAGCTGGCCAAGGCCCGGGCACTTATCAGCGCCTGAATTCCGCGACACGCCTTAGCCGTTTACCAGATTTCGGCCGGTCATTGTGGCAGCCTTGGATGACAGCCGAAATTGATCAGCCCGGGGGGAAATTGAAGCGCACCTTCGCTGCCGCCGTCGCGGCCGTGACGGCAAGCACCTCGATGTGCCTGGCCGGAACGATGGCGGCCAGCGCGGCCGTGGCCAGGCCCGCGCCGTCGGCGCCGAGCGCCACGCTGCGCATCGTACCCAGGTGGACCTACCAGGGCGGCGGGAAGCTCGCGGTGATCGTGGGCTGCTCGCAGCGCGGCGACGCCCGCGTCATCAGCTCGAAAATGCTGCCCCGGTCGATCCGGATGAGCAAGGGCAGGAACCTGCTCATCAAGGTCACTGGAAAGACAAAGCCGGGAAAATACAAATTTGTGCTGCTCTGCGAGGACAAGCACAAGCAGCCCGACTCCGTTGACGTGAAAACGGTCAGGATCTACAAGGTTCTCCGCGCTTTCCAGCAGCCGGACCAGCCCCTCCTGCCGTCCCATTTCAAGCCCGATGTCACCGTATCCAGCGGGCCGCCCCCGGCGGCGCACCACAAGAAGAAGCACCACAAGAAGAAGGGGCACTAGCCGCGAGGCCTCCGGTTCTCCCCGCGTGGCGCGCACGCTGCTGGTCCTCTCCCGCGCCACGCGGGGACCGCCCCTCAACCCCCTTTCAGTCCCTTCGTCTCCCCCCGCACGCGGGGAGAGACGTGAGAGGCTGAGCGTGACGAGGAGGAGGTATCGCGTGGATGCGCAGCCAACCGCCGCGGCGGCCGGGACCATAGACGTGGGCGGCGACCTGACCGTCAACCGGCTGGGGTTCGGGGCCATGCGGATCACCGGTCCCGGTATCTGGGGCGACCCGCCCAGCCGCGACCAGGCCATCGCCACGCTCCGGCGGGTGGTGGAGCTGGGCATCAACTTCATCGATACCGCCGACTCCTACGGCCCCGAGGTCAGCGAGACCCTGATCGCCGAGGCGCTCTACCCGTACCCGGACGACCTGGTCATCGCGACCAAGGGCGGCCTGATCCGGCCGGGCCCCAACCGCTGGGAGGCCGACGGCCGGCCGGCGCACCTCCGCGAGGCCTGCGAGGGCAGCCTGCGACGGCTCAGGCTCGAGCAGATACCGCTGTACCAGTTCCACCGCCCCGACCCGGCGGTGCCGCTGGCCGACTCGATCGGCGCCATCGCCGAGCTGAAGAACGAGGGCAAGATCCGGCACGCCGGGATCTCCAACGTGTCAGAGTCCCAGCTGCGCGAGGCGCAGCAGATCGTCCCGATCGTGTCGGTGCAGAACAGGTACAACGCGGCCGACCGCAGGTCCGAATCGCTGATCGACCTGTGCGAGCAGGAACAGCTGGCGTTCCTGCCGTGGGCGCCGGTGCAGGAGTCGGACAAGAATCCGGCCGTGCTCGCCGCCGCCCGGCGGCACGGCGTGACCCGGCACCAGGTCGTGCTGGCCTGGCTGCTGGCCATGTCCCCGCAGATCCTGCCCATCCCGGGTACCGGCTCGGTCGGGCACGCCGAGGAGAATATCGCCGCCGCCAGCGTCGAGCTGACCCCGGACGAGGTCGAGGCGATCGGCAAGGGCGCGTTACCGGCCCGGTCCCGGATGATGATTTCCGGCTGGTTCCGTCGTCATCCCAGTGGCTAGGCGGAGGTTCGGGTTGCAGAGACAAGGCGTGGCGCAGACTATCGCGATTACCGGCGGCCGGGTCGTGCCGATCGAGGGCGACCCCATCGACGGCGGGACCGTCTTGCTTCGGGACGGAAAGATAGCGGCGGTCGAGGGTCCCGGTTACGCGGTGCCGGACGGCGCCGAGGTGGTCGACGCGGCCGGGAAGTGGGTGCTGCCGGGCTTCATCGACGCGCACGCCCACGCCGGCGTGTCCGAGGAGGCCGAGGGCTGGGCCGGGCAGGACACCAACGAGCGGACCGATCCGGTCACCGCGCAGGTCCGCGCGCTCGACGCGATCAACCCAGCCGACCTGGGCCTGCGCGACGCGATCAGCGGCGGTGTGCTCGCGGTCAACGTCAACCCTGGCTCGGCCAACCCGATCGGCGGGCAGACGGCCGCGATCAAGTGCTGGGGCCGCACCGTGGACGAGATGGTCCTGCGCGAGCCGGCCGGGCTCAAGTCCGCGCTCGGCGAGAACCCCAAGCGGGTCTACGGCCATCGGAACGAGACCCCGTCGACCCGGCTGGGCACCGCGGCGGTGATCCGCAGCGCGCTCGTCGCGGCGCAGAACTACCAGGCCAAGCTGGCCGCGCCCAGGCAGGATCCGGCGCCGGTGGAGCGGGACCTCAAGCTCGAGGCGCTGAGCCGGGTGCTGCGCCGGGAGATCCCGTGGCGTCAGCACTGTCACCGCGCCGACGACATCGCGACCGCGATGCGGATGGCCAGGGAGTTCGGCTACGACCTGGTGATCGACCACGGCACCGAGGCGTACTTGCTGGCCGACCAGATCGCCGCCGCGTCCATCCCGGTCATCATCGGCCCGCTGTTCACCAGCCGGTCCAAGGTGGAACTGCGCAACAGGTCGCTGGCCAACCCGGGCCGGCTGGCGGCGGCCGGGGTGACGATCGCCATCACCACCGACCACCCGGTGGTGCCGATCCACTTCCTCATCCACCAGGTCACCCTGGCGGTCAAGGAGGGCCTGGACCCGGTGACCGCGCTGCGCGCGGTGACCATCCACCCGGCCAGGATCATCGGCTGCGCCGACCGGATCGGCTCGCTGTCCGTGGGCAAGGACGCCGACCTGGTGATCTGGTCCGGTGACCCGCTGGACGTGATGAGCCGGGCGGAGCGGGCCTACGTGGACGGGCACGAGATTTACCGGTACGACTACGACCTGCGCGACGGCGTGTTCGCCGACGTCTGGGCCCGCTAGTCTGGGCCCTCTAGTTCAGCCGCGGCGGCCGGTCATCAGGAAGCGGCTGCGGGCGCGCATGCCGTCGACGATCTCGGCCGGGGCGCGATCCGGTGAGCCCGCGTCGTAGGGCGGCCGGGGGTCGTACTCGATCATGAGCTGGATGGACTGGGCCACCTGGTCACCGGAGATCCGGCCAGCCAGGGTCAGGCCCATGTCGATGCCGGAGGAGACGCCCGCGGCGGTCACGTACTTGCCGTCGAACACGACCCGGTCGGTGACGGGGGTCGCGCCGAGCTGGCCGAGCTCGTCCAGGGCCAGCCAGTGCGTGGTGGCGCGGCGCCCGGTGAGCAGGCCCGCCGCGGCCAGGATAAGCGATCCGGTACAGACCGACGTGGTCCAGGTGGTCGCCTGGTCGGCGGCCCGGAGCCACTCGTGCACCGGGCCGTCCTGCATCTGATCGTTCTGGCCCGGGCCGCCGGGCACTACGATGACGTCCGGACCGGGCACGTCGGGCAGCCCGGCCTGTGCGGTAACCACCAGGCTGCCTTCCTCGTCCCTGATGGGCCCGGGGCGTTCGGCGACGAAGGACACCTCGGCACCCGGAAGCCCGCTGAGCACCTGGTAGGGGCCGATCGCGTCGAGGCAGGTGAACCGGTCGAACAGCAGGATGGCGATCTGCATTGACTCTCCTTGGTCGGGACTGACTCAGTTGCCGATGGCAGCCGGCCGGAACCGGCGGCGGTACTCGCCCGGGCTGACGCCCAGGGCGCGGACGAAGGCGCGGCGCATCGCCTCGGGCGTGCCGTAGCCGCAGGATCGGGCGGTCTGCTCGACCCCGTCGGCGGTGTCCTCCAGACGACGCCGGGCCGTCTCGAGCCGGACCCGGTCGACGTAGCGGCCGGGCGGCATGCCCACCTCGGCCGCGAAGGCCCGGGCGAACTGCCGCGGGGACAGGCTGGCCTGGCGGGCCAGCGCCTCCACCGACAGGTCCGCACCGGGATGGTCGGCGATCCACCGCTGCACCTCGCGGAGCGGTTCCCGGTTGGCCAGCTGCCCGGCGAGCTGGGCGCTGAACTGGGACTGGTTGCCCGGGCGGCGCAGGAACACCACCAGGTGCCTGGCGATGTCCAGGGCCGCGTCCCGGCCCAGGTCGTCTTCCACCAGGGCGAGCGCGAGGTCGATGCCAGCGGTGACGCCCGCCGAGGTGGCGACGTTCCCGTCCCGGACGTAGATCGGATCCTCCTCGACGCTGACCAGCGGGTACCTGGCGGCGAGCGAGGCGCAGTAGGCCCAGTGGGTGGTCACCCGCCGCCCGTCGAGCAGCCCGGCCTCGGCGAGCAGGAAGGCACCCGTGCACACCGAGACCAGGCGGTCCGCCTGGCGGCCGTGGGCGCGCAGCCAGCCGGTAAGTTCGGGGTCGGGCCGGCGTGATCCCTCTCCGCCGGGCACGATGAGCAGGCCAGGGCGGGGAAGCCGAACCTCACGCAGGTCCTCATCGGGCGTTACGCGCAGGCCGCTCGAGGTCCGTACCGCGCGCCCGCCGAGGCTCGCGGTGCGAAGGTCGTAGGCCGCCCCGTCGCCGCGACCGCCCCGCCAGGTGTTAGCCCCGGTGAACACCTCGAGCGGGCCGGTCACGTCCAGGCTCTGCACCTGGTCGAACAGGACCATCAGGACCGTGCGCATGCGTCCCAGTCTGACTGCGCCCGGTTATGGCAGCAATGACGAATATCCAAACTTTCCTGCCATCGGTTGTATCGGGAGGAGGGACGGACAGCCCCGAGGCCGGACGGCTCGTTCCCGAAAACCGGACTCAGGTCACGCCGGCACCATCAGCATCACATTCCGGGTGCGCCGGGCCAGCTGGAACGCCATGAAACCCCGGTTCCAGTGCGTTCTGACGCAGTGAAAGCCCGGATCCAGTGCGTCCGGCAGGGGTCCGGCAGGCGTCCGGCAGATGCGCCGCCCGGCGAAGCCGGGGCGGGTTCCGGCCGGCTGCCAGTCCTCCGGTTAACTCAGGTCGCTGAAGGCCCAGTTCAGGATGCGGGTCGCATCGGCCGGATTCACGCTGCTGATGGAGCCGGGGCTGTGCAGGGTGACGCCGATGACGGTGTGGCCGTGCCTGGTCGCCTCGAACAGCAGGCATTGCCCGGCGGCCCCGGTATACCCGGGCTTGATCCCGATCGCGCCCGGGTAGCGGCCGAGCAGCGGGTTGAGGTTCTTCCACCAGTAGGCGTGGTGCCCGGAACCGGCGGCGAGCCGGAAGCTGCGCTTGGCTACCACCGAGCGGAAGGCCGGAAGACGCATCGCGGCCCGGCCCAGGACGAGCAGGTTCGCCGCGGTGGAGTAGTTCGAGTACGGCGTCGGGTAGGGCAGCCCGTCGAAGTTGCTGAAGTGCGTCCGGCGCATGCCGAGCAGCCGCGCGGTGGCGTTCATCCTGGTCACGAACCTCGACAGGCCGGGGCCGTATGCCCTGGCCAGGGCGTAGGCGGCGTCGGCGCCGGAGGGCAGCAGCAGCGCGTAGAGCAACTGGCGGGCGGTGAGCCTGTCCCCCGGCCGCAGGCCGGCGCTGCTCGCGTTGTGCGCGCGGACGTACCCGGTCACCGCGGCCGGGATGGTGATCGCGCGATCCAGGTGATCCGCCCTGATCACCAGGTAGGCGGTCATCACCTTGGTGATGCTGGCCATCGGGCGCTCGGTGTTCAGGCCGCGGCTCCACAGCAGCCTGCCGGTGGCCGCGTTCTCGACCGCGGCCGACCGCGCGGCGACGCCAGACGGCCCGGCGGAGGAGGCCGCGGCGCGCGCCGGTGCGGCGCCTAGCAAGAAGGTCACGGCCAGGGCCGCCGCGGCCAGCAATCCGCACACGCGAACGGTCAGCCGGCCCCTGGTCCTCATGACAACTCCCCGCTCGATGGCTGCCGGACAACAGGGGCAAGCCTGTCAGTAACGGCACGCCATCGCAAACGGCAATGGAGGGACGCTTGACTACTCCCCGCCCTGAAGGACGGGGATTCCAGCCCTCACGGGCCGGGGCTCCTGTTTCACGGCCGGCTGCCGAAGGGAGGTCCCTTGCGGTCTTATGCCAGCTCCACAGGCAGACACGGCAAGACCTGCCGCCAGGATGTTCTTCGCGGCGTTGACGTCCCGGTCATGCCGGGTGCCGCAGGACGGGCACTGCCACGTCCTCGTGCTGAGGGCGAGTTCCGCGAGCAGGTGCCCGCACGAACTACAGGTTTTCGAGCTGGGGTACCAGCGGCCGATCACGATCAGGTGCCGTCCGGCCCTGGCTGCCTTGTACTCGATCATGCGGCGGAAGGTGCCCCACCCGCAGTCGGAAATGGCTTTTGCCAGCGACCGGTTGCGGACCATGTTCTTCACGGCCAGGTCCTCGAGCACGATCACGTCATGGTCGCGGACCAGCCGGGCAGAGGCACGGTGCAGGTAATCAGCGCGGGCGGCGCGGACTTTGCGGTGAGCGCGGGCTACCTTGGCCCTGGCCTTTTCCTGGTTCGCCGAGCCTCGGGTCTTACGGGCCATGCGCCGCTGATGGCGGGCCAGGTTGCGCGCCTTGCGTTCCAGGTGCCTGGGGTTGGCGACGCGCTCTCCGTCGCTGGTCACGGCAAGATCCTTGATGCCCATGTCCACGCCCACGACGGCTCTCGTGGTCGGAATCTGCCCGGGATCGGCCACGTCCACGGCGAAAGAGACATACCAGCGTCCGCACGGGTCACGGGAAACTGTCACCGTGGACGGGTCGAGCGCAGCCGGGTCGATGTCCGGCCAGGACCAGATGAACTCAAGCGGCGTGTCCATCTTGGCCAGGATCAGCCTGCCGTCGCGGTACCGGAAACCAGACCGGGTGTATTCAGCGGACTGGCGGCTGTTGCGGGACTTGTACCGCGGGTACCTGGCCCGCTTGGCGAAGAAGTTGCTGAACGCGACCTGCTGGTGCCGGATCGCCTGCTGGAGGGGGACGGAGGACACCTCGTTGAGGAACGCGTGGTCTTCGGTGGCTTTCATGCCAGTCAGGTAGGCGTTGGCCTGGGTGAAGTTCGTCTTGGCGTGCTCGCCGTGGTACCGGGCGTGGCGCCAGGCCAGGGTGCGGTTCCACACCAGGCGGACGCAGCCGAACGTGCGGTTCAGCGCCGCCGCCTGCTCCGGTGCCGGGTACGCCCGGCACTTGTACGCCATCCTCACGAGCTAACCTTAACAAAATGGCCTGCTTTGGATAAGGCAACGCGCCGGCTGTGCCCGGCTTTCCTCCCCGGCCTGACAGCCGGGGTCTCCAGCCTTTAAGGAGTCCTGATGAGCGAGACGGTGCAGTATCCGGTGGTCCGGCTCCGCAACGGGATGGTCCGGGGACGGGTCGAATCGGGGGTGGCCGCCTTCCTCGGCATCCCCTACGCGGCGCCGCCGTTCGGCCCGAACCGGATGCTCCCGCCCCAGCCCGTCCCGGCCTGGGCGGGCGAGCGCGACGCGACCGCGTTCGGGCCGACCGTGCCCAAGGGCGACTACCCGCCGCAGTACGCCCCGCTGTTCCCCGAGGAAGTGATCCCGGGCGAGGATTGCCTGAACCTCAACGTGTGGACGCCCGACCCCGGCGCGGGCGGGCTGCCCGTGCTGGTCTGGCTCCACGGCGGCTCGTTCATGAACGGCTCGGGGTCGGTCGGCGCGTACGACGGCGCGGCGTTCGCCCGGGACGGCGTGGTCTGCGTGACCATCAACTACCGGCTGGCCGCGGAGGGTTTCCTGTTCCTCGGCGACGGCATCGCCAACCTCGGCCTGCTCGACCAGCTCGCGGCCCTGCGGTGGGTGCAGGAGAACATCGCCGCGTTCGGCGGTGACCCGGGGCGAGTGACCGTCGCCGGTGAGTCGGCCGGGGCGATGAGCGTGACCACGCTGCTGTCGATGCCGCTGGCGGCCGGGCTGTTCGGCCGGGCCATCGCGCAGAGCGGGGCCGGGGCGCACACGCTCACCGCGGACGAGGGCCGGATGGTCGCCGGTTACCTAGCCGAGGCATTGGGCGTGCCGCCGGACCGGGACTCGATCAAGGCGGTCCCGCTGGACAAGCTCGTGCAGGCCGCGTCGGACCTGGTGGTGGAGGTGCAGACCACGCCGGACCCGGCGCGCTGGGGCCAGCTCACGCTGAGCCTGCTGCCGTTCGCGCCCACCGTCGACGGATCGGTCCTGCCGGCCGCGCCGCTGGCGTCCTTCGCCGCGGGACAGGGCGGGAACGTTCCGCTGCTGATCGGCTCGAACCGGGACGAGGCGCGGCTGTTCCTGGTCGCGGCGGGCACTATCGACCTCATCGACGAGCCGACGCTGGCCGCCGTGGCCGGCGCCTACGGGCTGTCTGGTGAGGCGCTCGCTGTTTACCGGGCGGGTCGGGCGGGCGCTAGCCCCGGGGACCTGCTGGCCGCGGTGATCACCGACTGGTTCTTCCGGATCCCGCCCATCCGGGTCGCCGAGGCGCGGGCCGTCGCGGGCGCGAGCGACACCTGGATGTACCGGTTCGACCATCCGGACCCGCGGGACAACTACCGGTTCGGAGCCTGCCACGCGGCGGAGATCCCGTTCGTGTTCGACACCGCCACCCGAGCCGAGCTCCGCCCGCTGATCGGCGACGCGCCCTCCCCGGCCGTCGCGGACCTGGCCCACCGGGTGTGGGTGGACTTCATCACCAGTGGCGATCCCGGCTGGGCGCGCTACGACGTGGGGCAGCGGACCACCGGCCTGCTGGGCGACACCTTCTCGGCGGCCGACGACCCGGCCGGCGACGAGCGCGCCCTCTGGGACGGCATCCGGTAGGGCGGCCGCGGCGCCGGTCAGGGCGGCCGCGCGAGCCGGGGGTGGGTATTTGAAAAATGGAGCAATGGGGTAGCGTCGGGTGGGTGGGCGCTTCGGGAGAATTTGTACGGGATACCCGGTATCTGAACGGGCGGATCACGGCCGACGGGCGGGACGGGACGCTCCTCGCCGAGGCGGGGCGGTACCGGCTTGTGGTGGCGCGGGCATGCCCGTGGGCGAACCGGACGATGATCGTGCGGCGGCTGCTCGGGCTCGAGGACGCGCTGTCGATGGGCATCTGCGGTCCCGAGCATGACTGGCGGAGCTGGACGTTCGACCTCGACCCGGGCGAGGTTGACCCGGTGCTCGGCGTCCACTGGCTACGGGACGCCTACGAGAAGGCGGTGCCGGGCTACGACCGGGGCGTCACGGTGCCCGCCATCGTGGAGATCGCCGCGGGCGCGGTGGTGACCGCGGACTACCGGCAGATCACGCTGGACCTGGAGCACGAGTGGACGGCGTTCCACCGGCCGGGGGCGCCCGAACTGTACCCGGACAAGCTGCAGGACGAGATCGAGGAGATCAGCGCCGGGGTCTACGAGGACGTCAACAACGGCGTGTACAAGACCGGGTTCGCCAGCACGCAGGCGGCCTACGAGGAGTCCTACGGCAAGCTGTTCGCCCGGCTGGACGAGCTTGCCGAGCGGCTCGCCACCCGCCGCTACCTGGCCGGGGACACGATCACCGAGGCGGACGTGCGGCTATGGCCCACGCTGGTCAGGTTCGACGCGGTCTACCACGGCCACTTCAAGTGCAACCGGAACAAGATCACCGAGATGCCGGTGCTGTGGGCGTACGCACGGGACCTGTACCAGACGCCCGGGTTCGGCGACACCATTGACTTCCCGCAGACCAAGGCGCATTACTACCGGGTGCACACCGGGCTGAACCCGTCGGGGATCATCCCGGCCGGGCCCGACCTGTCCGGCTGGCTCACCCCGCACCACCGCGAGGAGCTAGGCGGGCGGCCGTTCGGCGACGGAACGCCCCCGGGTCCGCCGCCCCCTGCTGAGCAGGTGGCAGACGGACCCGGTGTTCAGGCCGCTCGAGCTGGCAGGGTTCAGCCTGAGCAGGCCGCGGGGGGTGTGAGGCTGGCCACGCCGGCCAGTTGAGCCGCCTCGTCCTGGTACAGCGCGTAGGCGTGGCCGCTGCTCAGCACGACGGGGCTGTCGAAGTACTCCACGGAGTTGTGGTCGGCGGGGATGGACGTGCGCGCCAGCGCGTGGCCGGTGGCCGGGCTGGCGCAGACGAGTTCGTGCGTGCCGCCGACCCAGACCACGCCGCCGCTGTAGGAGGGCAGTGACACCAGACCGCCTCCCGCGCCCTGGCTCACCCGGAAGGACCTGGCCAGGTCGCCGCCGGGGGCGAACCAGACCCACTCGCTCATCCCGGATCCGGTCGTGCCCCAGACGCCGCCCGCGGTCGCGAGCAGATTCCCGCCGCTGGCGGACATCCGGGACGACGCCGCCACTCGGCCGGTGGCCAGGTCATAGGTCAGCAACCGGAACGACCCTGAAGGGGCCACCCCGGCGTACAGCTTGCTGCCGTCTGGCGAGACCGCCACCGAGGTGGCCCGGCCCGCGGTCAGGAAGATCCTGTGCGTCACCTGGCCGGCCGCCGGGTCCACGGTGGCCACGGAGTCGCCCGCGGCCACGTAGAGCTTGCCGTCGGGCCCGGCGGCCAGCACACCCGCCGCCTGGCCGGACACCCCGCCGACGGCGGGCACCGGCACCGACGCGACCCGGGCCAGCGTGCTTGCGTCGTAGCCCCGCAAGACGATCTCGCCGCCGCTGTAGGATGACACCACCCACACCGTGTTCCCGACGACGACCGGGGGGCTGAGGATCGGCGGGCTGTACGGGGTCGTCCGGCGGATGGCCCCGGTGGCCGGGTCGATCCGGGCGAGGGAACCGTCGCCGACCGCAAACAGCGAGTCCCCGCTGCTGGTCAGCGAGCCCGGGTTGAACGACTCGCGGTTGATCAGCTCGGCGCCCCACATCCCGCCCGCTACCCGCAGCGGCTGCCCAGCCGGGGTCTGCGTCTGCGACGTCGGGGACGGCGACCCGGACACCGATGCCGTCGCCGGCGGCGTCCCGTCGCTGGGTGCCCCGCTGCGGCCGTGGTGCGAGGTCGCCACGGTCGCGATGCCCGCGCTAGCCCCGGCGATGGCGAACACGCTGAGCGCGGCCAGCACCGGCGTCCAGCCGCGCCCGCCCCGGAAGACACCCCTGAAGGAGAATCCGCGGCGCGGGCGCGGCCCCCGCCTGGGCTCGCTGGCCAGCCGGAACGCGACATCTTCCACGGTCAACCGGCGCGGCGGCTCGGGGGTGACCCGGTGCAGCATCTCCGCCAGCTGCCTTTCCTCGGTGTTCACGAGGTCACACCTCCGGTCATGAGCTCGGCCAGCCCGGGCGTGTCTCGCAGCCGGGCCAGCGCCTTCGACGCGTGCGCCTTCACCGCGCCGACCGAGCAGCCCATCGCGTCCGCGGTCTGCGTTTCGGTCTGATCGGCGAAATAGCGGAGCACCACCACGGCCCGCTGCCTGGGTGGCAGCCGGTCCAGCGCCGCGATCAGCGCCTGCCTGGCGTCGATCTGCGCGAACGCGTCCCCGTACGCCCGCATCTCGGGCAATCGCCCGGTCGCGATCTCGCCGTTCCAGCGCCGCCGCCGCCAGCGCAGGAACGTGTTCACCATGATCTTCCGCACGTAGAGTTCCGGCGCGTCCTGCCGGGTCAGCGACGTCCACCGAGGCCAGGCCGCGGCGAGGGCGGTCTGCACGAGGTCCTCGGCGCTCGGCCAGTCGCCGGTCAGCAGCCAGCCCGACCGCAGCAGCGCGCTCGACCGTGCCTCGACGAATTCACGAAACCCGTCAGGTTCAGACGGACGACCATCCACCGGCAGCACCTCCACCGAAGTCAATGCCCTGCTCATCTCCGGCAACCCTCCCGCACCACGGCGACGCCCCGCGGGCCGGAACAACCCCCGGCGGCCTCACGTGTAGTAAGAGGCACCAGCCGGGCAGGATGGTTTACTCCTTCAGCCGGCTGAGTTGCCCGGCCGCCCGCTGCTGCCGCGATTCAGCCCGGTAGGACCGCCGCCGCGCCTCGGCGAGGCGCTGCCGGAGGTCGGCGAGCTGGGTCTCCAGGTCGCGGACGGAGTCCTCCAGGTCGCGTTCGGCCGCGGTAGCGGATTCGAGGTCGCGGTCGGCGTCGGCCACGGCCCGTTCGGCTTCCCTTATCTTCTCCTGACGGCGGGCCTCGCGCTCGGCCGCGGGCTCAGCCGGCGCCTTGGTCTTCCGCGGCGGCGGCCCGGCGGGCGGCGCGGCCGCGAAGCCGCCGAAGCCCGCGTACCGCGCGGCGCGGACCAGGGTGCCGAGGCTCGCGGCTACCCCGGGGTCGGCGATGGCCGCGTCGAAGGTGGCGGTCACCTCCTCGCGCAGCGCCGCGGGCGGCGCGGACAGCCCCTCCAGGGCCGTCCGGGTCAGCTCGTCGACCAGCTTGGCCCGGGTCGCGGTCAGCTCCCTGAGCCTGCCGCCGCCGGACGCCTCGCGCAGGTCGGCGGCCAGGCCGTCGAGCCGGGACCGTACCTCGGGGTCCGCCCGCACCAGGCGGTTAACAACCCATGCCGAACGGGTGGGTTTACGCAGCGCCGTAATCTTCTTCGCCACGGCGGGCTCGCCCGCGTCGCGGGCGCGCTCGGCCAGTTCGGCCCGGCGCGCGGTGAAGCCGTCCGGGTCGTCGGCGTAGAGTTCGGCCTCCGCCTCTGCCAGCAGGTCACCCACGCTCGCAGGATAGTTCAGCGGCGCCCGGCATAGAAGGCGCGGATGTCGTCGGCCAGGACATCGGGCTCCAGGTGGGCGGCGTAGTGGCCGCCGGGCTCGGGGTGCATGGTCCACTGCACCAGGTTCTGGTGATCGCGCTCGGCGAAGCGCCGGACACCGGAGAAATCGCCCGCAAAGCCGGCCACGCCGAGCGGGACGGTCGTCGGCTCCTGCGGGCGCGGTGCCCCGGCGTCCTCGTGGTAGAAGCGGATCGACGAACCGCCGGTGTTGGTGAGCCAGTACAGGGCGACGTTGGTCAGGATGAAGTCGTCGTCCAGGCTCTTCTCCCCCATCGCGTCCTCGCCCATGAGCTGGCCGTTCCAGGCGAGCAGGCCGGCCGGGGAGTCGGCCAGCGCGTGCGCGAGCGTCTGCGGCTGCTGGGAGTGCAGCTGGTTGAACGAGAACTTGTGGTCCATGAACCACTGCAGCTTCTGCAGCGCCGCCATGTCCTGCTCGGACAGGCCCTCGAATTCGGCTGGGTCACCGGACGGGAACGAGAAGACCTGGGTCACGTGCACCCCGGTGACGTGGTCCGGGTCGAGCCGGCCGATCTCCGGTGAGATCATCGAGCCCGCGTCGTTGCCGGCCGCGCCGTAGCGCTGGTAGCCCAGGCGCCGCATCAGCTCGACCCAGGCCGCGGCGGTGCGCGTGGTGCCCCAGCCGCGTCCGGTCAGCGGGCTGGAGAAGGCGAACCCGGGCAGCGACGGGATCACCAGGTCGAACGCGGTCGACGGATCGCGGTCGTGCGCCCGCGGATCGGCCAGCGGCCCGATCACGTCGAGGTACTCCACCACCGAACCGGGCCAGCCGTGCGTCAGGATCAGCGGCACGGCGTCCGGCTCCGGCGACCTGATGTGCAGGAAATGGATGTCCTGGCCGTCGATCTGGGTGATGAACTGCGGGCAGGCGTTCAGCCTGGCCTCAGCGGCCCGCCAGTCGAAGCCGTCGCGCCAGTACCCGGCCAGCCGCCGCACCCAGGTCAGGCTCGTGCCGTAGTCCGGGCCTTCGCCCGGGATGTCGCTGGTCCAGCGGATGCGGTCGAGCCTGCTCCGCAGGTCGTCCAGGCTTTCCTGCGCGATGGCGACGCGGAACGGACGGATTTCCATGATTGAACCCCCGGTTTCGGATCTGCGTTCTGCTGGCACCCCCGATGATGCCGACCAGGCTGTGGGCCGGGAAAGCGCGAATCCGGCCAAGTTGCGCCGGTTTCAGGACAGCGCGATTTCGTTACGGGGAACCGAAGGTTGTCCGGTAGGTGGCCGGGGCGGTCCCGGTGACCCGCCTGAAGTGCTGGCGCAGGGCGGCGGCCGAGGAGAACCCGCACCGGCGGGCCACCTCCTCGACCGGCAGCCGGGTGGCTTCGAGCAACTGCTGAGCGTGCAGCACGCGCTGGTGGGTCAGCCAGGTCAGCGCGGCGGTCCCGGTGATCTTGCGGAATCGCCGGTCGAAGTTGCGCCGGCTCATACCGGCCTGACGGGCGAGCAGCTCGACCGGCAGGGGCCGGTCGAGGTGACCGAGCGCCCAGGTCATCGTCTCGCCCACCGGATCGCTGTCGTCGGGTGCGGGCAACGGGGACTCGATGTACTGGGCCTGCCCGCCGGGCCGGTGCGGCGGTACCACCATGAAACGGGCCAGGCGGTTGGCCACGGCCGCTCCGCAGTGGCCGCGCAGCAGGTGCAGGCCCAGGTCCATCCCGGCCGCGCCGCCGCCCGCGGTCAGCACGTCACCGTCGTCGATGTAGAGCTGGTCGGCCCTGACCTGGGCCTTCGGGTACATCCGGGCCAGCTGGCCGGCCAGCGCCCAGTGCGTGGTGGCCGGCCTGCCGTCGAGCAAACCGGCCGCGGCCAGCACGAACGCGCCCGAGCACAGGCCCGCCACCCGGGCGCCCCGGCTGTGCGCCGCGCGGAGAGCGGCGAGCAGCGGCTCGGGCGGGGGTTCGGCCGGATCCCGCCAGTTCGGGATGATGACCAGGCTGGCGCCTCGGATGACGTCGAGGTCGTAAGGGACGTAGCAGCTCAGCCCGCCCCCGGTGACCGCGGTCGCGGGCTCGCCCGCCACCACCCGCAGCTCGAGATCGGGTAGGACGCCGTAGTGCTTGGCCATGTCGAACACGCCGAAGGCGAACGACATGATGCCGAGCGAGACCCCGTCGAAGACCACCACGACGAAATTTTGCTTCTGCCGCGCGGCCTGTGCGCGCTCCCCTGTAAGAGCAGTCATGTCACGATTTTCTCGCAGCCGCGGGGCGTGCTACATAGGAAAAATGACTGGGATCGTGCCGCCGGGGCAAGGGCACCTGCTGACCGCTCGCGGGAACGTGATGGCGTTCAAGGCTGTGGCCGAGCAGACCGGCGGCGACTTCTCGCTAATGGAACGCACCGTGCCGCCGGGCGCCAGGACCCCGCCGCCGCACCGGCACGTCACCTGCTCCGAGGCGTTCTTCGTGCTGGCGGGGACGGTAACGTTCCGGCTGGACGGCGCCGAGCTGACCGGCGGCGCCGGGGACTTCCTGCTGGTGCCGCTGGGCGCGGCGCACACGTTCGGTAACGGGGGCTCAGAGCCGGCCCGGCTGCTGGTGCTGCACGCGCCCGCCATGGACGCTTACTTCGAGGAGCTGCATAAGCTCTGGTCGACCGGGGCGGCGCCGTCCCGGGAGGCCGAACGGGAGCTGATGAGCCGGTACGGGATGGAGCCCGCTTAGCGGGGAGCCGTAAATGTCAGTAGCGCGACGTAGGGTGGGGAACTATGCCGACGACTGCCGCCACCGAGCTTAGCCCGGACAACCTGGAGCAATACCGCCGGGAACTCACCGGCTACTGCTATCGCATGCTGGGGTCGGGTTTCGAAGCCGACGACGCCGTGCAGGAGACGATGCTGCGCGCCTGGCGCGCGGCCGGCGGGTTCGAGGGCCGGTCGAGCGTACGCTCCTGGCTGTACCGGATCGCCACCAACATCTGCCTGGACATGCTGCGCGGCCGGCAGCGGCGGGCGCTGCCGATCGACCTCGGGCCGGCCTCGCCGCCGGTCGAGGCGCTGCTCGGCGACTGGCACCCGGACGACGTCTGGATCTCCCCTATCTCCGACGCCAAGGTCATGCCGGAGCACGGCGACCCGGCCGAGATCGCGGTGGCCAGGGACACCATCCGGCTGGCGTTCGTCACCGCGCTGCAGCACCTGCCGGCCCGGCAGCGGGCCACCCTGATCATGTGCGAGGTGCTGAAGATGCCCGCGGCCGAGGCGGCGACGACCCTGGGCACCAGCGTGGCCGCGGTGAACAGCGCGCTGCAGCGGGCCCGGGCCACGCTGGCCGCGCTGCCCGAGGAGCAGCGCCCGGCGTCGGTCGACGCGGATCAGTCCGAGCTGCTCGCCAAGTACGTGGACGCGTTCCAGCGGTACGACATGGACCAGCTGGTCACGCTGCTGCACGACGACGCGCTGATGACGATGCCGCCGTACGCCATGTGGGTCAGGGGCGCGAAGAACATCACCCGCTGGATGCAGGAACCGTCGCCGAGCGCCTGCCGGGACTCGATCCTGGTGCCGGCCGGCCAGGTCAACGGCGTCCAGGCCTGGGCGCAGTACAAGCCGGATCCGGCCGGCGGGCACGCCCCGTGGTCGCTGCAGGTGCACGAGGTGTCGGGCGGCAAGATCAGCCGGATGACGTTCTTCCTGGAGACCGAGCGGATCTTCCCGGCGTTCGGCCTGCCTGCGCATCTAGGGTAGGTGCGTGAGCACCGATATCTCTGGAGTTGGGCAGCCGGGGTTCGTAGAGCGTTACGGTCTGGCCGCGCCGGACCGGCACTACGACGTGGACGAGGTGGCGGCGCAGATCCGCGAGCTCGGGCTGCGCACCGTGCGGCTGGCCGTCGTCGACCAGCACGGGGTGCCGCGGGGCAAGATGATGTCCGCGGACGCCGCCATCGCGGCGATGTCAGACGGGCTCGACTTCTCCGGCGCGATCTACAGCCTGGACACCGGCAACCAGGTGTTCGTGCCCGCGTTCGCGCGCGGCGGCGGGTTCGGCATCGCGGAGTTCACCGGGTTCCCCGACGTGGTCGTGGTGCCCGATCCGGGCACCTTCCGGGTGCTGCCGTGGGCGGACCGGACCGGCTGGATGCTGTGCGATGTCTACTTCGGCAACGGGCAGCCCATGCCGCTGGACGGCCGCGGCCTGCTCCGCCGGGTGCTCGCCGACCTCGGCGAGGCCGGGTACGACTACCTGGCCGGGCTCGAGGTCGAGTTCAGCGTCGTCATCCGCTCGCCGGAGCAACTGGCGCCGGAGAACGCCGGGTTCACCCCGCCCCCGCCGCCGGTCAGCGTGTTCGAGCGCGGTTACCAGTTCCTGTCCGAGGTGCGGCTGGACAGCATGGGGCCGGCATTGGAGGCGGTGCGGGACGCGCTGTGCGACGTCGGCCTGCCGCCGCGCGCGATCGAGGACGAGTGGGGCCCGGGTCAGCTCGAGTTCAGCTTCGCGCCCATGGCCGGGCTGGCCGCGGCCGACGCGGCGGTCCTGTTCCGGTCGGCGGTCAAGCAGGTCTGCCAGCGACGCGGGCTGCTGGCCACGTTCATGTGCCGGCCCGCGCTGCCGAACTTCTTCTCCTCCGGCTGGCACCTGCACCAGTCGCTGCTGTCCCGGGCCGACGGCTCGAACGCGTTTGCATCTGGGTCGGCGCCTCTGTCCGACCTCGGGCGGCATTACGTGGCCGGGCTGCTGGACCATGCGCTGCCGATGGCGGTGTTCGGAGCGCCAACCGTTAACGGCTACAAGCGGTTCCGCCCGTATTCGTTCGCACCGGACCGGGTGAACTGGGCGGTGGAGAACCGCGGCGCGCTGGTCCGGGTCCAGGGCTCTCCCGGCGACGCCAGCAGCCACGTGGAGATGCGGATCGGCGAGCCGACCGCGAACCCCTACTTCTACCTGGCCTCGAACATCGCGGCGGGCCTGGACGGCATCCGCCGGGGGGCGGAGCCCCCGCCCGCCGCCGACGCCGACCCGTACGCGACCGAGGCGCCGCCGCTGCCCGCGTCGCTGGCCGAGGCGGTCGACCTGCTCGACGCGGATACGTTCTACCGGAAGGCGTTCGGCGACACGCTGGTCTCGTACCTGGTCATGATGAAACGCCACGAGCTCGGGCGGTACGCCGACGCGCTGGCCGAAGTGCCCGTGCCCGACGGCCAGGACGTCAGCGACTGGGAGATGCGCGAGTACTTCGAGTTCTATGCGGCCGTCGGGCAACTCGCGGCGGACGATGATGGCGCCGGGTTCGGTGGCGGCCAGGCCGTCGCCCGCGGCCAGGGCGAGCCAGTCACCCCAGGCGGCGGTGAGTGCGGCGGTCTCCGGGTCGCCGGACGGGCGGGACGCGGCGAACTTCGGGCCGAACCGGGCGGCCTTCTCGTCCGGTGGCTTTTGCAGGTTGCCGCGGCCGTGCGGGTACATGTGACCGGCGTTGGTCAGCACGTGGGTGGCCGGTTCGAGCTCGGTCAGGTCGGCGGTGACGCCGTCCCAGCCGAGCATCAGCACCGAGGAGAGGTCGGCGCAGACCAGGTAGAACGGGTCGTAGCGGGCCAGGGTTTCCGGGGCCTGGTACAGCTCCTTGAGAGCCTGCTGACCCTCGGCCGCGGCGCGCAGCGGGAGTTCGCCGCGGGAGCGGCGGCGGTCCGGCGGGGCGAACTCGCCCCGGCCGTTCAGGATGCAGCCGACCCGGGACTGTTCGGGGTGCACCGCCAGCCAGGTCCCGCCGGCCTGCTCGTCAAGCCCGCCGATTAGCGGAGACCCCGGCCAGTGCCGGGCCGGCGGCTGCCAGGGGCGGCCGGTGAACTCGTCGCGGACACCCAGGAGCAGCAACGGCACCGGGGCATCGGGCTGCAGGCTGACCACGACCGTACACATGGCTTCCGAGTCTGCCATGCGGTGATCATGCGGGCGGACGTGAGCCCGGTCCGTTCGGGTGACAATGGTTGAAAGACGCGCCGAATCGGACGCGCCGCTCGACGGGAGGCACGATGAGCGACCGAATGGACCTGCTGAACCACCTGTGGCCACGGGGACCGCGGCGCAGGCGCCGCCCCTGGCGTCCTCCGTGGGACGAGCAGCCGGACGACCCGCGCGGAACGTGGGATGAGCAGCCGGACGACCCGAACGAGGCGTGGGATGAGCAGCCGCCGCCGCGGCGGCGCCCAGGAATGCCGTAGGCTCGCCGCGGGTGGAGCTTGAGGGTGCGGGAGGGCCCCGTCAGCGCAGGACGATGCCGGCGATTTTGCCGGGGACTATGACCAGGCGGGCTACGTCGCGCGGGTAGGCGGGGTGGCTGGCCAGGAGGCCGGCGATGTCGTCACGGGTCGCGGACGCGGGCACCTCGATGGTGAAGCGGACCTTGCCGTTGACCTGGACGGGCAGTGTCACGGTATCGGCCATGGCCAGGGCCGGGTCGGCGTGCGGGAAGGGCTCGTAGGCCAGGGATTCCGGGTGGCCCAGGCGCTGCCATAGCTCCTCGGCCAGGTGCGGGGCCAGCGGCGCGACCAGCAGCACCAGCGGCTCGGCCAGGGCGCGCGGCATGCGCGGCAGCCGGGACGCGTGCGCGGTCAGCTCGATGATCCGCGCGATCGCGGTGTGGAAGCGCAGTCCGGCGAAATCCTCGCGTACCACGGCGATGGTCCGGTGCAGCAGCCGCGCGGTGGCGTCATCGGTGGCCGCGCCGGAGACGACCAGCGTCTCGCCGGTGGACTCGTCGATGATCAGGCGCCACAGGCGCTGCAGGAAGCGGTGCATGCCGGTGATGTCGGCGGGACGCCAGGGCCGGTCGCCGTCCAGCGGGCCCATCGCCATCTCGTACATCCTCAGCGTATCCGCGCCGTAGGCGTCGGTGATGTCGTCCGGGCTGACCCCGTTCTTCAGGCTCTTGCCCATCTTCCCGGCCCGCCGGGTGACCGGCTGGCCGCCGTACTCCCAGCCGTCACCGGTGCGGGTTACGTCAGCGGCCGGCACGTACAGGCCGCGCGCGTCGGTGAAGGCGTCGGCCAGTATGTATCCCTGGTTGAACAGGCGGCCGAACGGTTCCGGGGTCCCCGCGACACCGTAGTCGTACAGCACCTTGTGCCAGAACCTCGCGTACAGCAGGTGCAGCACCGCGTGCTCGACGCCGCCGACGTACAGGTCGACGCCGGATGGCGACATCCAGTACCGCTCGACGTCCCTGCCGACCAGGGCGGTGTCGTTGCCGGGATCCAGGTAGCGCAGGTAGTACCAGCAGGACCCGGCCCATTGCGGCATGACGTTCAGCTCGCGGCGGTAGCGGCGCGGGCCGTCGCCCAGGTCCAGCGTGACCTGCGCCCAGCCGGGCGCGCGGGCCAGCGCGGGCACGGGATCGCTGGCGTCGTCCTGCGGCACCGGCCGGAAATCGGTCATCTCCGGCAGCGTCACCGGCAGCATGTCCTCGGGCAGCGCGATCGGCCGGCTCCCCGGGTCCGGGTCGGCCTCGTCGTAGACGACGGGGAACGGCTCACCCCAGTAGCGCTGCCGGGAGAACAGCCAGTCTTTCAGGTGGTAGGGACCTCCGCTCGGGCCGATCCAGTTCCGCTGCAGGCGCTTGACGTGCTCCGGCCAGTCCACCTCGTCCAGGCCGGCCAGCAGCCGTTCGGCGTACGCGGTGATGCGCAGCATCCACTGGCGCAGCGGCCTGCGGTACACCGGGTAGTTGCCGACCGCGCTACGGCCCTCGTCGGTCACCTCCTCGTCGGCCAGCACCGTGCCCAGGCCCGGGCACCAGTTGACGATCTGCTCCGACAGGTAGGCCAGCCGGTGCGCATCGACGGCGTCGGCCCGCTCGGCCGCGGTCAGATCGCACCAGGGGCGGCCGTCCGGCGTGGCGCGCCGGCCCGACGCAAACTCGGCGATCAGGTCGCCGACCGGGCGGGCACGTTCGGCCACCGGGTCGTACCAGCTGTTGAAGATGCGCAGGAAGATCCACTGCGTCCAGCGGTAGTAGGACGGATCGCTGGTCATGATCTCGCGGCTGTGGTCGTGCGCCAGCCCCAGCCGGCGCAGCTGGCGGCGCATGCCGTCCGCGTTCCGCCGGACCGTGACGGCCGGGTGCTGGCCGGTGTCGATCGCGTACTGCTCGGCGGGCAGCCCGAAGGTGTCGAAGCCGAACGGGTGCAGCACGTGGCGGCCGGACATGCGCTGGTAGCGGCCGAACACATCGGTGCCGATGTAGCCCAGCGGATGCCCCACGTGCAGCCCGATGCCGCTGGGGTACGGGAAGAAGTCGAGCAGGTAGAACTTGGGCCGCGCGGTGGCGCCGGGATCCTGGGCGCGGAAGGTGCCTTCTCGCTCCCAGCGCTCCTGCCAGCGCCGCTCGATCTCGCCGGCCAGCCGCGCGTCGTACCGGAACGGCGGTCTGTCTTCAGCCATGGCTTCTCCCGTGGGTCCGCAGGGAACGAAAAAGCCCCTCACGCATGAGGGGCTGCCGCGCTGACGGGATCTGCGGTCAGCGCGGCCCGGCGAGAAACAGGCGGCCCGTCACGGTCATGCGGCGAGTGTAGCTTTCCGGCTCATATCCGCTCCAGTCGTTTTCAGGCGCCGAACGGACTTCGGGGAGCACCTCAATTGGCGTGGATGCCGCGTTCATGCTGCTGAAGCGCACTACCGTCGGCTTGCTGGGGCTCGCTAGGGTGCTGGCCAGGGGGAGGACGGGGTGCTGGTCAGGGTGGCGAGGAGGGCGCGGGCCCAGTCGCGGTAGCCGTCCTGGCTGGGGTGGAAGCAGTCGGAGGCGAACTTTCCTGGCCAGGGCGGCAGAAAGTGCGCGGAGACCTCGGCGACGGGCAGGCCGCGGGCGGCGGCGGCCTGGTGGATGGTCCGGTTGATCCGGGTCACGTAGGGCACGCTGGCCCGGCCGAGGAGGCCCCAGCAGCCCGCGGGCAGCGGCAGGTCGAGCAGCACGGTCTGGTCCGGGAGGGCCGCGATCAGCGCGCGCAGGTCGGCGAACAGCTTGGCCGGGCTGGTGTACGGGATGTCGTTGATGCCGATGCCGCAGGTCACGAGGTCGGCATGGGCCGGTATCACGGGCAGCTGGGCGCCGAGCACGTCGCGGGTCAGCGAGCCGGAGACGGATAGGTTGAGGACCCGCCAGGGCAGGCCGGTCTGGCGGCGGAGATCGGCCAGGACCTGGCCGACGTAGCCGCCGTCCGGGCTGATCGCGCCGAGGCCCTGCGCGGTCGAGTCACCGAGTACCACCCACAGCGGGCCGTCGAGTTCGCGCACCTGGTCGTTGTGCGCCTGCCAGTGACGGGCGAAGGCGGCGCAGTCCTCGCGCATCGCGTTGACCCCGTCGGCCCAGCGGCCGAACGGCCCGGCGCGCAGCCCTGACACTTCGGCGGCCTGGGTGCGGGTCAGATACGAGCCCATGGTGGCGACGATCTCGATCGGCGACCGGCGCGGGGCGCCGCCATGGTCGGCGAACCTGGAAAGGGTCAGCATCCAGGCCGGACGTGAAACCGCAGGCATCCGCTGCACGCTTACCCCCCCCGGAACAGGTTGACGCGGGACAAACGACGCTAAACGAAGGCATGGATGCGTGTCAAAGCGCACGTGGCGGCGGGCCGCCGTAGAGCCAGTCGGTGTAGGAGTAGTCGTCGGCGGGGCGCCGGCGGAACAGCTCGTCCCGCAGCAGCGCGCCCACGCCGCTGACGTGCCAGATGTCGCCCCAGGTGCGGGCGGTGCGCTGTACCCGGGCGGCGTGCGAGGCGCGTTCGGCCTGATATCCGGCCAGCGCCTTGCCGGTCAGCTGCGGGCCCGGGCGGGCGGCCAGGGCGCGGGCCAGCGCGTCGGCGTCCTCGATGGCCTGGCAGGCGCCCTGGGCCAGGTACTGCAGCATCGGGTGCGCCGCGTCGCCGAGCAGGGCGATCCGGCCGCGGGTCCAGCCCGCCAGCGGCTCCCGGTCGTACATCGGCCACCACCGGTCCCGCCACAGGAAACCGGTCGCCTCGCGTACCTGGGCGCAGCAGGCCCCGAACGCCTCGTCTAGTTCCCCGGGACCGCCCCACTCGCCGTCGGCGAGCCCCGGTTCGGCCGCGTACCGGCGGCTGCGGAACACGGCGACCTGGTTGTAGATCTGCCCGGCGCGCAGCGGGTACTGCACGAAGTGCAGGTCAGGGCCGATCCAGGCGACCACCTCGTCCAGCTCGGACCGCGCGGTCACCTCGTCGATCCGAGCCGTGCCGCGGTACGCAGCGAAACCCGAGCAGACCGGCTGGTCAGCGGAGAACCGCGCGCGGATGCCGGAGTGCAGGCCGTCGGCGGCGATCAGCGCCGCGCCCCGGTAACTGGTGCCGTCGGCGCATTCGGCGGCGGCCGCGCCGTCGTCGCCGGTTACGGCGACGACGTCCTTGCTGGCCTGCAGCCCGACCCCCGCGGCCAGGCAGGCGTCGTACAAGATGGCGAGCAGGTCGCTGCGGTGCATGACCACGTACGGCGCCCCGTACCGGGCGAGGAACGGCTCGCCCAGGTCCAGGGCGGTCAGCTCGTCCGCGGTCAGCGCGCTGCGCAGCAGCAGCCGGCGCGGCCGGACGCCCGCCTCGAGCACCCGGCCGAGCACGCCCAGGCCGGCCAGCACCCGGGTGGCGTTGGGCGCGAGCTGCAGGCCGGCGCCGAGTTCGGCGAACTGCGCCGCCTTTTCCAGAACCCGGACCCGGTGCCCGTCCCGCGCCAGCGCCAGGGCGGCGGTCAGCCCGCCGATGCCCCCGCCCACGACCAGGATGTCCGCCTGCATCGCTCGCCTCCCAAGATCCGAGGGTAAGCCTGTCCAGGCCTGGGAGGTATAACGGAGCGGTGAGCTACGGGGCCGCGGATCGGGAAAGCGCCGTCCTGCTGGCGGTCCAGGCGTCCCGGGCGCTGGCGGCGGGCGGGCAGGCCGACATGGTGTGGGGACACGCCAGCGTCCGCGATCCGGGCGGCCGCGGCGCCTGGATGAAGAGCGCGGGATGGGGCCTGGAGGAGATCGACGCCGGGAAGATCGTCCTGGTCAGCCCGGACGGCGCCGTGCTCGACAGCGGGGTGGCCGAGGGCGAGGGGCCGCGGCACATCGAGTACCCGATCCACACCGAGATCATGGCGGCGCGGCCGGACGTCGGCTCGGTCGTGCACACCCACTCGAGCGCGGCCAACGAGTTCGCCGCGCTCGACGTACCGCTGCGCCCGCTGGACCATGCCGGGTCGCTGTTCTGCTATCCGGACATCCCCCGGTTCACGCTGACCGGTGGCCTGATCAAGACCCGGGAGCTCGGCGCGGCGCTAGCCGGTGCACTGGGCGACGCGCGGGCCTGCCTGATGCCGCAGCACGGCATCGTGGCCGTCGGGCCCGACGCGCCCGCCGCCGTGATGACGGCGGTGCTGCTCGACCGGGCCTGCCGGACCCAGCTGACCGCGATGGCGGCGGGCCCGCTGCGGCGCTGGGGCGACGAGGAGGACACCGTGGCCAAGCGCGCCGACGTGTGGTCCAGCCGGCAGCTGCGGGCGGGCTGGGAGTACCTGCTCCGCCGGGCCGCGCAGATCGAGTGATCCGGGCCGGGACGCGGTGACGTATCCCTGGTGAGGATCCCGGGACGCGGAAGGGCACGGTGATGGTGGCCGCTCAGCTCTGCCTTGACCACCCCGGCGCCGGCTTGATGACGATAGGGCATTGCCTACGACCGGCATCGCAGGCTAGCGTCCGAGGAATGGAGGGGAGCGACGCCCTGCTGGCGGCGCGATTGGCGGCTGGAGACGACCGTGCTCTGGCCGATGTGTTCGACCAGCTGGCACCGCGTGTGTTCAGCGGCGCGCTGGGGGTCCTGGGGAACGGCAGCGCCGCACAAGACGTCGTACAGGACGTGTTCGTCGAGCTGTGGCGTCATCCGGACCGGTATGATCCCGCGGCCGGCTCACTGCGCACCTATCTGGTCGTGCTGGCCCGGCACCGGGCGGTGGACCTGCTGCGCAGCGAGCTCCGCCGGGTGGCCCGGCAGGAACGGCACTACCGCTTGACCCCGGCCGAACCGCCCGGGACGGCCAGCGACGAGGTGATGGCGGCGGAGACCGCATCAGTGGTGCGAGCCGCGGTCCAGCTGCTGCCCGACGGGCAGCGCCGGGTCATCGAGCTCGCCTACTTCGAGGGCCTGACCTGCCGCGAGGTGGCGAGCGCAATGGGCATTCCCGAGGGAACCGCGAAATCACGGCTCAGGCTGGCGATGGCCAGGCTGGAAACCGTGCTGGACCGGCAGCTGCTGGAGTCGACATGAGCACGACGGACCGGGACCAGGCGGTCCTCCCGATGGGCCTGCGCGAGCGGGTCATGGCAGCGTCCCTGCTGGCCCGCGGGGTCGGCCAGACGGTGCCCGCCGTACCGGCGATCTCCGCGGATGAAGCGTTCGCGCGCGCCGCGGACGCGTTCGGAGGCCTGCTCGGCACCCTCAGCGAACAGGACTGGAGGACCGGGGCACTACGCGGGCTCGACGTGCAGGAGCTGGTCGGTCACCTGACCGGGGTCGAGCACGACACGCATCGCGCCCTGGCCGGCGACCCGGCCGTAGCCGACGCGGAACACGTCGAGTCGACGCAGGGCTCTGCCGTCCGGCAGGCCGGCCGCTCCCCCGCTCAGACCCTGGACGAGTGGCGCCGCGCGGCCGACCACACCCTGGAGCTCGTGCGCGCGCCCGACGGTGACCAGGCGGCTGACAGTTGCGCAGGCAGGATCGCGGTGCACGGCATCCGGCTTCCGCTCGATGACCTGCTCGTGGTCCGCGCGTTCGAGCTGTGGGTGCACGACAACGACATCCGCCGCGCCGTCGGCCTGCCACTGTCGGTCCCCGACCCGCCGGTGCTGCGCCTGATGAGCGACCTCGCGGCCCGGATGCTGCCGTACGCCGCGGCCCGGATGGGCCTGCCGCCGGTCGACGTGCGCCTGGTGCTGACCGGCACGGGCGGCGGCACCTGGGACGTGACCATAGGCCAGGAGGCCGCCGGCCGGGAGAGCCTTGCGATCGCGACCGACGCGGTGGGTTTCTGCCGGCTGGCCGCCAACCGGGTCACCCCGGCCGAACTCGGCTGGCACATCACCGGGGACGAGGGCCGGGCGGTCGGCGTGCTGGCCGCGGCGACCACGCTGGCGCTCGACTGACCTGTGGCACTGATCGGCTGCGTGGGTTATCGTGCCTGGGTGCCGGCCGACTACCAGAAGATCCGCGAGGAGAACATCGCCCGGTACGGCTGGGACACCGCCGTGCTCGACCTGCTCGGCCAGCTGTACAGCGAGCGCACGCACTTCATCTTCGAGCTGGTCCAGAACGCCGAGGACGCCGGCGCGACCGAACTGGCCTTCGAGCTGTTCGCGGACCGGCTCGAGCTGCGGCACGACGGGCGTCCGTTCACCGAGGCCGACGTGCGCGGTGTCTGCGGGGTCGGCAAGAGCGCCAAATCCGGTGACGGTGACCTCACCGCGATCGGGAAGTTCGGCATCGGCTTCAAGTCGGTGTACGCCTACACCAGGTCCCCTCGCATCTACAGCGGGGACGAGCACTTCGGGATCGAGAACTACGTCCGGCCGTTTCCGGTCGAGCCGCTGGCCCTACCCTCGGCCGGGACGCTGTTCGTCTTCCCCTTCGACCATGACACGGTGCCCGCCGCGGTCGCGGCCCGGGAGATCGCGGCGGCGCTGACCGCGGTCCAGCCCCGGATCCTGCTGTTCCTGCGGAGCATCGGACGGCTGCGGGTGGAGGGCACAGGGATGCTGCCCTCGGTCATCGAGCGGTCGGTCGCCGAGTCGCCGGCCGCGGGCGGGCGCGGACCCCGGCGGGTCACGATGTCCAGGGACGGCAGGGCGGCCGAGGTGTGGCTGGCCTGGCACCGCCGGGCGCTGGAGGAGGCACCGCCGGTCGAGATCGCTTTCCGGGTCGAGGCCGGCCGCCTGGTGCCTGAAGAGAGCTCCCCGCTGATCGTGTCCTTCCCGACCGAGAAGGAGACGTTCCTCGGCTTCCTGGTGCAGGGGCCGTACCGGACCACGCCGGCCCGGGACAACGTCCCCGGGCATGACCCGTCGAACCAGCTCCTGGTGCGCGAGACGGCCGCGCTGCTGCGCGACGTGCTGCGCCAGCTGCGGGACGACGGGCTGCTCACGGCCGGCGTGCTGACGGCGCTGCCGCTGGACGCCGCGCGCTTCCCGGACGGCTCCATGTTCCGCCCGCTGCTCGACGCGGTGGACGAGGCCCTCGTCACCGAGCCGCTGATCCCGGTGGCCGGCGGCGGCTACGGCGTGACCGTCGACCTGGCCCTGGGCGATAGCGGGGTGCGCGCGCTTCTCACGCCCGGCCAGCTGGGCGAGCTGTGCGGCGCCGGCCGGCCGATCCGGTTCGCGGATGAGTCCGTCTCCGAGCACCTCACCCCGGTGCTGTGGCACTACCTGCGGGAAGAGATCGGCATCGACGAGATCACGCCCGAGGCGGTGGTGTCGCTGCTGACCGGCGAGTTCCTCGGGGCGCAATCCGACGAGTGGATCACGCGCTTGTACGCGTTCCTGTTCGCCCGCTCGGCCCTGTGGCGAGAGGCCCGGGCCAAGCCGGTCATCCGGCTCGAAGACGGCAGCCAGGTCGTGCCGTTCGACGACCAGGACCGCCCGGCGGTCTACCTGCCCGGGCCCGCCCTGTTTATCTCCGGCAGCAGCCTGCCCACCGTGCGCCGCGCGATCGCCGGCTCGCCGGCCGCCCGGCCGTTCCTGGACGCGCTGAACCTGACCGAGCCCGACTTGATAGCGGAGGTGCTCCAGCTCATCCTGCCCAGGTACGACGCCCCGGAGGCCCCGGCGGCCCCGGAGAGGCCGGAGGACCTGGCCAGCCTCGACCCGGCCCGGCACGCGGCCGACGTCGAGTGCGTCGTGCGGGCGCTGGACGAGGCGACGTCCCGGCGGCGGGAGGAACTGCTGGAGCGGATACGGCAGGTTGCCTTCCTGATCGGGGAGAACGCCGCCGACGGGACTTTGCGGCTGATGCCGCCGCCCGCCCTCTACCAGCGGAGCAAGGAGCTCGAAGCCTACTTCGACGGGAACCCGGGCATCTGGTTCGCGGCCGACCGCTACGGGCCCTGGCTGGCCCAGCTCCGCCCGATGGGGGTGCGGCAGGCGGTCGAGGTCCGGGCGAGGACGCCGAACGAGCTCGGCTACGTGCTGGTCACGATCGAGTTCGGCCGGAACGAGCGCGGTCTCGACGGCTTCGACCCGGCCGCGGAGATCGACGGTCTTGACTTTGCCCTGAGGCACCCAACCCACGCCCGTTCGGAATATGCCTGGAACGTCCTGCTCGCCCCGAACCACCGGCTGGTGGCCGGCGTCGTGGAGCGGTCGGTGCTCCCGTCGTTCTCGGACGCCAGCCAGGAGCGGGTCACGTCAGCGATCGCGGCCATCGCCGGGCGCGAGGCGTGGCTTCCGGGGCGGGACGGGGCGTTCCGGCGGCCGGGCGAGTTGTCCCTCGACGACCTGCCGCCGACGTACGCGCGGGACGAGGGGCTGGCCCAGGCGCTGGGCATGCTCCAGCCCGTGGTGGGCCTCGCGGCCCGGCGGCTCGGCGTCCCGGCCGAGGTGCTGTGGGGGCTGAGCGCCCACCCGGACCTGGTCCAGATGGTCGAGCGTGAGCTAGCGGCCAGGAGCGACGATCAGGACCGCCGCTGACGCATCTTGCCCTCGCGGGACGTCCAGCGGTCCGTGCACGCCTGGGCGTCCTTGCAGTACCAGCGAAGGTCGGCGCACGCGTGGCCGCCGTCCGGCACCATCAGGCCGAGCGGAAGCTCGATGCTGCACAGCGCGCACCTCGCTGCCTGCAAGGAACGGCGACCGTCGCCGCGCTCCTGCGTCGACGCCGCCGATGACAGCTCTGCGGTCATAAATTCCTCCCCGCGGACAGCCTCCCTTTGACCCCAGAAGATGCCCTGGTGTCCAGGCAGCACTGGGAATGGTGGTGCTTCCCGGCTGCAGACTGGTCAAACGCAACACGCGGCGAAAGTGCGAATTGTGATCAAAGAGAATCATAACCCGACAGGAGGCCGCGTCAGAGGCGTACGAGCATCTTGCCCGTGTTGGCTCCGCGGAGCAGGTCGATGAAGGCGCCGGGGGCACGCTCGAGCCCGTCGATGATGGTCTCGGCGTGGGTGAGCTTGCCGTCGCGTAGCCAGGCGCTGATGTCGGCGATCATGTCGGGCTGGCGATCGGCGTGGTCGATGATGATGAAGCCGCGCAGGGTGAGCCGCTTGCTGACGACCAGGCCGAGGTTGCTGGGGCCGGCCGGCGGTTCGGTGGCGTTGTAGTGGGCGATCGCGCCGCACATGGCCACCCGGCCGTGGTTGTTCAGCGTGACCAGGGCAGCGTCCAGGTGGTCGGCCCCGACGTTGTCGAAGTAGACGTCGATGCCGTCCGGCGCGGCCTCGCGCAACTGCGCCAGGACCGAGGCGGTCCGGTAGTTGAAGGCGGCGTCGAAGCCGATCTCACGCAGCCAGCGGACCTTCTCCTCGGTGCCCGCGCTGCCGATCACCCGCGCCGCGCCCTTGAGCTTGGCGATCTGGCCGGCCATGCTGCCCACCGCCCCGGCCGCGCCGGAAACGAAGACCACATCGCCGGGCTTGAGCGCGGCTATGTCGAGCACGCCCACGTAGGCGGTTAGCGTGGGCATGCCGAGCACGCCCAGGTAGGCCGACGGGGACAGGCCTCCCGCCGCGGTCACCTTGCGGGCGTGCCGGGCCGGCAGGACCGCCTCGTCCCGCCAGCCCAGCATGTGCAGGACCAGGTCGCCGATGGCCAGGTCGGGCGAGCGGGACTCGGTGACCGTGCCGATGGCACCGCCCTCCAGCGGCTCGCCCAGGCGGAACGGCGGGACGTAGGACTTCACGTTGTTCATCCGGCCGCGCATGTACGGGTCCACCGACATGAACAGGTTGCGCACCCGGACCTGCCCGTCGGCCAGATCGGGCCGGTCCGCCTCGGTCAGCGCGAAGTTGTCGTCGGTCGGCCAGCCGGAGGGCCGGGAGGCGAGGACGATCTGGCGTGGCATGGGCTGCTCCCTGTACCTGGAAAACCTGAGCGCGGTGACACTAGGGGTATGCCGTAAATTCGGTCCTACCGTACCGCCCAGTAAATACGGCTGCCAGCGAGGATGAGGACCGGCGATGATCCGCAGCACCATGCAGGACTACCAGCTCACGATCGGCGCGATCATGCGGCACGGCGCCCGGGTGTATCCGGGCAGCGAGTGCGTGACGTGGACCGGGTCCGGCACCCGCCGGGCCAGCTACGCCGAGGTGGCGCGGAACGCGGCGCGGCTGGCCGGGGCGCTGACCCGGCTCGGGATCGGGCCGAACGACCCGGTGGCCACGTTCGCCTGGAACAACACCGAGCACCTCGAGGCCTACTTCGGGGTGCCCAGCATGGGCGCGGTGCTGCACACGCTCAACATCAGGCTGCCCGGCGCCCAGGTGGCCCAGATCGTCAACCACGCCGGAGACCGGGTCATCATCCTGGACGACACGCTGGTCCCTCTCCTGGCCAGGATCGCCGGCGAGCTGACCACGGTCGAGGCGTTCATCGTCAACGGCACCGGCGACGCCTCCGCGCTGGGTGACCGGGTCCCGGTGCTGCGCTATCACGAGCTGCTGGCGGCGGAGCAGCCGGACTACGCCTGGCCCGAGCCGGACGAGCGGGACGCGGCGCTGATGTGCTACACCAGCGGGACCACCGGGGACCCGAAGGGCGTGGTGTACTCGCACCGGTCCACCTACCTGCACGCGATGGCTGTGATGGCCGCCAGTGTGCAGGGCATCACCGAGGCCGACCGGGCGCTGGCCATCGTGCCGATGTTCCACGCCAACGCGTGGGGCATGCCGTTCGCCGCCTTCCTGTCCGGCGCCACGCTGCATATGCCGGGGCCGTTCCTGCAGCCGGAGCACCTGACGAAGTTCATCGCCACCGAGCGGACCACGGTCACCTCCGGGGTGCCGACCATCTGGAGCGCGATCCTGAACTACGGGGAAGGGCACGAGATCGACCTGTCCTCGCTGCGGATCGGCACCTCTGGCGGTTCCGCGATACCCCGGGTGCTGCTCGAGCGCTTCCAGCAGCGGTACGGGCTGCGGATCGTCCAGGGCTGGGGCATGACCGAGATGAGCCCGGTGGGCGGGCTGGCCAACCCGCCGGCCGATGTCGAGGAGGGCAGCGCCGAGGACCTGGACTGGCGGATGCGGGCCGGCCGGGTCATCCACGGGGTCGAGATGCGGATCGTCGGCAAGCAGGGCGAGGAGCTGCCCAGGGACGGCGTGAGCGAAGGCGAGATCGAGGTCCGCGGGCCATGGGTCACCGGCTCGTACCACAACGATCCCGCGCCGGAGAAGTTCCGCGACGGCTGGCTGCGCACCGGCGACGTCGGCACGCTGGACGAGCGGGGCTTCTTCACCATCACCGACCGGATCAAGGACGTGATCAAGTCCGGCGGTGAGTGGATCTCCTCGGTGGACCTGGAGAACGAGCTGATGGCGCACCCGGCCGTGCAAGAGGCCGCGGTGATCGGCGTTACGGACAAGCGCTGGGGTGAGCGGCCGCTGGCCTGCGTGGTGCTGCGCTCCGGGGCCAAGGCCGACGCCGCCGAGCTGGCGACGTTCCTGGGCGAGAAGGTGGCGCGCTGGCAGGTGCCGGAGAACTGGGCGTTCGTGCCCGAGATCCCGAAGACCGCAGTGGGCAAGTTCGACAAGAAGGTGCTCCGCGCCCAGGACGCCGCGGGCGAGCTGGCGATCGAGCGCTGGGAAGCGGAGCGCTAGAGTCTGCGCTATGCGATTCGCCACCATCCGCGCTGATCAGGGAACGACCGCGGCACGCCTGGACGGGGACGTGCTGACGCCGCTGGAGGCCGGCGACGTCGGGGCGATGCTGGCCGCGGGCGGCACCGCGCGCGAGCGGGACGGCGCCCCGGCCGTGTCGGCCACGCAGGCGGACTTCGCACCGGTCGTGACGCAGCCGGGCAAGGTGATCTGCGTCGGGCTGAACTACCGCTCGCACATCCTGGAGACCGGGCGGGAGCTGCCCGAGTACCCGACCCTGTTCGCCAAGTTCGCCGAGACGCTGATGGGCCCCCGCGACGACCTGGTCCTGCCGTCGGTGAGCGAGCGGGTCGACTGGGAGGTCGAGCTCGGCGTCGTCATCGGCCGCCCGGTGTACCGGGCCACGCCGGAGGAGGCTTCGGCGGCCATCGCGGGGTACACGGTGATCAATGACGTGTCGATGCGGGACTGGCAGCGGCGCACGCTGCAGTGGCTGGCCGGCAAGATGTTCCAGCACTCCACCCCGGCCGGCCCCTACCTGGTCACGCCGGACGAGGTCGGGGCCGCGGCCGACCTGGAGGTGCGGTGCGAGGTCGACGGCGCCGTGATGCAGCAGTCACGGACCTCGGACCTGCTGTTCTCACCGGCCCAGATCGTCTCCTACGCCAGCCAGGCGATCACCCTGCGGCCCGGCGACCTGATCGCCACCGGCACCTGCGGCGGGGTGGGCGACGCCCGCAAGCCGCCGGTGTACCTGCGGCCGGGCAACCTGCTGCGCACGTGGATCGAGGGCCTGGGCGAGTGCCTGAACCAGTGCGTGCCCGAGAAGGCCGACTAGCACACCGGCGCGCCAGGCCAGCTGGTGCCTTACTCTCCTGCGGCGCCGGTGGCGAGCTCGGTGACGATGTCCAGGTGGCCGACGTGCCTGGCGTACTCCTGAAGCAGGTGGAACAGGACCCGCTCGAGAGTGGCCGGGTCGGCGCCGTCCCACCGCTCACCGGGCTGGCCTATCTCATCGAGGCGGTGGGCCTCGACGATGGCCCGGCTCCGCACGGCCTGGGCGCGGAGGTCGGCCAGCAGCGTGGCGGCGGTCTCCTGCGGCCCGACCGACCAGCGGTCGTCCTCGCGGTCACCCCACGGGTCGCCGACGTCTCGCCCCTCGAAACCCCACTCAAGCCAGCGCAGCTCGACGTAGCGCAGGTGCTTGACCAGCTCCAGCGGCGTCCAGCCCGACGGTAGCCTGCTGCTGCGCAGCTCGGCGTCGGGCATGGCCTGGATCTTGACCGTCACCCGCGACCGGAAGAAATCCAGGTAGCGGAGGAAGACCTCGGCGCGGGAATCCGCCGGGATGGTGGGTGAGGGGAACGGCTCGGACACGCGGCTCATCCTAGGCCGTGCCCTGAGCGGAACAGTCAGCCGCTGCCGACCGGCACGTCGAGCCAGAGCCCGCCGTTCAGGTTGATGTTGTTGCCGGACGCCGTGCCGGGTCCGTGGTCACCGATGTAGGTGTACAGCGGGTGCCCGTCGTAGGTGGCCTGCGTGGTGCCGTCGGTCCGGGTGATCGTGCCGATCTTCCCGGTGACCCCGGGGCCGGCCGACATGTTCCCTGGCACCGGCGGCCAGTAGGTGGCGCAGTCCCCGTAGCAGACGGACTTGTTCACCTTGTCCGGGGCGAACGTGTAGAGGGTGAGGCCCTTGGCGTTGGTGAGCAGGTCCTTGCCGGCGACGGTCCTGGCGTCCAGGGTCTGACCGCCGCCGCCGGTCGCGACAGACGCCGGCGTCGTCGGCGAGGCCACGAAGGCGATCATCAGCGCGAGAGCGATCGCTGACACGGCGCCGATGGCAGGCAGTAGCCGGCGGCCCAGGCCCAGGCCCGAAATCATGCCGGCGGCGAGCACGGCGAAGATGGCCACGTCGATTAGCGCGGCGATGATGCCCGCGGTCGTCCGCACCTCGGTGAAGCCGAACAATCCGACCTTGAGCGTCAGCAGGTACCCGCCGAGGGTCGCGAGCCCGAACCCCGCGCCCGCCGCGTACGCCAGCCGGAGGCCGGTCAGCGGGATCGCGACGGCCAGCAGGAAAGCCGAGATGATCTGGAGCAGGAACAGCGGGCCGATGGTCGGGATCGAGTTGTACCCGGTCACGTACAAGTCGAGGTGAATAGCTCCCGACGCGATCAGAAGTGCCGCCCCGGCGATCCCGTACCAGGACCGCCGGGGCAGTGACGCCCCCCTCATGCTCCCCACAAACGAGATCACGTGACAGCCGCCCTCCGGGTTCAACGGTGCGTGTAACAAAATGGTAAGCACGGCCTGACACCCGCGGCCGTGATAGGACGGGCTGGTGGCAGCGGCGGCGGATTCCAGGCAGATCCTCAAGGCGATGGCGGTCGTCAGGCGGCCGCGGGACGGGGCGCTGCTGGTGTCGGAGCACGTCGATTCGCGTGACCCGCCATTCCAGCGGCCGCTCGGCGGGCACGTGGAGTTCGGCGAGTACGCGCTCGACACCGTGCGCCGCGAGTTCGCCGAGGAGCTCGGCCAGGAACTGACCGGCGTGCGGCTGCTCGGCGTGCTGGAGAACATCTTCGGCTGGCGGGGCGCGACCGAGCACGAGGTGGTATTCATCTTCACCGCCGCGCTCGCCGCCGCGTCGGCGTACGAGATCGAGGAGCAGCGCATCCTCGACAACCCGGACCGGCGGGTGCTGTGGCGGCCCGCGGACGCGGTCAGCCCGCCGCTGTACCCGGCCGGGCTGACCGAGCTGATCGTGTCCCAGCTCACTTAGCGAGAGCCCGGGCGGCGGGTGCCGGGGATGTATCCGCGTTCTGCAGGTCCTGCGCCGAGACCATCTCGGAGATGAAGCTCTGCCGCGCCGGGTTGTCGAAGACGTTGACGAAGCCGAGCGCCAGGGCCAGCAGGTAGACGATCCAGAGCCGGATGCTGTGCGTGCCGACGGTGACGGCGAACACCCCGGCGAGCAGCCCGGACAGCGTCTGGGTGACGTACAGCACCCGCCGCCGGTCCATCCGGTCCGCGAACACGCCGCCCAGCGGGCCGAACACGAACATGGGCAGGAACCTGGCCGCGCTGGTGAGGCCGAGCTGGGTCCCGCTGTGGGTCAGGTCGAGCACGACGAAGGACTGCGCGACGGTCTGCATCCAGGTCCCGGCGACCGAGACCAGCTGGCCGAGGAAGAACAGCCGGTAGTTGCGCTGCCGCAGGGACGAGATCATCTGCCCTGGGCTGAGTCCCAGGCGCCGCACCGGCCCCCTTATGCGTCGTTCAGCGATCCCGACGGCAACCTCTGGCTGCTCCACGAGATCACCAAGCGGCTCCCCGGCCGGACCTGGGAGGCCGACCCGACGGACGTCGCGGCCCGGGCCGCGCTGCTGAAGGACACGGCCATCCACCACGGCTCGTTCGAGGCGGTCGCCCCGCCGCACGACTGGTGGGACTGGTACGCCGCGTACATGCTCGCGCGCCAGGCCGGGAACGGCGAGGACGAGGCCGCCGCGACGGCCAACCGCTACATGGCCGAGGTCAAGCACGTCGTCGTGTCATCCGCCTGACGCCGGGCCTGAGGCCAGCGGCCATAGCGTCCTCGTTGTCCGCTACCTTCGGTGATAGACCGGGCTCCAGGGATTGACGAGGGGCTGACGTGGCTGAAGTTACGTACAGGAGCTGATTGACATGTCACTGTTCCAGCGGGCTCACGACGTGCTCGCGGCCAAAGCCAACAAGGCGCTCGACGCCGCCGAGAAACCCGACGAGATGCTCGACCTGTCCTACGAGCAGATGCTCGACCAGATCACCAAGGTCCGGCAGGGCCTGGTGACGATCGCGGCGTCCCGTAAGCAGATCGAGCTGCAGGAACAGCAGCTCCAGCATTCGGTGGACCACCTGCAGGAGCAGGCCAAGACAGCGCTGTCGCTAGGCAAGGAGGACCTGGCCAGGGAGGCGCTGACACGCAAGGCCACCGCCCAGGCCCAGATCGACGCGCTGGCACCGCAGCACCAGCAGCTCGCCGAGGAAGAGGAGAAGCTGGGGCAGACGCTGCAGGCGCTCCAGCAGCGGGTGAACAACTTCCGGTCCCAGAAGGAGGTGCTGAAGGCCCAGTACACCGCGGCCGCCGCTTCGGCGTCGATCAACGAGGACGTGGCCGGGATCTCGAGCACGCTGGGTGATTCGGGTGCGGCGCTGCAGCGAGCCCAGGACAAGATAGCGACAATGCAGGCGCGGGCCGGGGCCCTGGACGAGCTACTGCAGTCCGGGGTACTCGAGGACGTCGGCGGCAGCACCGACGACATCCAGCAGGAACTGGACGAGGCCGGGACCAGCGCGGACGTGGACCGCGAGCTCGCCGCGCTGAAGGCCGAGATCGGCCCGGGCAGCGCACGGCAGGAGTTGACCAGCGGCCCGGAAAGCTAGCCGGGCCAGCTGGAACGCCATGAAACCCCGGATCCAGTGCGTTCTAGCGCAGTGAGAGTCCGGTTTCAGGCGTCAGGCAGCAGCCACTCCAGCCCCGGGAGCCAGGCCGGGACCTGGGTTCCGCAGATGATCTGACGCTTGGTGCACGAAACCCTGGCTTGAGCTGGGAGGACAGGGGCGTGCATGGTGAAGCGGCGTGTATCTAGGAGTCGCTGTCCTTGCAGGTCAGCAGGCTGTGTCGACCAGGTACCTACGGCGCCGCGGGTGATGCTATGTAAGTCTACTGCGCTCGCTGTACACGCGGCTGGTACTCAGCGTGACAGCACGCCCTCCGATCCGGGGCGTTATGTACATGTATGTCACCGTTCGGCAGCGGCAAACAGCTGGTCAGCGCGATGACCGCGCACCCCGGCTGACGTGCAGGAATGCGAGCACCTAGTGACACGCGACGTATACCTGAATCAGGGCAGTTTCCGCAGCTCACAGGTTGGATCCGCATGACCAGGCTCGCGTTGAGCTGCGGAACCCGGGCGGGACGGCCGGGCTGGTTACCGGGTGCCGAAATCCCCCTGATCAGGGTACGGCGACCCACGATGATGCGACCTTGCCGCAGATCAAGCCGACGGGTTAATGGCCGACGCGTACCCCCAGCTACATGAGCGCGGCAACCATGCCGCATAAGACGGGCGGGCGGCCGAGGGGCGAAGGCGTGACCGGGGGCGAGCGCAGGGCTCGCGGCCGTGCGTCTGGCCGCCAGCACACATGCGCGGGTGTGTTACTTTGTGCAGGTAACGGTGCGCTTTGGGGGCGGTCAACGCGATTAAAGCCACAAAATATTGCTTACATATCTTTTCTATATCGATTTCCTGCGTTACTCTCACCGAGAGTCGACTCGCCGCAACCCCTAGCTAGCCCGACAAAAACGCACAAAAGCTCTCGTAATGGACACTATCTGCCCGTTTGTCGGGCCCGCAACCGACAAGCAAGGAGCCTGAATGCTACGACGATGGGGCATCCTCCTGGGCATGCTGACTCTGCTGGCTGGCCTGGCTGTCGCCACCACCGGCAGCGCGTCCGCCGGCACCATGGGGTTCAGACCCGGTGGCCCGATCCAGCTGGCCGGGTCGGCCCCGGCCGTCCCGAACGCCCGCGGCGGCATCCGCCACCAGGCGGAAAGCACGAACTGGTCCGGATACGCCGCCACCACCGGCACGTACACCAGCGTCTCGGCGAGCTGGACCGAACCGACCGGCACCTGCAGCGGGAGCGCCAAGTACTCCTCCTTCTGGGTGGGGCTGGACGGCTACAACAGCGGCTCGGTCGAGCAGACCGGCAGCGAGGTCGACTGCTCGGGGAGCGGGGCACGGTACTACGCCTGGTACGAGATGTATCCCAACCCCTCGCACTCGTACTCCAACACGGTGCGGCCGGGTGACCATTTCAACGCTTCGGTGACCTACACGGGCAGCAACCGCTTCAGCCTGAAGATCGCCGACACCACCCGGGGCTGGAGCCACACCACCACGGGCACTCTGGCCGGGGCGGCCCGGTCCTCGGCCGAGGTCATCGTGGAGGCGCCGTGCTGCACGGCCAGCGGTGGCATCTTGCCGCTGGCTAACTTCGGCACGGTGCACATCACCGGTTCGCTGGCCAACGGATCCGCCCTCGGCAACGCCGGCGGCGTGACCCAGATCATCATGATCAACAGCGCCGGACAGGATAAGGACACGGTCTCCTCGCTCACCAGCAAAGAGAACTTCACCGCGACCTGGCTGCGCAGCAGCTAAGGTCGTCCCGCACCGAATGCGCCGGCCCGGGCCTGATGGTCCGGGCCGGGACCTGCACCGGCTGATCTCGGCGCCGGACGCCTTCGCCGCCACCTTGCGAGGTCCTCACCGCCTGACGGTCCGCAGCCAGGCCGCCGTGTCCGGCGGCAGCAGCCCGCCGGATACCGGGCCGCTGGCCAGCAGGATCTCGCCCTGGGGCAGCTCGACCGGGGCCGGCGACAGGTTGGCTACGCAGGCTACGCCGCCGCGGTCGAAGGCGAGCACCCCGCCGGGCGCGGGCAGCCAGGTCATCGCGGTGGCGGAGCCGAACTCAGCGCGGCGGGCGTGCAACGCGCGGCGGTAGAGCGCCAGCATCGATGCGGGGTCCGCGGACTGAGCCTCAACCGTCAGATCCCGCCACTGGACCGGCTGCGGCAGCCAGGGCTCCGGGCTGGCCGCTGGGGGCGAGAAGCCGAACGGCGGATCAACACCGGACCACGGCAGCGGCACCCGGCTGCCGTCCCGGCCGGGGTCGGCGCCGTCGGTCCGGCGCCAGATCGGGTCCTGACGCAGTTCGTCCGGGATGTCCTCGACCTCCCACAGCCCGAGTTCCTCGCCCTGGTAGAGGTAGACCGAGCCGGGCAGCGCCATGGCGAGGAGCGCGGCGGCCCGGGCCCGGCGGGTGCCGAGATCCAGGTCGACCGGCTGGCTATGGTCACGCCGGTCGAGGCCGAACGAGCTGTCGGACCTGCCGTACCTGGACAGGTGCCTGTCCACGTCGTGGTTGGACAGGACCCAGGTGGGAGGCGCGCCGGCGGCGGCGTGGAACCCCAGCGTGCTGTCGATCACCGCGCGCAGCTCGGCGGCGTCCCAGGGACAGCACAGATAGGGAAAGTCGAACGCCGTGTGCAGCTCGTCCCGGCGCAGGTAGCGGGCCAGCCGCGCGGTATCGGGCAGCCAGACCTCGCCGATCAGTACCCGGCCGGGGTATTCGTCGGCGATCTTGCGCCAGGCCCGGTAGATATCGTGCACGTCGTCGCGGTCGGTATAGGGTGACGGGCCCGCGGACTCGGGCAGCGCCGGGTCCTTGGCCAGCAGCGCGGCGGAATCGATCCGGACGCCGTCGACGCCGCGATCGAACCAGAACCGCAGGATGTCCTCGAACTCCTGCCGCACCTCCGGGTTGGCCCAGTTGAAGTCCGGCTGCTCGGGCGCGAACAGGTGCAGGTACCACTCCCCCGGCGTGCCGTCCGGGGCGGTCGTCCTGGTCCACGCGGGCCCGCCGAAGATCGACGGCCAGTCGGTCGGCGGGAGGTCGCCGCCGGCGTGGCCAAGAAGGTCGGAGTGAGCGAGGCCACGGTGAGCCGGGTCCTCAACGGCAAGGCCGGGGTCTCCGACAGCACCAGGGAAGCCGTGCTGACCGCGCTGGACGTTCTCGGCTACGAGCGCCCGACCCAGCTGCGCGGCGAGCGGGCCCGGCTGATCGGCCTGGTGCTGCCCGAACTGCAGAACCCGATCTTCCCGGCGCTGGCCGAGGTGATCGGCGGCGCACTGGCGCAGCGCGGCTTCACCCCGGTGCTCTGCACCAGGACGACGGGCGGCCTGTCCGAGGCGGACTACGTCGGCATGCTGCTCGACCAGCACGTCTCCGGGATGGTGTTCTTCGGCGGCCACTGCGCTGAGCAGGCCGCCCCGCACGACCACTACCGACTGCTGCGCAGCCGCGGCGTACCGACGGTGCTGATGAACGCGGCCATCGACAACCTGGACTTCCCCCGCGTGTCGACCGACGACGTGACCGCCGCCGGCCAGGCCTATACCCACCTGGCCTCGCTCGGCCACCAGCGGATCGGCCTGGTGCTGGGGCCGGAGGACCACGTGCCCTCGCGGCGCAAGCTCGCCGGGTTCGCCGCGCACGCCCGGCGGGCCCCGGAGAACGCCCCGGTGGAGCACGCGCTGTTCTCCCTGGAGGGCGGCCAGGCCGCCACCACCCGGCTGCTCCGGCACGGCGTCACCGGCGTCATCTGCGCCAGCGACGTGCTGGCCCTCGGCGCGATCAGGGCCGTGCGGCGCGCGGGCCTTTCGGTGCCGGGCGACGTCTCGGTGGTCGGCTACGACGACTCCGCGTTCATGAACTGCACCGACCCGCCGCTGACCACAGTCAGGCAGCCGATCGAGTCGATGGGCAAGGCGGCGGTCGCGTTGCTGGTGAACCAGATCGAGAACATGGCCGTAAATCCAGAGGAACTTCTCTTCGAACCCGAACTCGTCGTCCGCGGCTCAACGGGGCGCCCCGGCACGGGGTCGGTGGTTGGCGCTTTACCTCCCTTTTGCACGCAATCCGCACTAGTGTTGGGGTCAGCGAGCTTCAGGACGCGTCGCCACGGCCATCCGGGGGCCTGACCACAGTGCGGATCTGTGGTATGTGTAATTTCTGCGGTCCGGCGCAAGCTGGCGCGATGCATGACGGTAGTTAGGTGGGGGTGACCAGTTTGGCGGCGCTACAGCCCGGCGATCCCCAGCGCATTGGGCCATATGTGCTGCTCGGCAGGCTCGGCAGCGGCGGGATGGGCCGGGTCTACCTGGCCCGCTCCCCCGGCGGCCGCATGGTGGCGGTGAAGGTCATCCGCGCGAACCTGGCCGAGGACGCGGGTTTCCGCGCCCGCTTCGCGCGTGAGGTCTCGGCCGCGCGCAAGGTGGGCGGGCTGTTCACCGCGGCGGTCGTCGACGCTGACGTGGACGGGCCGGTGCCCTGGCTGGTGACCGCGTACGTGCCCGGCACGTCACTGTCGGACGCCGTCGAGCGGCAGGGCCCGCTGCCGGAGAACTCCGTGCTCGCGCTGGCGGCGGGACTGGCCGAAGGCCTGATCGCGATCCACGCGGCGGGCGTCATCCACCGTGACCTCAAGCCCTCCAACGTGCTGCTGGCCCAGGACGGGCCGCGGATTATCGACTTCGGCATCTCCTCCGCGGCGGGCGCGACCTCGCTGACCGGCACCGGCTTCATGATCGGCTCGCCCGGGTTCATGTCGCCGGAGCAGGCCGAAGGCCTCACCGTCGGCCCGGCCAGCGACATCTTCAGCCTGGCCGGCGTGCTCATCTACGCCGCGCGGGGCGAGGGCCCGTTCGGCAGCGGCGACACCGCGGCGCTGCTCTACCGCGTGGTGCACGGCAAGCCGAACACCGACAACGTGCCGGAGAACCTCCGCCCGCTGATCAAGCGGAGCCTGTCCCGTGACCCCAAGCGCCGGCCCACGGCGACCCAGTTCCTGACCGACCTGTCGGCCGCGTACCCCGCCGCCGCGGACCTGACCGACTGGCTGCCCCTGCAGATTCTCGAGGAGAACGCGGCCAGGAGCGCCCCGTCCGAGGCCAGCCTGCACCGTCGGGGCGGCTCGCAGGCCGGAGGTTCAGCAGCGGGCGGGTCCATGGCAGGCGGTTCCGTGGCCGGGGGCTCGATGGCCGGTCACCCCTCGATGGCGGATCCAGTGGCCCCGGTGGCGGACCCGGTAGCCCCGGTCGCCGACCCGGTCGCGCCGATGGCCATGGCGGCCGGCTCACTGGAGGACGAGCCCGCGCCCGGCGGCAACGTCATCGATCACCCGCAGACGCGGACCTCGCTGTCCACGCCGACCCCGCCGCCGCCGACCCCGTACCCCACCGGCCCGCAGGGCTATCCGCCGTCCCAGGGACAGCCGGTCCAGGGGTATCCCGGACCGCAGAGCTACGGAGGTCAGCAGGGCTACCCGGGCCAGCAGGGCTACCCGGGCCAGCAGAGCTATCCCGGCCAGCAGGGTCACCCCAGCCAGGGATACACCGGCTCGCAAGGGTATCCAGGTTCTCAGGGCTACCCGGGGCAGCAGCAGTACCCCGCGCCGCAGGGCTACCAGACCGGTCAGCGCGCCCAGGGGGACCAGGCCCAGGGGCGGTGGGGCGGCCAGCAGCCAGGCGGCCCGCCCGCACCGGGGATGCCCGGCGTTCCCGGGGAATGGTACGCGCCGGGCGGTCCCCCGCAGCCGCCGCGCAAACGGCCGAAATGGCTGATCCCGGCCGGGGCGGCCGCGGCCGTCGTGGCGATCGTGGTGGCCCTGGTGCTGGCTCTCGGGGGCGGCTCCGCCAGCAAGGACAACGCCGGGTCAGGCTCGAGTTCCGCGCCGGCGCAGACCCACAGCGCCTCCGCCAGCCCCAGCACGACCCCGACCGTGGGCGAACTGCGGCTCGCTCAGCTCCAGGCCGGCGACTGCCTGACCGGCGCGAACCTGCAGTTGAACAAGAACACGCCGTGGCCGAAGGTGAGCCAGGGGGTGCCGTGCACCGAGGCTCACACCGCCGAGGTCTTCTACGCCAGCAACACCCACTGGGCCAAGCAGGGCGGCTATCCCGGCGACGCCACGATCAAGAAGGACGCCACCGCCGCGTGTAACAGCGCGTTCGCGTCCTACGTGGGCATCGCGTACTCCAAGTCGCTCTACACGTGGACCGACATCGTGCCGGACGCGTCCACCTGGCCGGGCGGCGACCGCGGGCTGCACTGCGTCCTTTACTACGCCACGAACTCGCAGCCGGCCGGCGTGACGCTGCACAGCACGCTCAAGGGCGCGGCCAAGTAGGCGCCCCTGGTCTACGGCTGAGGCAGGCGCCCCGGCCCGTTCGGTACCTGGCTGGTACGGAGCCGGGCCGGGCTGATGTCGGGCCGGTCACGGACGCCGAACCTATCCCGCAGGGCGGTCAGCGCGGCCAGCTCGCCGCACCGGCCGTGCACCCCGGGGACCGGCGGGGTGGCCGAGGAGCACAGGTAGAGGCCGCGGACCGGTGTCCGGTACGGGTTCCACCTGGGAACCGGGCGCAGGACGGTCTGCCGCAGCGTCTGCATGCCCACGCCGATGTCGCCGCCGACGTAGTTCGGGTTGTGCGCCTCCTGGTCGGCGGCGGTGCGCACGGAGCGGGCCAGCACGAGGTCGCGGAAGCCGGGCGCGAACCGCTCGAGCTGCGCCTCGATCCGGTTGGTCATGTCGACCTCGGAGCCGGATGGCACGTGACAGTAGGTCCACAGCGTGTGCTGGCCCGCCGGGGCGCGGGACGGATCGGCGACGCCGGGCTGGACCACGAGGACGTAGGGGCGGTCCGGGTGCTTGCCCGCGGCCACTTCGGCCTCGGCCGCGGCGACCTGCTCGAACGGGCCGCCCAGGTGCAGGGTGCCGGCCCGGCGGCACGGCTCGCTGGTCCACGGCACCGGACCGGACAGGGCAAAATCCACCTTGCAGACGCCGGGGCCGTAGCGGAACCGGCGCAGCGCGGCCCGGTACCGGCGGGGCAGCGTGTCGCCGGCCAGCTGCGCCAGCGTGCGCGGCGAGACGTCGAGGAGGATAGCCCGGGCCGACGGGAGTTCGGCCAGCGAGCGCACCCAGCGGCCGGTCTCGATGCGCCCGCCGCTGGCGACCAGGGCCGCGGCCATCGCGTCGGTGATCCGGGCGCTCCCTCCGGCCACCACCGGCCAGCCGGCCGCGTGGGCCAGGCCGATCAGCATCAGCCCGACGCCCGCGGTCGGCACCGCGGTCAGCGGCATCATCGCGTGCGCCGCGGCGCCGGCCATGATCGCCCGGGCCTCCTCGGTGTCCCACCGCCTGGCCACCACCGAGGCCGGCAGGATGGCCCGGCGGCCGTAGTTGGCGGCGGCCAGCGGATGAGCGGGCGGGGCGCGCAGCGGGGCCAGGATCGCCTCGAGGACGTCGTCCATGTGGCTGGTCAGCGGGCCGAGCAGGCGCCGGTAGGCGCGGCCGTCGGCACCGAGCCCGGCGGCGGTCTCGACCACCGAGCGGGTCACGACCGCGGCCCGGCCGCCGTCCAGCGGGTGGGCGAACTCCACCTCGGGCCGGGCCAGCGTGACCCCGCGCGCGGCCAGGTCGAAGCGCTTGAAGAACGGTGACGCCACCGCGAGCGGGTGCGCCGCGGAGCAGACGTCGTGCCAGAAGCCGGGCAGGGTCAGCTCCTCGGTCCGGCAGCCGCCGCCGATCGACGGCGCGCCCTCGATGACCTGCACCCGCAGCCCGGCCGCCGCCATGGTCAGCGCGGCGGCCAGGCCGTTGGGCCCGCTGCCGACGACTACCGCGTCCACGTCCATGGCTGATGACCCTACAGGCTGATGCTGAGCACCACCGTGATCGTGAGGCCGCCCGGGTTCACGGTGAGCTTGCCGTCCAGCGCGACCAGGCTCTTCGACGTCACGGTGATCGTCACGCTCGCTCCGGCGGCCAGGGAGCCCGACGCGGGTGAGACGCTGATCCGGCCCGCCAGCGCCGATCCGGCCGTGATCGAGTAGGCGCTGACCGGGCCGCCCCGAGCGGTCAGCGTGAACCTCCCGATCGCGGTGCCGTTCACCGAGGCCAGGACGAGCCGGCCGGTTGAGGACGACAGCGTGCCGGAACCCGGTGGCGGCGCAGAACTCGCCGGCGGCGGCACCGGGCCCGCGCCGCCGGCGGACGGCAACGTCAGGGCTCCGGGCGACGACGGCAGGCCCACCGGGGTCGCGGTGGCGGTGACGCCGCCCGGCAAGGCCGACGGCGCCAGCCGCTGCCCGGTACCGCCGGCCCCGCGGCTACTGCCGCTGATGCCGCCCCCGCCGTTGCGACCGGAGGGGCCGCCGCGCGCCGGGCCCGGGCCGCCGCCCGGCGCGCTCTGCGTCGCTCCGCCGGCCGGGCTCGCCGACGGCCCGCCCGGATGCGGGCCGGATATGACGCCCACCACGATGGCTCCGGCCACCACGACCAGGCTGGCCGCGCCGGCCACCAGGGCCTGCGGGTGATGCAGGATCCGGCGCCACCGTCCGGCCCCGGGCGGGCTGATCGGCTTCGGGAAACCCTGAGGACCGAACGGGCCTGCCCGATTCGCCACGGTCAGGCGATGAGTCAGCCCGGCGGGCGAGCGGTCCGCCAGGACCCTCAGCACCTGCTCACGGAACCCCGGCAGCAGCGCGGCTATCGGAACCGCGCCCGCGAACAGCGCCGGCGTCAGCTCCCGCCGCTTGCGCTCCCCGCAGACCTCGCACTGCTCGATGTGCCGGCTGATCCGCTTGCGCATCAGCACGGTCAGCTGCCCGTCCCAGCCGGCCAGCACCGCGTCCAGGCCGGCGCAAGCCGCGCGACCCGTCCGGGCCACGATCAGCGCGCCGAGAGAGCGTTCGAGCTGGCTGCGCGCCCGCGACAGCAGCGCGTGGGCGTGGTTGCGGGATACCCCGAGCGCGTCGGCGAGTTCGTCGTTGTCGAGTCCGGAGATCAGGCTCAGCTCGATGACATCCCGTTCGCCCGGGTTCAGCCCGTCGATCGCGGCCCTGACCAGTTGCTGGACCTCGGCCCGTTCGGCCTCCGCGCCGAGCTCGGCGCTCTGGACGGGAATGTCCCCGGCCTCCTCGAGCGCGGACAGGGCGCTCCCGGCCCGCAGCCGGCGCAGGCATTCGTTGCGGGCGACCGCGTAGAGCCAGGGGCGCAGCTTGGCCGGATCGCGAAGGTCCCTGAGCTTGGCCGTGGCGACGAGGAACGTGTCCTGCACCGCGTCGGCGGCATCGGCCGGCTCGCGCAGCATCGACCGGCAGTACGTGTAGAGCGGCAGGGCATACCGGTCGTACGCTTCGGCGAGCCCGGCGGGGTCGCCAGCCACGATGGCGGCGACAACCTCAGGGTCCTCCATGCGGCATACCGTAGTTCCGCTACTCATGTGGTTCAGTCGGAATGCGGTATCACCATAGGCGGAAATGGACAACAAGTCGGTATCGGCGAGGCTACTGCCTGGTAGATCCCGATTTCTGTTACGGTCTGTGACCGGTGTGAAGGATATGACGTAACCGGGTGCCGCGGCGAGGCTCGTGCCCGGCGCGGCGCATGCCCGGCGGGTCTACGCTCAGCGGGGCGCGCCTGGGCGGGCGTTTGCCCGGCCAGGGCGCGCGCCTGGGCCGACCCCTGCCTGCCCGGCCAGCACGCGCCCAGCCCGTTCGGCTGACCTGATCTCACCTAACCCGTTGGCCTCTTCAGCCCCACCCGCCCCGACCACTAGCGCCGCGCAACCACGGCGATGTGACTCTGTAGTGGTCCTGACCACGGCGATGTGACATCGTCGTGGTTGCCGGGAACAAAGCTGGGCCGTCGCGGATCCCCGGTGGCGGAGCGTCAGCTGGCGAGGACCTTGTTCGGGTCGTGCAGGACCACGGTGCCGGCGATCCAGTCGTGCAGCGCCTTGTGCTCCTTGCCCGCGACGAAGAGCACGAACGAGGTGATCTCGGTGATGAAGCTCAAGATGCCGTCGATGAGGCGCCCGGGGATCTCGCGCAGCGCCATCCACCAGAAACCGGCCACCCGGTTGGTCTCAGGGCGCCAGCACCGCATCCCGAGCACCTGCAGCGCGGGCGTCTGCCCGTTGCCCCAGACGATGAGGCCCCAGACGATATAGCCGATGCCCAGCGTGACGATGGCCAGCGGGATGGCCAGGAACCACGCGCCGATGCGGCGGCCCACGCTGGCCAGCTCCGTTCCTTCCGGCAGGACCAGGCCGGACATCTGGTCGAAGTACATCCCCTGTGGCACGGCGACGGCGGGGGGCTGTCCGTAGCCGTAGCCGGCGGGCACCGCGGGCGCGGCCGTGAACCCGGGCGGCGGCGCCTGGCCGTAGCCCTGGCCCGGCGGCGGAGCGTCGTAGCCCTGGCCTGGGGGCGGCGGCGGGTTAAAGCCCTGGTTGGGCGGTGGCGGGTCATATGCCTGGCCAGGCGGAGGCTGAATAGCATCCTGCCCGGAGCCGTACGGATCCGGAAAAGTCACGGTGATCTCTCTTCCCCTGTATGCGCTAGCTGCAAGCCGGACTCTATGTCAAGGATGAGATCATCCAGCCGCCCGGCCTGCGATCGTGCACGAACCGTTACGAGCCCATTTAACCGCCACGAAACGACAATTGGCTCGAATAGGATTTACCACGTTGTCGAGGCCAGGCGGCCATTTACGGGAGGTCAGGAGATGGCGGCCATTTCGGCGCACAGCCCGCGGACCGGGACCATCGAGGCGTTTGCGAACGCCGTCGGGACCGGCGCGGAGTACGTCGAGTTCGACATCCGGCGGACCGCCGACGGTGAACTCGCCGCCTTCCACGACGCACGCACCCGTCAGGGCGAGCCGCTGGCCGCCATCAGCTACTCCCGGCTGTGCGAGGCGGCCGGCTACCCGGTGCCGCGGGTGGCCGACGTGATGGCGACGATCGCCGGGAAGGCCACCGGGCACCTGGACCTGAAGGACACCGGCGGCGAGGAGCAGGTCGTCGAGATGGCGCTCGACATCCTGGGAGCGGGCAACTTCGTGGTGACGACGCTCGAGGACCGTTCGGTGGCGGCGATCAAGGCGCGCTTTCCCGCGGTCCCCGCGGCGCTGTCGCTCGGCCGTGACCTGGACGAGGTGCCGCGGTCCAGGCGGGCGGCCACCCGGATCAGCGAACTAGTCCCGATGCGCAGGCTGCGGGCCTGCCGGGCCGACTGGGTGGCGGTACACCGCCGCCTGGCCGCGGCCGGGGTGCTGGCGCAGTGCCACCGGGCCGGGATCAAGACCATGGTCTGGACGGTCGACGAGGACGCGGAGATGAGGCGCTGGCTCACCGACCGGCGGGTCTCCGTGCTGATCACCAACCGGCCCGCGGACGCGGTGGCGCTGCGCGCGTCGCTGTCCTCGGTAACGCCAGCTGCATCTCGAGAACCGTGAACGAGTGCGGGGAGAAGGCGATGTCGACGTGCTCGCCGTCCACCTCGCGCTTGGCATTGCGCATGCTGATCGAGTCCCGGCGGGTGAAGGAATTGACGCTAGCCGGGCTGTCGCCGGTGACCTCGTGGACGCCCATCACCCCGGTCGCGGTGGCGTCGAGCAGCCGGATGCGGGTCCTGATCGACCGGCGCGGATCGCGGTTGACCACGGACAGCGTCAGCCTGCTCCGCCCGGGATCGGCGGTAGCGGCCACGTCGAGCCGCTGGAACAGGCCGAGGTCGCCGACCCTGTGAGGCCAGCGGTCCCCGGCCCGGTCGCGGTGGATGTGGGCTCCCGAGTCCGTGTAGGTGTCCACCGCGACCTGCTCGGTGGCCGCCGCCATCAGCTGGAACGGGTGGTAGATGGCCTGGCTGAACAGCCCGTCCGCGGAGGTGACGATGGGCGCGAGCGCGTTGACCAGCCGGGCCTGGTTGGCCATCCGCACCGTCCAGGACTGGCGGACGAAGACGTTGAGCCAGGTCGCGACGGCCAGGGCGTCGGCCAGGGTATAACGCTCCTCCAGCCGCCCGTCCTCGGTCCGGTACCATACGTTCCACTCGTCGCAGGCCACGGAGATCTCGTGCTCGACATGCTGCAGGTAGCGGGCCCGGTCGATGAGCGCGCCGGCGACCGACAGCGCTCGCTCGGCGTAGTGCGGCGCGAGGAGGTTGGACCAGTAGTCCGCCGAACCGGTGTACAGGCGGATGCCGTGCATGTCGACGTGCCGGGCGAGGCCGTCGATGACGTCCCGGTCCCAGTCGTCCATTCCGGTCTGGCCGCTGCTGATCAGCCGGATGCCGGGGTCGAGCCGCTTGAGCGCCGAGGCCCATCGGCTGGCCTCGGTCACGTACTCGGCTGCGGTGCGGCGGCGGTGCATCTGGTGGCCCAGGCCCCAGTACCTGACGCCGAACGGCTGGGCGTGCCCGTCCGCCTGCCGGCGGCGGGCCCAGTGGCTGTCACCGCTGCCGTTGCAGTACTCCACCCAGGCCAGCGCCTCGTCCAGGGTGCCGGTGTCCATGTTGACGCCGAGCACCGGCTCGACCGCGGCGGCCGCGCACCAGCTCAGGAACTCGCCCGTGCCGAAACGGCCGGGCTCCTCGGCGCCAGGCGCGGCGCCCAGCGGCCAGCGGACGTTGGTCACCCCGAGGTCGCGGACGGCCGCGAGCACGTCGGCGCGGAAGCCGCCCGCCGATCCTTCCTCCACGACGCCGCCGTCAACGCAGCGTCCCAGGTGCTCGGTGACGCTGCCGAAGATCCGCCGGTCGACGGTGCCGATGGGCCGGCCGGTCAGCACGTCGATATGGGCCACAGGCGCTCCTTCCCGACTATCGGCTGCTACCCTCCAGACCCGGGCTAAACGGGTTCGAGCGCTGATCGAGTCACTGGAGCATGCCGAGCGGGGCGGGCGCGCCGAACTCGATCGTCAGCACGTATCCGTCCGGGCCTGGGGTTCCTGGGATTCCTGGGGTCAGGTCCGCGCGGGTGGCCAGGTACGGCGAGCGCTGGGCCCGGACGAAGGCCAGCATCCGGCGCGCGCTGGTGGCCGGGGCGGCGATCTCGGCCGTGCGCAGCGCCAGGCCCGGGCTCTCGCCCGGACCGCGGCCGCCGAACCCGTCGACCCGGACCGGCTCGCTCGCGGCCAGCGCGGCCAGCGTGATCAGCAGCCGCGCGTCGACCTGGCCCGCGGCCAGCGCGGCCCGCGAGGACGGCGTGACCATGATCCGCGGGGCGTGCAGCAGCTGGTCGCCGGCGGCCCGCCGGGCCCGGATGTCCGCGGCGAGAGCCCGGCGGTAGGCGGCCGTTCCGTCCGGCGCGACGATGCGCACAGCGATCCGGGCGGCGCCGGTACCGAAGCGGGCCAGCACCTCGGGCGCGTACACGCTGGCCAGGCGGTCACCGAAGATATTCCGGACGGCGGCCGTCTCGACCACCACGGCCGAGCCCAGCGGGTCACCCGAGCCAGGTCCGAGGACCAGCAGGTTCCCGGCCGGGATGCCGCGCTGGGCTAGCGCCGCGCACATGGCAGGGTCGCACGCCAGGACGGCGCCGCCGCTGACCTGGCCGGCTACCCAGGCCGCGGCCTGGTCGCGGGTCGCGGAGGCGGCCGTGACCGAGGTGACCGCGCGGGCAGGCCCCCCGGCGGCGGCGAGGTGCGGGGCGGCGAGGTGCGGGGCGGCGAGGGCCCGCCCAGCTTCCACGGCCAGCGCGACGGACACGGCGGCCAGCGCGAGCGCGGCGCCGCGGCGGCGCAAGCTGGGGCCCCGGCGCGGCGCAGGGCCGGCCACCCGGATCAGCTCGGCGGCCTTGCGCTGGTGGTAGCCGGTTTCCGGGGAGGGAACGCCTCGGGCCAGCCAGTACGCGGCCGCCTGCCGGTGCGCCGCCGCCAGCTGCGCGCCTAGGCCGGCCTCGGCCAGCCGCCGGTGCAGCGCGCCGGCCGTCCACCGGTGGACGCCGAGCTCGTGACCGGGACCGATGGTGAGCAGCCCGGCCGCCTCGCATTCGGCGATGGGACCGGGCCGGGCGGCGAGCGCCTCGGCGGTAACCGGCACCCGGAACACCGACGCGCGGATCAGCAGGGACCTGGCGGCGGTGCCGAGCCGGCCGAACAGGTCGCCGGACATCAGGTCACCGGCGGCCGATGCGATCTGCGCGGCGGTCGCGTCGGGGAGCTCGGTCGGCTCGGTGCGCGGTATGCCGGTCCCGGCCGTGATCGCAGCCTCGATCCGCCTGGCCAGGTCCTGGTAACGCTCGCCGCGCGCCAGGAGCAGGTCGAGGTATTCCATGGCCAGCGGGTGACCCGCGGTCAGCCGCCACACCTGATCGCGTTCGGCGTCGCCGAGGAGCCGGATTGCGGGGAGCGAGGTGGTGAGCTCGGCGGCGCCGGAGGGGGTTAGCGGCCCGAGCCGGCGGAAGGTGAGGCGGGCCTGGGGGGTCTCGCCGAGGCTGAACGGATGCCGGCAGGTGATCAGCAGCTTGCCGGTCCAGCCGACTAGCCGGGCCGCTAGTGACGGGTCCCGCACCGTCCACCGGCCCGAATCCTGCGACAGGTTGTCGTCGAAGTTATCCAGGACGACCAGGTCCGTCTCGGCCGGCCAGGGGGCCGAGGCCGGAACCTCTCCGTTGACGACGGTGATCACGCGATCGGACTGCAGCCGGCCCACCCGCGTGGCGATCTGGGCGGCGAGGGTGGACTTTCCGATGCCGCCCATCCCGTAGATGACGAGACCGCCGCTGCCCGGTCCGGTCAGGTCGGCGGCCCAGCGACGGCGTTCGGCCGAACGGATGGACAGTGATGTCCGGTGGCGGGGCCTGGCGTCCGAGCTTCTCGCGTGGCGGGCCGTGTGCCTGACCCTGACCGGCCGGGCCGGCACCGGGCTTGCGGCGTTTTCGGGGGATTCTCCCGGGCCTGGCGTGCGGGCCGCGGGTATCTCGTGCGACCGCGCGGCGTGCTCTGGAACGACATTTTCGTGTCCAACACGGACTAATCTCGCCACTTCAACACCCCTTCCCCCGTACTCCGGCAGACGGGGCAAGTTGCCATGCATTTTTGTATAGCACACTCAGCGATTGGTTGGACGCTTTTAGTTAGCCACTCCTGGTCACGAGCATGGGACATTTATGCTCGAAGCGGGACTTTAGGTATTTTGGGAAGGCCGACGAAATGCGGTTCCCGCACGGCATTACGGACTAATTGGTTAAGGCCGACATATACCGGGAAGCGGGGCAAGACGGATGCGGCTAAAGCACGGTCCTGGAGCTGGCCGTCGCTGTCACCGCGGCGGCCAGCGCGCTGTCACCGGACGGCAGGGCGAGTGCCGCGCGGGCGAACTCGGCCGCAATCGCGTGCCACAGGCGCGCGCGGCGCAGCATCGCATGGTCGCCGTCGCGCACCTCGACGGCGGACACCTCGGTTACCGTGCGGGCCCGTTCGAGGAAGGCCCAGGTATCCGCGGGGCGGGTGATGCTGTCGGTGGTGCCGTGGGCGAGCAGCACCCGCCGGCCTGCGAGCTGGCCGACCGGCTCGCCTGGCGGCAACCAGGGCGCCAGGCCGGCGACCGCCGTCACCGCGGGGTGGGCAGCGGCTCGTACCGCGGCGCGCGCGCCCATGGAGTGCCCGACCAGCACGACCGGGACGGATCCGCACTCAGCGACGACCGCGTCGAGCGCCTCGTTCAGGTCGCCGACCGGGGAGGCCAGCGCGCCGTTCCAGCCGCGGACGCGGAAGCGGGGGCGCTGGACCACGCCGCCGCTCCCCCGCAGCGCCAGCCGGATCGCGGTCGCAACGGGGATCATCCGGAGCACGGCGGGTTGCAGCGGGGAGGTAGGCGCGGTGCTCGACGTCTGGCCGCCGTGCGCGACCAGGACGACTCCCTTGGTGGATACCCGCGGGGGTATCTGGCCGCTCGTCATCGACCCTCCTCGGGCGCCCTCCTCGGGGCTGGCCTGGTCAGGCTAGCAGGGTGCGGAGGACACTGGTGCGGTGGAGGCTTCGGCGGGCGAATGGGACCTGGTGCTGCGTGGCGGCCGGGTGATCGATCCCGAATCGGGCCTGGACGCGGTGCGCGACGTGGCCGTAGCGGCCGGCCGGATCGCGGCCATCGGCACGGGCCTGACGGCCGGGGCCGCGCGGAGCGATGTGGACGTGGCGGGCCAGGTAGTGACGGCCGGGTTCATCGACCTGCACAGCCACGTCAGCGACCTGGGCGGCCTGCGCCTGCGGGCCATGGACGGGGTAACCACGGCGCTGGAGCTCGAAGCCGGCGTCACCCCGGTGGCCCAGGCGTACCAGCGGGCCGCGGATGAGGGCCGGCCGATCAACTACGGCTTCGCCGCCTCCTGGGCGCTGGCCAGGATGGAGGCCGTGGCCGGATTGCCGCCCGACGCGAGTCTGGGCGGCCTCATGGCTCGCATCTCCGACCCGGCCTGGCAGCGGCAGGCTGAGCCGAAGCAGATCGACGCGCTGCTGGCCCGGCTGGCCGAGGATCTGGCCGACGGCGCGCTCGGCATCGGCGTACTGCTCGGCTACGCGCCCGCGGCCAGCCCGGCAGAGTACCTGAGCGTGGCCGCGCTCGCCGCGCAGGCGGGGGTGCCGACGTACACCCACGCGCGCGACCTCATCGAGATGGTGCCCGGCACCCTGGCTGACGGCGCCGAGGAGATCGTCCGGGCGGCGGCGGAGACCGGCGCCCACATGCACTACTGCCACGTCAACAGCACCTCGCACCGGCACATCGACCGCGTGCTCGGGCTGGTAGCCCGGGCCCAGGCCGCCGGGTCGCGCGTCACCACCGAGGCGTACCCGTACGGCTCGGGGATGACCGGCATAGGCGCGGCGTTCCTGGCGCCGGAACGGCTCGGCGAGCGGGGCCTGTCGCCGTCCTCGCTCACCTACGCTCCGACCGGGGAGCGGGTAGCCAACGCCGGCCGGCTGCGTGAGCTGCGCGCCACCGACCCGGGCGGGCTGGTGATCATCGACCTGCTCAGCGAGGACGATCCGGCGGACCGGGCGCTGCTGATGCGGTCGCTGACGTTTCCCGGCGCGGTCGTGGCCAGCGACGCCATGCCGGTGACCTGGACCGAGCCCCCGGCTGACCCGCAGGCCTGGCCACTGCCCCCGGCGGCGATCACCCATCCCCGCACCGCGGGCACGTTCGGCCGGGCGCTGCGGCTGCTGACCAGAGGGGGCCCGCTAGCCGGGGAGGGTTCGCCTCCCCGCGGCGGCCCGCTCAGCCTGGGCCAGGCGCTGGCCAAGTGCAGCCTGGAGCCGGCCCGGCTGCTGCAGGACCGGGTGCCTGCCCTGCGCGACAAGGGCCGCCTGCGGCCCGGCGGCGACGCCGATATCGTCGTGTTCGACCCGGACGTCGTCACCGATCGGGCCAGCTACCGGCACAGCACGCGCCCGTCGGCCGGGATCAGGCATGTCCTGGTCAACGGTGCCTTCGTGGTCCGGGAGGGCGACCTCGTGGCTGACGCGCGGCCGGGCCGCCCGGTCCGTGCCGAGCCGCGCTGAGCCGGGCCGGAGGCGAGGGCGCCGGGAGCAGGCTTCGAACGCAGCTAAGCTGTACGAACAAACTCTTCCCTCGGTGATCGAAGTTGTGTTCTAATAGCTGACATGAGTCGGCGACGCGAGGCAGGGGCGCGGGCGGCGCCGCCGTATACCGGCGAGCCGCCGCCTCCGTTCTCGCCCGGACGCAAGCCGCCCGGCTAGGTCGCGATCTCGGAGCCGACCGCAGGCCGGCCGGCCGGCTGTCCGGAGTGTCCCAGGTCACGTGAGCCGCTGGAGGTGAGACCAATGACCAATGAGTTCGAAAACTTTAACGATCGAGACGAGGAATGGCTGCGTGAGCTAGAACTCAGAGCCACAGACCTCGAGAACGACCTGTTCGACTGGCGCGAGGCGCACGCCAGGGAACTCGCCGATGGCAGCTTCGGGCTGGACGGGACACCGCAACGATTCGGGGAAGGCCGTCCCGGGATGTTGCGAGCCCAGCCTCGGCCGGCACCGCCCACCAGGACGCCGTCCCCGCCGACCCGGCCGCTCGACGACGAGCTGGACGACGCACCGCCGTACGCCATCGAGGAGGACGAGCTGGCCTCCGCCGCCAGGACCGCGGGGCGGCCGGGCTGGCCCGGGGCACCGGGTCAGCGGCGCACGCAGGCGCTCATCGACCGCGGCCGGCGCAGCGCTAGCCGGGGCGCGGCCGCCAGGCCCAGGATGCCGAAGTCGCGCAAGGGCGTGCTGATCGTGGCCGGCATCGCCGCGGTGATCACCATCGCCTCGCTGTTCATCTTCGGGTCCAGCCCGGGCTGGCCGCCGAGCGTGGCGAGCGTACAGAGCCAGATCGAGACCGCCTGCAAGAACCCCAACGTGGCGTCCGAGCCCGCACAGGTCAACTTCGCCTGCGGCAAGGATACGAGCCAGATCCTGTGGGTGTTCTCGCTGATGACCAGCGGCAACAACGCCAAGTTCAGCGACGCGAAGACGGGCAGGCGGGGCCTGGAACCGATCACGCCGGCCCAGGGCGGCCAAGTGGCGTGGTCGCTGAACCTGCATCACCCCTACAGCCCGATGGATCCGGTGGACAGTCTGCAGGTCGCGGCCAGGGCCATCAACAACATCATCGGTGGCGCCACGCTCACCGGCAGCAATGGCAAGCCGGTGGTCCAGCCCGGACTGGAGAGCAACCCGGACAATTGCGTCAAGTACACCGGATCGCCGGCCATCGTCTCGCACCCGGGCTTCCCCAGCCAGTGCGCTCAGCCGGTGACCAGCACGACCGGCCAGGCCGCGCTGGTCGCGGACACGTACCGGCAGTGGGTGGTGGGCGCCTCGGCCGCCGCGGCCTACGACGTCGGCGTGTTGTTCTCCAACGCCAATGACCCGGGTAACCCGCAGGTCCAGACGATTCTCAAGTCGCTGCCGAACGTGAGGTAAGGAGCCGGAAACCGAACTCAGCGCACCCTATCCCGACGCCGCCCGCCCGAACGCAAACGAGAATGGAGGTGAATCCGTGCCGCCCCTGAGGAAACCGACCTGGCAGCAGGCGACCGCGCTGGTCAGCCTCAGCACATGCGGCGCCATGACCGGGTTCGCCTTCGCCCACGGGACGGTCGACGAGATGACGTCGCCGACCCGGATGCCGGTCAAGCTCGTGGCCCTGGACAAGCCGGCCAGGCCCGAGCAGACCGGGGATAGCGCCCTGCGGTCGGCCATCGTCAAGGTGGCGAAGTACTACCTGCGCATGGCGCAGTCGAAGAGCCCGGCCGAGATGGAGGCGATGATCTGGGGCGTCGACAGCGTCGACGGCACGAATCACGGCCAGTCTTGTGCCGCCTTCGCCAGCCTCACCCTCGCCCTCGGCGCCCAGGCCACCGGGCAGCAGAGCTGGGTCACCGGGGGAACCACCTATCCCTGGCCGCTGCATCGGTGGGCCGACGTGCGGGTCGACCTCAACCCGGACTCGCCGCAGGTCATCTCGGTCACGCAGGACGCGCAGGCGCACCACCGGTGGCATCCGCTCGGCGACGGCTACCAGCCACAGCCCGGCGACTGGGTGCTGTTCGACGGCCACATCGAGGTGGTAACCAGCTACTCGCCCGGATCCCTGCGCACTATCGGCGGGGACTCCGCGCCGAACCTCTCGGTCAACGCGCACACGTTCACCGGCTCGCTGGCCGCGCAGGGCGTGAACGGCTTCGTCAACAACGGCCAGCTGCTCAGCGCGGTGAGCCAGCAGGTCGGTTCGGCCACGGGCGGCACGGCGGCCGCAGGTGGTTCGGCGCAGGTCGAGACGGCCGGCTTCCTGGGCCAGGGGCAGGCGGGCACGGGCGGCGCGGCCGTGCCGGGGACGACGCTCACGTCGGTCACCAAGGCGACGGCGGGGAAGGGAGGCGGACGCGGCACGGCCCAGGGTCATGGCGCGACGGCTAGGAAAGGTACGACCAGGATGGTGGGCACAGCAGGCCGGGCGGGGAACCTCGGCACGCAGAGCATGGCGGCGATGCCGGGCGCGATGGCCGACTTCGCCGGCGGGACCGGCGGCACCACGGCCGGGGCGGGCGACGGGGCCGCCCCGGCAAAGGCCGGGGCGCACGGCGGATCCCAGGCCCGGCAGGGATCCCAGGCACGGCAGGGATCGAAGGCCCGGCAAGGGTCCCAGGCCCGGCAGGGTTCCCGGGCGTCCCAGGCGCCCGGCGCGGCGGTGATCCCGGGGCTGCAGGCGCCAGCTGTTGACGCACATCGCAGCTCGCCGGCGCAATCGGCCCCGTCATACACCAGGAACGTCCCGTCGGCCGAGGCGACGCATGTCCCGGGCACCGCCGCCCAGCAGGCTTTCATCAGCCAGATAGCGCCGGGAGCCATCGCCATGCAGAGCCGGTACGGCATCCCGGCGGCGGTGACGATCGCCCAGGCGATCGACGAGTCGGGCTGGGGCCAGAGCGCCCTGGCGATCAGGGACCACAACTTGTTCGGCATCAAGGGCACCGGGCCCGCCGGCAGCGACATGCTGCCGACGCAGGAATATCAGAACGGGCGCTACGTGACGGTCAACGCGCCGTTCCGCGTGTACCACAACCTGGCACAGAGCATTGCCGACCATGGCCATCTCCTCGCCACCAGCTCCAGCTACCAGCACGCGATGGCCGATCGGCACCTGCCCGACGCCTTCGCCACCGACCTCACCGGCGTGTACGCGACCGACCCGCACTACGGATCCAACCTCATCGCGATCATGAAGCTGTACAACCTGTACCGCTACAGCGCCCCGGACGCGCAGCAAGCCGCGCCCCCGCATGCCGCGCCCGCGCCGGCCGCGGCCGCGCCGGCCGCGCCGGCAACCGCCGCGCAGGTACCGGCCGCGCCGGATGGACAGCAGGGCGGGACGGCAAATATCAACGGCACGGGTCACGGAGGCACGATCGGCCCGCCAGGGCAGGCCGGCCGGCCAGGGCGGGCCAGCCGGCCAGGGCGGGCCAGCCGGTCGTGCCGGCGCCGCCGGGCACGGCGGGGCGACGATCCCCGGCGTCCTTGACGGCTACGAGTCCAGGCCGGTCAGCTCCGCGCCAGCCGCGACGGCACCGCACACCCGCGCCCTGCATTCTGGCCGCCAGGCGGCGCGGGTCGCGCCGCGCCAGGCCGGGGCCAGCCGCGCCAGGGCGAGCCGGTACGCGCCGAAGATCCCGCAGGCCGTTACCGCCGCGTTCGTTACCACGGCCAAGGCGCCCCTGAGCCGGGCCGAGCCGTTGTACGACGACGTCGCCAGCCGCACCGGCATCCGCTGGGAGCTGCTAGCGGCGTGCGACTGGATGCAATGCCAGGCCAAGCCGCGCTACTCCCCTGTCTACGGCGAGAAGCTCGGCACGGTCAACGCGGGCGGAACCGTCTACCGCACCAAGTCCGAAGCGCTTGGCCAGTGTGCGAGCGACCTGATCGAGCTGGCGATGGCGGTCTACTGGATCGACATCACCGCCCGGCGGCCGCTGTCGGTCGGGGACCTGGCCAAGGTTTTCGCGGCGTTCCGCTGGGGCGGCCTGCTCAAGCTGCACGGCGTATCGGCCATGGAGTTCCCCTACTCGGTGGCCGGACTGACCGATCAGCACGTCAAGATGCGCTGGCCCGACATCAAGGATCCAAACGCGCCGGACAAACCGGGTACGCGGTTCCGGATGGCGTTCGGGGCGGTCCCGGCCGTGCTTTGCCTCGGCTACCCGGCCATCGCCTAATTTCCCATGACCAGCGAATTAGGAGGTAGGCCAGATGCTGCGGTTGCTGATCTTCCTCGTGGGCATGCTGTCCACGCGCCGCCCGGAGGCGGTCTCATCGCGCCGGGCCCGGGACGACGATCCCTACGACGACGCCACCTGGTTTCTCCCGCCCCGGCCGGACCTGCCACTGCAGTCGGCCCGCGAACCGCGGACCATGCCGCTCCGGCCGGAGCGGATGGGGCGGCGACCGCGCATCCCGCGCAAGCTCAAGTGGGCCGCGCTCCTGATCCTGGCGGGCCTGATATTCCGCAAGGCGATCGCCTGGGCCGTGCTGACCGCCCTCGGCGCGACCCTGCATCTAGTCGGGATCAACATGCACCTGCCGCATGTCAGGTTCGGCTGGCCGTGGCAGTCGATCAGCGCCGGGACCACCACCGATATCAACATCGGCCCCTGGGTGCTGCAGAGGATCCAGGGGATCTCGCGGCCGGCCCTCGGCACCGAGAACTTCAACTTCACTTTCACGCACAAGGTGTCGAAGAGCATCGGCATCTGGCCTTGCTGGTACTCGGCCACCTTCGCCACCGTCGGCCACGCGTCGGCCACCGTGGACCTCAACCCGGGGCCGGCCTGGTGGACGCCTGCGACCGGTCACTACCGGCTGCAGGTCGTGAGCCGCCCGGCAGGCGGCGTACCCGGCCGGGTCAGCGTCGCGATCGTCCTGCCCCGGCCGCAACTGCCGCAGTCCGTACACGACGTCACCGTGGACGACACGATGTCGCACCCTATCGACGTGCAGCACAGCTGGACCTATCCCGGGCTGGGCTGCGGAGCCCTGATCCGGCCGCAGTTCTCCGAGTCGGTGCTCTACGGCCAGGCGCAAAGTCTCGCGTTCACGCAGGTCAGGCAGAACCCGAAGGTCACCGGCCCGCTGATCAGCGCGGCCGAGGCGCAGGCGGCGCGGATGATAGAGAATAACTTCATTCAGCCGACGGTCAACGCGCTCGGATACACCCTGGCCGATTTCGCCGTCCGCTGGTCGGCGGGACCGTGAAGGTGACGACTGGCATGTAGACCCCGCCTAGCTGCAGGCCATGGTCTTCTGCCGCCTGCGCTAGGCGCGCCCGGGGCTAGCTCGCCGCGCCGGACCGGAAACAGGGGAGGTCCTCCGGCCGGCTGGCTCAGACCGAGAGCTCGTTCTCGATGCGCTTGAGGTTGTGCCGGGCCAGCGCCAGGTTGGCCTTCTGCCGTTCGAGGACCAGGTACAGGAACAGGCCCTGCTCGTCGCGGGAGTTCTTGAGCAGGCGGATCAGGTGGTACTGCTTGCCCAGGGTGATGAGAATGTCCTCGATGGCGTCATCGAGCCGGAGCGATTCCATCGTCCGCATCTTCGCCCGGATGACCTCGGTGTTGCCAGCCGCGGCCACGTCGAGGTCGAGGTACTTTCCGCCGCCGAGGGCGCCCAAGGACATGCCGCTGTCGCAGTCGACGAGACATACGCCGCGATCGTCACGGGAATGCAGCCAAACTAATCTGCTTAAAGTAGTTCTGTAGCTACACTTTGTTAGAGGTATGGTGTTGAGCTGGAGATATTAGCGGGTCAAGATGACGCCATCCGGGTGGCCACTATTAAGTAGCCAAGGAGTAAGGATGGCCGGGACGAGCAAATCAGTAAACTCAGCTAATGGGCGGGGACCGCATCAAGTAGCGAGTGCGGCGCGGGCAGGGAGTGGACCGAGAGTAGCTTGATGCCCATTTTGGACATTTCCGCCTTAAGCATTATTTATGCCGTTTGCATTGTGCGCGGCCTGGCCGGGGATGTGAGCTGTGCTGACCAGAACCGATGAGCTAACCGGGACGCGGGTCACCGCGACCCTGGAGAGGCTGGCCGAGCGGCGGGTCTCCGGGGTTATGGAGAT
>WNFY01000296.1_pt1 | contig 66428 bp, 67 predicted proteins | sample 5400091 | NCBI WGS metagenome assembly WNFY01 (sample SAMN13153364, study PRJNA577476) | soil metagenome | isolation source: 60 cm soil or saprolite under grassland replicate 1 | place: USA:California | collected 2016-06-15
AGTAGCGTGGACGTGAAAACGGTGAACCAACTACGGATCTCCGCCACTCGGCATGACCTAAGGGGCTGGACGTCAGAGAACTACCTCTTCTCCAGCGAAAGGAAGAGTGTTTTCTCTTGACATTCCCTTTTATAGAACCTGCCCACTAACGCACTTGCCACGACTTCAGAGTCAGTGTGGTATCGACCTCCTCCGAGTGCAGATGCTTGAAGTAGACGTACTTTACTGGCCCCACCCCTCGCGCATAGGTTGTGAGGGAGGCTATGTTGTTTGCTTCGTCGGTCTCTCGGATCGTTGCGCAATCGCGAAACGAATGCTGTCCCACGAAACAGGCCTTGCCTGAAGAGATCACCTCAAACGCATCCGGCTTGCCTGGGTTCCGAGCGCCTTGAGATTTTGCGCTCCAGCGATCTCCCGTGCGGAGAGAATCCTTAAGCAGGAATCTTTCAGTGCCGGCTTCGACTACACCGGTCCCAACCTCGGACAGGCTTAGAGGCTCATCGCCTTGGGCAGGCGTTTGCTACAGATGAAAGACCGGGGTTTCATGAACGAACTCTCTCTGGGTAACCCTCCATGTGACCGTTTTCGACACCTGAGGACTTCTTCTGAGCGCGTAAACCCACCTGTTGCCAACGGAGAGTGGAAAATAACTCTTGGTGCTTGAGCGCGCATTTTGGCACACCACAGTGACGCAGCAGCCGATGATGAAGGCACCAAGGCAGAGGGCAAATAGTGAAGAGGGCATCTTATTGGTCATGAGAATACACTCCTGTTTGTTCGGGGGTCGTGCCTTCGTGCATAAAAGCGTCGCACGGCCTCGCCTTCGCACCCCCCTCATACCTACCCTTCTCTCCGACGCACTACACTAGAATGACATTTCCGAATGTACCTCATTTACAGCGCGCTGGGGGGCTGGCCCGTCCTTCCGTAGAGTTGGTTTTGTAGCAAGCAAAACAAAGTGGCTGCCCCCATTCTTTGCGATTTTCAAAGGATGGGGATCGGTGCAGCCGACATCGCCGCAGGGGCTTTATTACTTCGCCGTAATCCGCGGGCCAAGGAAAATCAGAATCCAAGAGGTTTAGAGTTGCGTCTCCCACCCTTTGCGGTTTGCTAAAGCGGATGGCGGAACAGAGTCTCATGTTTGACGCCCTGTGGCCTCCCGCCTAAGATGAACAAACTCATCCGTCATGATTGGCCAGACCATCTCCCACTACAAAATCCTCAGCCAACTTGGCAGCGGTGGGATGGGTGTGGTTTATGAGGCCCAGGACCTGACGCTGGGCCGTAAAGTTGCACTTAAGTTTCTTCCCCAAGATGTGGCGCGTGATGCGGCCACACTCGACCGTTTCTTGCTCGAAGCCCGGGCCGCCTCGGCCCTGAATCATCCGAATATTTGCACGATTTATGCGGTTGAGAAGGACCTGGACCAATCCTTTATCGCCATGGAGCTGCTGGAGGGTCAGACACTCGATAACAGGCTGGCTGGCGGGGGCCTACCTCTGGATCAGTTGCTGGATATCGGCACTCAACTTGCGGATGCGCTCGATGCTGCCCATGCCAAGGGCATTGTGCATCGCGACATCAAACCCGCAAATGTCTTTGTCACGTCGCGGGGCCAGGTAAAGATTCTGGATTTCGGTCTGGCCAAACTCACGCATCAGGCTGAAGCGGCCATGCAAACTCTGGCGACTGCGGGGCCCACCATGGCTCATCTCACCAGCCCCGGCAGCACCGTAGGCACGATCGCCTACATGTCCCCCGAGCAGGCTCGCGGAGATCAGCTGGATGCGCGCACCGATATTTTTTCTTTGGGCGCTCTTCTGTATCAGATGGCGACGGGAAGACTGCCATTCGAAGGAAAAACCTCTGCCGTCATTTTTCATGCGATTCTCGAACGCGAACCTGAGCCGGTCCAACAACTGAGCCCTCAGCTTCCCGCGCGGCTTTCCGAAATCATCAGTAAGTCGTTGGAAAAAGATAAAGACCTGCGCTACCAGTCATCCGCGGATTTGCGCGGCGATCTCAAACGGCTAAAACGGGATTCGGAGTCCAGCCGTAAATTGCCGGTGACGGCAATCTCTTCTGCGGCAGTGGAAACCTCGCCGCCCATTCCAAGTGGCAGCTCAAGAATCGTCACGGCTGCCCGGCAAAATAAGCTGGGCTTGGGTTTCACGTTATTGATCGTTTTGGTCGTCCTGGCGGCTGCATCGTATGGAATATATGCGTTTCTGACTCGCAACCGGGCTGTGCCGTTTGAGAACATAGCGGTGACAAAGATTACGGACACAGGCAAAGCTGCGCGTGTCGCAATTTCCCCAGACGGGAAATACATTCTCCACGTTGCCAGCGTCGCGGGACAAGAAAGCCTGTGGCTGCGCAATTTGCCGACGGCCAGCGACACGCAGGTAATTCCCCCCGCGGAAGTTCACTATACGGGCCTGCGTTTTTCCACCGACGGCAATTACCTCTATTTCCTCCGCAGCGAACTCGCCAGTAAAGCTCTGGAATTTCTTTATCGGGCCCCGGTTTTGGGAGGAACGCCGCAGAAACTGACTACCGATATCGATTCCAACCTGACTTTCTCTCCCGATGGCCAACAGTTCGCTTTTGTCCGCGATGGAGATCCCTCTCCCGGAAAATTCAGCATTATCGTTCAGTCCACAGAAGGCGGCGAGCAGAAGAGCCTCGTGACCGGTCCTACCACCAGTTGCCTTTTCGGGTTGTCCTGGTCTCCAGACGGGAAATCCCTGGTGTGTGTTGTTCTGCAACCAGAGGGGGCGCTGACGGGACTGGTGGCGATTGATATCGCGACCGGAGCGCAGAAGATTTTCTCCCGCTCTGCCGGGCTATACGGCGACCCGACCTGGATGCCGGATGGCACTGGCTTGTTGGTGAGAATACGCGATAAAAACTCACACTTTCAGCTCAACCAGATTGGGTTTGTTTCCTTTCCAGATGGGCAATTTCGCCCGATTACTCGCGACATTAACAACTATGTCGACCTCAGTCTGCCTTTCGATGGCCACTCGGTGGCGACGGTCTTAAATCAAGGCCGTTGGAACCTGTTTGTCATGCCAGGATCCGGCGATGCCGGCCAGGCGCAGCAAGTGACCTCCGGCAAGCCAGCGGGGACGTTTGCCTGGTCAACGAACGGCAAGCTCATCGTGGCGCAGGAGGCCGCAATGACTCTGCTTGATCCTGAGTCCCGCTCCACAAGCATGCTAGTCAGCGAAGAGAACTCTCTCAGCGTGCAGCCTTCCGCATGTGCCGACGGGCGCTATATTGTCTTCCTGCTCGCGGGCCACGCAGGGAAATTGACTGAAGTGGTCGGGCGCATGGATGCCAATGGCGGCAACGTGAAAGCATTGACTGACGGGAAACTGGATGAATTTCCGGTTTGCTCTCCGGATGGTCGCTGGGTATTTTACCGCGACACCGCGATGGGATCGAAGCTCATGAAAGTGTCCATCGACGGCGGAACTCCCGAAAAAGTTGCCGACGTTGGTTTGCCCGGCGGATTCGATATTTCTCCGGATGGCAAGCTCATCGCCTTCGCTTCCTTCGAACATGTAGGCGAGCACAAAGACCAGCTGACTCTCATCCCGCTGGATTCGCCAGCTCAAGCCAGGACAGTCGAGTTCCAGCATGCACCCAGCGGCCCGGTGCGATTTTCGCGGGACGGCAAGGCTGTGATTTATCCCATCCGCGAAGCTGACGTGGACAATCTTTGGCAGCAACCGCTCGATGGCTCGCTCGGGCGGCAAATTACGAACTTCAAATCCGAGCACATCGGCGACAGCTTTGGGTGGTCTCCTGACGGAACGCAACTCGCGGTCATTCGCGGACATTTCGATTCCGACGTAGTCCTGATCCGCGACCTGCAGCAGTAATTCGCATTCATTTTAGCAACTCACCCGGTGGGCTACCTCTAGAAACTCAAAGCAAATTTCTTCGGGGTGATGCGAGGTATCTCAACCCGAAGCTGAACCATTGCTTCGCGCCCGAGGATACGGGTAGACTTGGCCCGCTATGATCACACGCCGCCGTTTTGTCCGGAACGCTTCGCTTATTTCCGCTGCTCTGGCCGTTGCCCCTGAATCCCATCTCGCGCTGGCGGATTCCGCGGCCGGCAAGTATCACAACCCGATCATGGGCGGAGACCACCCCGACGGCAGCCCCATCCGCGTCGGTGATGACTTCTATCTCACACACTCCAGTTTCGACTACGCCCCCGGCCTGCTGATCTGGCACTCGCGAGACCTCATCAACTGGCGCCCCGTGGCCGCCGCTCTCCACCGCTACTATGGCAGTGTGTGGGCTCCTTACCTGTGCGAGCACGAAGAGCATTTTTACATTTATTTCCCGGCGGCTAACCACATCCAGGTAGTCCATGCGAATCACCCCACCGGACCTTGGAGCGAGCCGGTCGATCTTGGGATCTCTGCCATCGACCCCGCGCACATTGCCGAAAATGGGCGACGCTTTCTGTACCTGGTCGGAGGCCAGATGGCCGAGCTGTCTGCGGACGGCCTCGCCGTCAAAGCGCCGCCACGCACCGTGTTCCAAGCTTGGCCCGTGCCTGCTGCGACACGGATGGAATGCACCTGCCTCGAAGGCCCGAAACTGCTCCGGCACAACGGCTACTTTTATTTGAATGTTGCGGAAGGCGGCACGGCAGGGCCATCCACCAGCCACTCGGTGGTCAGCGCTCGTAGCCGCCACGCCGAAGGCCCTTGGGAGTTCTCTCCCTACAACCCGGTGGTGCATACCGGCTCGCGCGAGGATCGCTGGTTGAGCCTCGGCCACGGGAGACTCGTCGACACTCCTGATGGCAAGTGGTATATGACGGTTCATTCCTATGAGAACGGGTATCGGGCTCTGGGCCGTCAACTATTGCTGCTACCCATCGAGTGGACTGCGGATGGCTGGTTTCGCGTGCCTGCGGGCATAACCGCGGATTCGGACATTGCTCTACCCATTGCCGGTACTAGCCAGAATTCGTTCCTTGATCCATCGGACGACTTCACCAGCCCCGATCTGGGTCTCCAATGGGGCTTCTGGCATGAGTATGATCCGGCGCGCTTTAGCACTGGCAAAGGGTCTCTCACGCTCGCAGCCCGTGGCAAATCTCTCGCGGATTCACCGGCCCTGACCACTCCCGTAGGCGGCCATTCCTACACCGTAGAAGTCGATGTCGAAGTCGATCCAGGATGCGAGTCAGGACTGCTGCTGTTTTACAACCCCGAGCATGCCACCGGCATTCTGTTGGGCCCCGAGGGCATCGGCGTGCGCCTGGCCAATGATTCGATACGCATACCTCAGGAGAAGGGCGCAACCCGGGCCACTCTGCGCGTCGTCAATGATCGCCAGGAAGTGGATTTTTATTTCCGCTTGCCCAACAAACCCTGGCAGCGCACGCAGGAATCCGCCGAAATCTCGGGGATGCATCACAACGTACTTGGCGGTTTCCTTGATGCACGGCCCGCTGTCTACGCGTGTGGTTCCGGCCAAGCCAGATTCCGCAATTTCCGCTATTGGCCGCAGGTCAAGGTGCCGGCATAGGAAATGCGCGACTGATCCGCAACCCTCGGCAGTAGGCTGTCAATAATTCAAGAGCGTGGAAGCGGTCGCTCAGGTAGTCGCCTTGACGACGGGAAATCTATGAAATCGCTGTGGCGGCGCTGGCTGTCTCACGGCTGCCGGCTGTCTGCTTAGGACGAAGCAGTAGCGCTGCGGTGATGCCCAGCGACGCGTTCTGCGTCAGGATCTCGACAACATGGATCATGCGCTGGGTCGTTCCCATCATGTCATTCGGCACCAGCAGCGGAGACAAACCACCCGCAATCCAAATTACAGCGCCAACCGCAACTGCCGCTTGCCAACGGCACATGCGCAGCGTGTAAATCATGGGCAAGACCGCCAGGGTCATCAGCGCGCCGCGTCCGATCTGAATTGCCCAAAACCACAACCCCAACTGCGCCACTTGCTGGGTGGCCTCGGGATAGTATCCCTTGGTGAAGAACTGGTAAGTGATAGCGCCAAAAATAAGGTAGTAGAGCAAATAGGAAAATCCCGCAACCACGACCATAACAGCCGTGGTCCCAATCGAACGATGTGGTACCGGCCGCTCAGACTCCCGGCTTAACTTGAGTACTGACGCCAGCAAGGCCAGAACTGCCGCAGCGATGAGGTACATGAAGGCAGCCCCGACAAAATTGCGGACAGCATGTTCCCGGTAACTAGGTGCGAAAATCCAAGCCTCGGTCGCGGTACACAACACTGTGATGATCAACAGCGGGAGCACAATGACGCCCAATTGGGCCAGCAGCTTGCGCGGGCCGAATAGCGCGACCGGCACGAACGCGGCCGCCAATACGATCCCCGATAGCCACCACCAGCCAAAGCCGCCAACCCCCATGGCACTGATGGTCAGTGGCAATCCTCCCAGCAGGCAGTACAGCAGGACTTTCAGTTTCATGATGACTTACCTCCCATTAGCTCTTGTTTCGTAACTTGTGATTGCCTCTTTGGCCCACTGCAGTAGGGTCTCGTAGCCACGAATTCCGCTGTCGAGGGCCAGGGCTCCCGAGCGCGGCATCTCCCCGCGATGCGAATTCAGGTACTCGCGCAGTGTCGGAATGTAGATTTGCAGCTCCTGCTGGAAACTCGTGAGAAACTTGACGGCAGAGTCTTCCCCGAGCACCTGGTCCATGAAGCTGAAGCGCAGCATGAGCCCGTCAAGGCCGCGCACGACGTCATCGTTGGTAATGGGTTGATTGAGCCACTGCTGGAGAGCGGCAGTGCCTGCGGCGGTCAAATGGAAGACTTTCTTGCGGCGACCGGATCTGTCCTGGAGTCGGCCGCGAATGAGGCCCCCGCGTTCGAGGCGGGCCAACGCGGGGTAGATTGCGCCCGGACTGTCGCTGAAACTTCCCATCGGGCTGGAGACAAACAGGCGGCGGATGTCATAACCGGAGGAGGGATTCTCGACCAGCACGCCAAGGATGGCGCGACTAAGAAGCGAGATGTCCCGGGCTCCCATAGTACTGTTAGTACTATACGCCACGTACTATAAAATATCCAACCCAAAAACACCAAGGGCGGCCATTGCTGGCCGCCCTTGTCGAGTTTCAGATTGTAAAGTGGGTTAGACCGACTTCACGTTCTCCGCTTGCCATCCTTTTGGGCCTTTTACTACGTCGAACTGGACCTGTTGGCCTTCCTGCAGACTGCGGAATCCGCTGGCCTGAATCGCCGAGAAATGCACGAAGACATCCTCCCCGTTCTGGCGGCTGATGAAACCATAGCCTTTGGCATCGTTAAACCACTTTACTGTTCCTGTTTCCATGTGTTGCTTATTTCCTTTTGTGTTGATGTAGCGCTGAAGCGATCAGAGTTCTGCAGGCAGGTCACGCTGTAGAGCGGAGATACTGTGAGCAAAAACTGCAAAGTTCAAACGCATCTACATTATATCCCGTATCCCCCCAAAATGGCTATGCTATGTTACCAACCTGCCTGGTATCAATAGTTTGCGCCGGGAACTGGGGAATCGATAGTTCTCCCCCTCTTCCCCTCGCTGGTCATTTTCTGCGCCAGCGGACGCCGTCTTTTGTGTTTTCAATCACAATTCCGGCTTCGGTGAGTTCCTTACGCAGGCGATCTGATACCGGAAAATTTCGCGCTTTGCGCGCCGATTCCATTTCGGCGATTTTCCCCTCGATATCGGCGTCCGAGAGTTGACCCGCGTTCACCAGCTCCAGCAATGCGGGAGTGATTTCTTTCCCCCGGCCAACGTTTCTGGCCCACTCGGTGACGGATTTCATTTTCGCTGCATCGTCGTCTTGGAGCACGGCAAACAGTTCATCAAACTGGCCGAGCACTGCCAGCAGAGGCTTCACATCTCCGGACTTGATCTGCCCGGTATCAAAGGCTGCATTGGCCGCACGCACCATATCAAAGACGGCTGCCTGGGCTTGCGCGGTATTGAGATCGTCCTCCATGGCCGCGCCCAAACGGTCGGAGGTCTGGCGCGCCAGAGTCGCCATTGCTTCGGTTGAACCCTCGGCAAATCTTCCACTGTTCAAGCGCAGCCGGAAATTCCGCAACCGGTCCACCGAGGTCGCCGCCTGCTTGAGCCCGTCGAAGGTAAAGTTCAACTGATTCCGGTATGGGACCGAAGCCAGCAGATACCGGATGGACGACGGCTTGTGCCCTTTGAGCACCAGGTCTCGCAAGGTAAAGAAATTCCCCATGCTCTTGGACATCTTCTCGCCTTCAACCAGCAGGAAGCGGGCATGAAACCAGTAGCGGGCAAATGGCTTCCCAGTCATGGCCTCCGACTGCGCAATTTCATTTTCATGGTGCGGAAAAATCAGGTCCTCGCCCCCGGCATGCAGATCGAAACTTTCCCCCAGTTGCTGCATGGACATCACCGAGCATTCGAGATGCCAGCCCGGACGCCCCGGCCCAATCGAAGTTTCCCAGGAAGCCTCTCCCGGTTTCGGCGCTTTCCATAACGCGAAGTCCCGCGCGCTGTCTTTCTCGTACTCATCCACGTCAACGCGCGCGCCGTCCTCCATCCCGGCAAAATCTTTTTTCGAGAGCTTGCCATAACCGGGGAATTTCGCAATGCGGAAATAATAAGACCCGTCGTCCGCGCGATAAGCAAAACCTCTTTTCACCAGCTCCGCGACAAACTGCGCCATCTGCGGAATGTGCTGGGTGGCGCGCACCAGGACAGGTTGCTCGATATTCAGGGCCGCGGTGTCTTCCAGAAAGGCTTGCTCGTATTTCTCCGTATACTGCTGCACGCTCACCCCATCGCGCGCCGCATTGCGGATGATCTTGTCATCCACATCGGTAATGTTCATGATGTGGCGAACCTTGTATCCGCTCTGCCGCAAAAAACGCCGCAGAATATCCACCGCCACGAATGTCCGGAAGTTGCCGATGTGTCCGTAGTCATAGACGGTGGGCCCGCAGGCGTACATGCGGACTTCCTTATCCTCGAGAGGTTGGAACTCCTCGATCTTGCCCGACAGCGTGTTATAGATACGCAAAGCCATGGTTGTGCGAAACCAGCAATTCTAGGGGTGCAAAAGAAGATGGGTCAACTTGGATGGACGGGCGCAGCCTCGCTTTGGCCGTGGGCTCGCAGGCGCTGTCCCACCACGAACACATAGTGCAAGCCGGAAACGATGGTGAAAAGGAAAGTCGCTCGGAGAAACGTCAACCGGGCAATCGCCACCCAGGCCAGCGGATGCACCAGCAGCAACATCACGAAAAACACAGCCGCTACCTGGGCGAAGGTATTGGCCTTGCCAAAAATACTGGGACGAAAATCCCGCAAACCAGCAGCAATGTAGAGCACGGCGCTAACCGCCACGATGCAGATGTCCCGCGAGAAAACCAGCACAGTGAACTTCCAGGGGATTTTGTGTAACACCGACAGCACCAGAAACATGGTGCTCAGCAGCAGCTTGTCCGCCATCGGATCCAGATACTGTCCTATCTTGGTCTGCTGTTTAAGGGTGCGGGCCAGCAACCCATCGAGGCCATCGCTGATCCCGGCCAGCACAAACAGAGTCAGCGCCCAAAAATAGTGGCCATTGACCAGGTGAATGATGATGAATGGCAGAAACACCATTCGTAGCAGGGTCAGTTGATTGGGAGCGGTCAGGAGTTGTCGCAGCTTCACTCGCCGTCTCCGCCCACCGCGAGATGCAAGGCATAAAACTGCTTTAGAGTCTCAGCCGCATTCAGCCCCGTGCGTTCCGCGAAACGCTGGGATAACGAGGGCACATCACCGTCGGGCAAATCCAGTTCAATCCGTTCCACTCGATGCATGGGAAAGAAAACTACTCCCGGAGAAAGTGGGCCGCCTTCTTTCACCACGGCAATGGCATCGTCGAACGAAGCCAGCTCAATTCCGGACAAGCTGAGCCCTTCCACCGTTAGAGCCAGGATGCGACCCCAGCACTTGTCTCGCGGATTCCCCAGCGTAACCACCACCATGGCGCCAGCTTGAAAAGGATTCGAGCTTGCTGGGACAACGTTGCTTTCGGCAGAATTCCGCACCTAATGATTGTCGCCGGGGTGCTGCTTGGATTGCAACCTCTGCCCTTTGATTTCAGAAGCAACGCATTGCCCGCACCGGACCTTACGCTGAATGGTAGGCCCGAATGGACTCGAACTTGAGGCGTTTGGCGCTGAGCGAGAGCTGGAATGCCATCGAGCATCATGCAAATCACCGCCACATACGTGCAGCCTGTGGGGAGAATTCTAGGAAAGAGAGACATTAGAAATGAACGCGACCTCACTAGTGCATCCTAGAAGTTATAGTGGCTGTTGCATAACTAGCGGGTTACTCTGTAGCAGAATCGAGGAGGTCTTATGCCTCGCGTCCGGGCTTTGCCGACTCCAGAATTCCGCCAAGCGCTGCTCGAAACCTACGCCGTCAACCAACGCATGAACCAGCTGGTGTTGGAGAAGCTTGATCCGCAGGCTTGGCGGGCAAAACCTCCGGGGCGAAACGGGCGCACGGTGGCTGCGATCTTTGCCCACATGCACCACGCACGCCGCAAATGGCTGAGGCTCTCAGCTCCGCACATCAAGTTGCCCGTAGAACTGGATCGCACGCGCTGCACGCCGCGTCAGGTCCGGGCCGCGCTTGCTCAAAGCGCGAAGCTCTGTTCCAAGATGCTGGCGGATGCGCTGGACCCAAACGGCCGCATCCAGGAATTCTGGCGCGATGGCTGGGCCGACGCTGGCCAAGCGGCGCCGCGATGTTCTCTTATATGGTCATGCACGACGTCCATCATCGTGGTCAGATCTGCATGCTCGCTCATCAATTAGGCTATCCGCTCAAAGCGGGGCACGAAATCTGGATGTGGGAGAAGCTTTGGAAGCAGTGCGCGTTTGTGGGACCGAGATGACGTGGTGAGAGAACGGTCCCGAGCCCATCGCAAGTGGGCTCGCGCTGGCCGCTGGCGTAACGTCCCATTTGCACTAAATGACCTGCCTCCGAGGTGAACAGAGGGCGCAGGCTTGTGATACCCCTGATAACGTCAGTTGAGAAATTGAGCGATACGCGAACCGCAGGGGTTTTACGGTCGCTTACAACAATTTCTTCGAGTGGGACACAGGGTTTACACTGACCTCAGTTGGGCGCAGGATAGGCATCGCCGGTCTGCGCCGGGAGCGCCGACCGACCCGAGCGGTCGAAATGGCGGCGGCCCATTCTGACCCTTTGAGGCATTCTGCGGAAACGCCATAAATCCCAGGGTTGGGACGAGTCCCGAATGGAACGCGAAAGGCTAAACGTGCAAAGTTCGGTTTGTTGGATCATCGCCTTCATGCTGTTCACCGGCATCACGCTCGGAAAGGAGAAATCGAATGATCAAATAGAAGTGCTCACGGTCTGCGAAGTCCTGGGCGATGCGTCCCATCACACCGATGCTGTCGTGGCAGTCGTCGGCCGTATGGAGCGAAGCGTTAGCCTGATAGATCGCTATGAATTCATTTCGCAGGATCGCTGTGAAAGCCCAGTTATCACACATGGACACGTTTGGTCGAACAAGATCCAAATCTTGACTGATTGGGAAGCGGGGATGCCAAAACCGCCGCGCGAGAAGCCAGTGCTGGAGCGTTCAGCCATCGCTGCAAAGCTATCGACCATCCGTAAGACAACGAAGCTCGGTTTTCACCAAGAGCCGCAGTTCAGGGTGGATCGTGGCTCGCGAACGACCACATACAGTCATACCGCCTCAGTGCCAAATGAGTGGGCTGTTGTATATGGACGGATTGTGCCAGTACCAGATCTCAACGAGAATTGTGGCGTTGGCGGATGCGGCGGATTCGACGTGCCATTGATAGTGATCGCCGAATCATACAACGTGCACCGACTCGGCACGGATGCGCCGCCGTTGCCTGCCGAAAAGTGAAGAATCGTATTCGGATCGTGCCCTCGTACTCGGCGATAAGAAAACATTTCCGGCTGATTTGATTGGCGAAACAGCCATTGCACTCATTGACCCTTAAGGGCGCTGCTCAGGGCCGCCAGCACCGCGCTGGATTGCAGTAAGAATGTAATGAAGCTGCCGTGACGACCGCGCGCGGATTCCAGAAACTCGGGGAAGTATGCGTAAACATTGAAGAAACTATGGTAGGCCCGAATGGACTCGAACTTGAGGCGTTTAGCGGGCGTCTGAGCCCGCTGCCGAAATCCCGAGCGAAGCCGAGGGACCTCAAGAACTATGGTAGGCCCGAATGGACTCGAACCATCGACCTCTTCCGTGTCAAGGAAGCGCTCTAACCAGACTGAGCTACGGGCCTACAGACGGTAGCCGCAACGGGCGCTGCGGCTTCTCTACCAGCCTTAGGAGTTTACCACGCTGCTCCTGCTCCCACCTGCCGCACAACAAAACGGGTGAAACGTTTTTCACCCCTCCGACACTACTTACCAACAAAGAATGTGGGCCTCAAAAGGAGTTTTCATACATGAAGTTCATGAAGGTGATATCAGGGGCGGCTTGCGTCCTTTTCGCGTCGCTCGCTTGGGCACAGATGACGTCGACGCCCAACGAGAAATCCGGTGGCATTGCCATCGACAACAGCCAGGAAAATTATCCGGACGGCGCCAAGTGGCCGACTCCGCAGTATGAGAAACCGAAAGCCAGCCTAACGCTTAAGGAGATGGTGGCGGGCCGCAGCATGAAGGCAGCGGGTCTCGAGTCGGAACTGCCGTCGGGCATTTCACTCGGGGCGGGAACTGCGACCCGATTCATGCAGGACGTGCCCGGAGCGCGGCTCACCGGACGCAAGCTCACAGACAGCAACCAGACCACGGATACTGCCACGCCGCAGTTCTCCGCCAAGCAAACGACGGCGAAGTGGATCGTGGATTACCCCGCGCAGTATCAGGGCGTGCCGCTTTCGAAGTTCAGCGATGTGCTGGTAATCACCGACGGCAACGGTCAGGTGCAGTATCTGCGCAAGCGCAATCTGCCGCGCGCGGTGGACGCGACTTCACCAACCGTGGACAAAGCCGCAGCAGCTGCGATCGGCGAGGCACACGCAAAAACTGGCCCGGGACAGGGCGCGCTTAAAACGAGCGCCCCGGTGCTGGAAGTCTATGTCGATCCGGCTCTCCGCGGTCATCTCGCATGGACGTTCACGGTGACAAGCGATTCGCTGACCAGTCCTCAAGTGAGGCAATACTGGGTGTCCGCAGTCGGTTCGCCCGCGATTCTGTTTTGGGAGAGCGAGGTGTACTCCACACACTTCGGGGCTGTGTCAGGCAATGTCTGGCAAACGTCATCGCTCGGCGCGGTGGGAAACAATCCGCTTCAGGATTTCACCGTGAATCGCACCGGAGGTGGCGGGGGAACCGTGGTCACAGGTGCGGATGGGCACTACGGATTCACCAGCGGATCAGGCGCGGCGACGATCAACGGCACTTTGAGCGGACCGTTTTCTGTGATCCAGGATCTCGGCGGGCCCGTGATGTCGCGCAGCGCTTCGGGCACTCCGGCGGCCGCGGTTGATCTGAACTTCGGCGCATCCACCGAGTTCGAGACTGCCGAAGTCAGCGCGTTCTATTGGGAAAACTTCATCCACAACTTCGCCGGCAGCATTCTTGCACCCGGCGAACTGGCCTCCCTGCCCACCAAGGTCAATATTAATTCGACATGCAATGCCTTCTGGAACGGCTCATCGATCAACTTCTTCCGCGCCGGCGGAGGCTGCCCGAACACGGCGTATTCCGACGTGGTCCTGCACGAGACCGGACACGGCATTGATAGCATGAAAGGCGGCATCGTGGACGGCGCATACAGCGAGGGTTTCGGGGACTCCATGGCAATTTTGGGGACGCGGCAACCATGTGTAGGCCGCGACTTCTTCGGTGCAGGTAGTTGTCTGCGTCCCGCGACGAACGTGGATATGTGGCCGGCTGCCTCCACGGAAGTGCATGAAGTCGGCAAGCGCTATATGGAGTTTGTGTGGGAGTTGGTGCAGGAGCTGCGCAAAACCGAGTCCGACGACGATTCATTTCAGATTGCGACTAAGTTAGTGCTCGGTGCGGCGGCGGCAAATCCTGCGAACATCCCGGATGCGGTTCGCTTGAGCTTCATCGTGGACGATGACGACGGCGACCTTACCAACGGCACGCCGCACTGCAAAGAACTTGCCGCGGCGGCTGAGTCGAGAACTATTCCTCACCCAGCGTGTCCAGTAGAACGTTTCGCATACGCATGGGCAAACAATAAGAGCGCGGCATCCTACACGCCGAGCGTGCCGTATTCCTACAACTCAGCGGGAGGACCGATCACCATCACTCGCTCGGGTGAAGGTTCGTATGCCGTGAAATTCGCCGGGTTAGGTGGCAACGGCACCTTCGGCGGAAACGTACAGGTCACGCCTTACGGTGACGGCCACGAGCACTGCCGCATCAAGAACTGGAGTTCGGCAGGGCCTGATTTCATCGTCAATGTGCGCTGTGCCAACTCAGCGCATATTGCCGACGACACACAGTTCACGATCCTTGTGAACTGGCGTTAAGGGGGGACATTCCGGGCCCGCGCTGGCGTTGTGTGAGAGACCGTCTTCTAGCTTCCGACGTAGGTCGGCGCAGAGTTGGCTCTGGCCAACAGGACAATGTAGAGCAGCCTTGATTCTGAGTTTTTTGGCTTCGCTTGTACCTAGGGTAGTGGTGACGCCAACGTGACGCAGGACGAAGCTCTTGAATTGCTTGTCCTTCTCGGACAGGATGGCGAGCCGAGACAGGAGATCCCAGTGGTCGAGCAAAATTCGGGCGACAGACTCGTCGTACCCTTCTGCAATAGCACCATCGTCGCAGTGAGCATAACGGCGGTAGGAGTGATAGAGAGCGTCCCAAGTGCGTAGTTTGGCAGCTTCCCGCTCCGCCTGATCTTCCTGAGCATCGGTGCACAATTTCCGCTGGGCAAGCGCGGTTTGCCAACACAAGACCACGCTGAAGCCGAGCACCACTAGCTTTTTCATGGCGCGATTATACCCACGTGTAATCCGAAACGAGGTCACTTCTCGTTTATCGGGCGGTAGCGCTCCCGCCTTCAATGCGTGTAATCGCGATTTTTCAACAGTTAGCCACAGCAATAGTTCGCGCCCCGAACCGCTGAGACAATGATTGTCATTCGAATTGTCCGGAAACTATAAACTTCTTGGTCGTCTTGTCCGGAAACAAAAGCTCGTACATTTGAGAGGATTCGTAGGTGCTGATGTGCTTGTCCTCGACCAGCTTCGCCTTGTAGTCGCCAAGCGCCAACAATCTATGCCCCTCGATTGCGCTTCCAACTCAAACCTCTTCCCATTGATCACGACGCGGAGACTTTGAATGACTAAACCGTTGCCAAAAGCGCTTGTCTGCACCAAAATTTGCGCTGAATCGACATGGACCGTTATAGGGTAGTCGCTCGGATTTGGTTCTGCCCAAGCGAAAACAGAAAGAATGAGAACAACAGGCAACGCGATCTTCTTCATAAATCCCTCCATCAAGTACCGGAATCGCAACTCACCAAAGCATCACAATACCAGTATGAATCCAGTTGCGGATGACACTCTTGCGTGGTAGGGGGCTGGCTGGCCCACCCTTCCATCACGCCAATTGAGGCTGGCAGAAGTCAAAAGCAAGGGTGGGCCAGCCCCCAACAGCTACGGCCAGTTCGTTGGCTTTTGTACAAGTCCTCTATCGTTTTGCAATGTGCAAGCAATCTTCATTTCTGACGTTTGCTTCCAAACAGTGGGCAACAAGTCGGCAACGCTCCGGCAGCCGTCGTACTTTGTGAAGCAGTCTGTATTGAGGGAAAGTACGGTACGCAGGCTTTGAGCCGAGCTTTCATTGCCAATCTGCACAAGCCCGTTCGTGTCCAGCGGCGACGCCGCGTCCCATGGATGCACGAAAAGGTATCGACAGCCCTTGCAGAAGTCAATCTGCATATGGCTCACGACGCGATGGTCCCGCTTCACCGTCGTGGTGTAGTTCAGCATATTTCCCAGTACCACGCCATCTCTGACCATGAAGTAGGACTGCAACTCGGTGTAGGGCATGATGTGAAAGGCCGCGAGAAGTCGATTTGATACGGTTACCGTGTATGAGCACTCGGAACCAACGCATTCATCTCGGAGTCCTCTCCCAAAACGCTGTCGAATTTCTTCCGCAGTAGGAGGCTGCTTCGCTTGTGAAAACTCATACGCCGTTTCCGATATAAAACGTGCACGCTTGGTAAGGAGATGCAAGTGCAAGACGATTGAGCCTGACGCAATCAGCGCCGCAACAGTGACCGCCACTACCAAACGTCGAATCATCTATGACATTAGACACCAGCAGACCACAGATGTAGGCGTAACTGATGTAAGCAGGCGTTAGCACTCATTGACCCGACGATTGAAATGGCCCATCTCTCCGGCCTGTTCCACCACAAAGGGGCATGCATCAAGGTAACTAGTCAGACTCACGACGCTCCCCCACAATCAGGGCATTGGTTGCGACTCGCTGTCGCTCCTGAAATGGACTTCGCTCGTGAGACGGATCATTCCTTTTCTGCTGATTCTGTTCGCCTTACCTGCCTTTTCGGCGGACAAACTTATTGCACTTACCTTCGATGACGGGCCGCGCCCCAATGTTCTTTTGGGCACCAGAGGCGCTCATCCTCTGCCCGGCCTTCTCAATGTCCTGGACAGCAGTGGGGTCAAGGCCACGTTTTTTGTGGTTGGGTGGAGACTCACGCCCAAGACCTGGGGGGAACGGCGGAGCGAAGAAAACGTTGGCGTTACCTGCATCGAAGCGGCGGAGCAATTGCTCCGGCGCGGCCATGAGTTGGAGGACCATACCTACAGCCACATCGAATTGCGCCGTGCAGAGAGAACCAAGGGAGAGTTGTGGGTGATCGAGGATGTGAAGCGAGGTGCGCGAGCCATCGAGGCGGTCTCCGGCATCCAGCCCCGGTACCTTCGCACTCCAGACTGGACCATCTCTGATGATGCACGCCGCGACCTCGAACAGGAAGGGTTTCAGTTACTCACCATTTCGGCAAGGACGCCCATGGCGCTGCGCGACGTGAACTCGCTCGATTATCTGTGCACTAACCTCAACCGGCGCGCATGTCCCCAGCCTTCCCTGGCCGACGCGGTCTTGAAGCAAGTGGAGCAGCGTGAGAAGAAAGGAATCTACACCCACATCCTGGCCTTCCATGAACTCTCGACCACCACAGCGATGATGCCACTACTGATCAGCAATCTTAGATCGCGAGGGTATCGCTTCGTCACCCTGACCGAGTATATGAAGGCAGTCGCGCCGGCCACGGATCAACATGCCATAGCGGCGGCGGCGCAGGGTCGGATTGCGGGGAATTGAAGCGGAAAGGCGAAAAGACCTTAGGCAACTCCCGTGTTAGTGAGTGTAACGGCGATGTTTCGACAGCGACGTGCTAAACTTCCCCCGAAATCAGCCGTCTCGTTTCCGCCATCATGACGACGCTTGATGTGGTGATTGCGATCCCACTAGTACCTCTCGCTCCGGTGTTCATAACGTGGTGGCTTCCTTGGGAGCGGTGGATTCCGTGGGACAAACTGCCGAAGGTCGCGTTAGGACCCTACGCTCTATATGCGGCGTTTGCAGCATGGCACTTCCACACTGGCTCTTGGTTTGTGATGCTACTGGTCGTCGTGGGAGGTATTCTAACGATCGTGGGCGCCGTTGAGAAAACCCGCGAAACTCTCAGATCCACTACCGAGAAGAAATTCCTCAAATCATTAGAGGACTGGCTGCACGGCCAATCAGAAGTCATGATCCTCGTTCGCTATTCTCGCGCTGCGGGAAACAAGTCTTTCGAGTTGTACACTTCGTTCGCTGCGCTGACACAGAGGCTTGCTCAGTTGAAAGCTGAGACAAGTGTAACGGCGTTCCGAAGGCCTCAGCTTCCGCTGCGCGGCTATGTTGATGATGAGTTCATAGGCAAGTGTCTGAGCGTTATACCAGCGGGTTCGGAGTTTCTAGTTCTAGAAACTGATCCGCGGATGGCAGCTCAGCAGTGGTTGTATCACTACGAAGCAGGAGAGTCTCATGACGAGCTCCGGCAAGTTCTGGAGGGTCTACGGGCTAGGCTAGTCGCCGTGGGCGAGTACCCGCAATGGCTGAACGACAGTCCTGATGTGATTTCCGCGTATGTTCCACACCAAGACGGCACGGTCAAAGCGGGCGTCTACTGAGGGGACCTATCCGTAGGTCTTGCAATCAGGCATTACACTCAGAACCCCTTTGCCGACAGAGGCTTCCACAGTAGCCCATCGGAGCCATTCCCGTCCCGCGTGTGAGCGGTTAGTCTGTTCTTGAGCAGACTTCGGGGGAGGGCTGTTCGACCCAACGTCCCACGCCTTTTGAGGCTGGGGCGTTTTGTTTTTTGTGGGGATGATAGTTACCTGGGACTCATTCCGCACGGCATTTGCCTCATATACAGCATCAATGGCTGCCGGAACCAATTCAGGCATACCTGACACTGACTGTAAATCAACAACGTTTCCCTCTTTGTCGATTACCCCTCGCAATTGAACCGTGCCTTCGATGTGGGCTCTTTTGGCCGTGTCTGGATAGACCGGGGCCACCTTGCTTTGTTGGAGTCCTTGCATCGCTTGTGACGACACTCGGATACTCGTTGGGAACGGATCAGCCGGCGCAACTTCCACCGCCAACTTCCCCGCATCCCCACCGTTCTCCCATCGGACTTTCACCCGTGCAACAACAGGGATTGCCTGACCGTCGACCAGCACTGGCTTGAATTTCCAATCTTTCATCGCTTGCTCTGCGGCGGACGCAAGGGGTGGGGCACCCATATAAACCTTGGTGTTCTCCACTTGGCCAGTTTCGGATACCAGTATTGCGGCAATCACTTCACCCTGGGCATTCTGTTTCGCCGCTTCTGGCGGATAGGCCACAGTCAGAGGCACGAGAGGTTCAAGTTTGTAAATTTCCGTCGCCTTTTTGTGGCCTCCGACCGAGGAACTTGAATCCGCTGCCTGAGCAGCGGCAAGCTGGCCAGTGAGGACGAATCCGAGGCACAACAGAAGCGATGCGATTTTCGAGGAGAGTGGCATCGCCCGAAATTCTACTCCAACGCCCTGGAGTCGAGCGGGAACTCGACAGGCTTGAAATGTTATTACAAATGTAATAACATCAATCCATGGTAGAACTCAAGGTCCGCAAATTCGGCAATTCGCTCGGAGTCGTGCTACCGAAGGAAGTCATTTCCCGCCTCCAGACCGGCGACGGTGAGCGCCTGTTCCTGATCGAAGCTGCTGAGGGCGATTATCGTCTTACTCCTTACGATCCTGCCTTTGAGAAGCAGATGGGAAAGTTTGAAGAAGTCATGTCCCGCTATCGGAACACGCTGCGAACGCTGGCCAAGTGAAGAGAACAGAACCTGTCTGGATCTTGGATCGCGTCGTCGTAGCGCATGACCGCTTGTTGGCTGCGCATGGCGGGGCCGAAGGCCTGCGCGATGCCGGTCTGCTGGAATCAGCCCTCGCCCGGCCGCGCCAGCATTTTGTGTACAGTTCTTCCGATATCGTCGAACTGGCTGCAATTTACGCGACGGGCATCGTTCGCCACCGTCCGTTTATCGATGGGAACAAACGGACAGGATTTGCAACCGGTATCGTGTTTCTTCTGCTTAATGGTTTTGTCTTTCAGGCTAGGGAAGAAGATGCGACACAAGCTGTTCTGGCTCTTGCGGCTGGCGATCTTGATGAAGCCGGATACGCCGGATGGCTACGCGCCAACTGCAAGCGCCGCCGCTGAGAGCGGTGCGTGCTAATTTCGCGCAGGTGAGGCTTCCCGCTACAAAGTAATGACCATCCCCTCGGAAGCGGCGCGGACTTTGGGATAGTAGTTTCGCGCTTCTTTCACGACTTTATCGATGCAGAAGTCGTTGTGGTCGGGATCGTGGTGGTAGAGAACTAAATCTTTAGCGCCACTTTCCATGACCACATTTACCGCTTCGCGCCAGTGGCTGTGTCCCCAGCCGCGGCGGCGGGCTTGGTATTCTTCGGGGAGGTATTGCGCGTCGTAGACCAGCACGTCGGCGCCCGCGGCCAGCTTGCGGACGTTCTGATCGAACTTGGCATCTCCCGGCTCGTTGTCCGTGGCGTAGACGAAGACTCCGTCTTTGGTTTCCAGGCGGAAGCCCATGCAGCCCTGGGGATGGTTCAGCCACAAGGTTTGCACGGTGACATCGTCGAGCTGCAATCGTCCTTCTTCGATTTCGTAGAAATCGCGCTGCGCTTTCATCTCTCTTAGATCGACGGGAAAGTACGGGGCGGCCATCTGCTCTTCCATCACCTGTTTCAGCTTACGGTTACGGCTGGAGCCGTGCAGCAGAAAGCGGTCTGCTGGCTTGTCATAGAGCGGGCGGAAGAAGGGGAAACCCTGGATGTGGTCCCAATGAAAGTGCGAAACAAAGATGTGGGCGACCACCGGCTGGTCCGGGAACTCATGCAGAAGGTGGTGTCCCAGGTTGCGGAAACCGGTGCCGCAATCGAAGATGTAGATTTGCTCGCCGACACGCACTTCGACGCAGGAGGTATTGCCTCCATAGCGCATGTTTTCCGGCTGAGGAGTTGGAGTGGATCCGCGGACACCCCAAAATTTGACGCGCATGACTCTACCGCCACACCCAAGGTGCGTTGTTGGCATCTTCCCCCGGCTGGGGGGATTCGTCAATTCCAGCCGTGGTTACCGCAGTGCATGAGCGACGGAGTCCGGCGTGTGCCGGGCGGGGCCGCTGGCACTCCATGACGCAGTTCGATCCTCGGCATGGTTGGTTTTATCGCCACTGCGCGCGTCCCATATAATGACTTTCCCCATGATTGTTCCCGACTACAAAGAATTCTCCCGCCTCGCCGCGGACGCCACCCTGGTGCCGGTGGTCAAATCGGTTGCCGCGGATCTGCTCACGCCGGTTTCCGCTTTTCTCGCGGTCGCCGCCAACGAGCCTGAGTCTTTTCTTCTGGAGTCGGTGGAACGCGGCGAGCAGATTGGGCGATACACATTTCTTGGCGCGCGCCCATATATGCAAATCCGCGCCCATGGCGAGGAAGTCACCATCCAGCGTGGCAAGCGCCGAGAAGTTCGCAAGGGAGATGTTTTCCAGATTGTCAAAGAACAGTTCCGCCGGCATCGTCCGGCACACGTTCCGGGAATTCCGCCGTTCACCGCCGGCGCCGTCGGCTATTTCGCCTATGATGCGGTGCGGCGTCTGGAGAACATCGGCGAGCGGGCGAAGGAAGACGTCTCAGTTCCCGATTGTGTGCTGATGTTTTTCGACCGCCTGCTGGCCTTCGATCACCTGCGCCACCAGATACACATCATCGCGACGGGGGACCTGACCCGGGACAGCCCGCGCAAGGCGTACGATCGCGCGGTGGCGGACATTGCGGTGCTGGAGAAGAAGCTGGCGCGAGGTCTGAGTCCGGCGGTATGGCGCAAGGGCGCCCCCCGCGGGAGGGGCAAGCTTAAAGTCACCGCCGGCACTTCACGCCAGCGCTTCATCAAGTCGGTGGAGCAAGCCAAGGAATATATTGCCGCCGGGGACATCTTTCAGGTCGTGCTCTCGCAGCGGTTGGACTTCACGCCCGAAGTTGCGCCGTTTGATATTTACCGCGCCTTGCGCACGGTCAATCCGTCTCCGTATCTATATTTTCTGCGCATGGGAGACATGCACGTGCTGGGATCGTCGCCGGAAATGCTGGTGCGGGCGACGGCGCGGAAGCTGGAGTACCGGCCGATTGCGGGGACGCATCCACGTGGGCGGGATGAGGCCGAAGACCGGGCGCTCGAGCAAAAGATGTTGTCCGACGAAAAAGAGCGCGCCGAGCATGTGATGCTGGTGGACCTGGGCCGCAACGATCTCGGCCGCGTCAGCGAATATGGCTCGGTGAAGGTCCGCGACCTGATGTACGTGGAGCGCTACTCGCACGTCATGCACATCGTCTCCGCGCTGGAAGGCACGCTGCGCAAGGACATGGATGCCATCGACGCCTTCGCCGCCTGCTTCCCGGCAGGCACGCTGAGCGGCGCGCCCAAAGTGCGGGCCATGCAAATCATTGAGGAATTGGAGCCGACGCGGCGGGGAGTCTATGGAGGCTCAGTTCTGTATGCCGATTTTGCGGGCAACCTGGATTCCTGCATCGCCATCCGCACCATGATGATGAAAGGGAAGAGGGCCTACTTGCAGGTGGGCGCGGGGATCGTCGCGGATTCCGATCCGGCGAAGGAATTCGAGGAGTGCATGAACAAGGCCGGGGCGGTACTACGAGCGGTTGAGAGGGCTCGAGGTAGTTAGTTGTCTATTTCCCCGGCGCCTGCTCGCCCGGCATCCTAAACGGCTTCGACAACTTGATCATCTTATCGAACTTCGGATACCAACCTTGCGGTGCGAAGTCACTGCTGTGGAGATAGCAGCGGGCGGAAACCTCTTCGTTACCATCCGTAAATGTCAGCAGCCAGCTTCTGGGGACACTGTTTTCTGGGGCGGTATGGTAGCGAGTCAGGCCAGCTGCATTGACAAACGTCGTGCCCCACCGCCTTTCGATGTGTGATTTTCCGCCATACGTGTCGTCCGGAGCCGTGTGAGTGTGCGCTCCGAGCCACAGATCGATACTGGATGGCGTTGCCGCTAATACACTCTCAAACGCGCCAGAGTCCGGTTTGCTGTCCACCCAATACAAGAAAGATGCACCTTGCGGCGTGCCTTGAGAAAAATATCCGTGATAGCGGGGTTCCCACTCTCCGTTTTTGTCGCGCTGCATGCCCTCCCACTCGCCCGACGCGACCGTGGTGTTCTTGAGCATGTAATGATGGGCGCTGATGATCACGGACGAACGGTTCTCTGTGACCATGCGCTTCCACCAGCGAAAGGTCTCACCGCTGACCACCCCGCCGGGGTTTCCACCTAGTGTGCCGCGGCCGACTTTTTGGGTGGGTTCGTTGATGTCGCTCATCATCAGAAAAAGAAGATTGCCGGCTCTGAACGAGTAGTGCTCCCAAGTGCCATCGATCGAGAACGGACGTTTGGCGGCGTCGACATGGGAGAACGCGGTGTGTTCGCCCATGGGGTCGATCCATTTGCGCCACCACCAGGCCTGTGGTTCATCGAGGCCGTTGCGGTCGTGATTGCCGGACAAGTCGTAGATTTGCTCGCGGCGGTGCTGTTTCAGCACGCCGAATTGGTGGACGATCTCTTCTCCTTCCGGGTCTTTCGGGGTACCTTGCTCTCCCGACATATCTCCCAAATCCAGAGCAATATCCCAATCGAACCCGGATGCAGATTCGGATTGCCGGAGCGCTTCAGCCAGGCTGTCTCGCCCATGCTTCTTGTCGGTGCCCACGTGAGCATCGGAGAACACCCATACGCGGAAAGTCCTGGGGATTTTACTTTGAGGCGGGGTGGTCTTGGAGCTATCCTCTGCCGACAACGAGACGCAGGCGAGCGTTATGGTGATTGCGAAGGCGATGAGCAAAGTGAAGAGTTCATGCCTTGAAACACGAACATCATCACAAGCCATAGGTTCCCCCCGCCCGAATACTGACGACTACTCGTTCGCTGAAATTACAACAGGCCCATTGCTTCTTAGCTAGCGATTCCCAGGAAATTTCTCACCAGCTTCTTGCCCTCGCTTGTCAGCACGCTTTCCGGGTGAAACTGGACGCCTTCCACGGAGAATTTCTTGTGGCGAAGCGCCATGATTGTCTGCGAGCCGTCTTTCTCGGTGGTCCATGCGCTGACTTCCAAATCGGTGGGCAAATCTGACTCGCGCACGATCAGCGAGTGATAGCGCGTGGAAGTCATGGGCGACTTCAGTCCCTTGAAGATGGTCTTGCCATCATGCCGCACTTCGCTGGTCTTGCCGTGCATGAGGTGCGGCGCGCGGATCACTGTCCCGCCAAACGCCTCGCCAATCGCCTGATGCCCCAGGCAGACACCCAGCACGGGGACTCTCCCGGCGAAGCGCCGGATCAGTTCAATGCTGATGCCCGCCTCCTTCGGCGTGCACGGGCCAGGTGAAACCACGATCCGTTCCGGGCGCATTGCCTCCACCTCGGCCACAGTTACCTGGTCGTTGCGGCGGACTTCGACTTGCGCCCCCAACTCGCCAAGGTATTGGACCAGGTTGTAGGTGAAGGAGTCGTAGTTGTCGAGGACAAAAACCATCAATATAGAGATATCAGATTATCCGAGTGTCTGTAATTGGGGCTCGCCGTGGTGGTCTGTTTACGCCGTTCTACTGCGCCCGATCATTTCACGGCAATAGGCCAGCAAAGCATCGTAGACGATCCACTCCGCCGCATTGATTTCGTGGTCATCATGGAAACCCAAATGACGAAATCCCTCGGCGACTGCTTTGAGGCCGGGAGCTTCGGGAGAATGCCAAAGGCTGTTGTCGGTGTCAGCTCCGTTGACAATCCTGCCCAGCAACCCGAGCGCAGGTTCGGTAGCAAGGTTGTACTTTTTCAGAATCGCCTCAAAAGAACACTCCTTGCCATGATGTCCAAGCTCGACTCCGGGAATGTCGAACGGAGTGGCGTTGAGTCGCTGAGCTTCAGCGATGACCTGATCGGGAGGCACAAAATAGAATTCGGCGTCTGAATCTACGAATTTCTTGATCAGCCAGGGACATGCCACCCGATCCACTTTGACATGTTCGCGCGTAATCCACTTCATATGGTCTCCTCCTTCGCATGTCGGCGGGCTACTTGACGGACACGCGGCTTAATCCGGCTTTAATCCCTGCTCCAACCGATGCCGGATTTCCCACAGCCCAAAAGTGCATAAAGAACAGCCGAGGCTGTTCGCTCAGCATGTGGTTGTGCAGCGCAGACACAGCGACCCGGTGTTCCTGGAGCGCAGAAATCACGGGGTTCACTTCTCCGGCGGTGAGCACGAAATCGCCGGTAGTCGCGACTTGCCCGGCTCCTGCCTCCTGGAAGTTGATCGCCTCGGCCACGCCTTGCGCTGGGGCCAGGGCCATCCCGTCCATCGTGACCTCTTCGGCGCGGGGTACAGCAAAAGACAGCACACCGCCTTTGAAGGTCCCTTTTCGCCCGATCGCATCTTCAACAGTCTTTACCCAGTCGGGTGGAGATGGAGGCTCACCCGGCCCGGCCGCCGGCTTACCCAATGGTGTTTTGGATACAGCCAGGGCAGCCTGAAGCGAGGTGGCGAGCTCAACCACTGGACCATGCCCCATGTAGTGCATGTACAACACCTGGGGCGAGGCTTCGAGCAGATGGTTGTGGACCCCGGTGACATCGAATCCGCCTGCCCGCAATTTCGCCATCACACGATTCACTTCGCTTTCCAACAAGACCAGATCGCCCATCACCGAGGCATTTTCATTGGTTCCCGCGAATGCCGCCCATGAGCCCAGGGCGAGACCGGGCTTGATCGTAACGCCATGTACAACGACGTTCAGGTCAGTGCGAGGAAATCCGAAGCGATAAACATTGCCCGTCTTTTGTCCCGATCGACCCAGCGCTTGATCAATCTTGCCCGTGTCCAGATCCTGTGCGATCACTGTGATGGGCATCAGGACAGCTGAAATTACAAATAGCAACCATGCACACCGCATATAGTCCTCCTCCTCACGAACAAACAATCAGTGTGGCAAAAGGTACGCCTGAATCGAAAGGCGCATTTCCCGGTAGATCGTTGGACGGTATGAGCCAATCCCAGGGTTGCACAAAGAAGGTGCGCACGCAGCGCATGGATGCAATCTTGTCTCTTCGACAAATTAGCCTTTTCGGCGCGCCGCTAACTGCACGGCTTGCCGCAGGGCCTCGAGCATGCTCTGTTCATCGGCCTTGCCAGTGCCTGCGATGTCAAATGCAGTGCCGTGATCGACGGAGGTGCGAATGACTGGAAGGCCCACCGTGATGTTCACGCCCGATTCCAGCCCCAGCACTTTCGCTGGGCCGTGTCCCTGGTCATGATACATGGCGATGACCAGGTCAAAATCTCCGCGCTGGGCGCGGTAGAACAAGGTGTCGGCGGGCAGGGGGCCTTCGACGTTCCATCCCTTTTTCTTGCACGCTTCGATGGCGGGATAAATTTTCGTTTCCTCTTCCCGATAGCCGAACAGGCCGTTCTCCCCCGCGTGAGGATTGATGCCGCAGACTCCGATCCGAGGGTTTGTGATGCCGGCTTGCTGCAAAGCCTCGTGGCCTCGGGTAATAGTCCGCTCGACCAGGCCTGGTTCGATTTTTGTGATGGCATCCAGCAAGCCAATGTGAGCTGTGACGTGCAGCACCCGCATTTTGGGTGTCGTCAGCATCATGGAAACTTCAGCAGTATGGGTGAGCGCGGCCAACAACTCCGTATGGCCCGGGTACTTGTGACCACCGGCATGCAGAGCTTCTTTATTCAAGGGCGCGGTACAGATGGCTTGGACCTTGCCGCTGACCGCCAACTCTGCGGCAAGCTCGACGTAGCGGAAAGCTGCATCGCCGGCAATCGCCGAGATCCTCCCCCAGGGAAGATCCTTTGGGATCAGTTTCAAATCCAGACAGTCGACGATCCCTGGCTGGAAGGTTGCTTGATCTTGTTCCTCCGGGTCCAAACTGCGAACCTGGAGCTTGCTGTGGACAATGGTCCCCGCGTTCTTCAGGCGCGCTGCATCGCCAATCACCAATGGCCTGCATTGTTCATACAGTTCGGCGTGCGCCAGGCTCTTCATGATGACTTCGGGGCCAATGCCGGCGGCATCTCCCATGGTGATGGCGATGATGGGCAACTGGGTATTCACATTGGTCTCTTGATGGCGCGGCGATCGAGATCGCGGAAGAATTGGTGGCAATGCAGCAGCGTCTGTAGATTGCCGAAATCGCCCGCCTTGGTGATGACGGGCAGGCGCCGTCCCCAATTCTCGGTGATGGAAAAAGGCAAACCCGGCTCCAGCTCCTTCACCAGCCGCATGGCAGTGACTCCCCAGGTTTGCAGGACCAGGCGCGCTGTTTCTCCGCCGGTCAACACCACAGCACCAACTTTAGCCGAGTAAGGTGCAAGCAGCTGCGCCAAAGCCGACGAGAGCGCGCGGCCTAAGTTCTTCGAATCGCCTTCTGTGCCCAGCGAGACGACAACGTCGCGCTTAGCGGCAAATGCTTCCGCCAAACAGAGTCCAAGCTGAAGACCAGCTGGAGATTGCACGCCGGCCAGCAAGTCCCCAGACGGAATTGTGACGGCGACAATCTCCGGGGAAGCAGTGAGCAATCGCGCCTGCTCGCGAGACACGGCAGCAAACGAACCGACTACGAACAGCGTAGGGCCGGAAGCCAGCTCCTCATCGAGCGTAGTCCGACTGGTTGAGGTTAAGGCAAAGGCCCTGGGCAGATGATAGGCAAGCCCTGCCGATCCGGCCCACACCGTCTGACGCCCGAGTGCAGCTGCCCCCGTGGCAATGCACTGCAAGTCCTGATCGGTTTCAGCATCACAGACCAGAACGTCGATTTCTTCCGCGAGCTTCTTCATGATCCCGTGCCAGTTCCCGTTGGAGCGAGCGGCATTCAGCGCCACCACCGCAGAGCGCAGGCCAGCGGCCTCCAGTATTTCGGGAATGTATGACGTGCCCTGTTTGCTTTCGCGCTGCCAGATTTCCGTCTCCTCGAGCGGCTTTCCGAACAGCAGCTGTTTTCCTTCCCGCGTAGCTCGCCCGTTCGCAGGAAATGCCGGCGCCAACACCGCGACTACGCGACCTCCCTGCGGGAATGCGCCGCGTTGTGCGGTAAGGACCGCCGCTAACTCTGCGCCCACATTCCCCCGCAGGGTCGAGTCCACCTTCTTGAAGACGATCTGCTCGTGCCTCGACATGTGACGCCGCATGAGGAGGGAAGTCTCCCCAGCCGCGCGATGGGATTCAAGGGCCCGAGTATCCGCGTCAAGCGATAGAACGTCGGCATCCACAGATTCTATTGCATTGCCCAGCATAACGACGGTTTGCAGACCGGCGGTGGCGCAGGCCATTCCACAATCCGCGGCTCCGGAAAGATCATCGGCAAGGATAAGAACCTGGGGCATGACGCTAGTCAGCAGTTACTGGATAGTCCCCACTGCTTTCCACTTGTGCTGCCACAACCGCATTGTTGACGCGGCGCGACCACCAGGCGGTTAGTGGAGGCGTCAGAACGGCAGTCACGATCACCGTAGCCGCCACCAACACTGTAGCGGGCCCGGCCGCTTCAGAATATTGCGAGTCCGCGGCGGCAACCAGCATAGGCACAGCCGAAGCATTTCCGGCGGTCGTGGCCGCAGCAATTCCCGCCGTTCCCTTCCCACCAAGCAGCCGGTCGGTCAGTATGAGGGCCGGGGAAGACACAACTACCACGGCCACACCTAACGCCACACCGAGCATGCCAGCAGCCCATAGACGATGCATATCCAAGGTGGCTCCCAACGCAAAGCCGAAAAAGGGAATCAGCGGCAGTACGGCGCCGCCGAAGAACTGGCGAATTTCAGGATCAAGATTCCCCAGGATGATTCCGACACAGAGTGGCAGTATGGCGCCGAGCAAAGTTTGCCACGGGAAGCTGGAGAGTCCAGCGACTCCAAGGGTCACCATGGTAAAGAATGGGCCAGATTCAAGCGACATCGCGGAATATGCGGCGGCTTCTTCGGTGGTCCCATACTTTCCCATCAGAGCCATGTACAGGCCTCCGTTGGTGTCGTTGAGCGCGGCCACCACAGCTAGCGTTGAGAGACCTGCGAACCAGCCGGTTTTAATGGGATGGATGCCGAGGAAGTGTCCAAAAGCGAGCGCCGCCGCAATGCCCAACAAAATCTTGGTCGCCATCAAGGCTCCGCCCCGCCGCGCCACTCGCGGCAGCGAGCGCACGTCGATCGTGGCTCCCATGCACACGTAGAACACCGCCAGAATGGATAGGCTTCCCGTGAACAAGGCTCGGGTAAACGAACCGAAAAATTCGCCTGCATGGGGAAAGAAGGTGACGATCACCGACCCGATCATCATGGGCACAATCATCAACCCACCGGGGACTCTTTCAACTACGCGCTTGATGGGAATGTGCATTTTGGCGGCTACGGGCACGCAGCGAGCTGTAAGTGTAGCAGTTGAGGATGGCCAATTCATTGTGAAAGAAGGGCGGCGGACATATGAGTGTCCGCCGCCCTTCTTTACAAATACGATCACCTAATTTTCACTTCTGCTCGGCTGCTTTTGCCATGTCTTCGTGCAGCGCTGCCAGTGCATCCGCTTCCTTGGCCTGAGCTTCTGCCAGTTCGCTGAATTTCTTGCAGTGGCTGGCGCCTTGTCCAAAAGCGTCTCCATGCTTCGCCTCCATGGCCGCAAAGGGATGCGTTTGCTCGTAGATCGCGGCCAACCCGGCGTGTTCCCTGGCGTTACGCCTCTGCTTGGCCGCCTCTTGCTGGTAATACTCGGAAATACGGCGATGCTCGACCGGTTCATTCGCCGTCTTGAGCAGTTTTGCTACCTCTTTTGTAGTCAACGGCTTCGAGTCTTGTGCGAATGAAGGGACAGCGGTCAGAAACACACTCAACATCATTGCCAACGCTAACGTGATCGAATATGCCTTTTTCATAAATCCTCCAAATGGATTTCGGCTCAATTGCGTGAATCGCCAGTTGGGAAAACTTCTCCCGTCGTTGAGCAGTGGACTTACGAAATGAGCTAGATCAGGAAAGTACAGAGAACTGCCTGGGTAGGAGGTGTTCCGTGGCTTCGTTCGAAGCACTCAGATTTCATTTGCGCAGGTGAGAAATCACAATTCAGCCGGGCCACGGGCGCCACGATTGCCACTGCGCTATTGATCAACTTTACCGAAGAAGGCTGCGTGTTTTCTGCCGGCGATATTTCACAGCATGGGCTTTTCGCCGCAACCGCACTGGAACCAACCGACGGAGTCGAATGCATGCCCATCATTTGAGGAGCAGAGCAATCGCCCTTGGTCCTCATGGCTTGCCAGCATGACGTCAGTGCTGCCGCAGGTATTGCCATCGCGACTATCAGCACGACCGCCACCAATTTGTACCGGGCTAACATTCTGCAGCGATGATATGCAAAGCCTGGCATGCAGGCTGTGATAGTAGTCACAGGACGAGGTGGCAGACATCACGAGCTTCGGCGAAGCCCAATGACCTGATCCCGAACTAGGGTGAAACCCCTATAGCGCAGTTTTCCTCAATTTGTTCGCGCTAATCCGCAGATGAAATCACAGGCGCCGCGTTTAACCGACGTGTGCTGGCAAACAACCCCGGAACGCGAATACTCATCTCATTCCGCCGGTTCCCACGAAGTTCTTCTGCTATGCAAACGAAGTTGATTTGGGCCGCTCTTCCAGGCAAATGGAAGAGTCAGATGTTGCGTGTCCCGCGACAGATCGGATCTAGAGGTGTCTCCATGATGCGTCCCCGCCTGCTTGTGCAAGGCTTATTGTTCCTTTCTCTTACCATGTGGCTGAACAGTTTGGCCCAGGCTCAGTTCCGCGCTTCTCTGCGGGGGACGGTAACCGACTCCGGAGGGGCAGTGGTCCCCGGTGTCAAGGTGACCCTGACCAACAAAGACACCAACGCCAGGATGACCTCTACCTCCGACGACAACGGAACATATCAATTCAACGCGTTGCCGCCTGCCCCTTACCGGCTCACCGCGGAGCGCCCCGGATTCAAGCAACGAGTGCTGAACGACGTGCGGATAATTCCCGAGCAGCTTAATTCGCTCAACGTGCAACTCGACGTGGGCGAAGTCAACCAGACCGTAACCGTGACCGACACGGTGCAGACGCTGGACACTGAGACTGCCACGGTGAGCGGCACCGTTACCAGCAATCAGATCCAGCACATGCCGTCGTTTGGGCGGGATGTGATCAAACTTGCACAATTAGCTCCGGGCGTGTTCGGTAACGGCGCACAGGGAGCGGGCGGCAACGGCTTCAACCTTCCCGGCGCGCAAACCGCGGCTGGCGCTACCGGTGGCGAGGACGGCATCTTCAAGACTGAGAACGGCGCACAGGTTATCGCCAATGGCAACCAGACACAAAACAATGGAATTTCGATTGATGGCATAAGCACTACCAGCGCCGTCTGGGGTGGATCGACAATCATCACGCCATCCGAAGAGTCCGTAGACAATGTAAAAATCGTCGCTAACAGCTACGACGCGGAGAATGGCCGTTTCAGCGGCGCACAGCTTCAAATCACTTCCAAGGGCGGTACCAACGACTACCATGGCAGCTTCTTTTTTACCGCGCACCGTCCAGGCCTGAACGCGTTTCAGCGGTTCAATGGCGAAAACCAGAAGACGGTAAGGGACAACACCTTTTTCAGTCAGCTCGGCGGTAGCGTCGGCGGCCCCATCTGGAGAAACAAGGTTTTTGCCTTTTTTGCCTACGAGACGGTTCGCAGTCCTGCGGCGCAGACCAGAATCGACAACGGCTGGTATGAGACCCCGGCTTTCGAAGCCGCGGCTCCGACCGGAAGCATCGCCGCCACTTATCTTGGTTTCCCCGGCTCGAGCGTCATCACCCGCGGCATCAATCCTTCTACCTGTGCCGATGCCGGCTTGAGCGAAGGGGCAAATTGCGCAACCATTCCCGGCCAAGGCCTGGATATCGGCTCACCCTTGACGACCGGACTGGGTACGCAGGACCTCAGCTGGGTGAATCCTACGCAGCCGGGCGTGGGCGGGGGGCTGGATGGTGTGGCTGACATCGCGAACTTCATAACCGCCAGCAACAGTCACTTCTCAAAAGCCCAGTACAACGGCCGCCTCGACGCGGATGTCACAACGAAGGATCGTATCGGCTTCGCTATCTATTGGGTGCCCCAAACCACTTCATTCCTCAACGGCGCGGCGCGTGAATACAACCTCTTCAACCATTCGCAAATCAACAACGCGTATTCCGCCATCTGGAACCACACGATCTCGCCGACCTTCCTGAATGAATTCCGCGTCAATGCCGCGGGATGGCGTTGGAATGAAGTTGACTCCAACCCGCAGTCGCCGGTTGGACTTCCCACGGCGTTTATTGATCAAACCGGAAGTCTGGGCCACGATAATAATGTCGCTGGTAATGCCATAAAATCCTTTGGTGCGAATGTTGGCAGTATCCTGAATCAATGGACTTATAGCTTTAGAGATATAGCAACCAAAGTCGTCGGTCGCCACACGGTCAAGTTTGGCGCAGATATTACCCGCCTCTTCTATCTCAACGAGTGTGCTCCTTGCGGCGTGCCAACTTACAACTTTTTTAATATCTGGGACTTCCTCAACGATGCGCCGCACAACGAAAACGGAGTTTTCGATCCCATGACGGGAGCGCCGACCACGCAGCGCCAGGACGACCGCGAAAACCTCTTGGGATTCTTTGTTCAAGATGATTTCAAAGTCCGCAAAAATCTGACCCTCAACCTGGGATTGCGCTGGTCCTACTTTGGCCCGCTCTATGCGAAGCAGAACAATATGTTTGTCGCTACCCCGGGCGAAGGGGCTAATTTTCTGACCGACCTAACGGTGGCTCGCAAGGACGGCGCCTGGAGCGCGCAGAAGAATAATTTCGGACCGCAGATTGGCTTTGCCTGGAGTCCCAGTCCATTCAATGACAAAATCGTGATCCGCGGTGGTTACGGCCTGAACTACAACCAGGAACAAATTGCGATTTCGGCTGGTGTCAATTCCAATCCTGGGCTGATTACGCGTCCAACCCTGGAGATGCCCACACCGACCTCGGCGAATCCTGGCATCATCTACGCCACTTCGGCGGATGTTCACTCGCTCACCGGCTATCCGGCGAATCCAAATACGGTTCTAAGCTTCGGCTCGAACGGACTACCTACCAGCGGCCAGGTCGGCGTGAGTATTTTCCCCAACACTCTACCCACCATGCGCGTGCATCACTACTCGCTGGACATGCAATACGATTTGGGACACAACATGATCATGACGGTGGGGTATTTGGGAAGCGCGTCACGCAACATCTTTTTCCATGAAAACCCGAACGCTACTCCTGCGGCGAGCGGTTTCACTCTGAATCCGCAAATCGGCGGCGGAGACCTGTGGGGCGTTTCCGGTCATGCCAACTACAATTCTTTGCTCGCTGAATTGAAGCATCAATTCTCACGTCAGTTCATGGCCGATGCTCAATTCACCTGGTCCAAGAGTCTAGACACCAGTTCCGGGCCTTACTTCGAACAGCCTTACCCGTTCGACCGCGACCTGAATTACGGGCGCTCCGACTACGATGTCTCCAAGGCATTCAAGCTTTTCGGCGTATGGGAGCCCGTCTTTTTCCGCGGTAGCAGGAATTGGGTGGAAAAGGTTGCGGGTGGCTGGTCGCTCAGCGGTATTTTCAACTTCCACTCAGGATTCCCCTGGACCCCAGTCGTAAGCGTTCAGGGAGGCAGCCTCTATTGCGGAACCTGTGGCTATTCGACGCTATTTCCTAGCACTTTCCTCGGTGGAGCGGGCACCAGCACCAGCAATGATGCCTTCAAAACGGTTGCCACTTCGAATTTTCCTAACGGTGGCGCGGCGTATTTCGTTGCGCCGGTCCCATGCTCGCCCACGCAAACCACCAATTGCTACACTGCCTTCGGCGGCTCCACCTTCGGTTCCGCCCTTCCCCCAACTCCCGGGGTCCAACGCAACTCACAAAACGGCGCCCGATACAAAGACCTGGATCTGACCCTGACCAAGGCGTTCGGCTTGCCCAACATGCCCGTGCTCGGCGAAAGGGCCCGCTTTGAGTTCCGCATCGATGTTTACAACATCTTTAACAATTTGAACTTCGACCCGAACACCATCTCGAACAACATCGCTTCCGGTAACTTCGGCACCTACTCGGCTGCGCTCTCTGGCCGTGTCGTGAACCTGGGAGCCCGGTTCAATTTCTAGGGGCTAGGTCGAAGGAGAACGTTGATCTTGCGAACGAAGGGCGTTTGCTGTCTCTTCCTGAATCTGGTTCTACTGTTGTCTTATGCGCCCGAACTGCTCTGTCAGCCGGCTTCGACAGAGCGGATCGAGATCGATGTCCGCGCCAGCGCCACTCCCTTTCCTCATTTCTGGGAGCAGATGTTTGGCTCGGGACGCGCCATCCTTACCTTGCGCGAGAGCTATCGGGAAGACCTGCGCGCGGTGAAGGCGGTGACTGACTTCCGCTACGTTCGCTTTCATGCCATCCTGCACGATGAACTGGGCGTTTACAACGAAGACGAGCATGGCGAACCGGTCTACAACTTCGCCTACATCGATCAGGTGTATGACGGCCTTCTCAGCAACGGGATACGGCCCATGGTTGAGATCAGCTTCATGCCGAAGAAATTGGCGTTCAATCCCGACTGGCTGCACCCCTTCTGGTACAAGCAGAACGTTTCGCCTCCCAAAAGCATGGAGCGGTGGGATGCATTGATGGTCCAATTTGCCCGGCACCTGGTGGAACGCTATGGCATCGATGAAGTATCGCAATGGTATTTCGAGGTGTGGAACGAGCCCAACATCGATTTCTGGGCGGGCGTGCCAAATCAAAAGACGTATTTCGACCTGTACGATCACACGGCCCGCGATTTAAAGAGCGTAAGCCAACGCCTCCGTGTTGGGGGGCCGGCCACGGCAGCCGCAGCATGGGTGAACGATTTTCTGAAGCATGCAGCGGAGAACCACTCGCCGGTGGATTTTGTTTCCAGCCATGGATACGCGGATGACACGGTGCGCAATCTTTTTGGAACGGACGAAGATATACCCGAAGATGACCGGGTTTGTCGCGCGATAGAAAAAGTAAAGGGACAGATTCAGGCGTCCCCGATGCCGGGTCTGCCGCTGTTCTGGACCGAGTGGAATGTGCCCGGGAAGATGGAAGTGCGCGACACCATCTACGTTGGCCCGGCGTTGGCCAACACGATTCGAGAATGCGATGGACACGTTGACATGATGTCGTTCTGGACGTTTTCCGACGTATTCGAAGAAAACGGTCCCATCCCAAGGCCGTTCGTGGGTATGTTTGGTTTGCGCGCCAAGGGTGGAATCAATAAACCGAGTTACTACGCGTTCAGCCTGCTCCACCAGCTGGGTACGGAACGGCTCCCCAATCCATCCCACGATGTAATTGTCACCAAAACCAAGAGTAATGATCTCATCATCGCCGCGTGGAACCTGGTGGATCCCGGCCAGCAGGGAGCGGAGCGGGACATGACGTTTACATTTCGCGGCCTGCCACCCGGAGCCCGTGTCACCGTGCAGCGGGTAGACACCGACAACGGAAACGCGTTACCAAAATATGCCGCCATGGGTAGCCCGCTGGATCCGACCCCGCCGCAGGTCGCGCAACTGAACCGCTCAACCGCGTTACCCGCGCCGGAGCCTCTTGGGCTTCAGAACAACGCGTTACAGCTGAAGCTTGGCGCGAATGCGTTGGTGCTGATCGCAGTGCGGATGTAGAAAGACATGGCGAGGGCCGGTTGCGGCTACTTCTCCGGCTGGCGATTCTTGGCGCGCTCGCGCAGCGTTTTCACGATAGCGACAAACTGGCGGCCGTCCGCGTCAGTGATCTCGTCAATCGAAGTTGCGGGAGGCAAGACCAGCGTCGTCTGTTTCGTTCCGAATGCCAGGGTCAGGGAATGCGGATTGACCTTCGGTTCACTCCCAAGTGAATCGGGGAGTTTAAGAAAATGGTTCTTGCAGAGAACTTGCGCCAGCGCTTTCAGTTCAGCGGGGGTGAGGTCGCGCTGCCAATGCGGTTCGGCAATTTTGTCATTGAGGAAATGTGCAATCGTGAAATGACCATCGGGAGTTATGGTCAAGACTTCTCCGGAATATCCCGCGAAGCCGCCCTGGGAATCGCGAAGGGTGAGTGGCGATTGCAGTTTGCCGGCGGGGGTGAGGAACGTGGTCAGATCTTTGTCCGCCGCGGACTGGCACGCGGATGAGATCGGCGCGGCCACTAGAAGCGCGCCCAGGAGTATAGCCAGCCTGAGATTCCCTGTGTTCACGTCAATTCCCGAATGATTAGATGCTGTTCGGCAGTGGAAGTACAAGCCCTACCTGTTCATGGGCCGACCAGTAGATGTAGATTCTGACTTTCAGATCAACTTCAGCTTAAGAGCCAAGTGAGTAAGTCGTCTACGCGCGGGCCGCTTCCTGGCTTCCCAGCGGCAGGAAGTACTGCGAGCCCTTGATCGGCGCGGAGACTTTTCCCAGACCCTGCAAGTCTTCGTTGTTCTCCACAAAGAAGTGCTCGTAGGCCTTCACCGCTTCTTCCAGATACTCGTCGTTGAGCTTTCTCTTCTGGAGCATTTTTCTTCCTCAAAAAATCGTGGTCAGACGGAACTGACCCTATTTTCAAGTTAATCGGGGATCTGTGGTCTGCGTAGGCCTGAGGCCCGGTTACCGCTTCAATGCGTCAATCGTCTGGAAAAGTTCTTCCTGGGGCTTCTTCACTTCGACCACCGGCGTGCTGCCGGTCTTAGCGTTGACGACATACACGGTCGGAGTGTGGTCAATGCCGACGCGCTTGCCCAGATCACGGTCGGCGATGACTGCCGCTGCCAACTCGCCCTTGGGATCGACCACGAAGGGTAGCGCCGTCTTGTGTTCGGCCGCAAACCGGTCGGCAAAAGTGCGCAGGTTGCTGGGAAATATCTCGGTCTGATGCTGGAAGATGTAGACCCGGAAAGCATCACCTAGATCCTTCGATTGGCGCTCAAAGTAGCGCGCCATCACCGCCGCATCGAATGACCAGTTGTGCATGGGCAGAGGAAAATCGTAACGCACCAGGGGAATCTTGTAGGACTTGGCAGCCTGCTCCACCACTGGAGAGGTCACGCGGCACATGGGACACTGGAGGTCCTCAAACACGATGATGGCCATTTGCGAGCCCTTGGGTGGTTTCAGGATCGAAGGGCCCTGGGCCAGGCTAATCAGTGCGAGACACAGCAGCGACGCAGCAATGAAGAAGACTTTCCTCATGGTAGGTTGGATGCAGCCCGAGCGCATTTTATTGCCCCATCCATGGTAACCGAACTAGCCGGGAAAAGTCAGTGTTACCGAAGGGGTTGCTCCGCGCCTCAGCGGCTTTTCCCGGTAACTTTTCTCCCCGTCTAGCGTCTTACTTAGGCAAGGGAAGTGGAGGCGTGTCTCTATGATCGGCTGTTGGTCCCGTTTTTTTCCAGGTTTTATAGTGGCAGTCTGTTTGGCGGCATGCACTGCGAATGCCGCGCCCAAGGTGCCAATTCCTCCCCCCGCAGCAGACGCATCGCTGGCCGCTGCCTCTGGCAAACAGACAGCGGTCTTTGCGGGTGGCTGTTTCTGGGGAACGCAGGCGGTCTTTGAACGAGTGAAAGGAGTTGTCAAAACGACAGCGGGATATGCCGGTGGTTCTGCCTCCTCTGCCACTTACGACCAAGTCACGACCGAGACTACCGGGCACGCCGAGTCGGTCGAGGTGGTTTACGATCCGGCAAAAATCACCTACGGCCAGCTGCTGCGCATTTTCTTTTCCGTCGCCCACGATCCCACACAGCTCAACCGCCAGGGCCCGGACGTTGGCCCGTCATACCGGTCCGCCATCTTCTACACCAGTGATGAGCAGAAGCGAATTGCCGACGCCTACATCAAGCAGCTGGACGCGGCGAAAGTTTTCCCCGCCGCAATCGTAACTCAAGTCGCGCCGTTGCAGAAATTCCACCGCGCGGAAGACTTTCATCAAGACTACGCGCTGAAACATCCCGACAACCCATACATCCTGGTCTGCGATCGTCCAAAGATGCAGGCGTTGAAGGAACAGTTTCCGGAGTTGTTTGTAGATTACAAAGGCTCGAAATGGTGAGACCGGCGTGTTGTTAAGCGGTAGCTTCCACCGCTTCCCGCTCGCCCACCTGCTGGCGCCACATCGCGTAGTACAATCCTTTCCTCTCCAACAGCTCAGCGTGCCGGCCTGACTCCACAATCTTTCCGCGTTCCAAAACATAAATGCGGTCGGCGTGCATGATGGTGGACAAGCGGTGCGCGATCAGGATGGTGATTGCTTCCTGATTGGTGGCCACTTCGCGAATCGTCTTGCTGATTTCTTCTTCGGTGAGGGAATCGAGCGACGAGGTGGCTTCGTCGAACACCAGCAACTGCGGACGCCGCAGAAGGGCCCGGGCAATGGAGAGTCGCTGTTTCTCTCCGCCTGAAACCTTCACGCCGCCCTCGCCGATCAGCGTATTGAGTCCGCGATCTGCCCGTGCCAGCAGGCTGTGGGCCGCCGCCTTGTTCAGCACCTCCATGCACTCGGCGTCGCTGGCCTGCGGATTTACGAACAGCAGGTTTTCTCGAATGGTGCCGGCAAACAGTTGCGTGTCCTGGGTAACAAAGCCGATCTTTTCCCGCAGCTCGTTCAGGTCCACGCGATTGACGGGAACCCCGTTGTAGAGGATCGTTCCTGACTTCGGAGTGTAGAGCCCAACCAGAAGCTTCACCAGCGTGCTCTTGCCAGCCCCTGAAGGACCGGCGAAGGCAATGGTGTCTCCGCGCGCGGCGCTGAAGTTCACTTCGTCGAGGGCCAGTAGGGAGGCGCTCTGATGCTGAAAACCGACGTCTTCAAACTGTAAGGTCATCAGGTCTTTCACGGGTACGGGATCGACCGGCCTGGGATCGCGCGGTGTATCCAGAATCTGCTGGAAGTTGTTCAGGGAGACTTCGGTCTCACGGTATGTGTTGATGACGTTCCCCATTTCCTGCAAAGGGGTAAAGATAAAGAAGGAATAGATCAGCAGAGAAAAGAACTGCCCGATGGTGATCTCCTGGCGGAAGATCAGAAACAACATCAGGAAAAGAATGCTGGTGCGCAAGGCGTTGACCGCGGTCCCCTGAATGAAACTGAGACTGCGCAGGTACTTCACTTTCTTGAGTTCCAGATTCAGGATCTTGTCTGTGACTCCATTGAGGCGCACCACCTCCTGCTGGGCCAAGCCTAGACTCTTTACTAGTTCAATGTTGCGAAGCGATTCTGTCGTTGAACCGGCCAGGGCAGTGGTTTCCGCGACGATAGTTTTTTGCATCTTCTTGATGCGCCGGCTAAGCACCGAGCTGATGACCCCCAGCAGCGGAACGGTGGTAAAAAATGCCACCGCAATGATCCAGTGCACCCGGAAGGCATAGATCATCACAAACACGATCCCAATCAAGGAAATGAACAAGACATTGATGAAGGCGGTCACAAACTTCTCGATGTCCTGGCGAACTTTTTGCAGCTTGCCCAGAGTTTCCCCGCTGCGCTGATCCTCAAAGACCTGGTAAGGCAGGTCCAGAGAATGGCGCACTCCCTCGGAATACATTTGCGCGCCCATGCGCTGCACGATCACATTGACAAAGTAATCCTGGAAATTCTTGGCTACGCGCGACACAAATGCCACTCCCACCGCTGCCAACAACAAGAGGCCGGCGCCGTGGATGAACTGTGCCTGGGAATACTGGTGGTACTTGGTGGCGTAGTTGTCGATCACATGACGAAAAATGAGCGGATCCAGCAAGGAAAAAACCTGATTGGTGGCCGCCAACAAAAGGGCAACGCATACCAACTTCCAATACTGCCTGGAGTAGCGGAGCAGGAGAGCCATAAGAGAATCATAGCCGCCAGAAGTGCGGCTTTGTGGGTTAGATGGCCATCTGATTGCCCGGATTCAGAAACTTGTTTGGCGGTCGCGGCTGTATCAGTGATGCTTGTGCGGTCAACTGCGACGCACTCTTCACCCAGCAAACTTGTGATCCCCAGGCCCTGAGGAACCGCTTTCCCATGTGCGCACCCATTCATGTGACAAGTTATATGATTCAATAGAACAGCTTCGATAACCACCCGCAGACTTTCTCGCTAACCTCGTCTGTAACTTCCCAACCAGATTTATAAGCACGCCGCCGCTGCTGTAACGTGAACAAGATCGGTTAACCGCGCTTTGTATTTGCAACTAGTAAATCCTATCTCCCCACCTATGCTGTAGATAGCGCAGGAATTTGCTGCCAATCATTTCAAAGCGACGAGGATTACCTATGAAAACCATACGATTCATGCTTGCTGTAATGCTTTTGATGGCCAGCGCGAGCGCAGCGTTCGCGGAGGGTTCAGGCTTGCCGCCCAACCCCCCGGGAGGTGGCGGCGGTAAGTTGGTTTTGCACCAGCAGTAGCTCCTCCACAAAGCACAATCCTATTGGTGGCTTGTGGGCGGTAGGTTAAGCTTGCTGCTCACAAGCCATGACCCTTCTGGCCTACATTCCGTTTGTCCTTCAGTCGATGCTTCTGTGCGCGCTCCTGCGGGGGAAGGCTTATCGGACCTTTCCTTGGTTTTTCGCATACACGTTGTTTTCCGTGATGACTGCGGTCGCACGATATGCGGTCAAGAATCAGGAGGGCGCATATTTCTATTTGTATTGGACCACGGACGCCATCCAGTCATTTCTGGGGGCGATCGTGATGTATGAAGTTTGCCGCGGGGTCTTTCGAAACCTCGGGAAAACGCGGTGGGCCCACGTCATTTTCGTCACCATGACCGGTACGGCCGCGGTACTGACTCTGGGTCGCACTAGGGCGCACCTTCCCGGAGCAAACACTCTGATGACCTGGGTGGTTGGCGCGGAACTCGGCTTGCGCTTCCTTCAGGTCCTCATGTTCATCATGCTAATCGTTTTAGTCGCTCTTTTTGGCCTACGCTGGCGGCAGCACAATTTTGGGATTAGCTCCGGCTATGGAATCTATGCTGCTGTAAATCTTTTCACTACCACCAAATATTACGAATTCGGAACAAGATTCACATTTCTGTGGGGATGGGTCTCCATTATCACGTACACTGTGGCGGTTCTAATTTGGCTGTGGTATTTCAGCACCCCCATCAAAGCAGTTGTACCAAACAGTGAGCAGCCCCCACTCTCATTGCCGGACCTGGAGCGTTATAAAGACATAGTCAGGAAAGTGCCGCGCCCATGATTTCGTACGTATTGTGGTACCTGATTATTACTGCCGGCCTCATCGCTGCTTTCATCACGATTGGTCTGATTTGGTTTCGCTTCCCCGACCGTAGCGTGCATGACGTTGCCGACTATCTCCTCCCCATCGATTTTGAGAAAGCCGAAGCGCTCTTGGATCCCCAGAGCGAAGCTACTTTGCGTAAGGAACTGGCGCCCGACGAATTTAGGGCGCTCCAGCGCAAGCGTATTCATCATTACGTGGCGATTGTGCAACGCATGGCGCATAACTCAGCGGTACTCATCGAATGGGCAAACCGGGAGGCAGAAAGCGCGACCGGGCAAAGGCTGGAGATGGTTTCCAGGCTGCAACAGGTTGGTGTGGAAGTTCGCTTGTACTCTTTGCTGGCGCTAGTCAAGCTAGGCTTTTGGCTGCTGATTCGCCTCGATGCTTGGTGGATCTTGCCCGCCCCCAGCTTGGATGATATACGGCAAGTAGCGGGCGTTCGCGGCCTCGAGAGCTATGACCGGTTGAAGACAGCTGCCAGTTTTCTCTTCGTGGAAATTGGGCAGGGAAATTTCGAAGAACTGCTGCAAAACCTTTAGCTAAAATTTGCCTCCATCGCCACCGGTTCGAAGGGGGTGTCCACGGGCTCTGCGACCCACTCCCAGGCGCGCCGTCCATTTTCGCGAACCACAGCGCGCGCCTCTCCGTATTCCACCAGACGGTTCAAAACGGTGGTGACCGAAGCCAGTGGATCTTTGTGGCGCAGCAATAGCGGTGGAAGGCGGCGCTGGATATGTTCACACACTTCGCGGGCGCCCAGGGGACGTCCCGCTTCCATCAGCACCATGCGACAAGCCTTGGTAAATCCAGGCTGCCGGCCCCCACTCTTGCGGTCCACCAGTTCCAGTAAATCATCGCTCAAGACCTCATCGCCAAACATATTGGCAAGTCCGATAATGGTCTGCTTAACCGTGCCGATCCGTTTCATGATCTCCGCGCGCTGCTGAAGTAGCACCCGCAGCTCCTCTTGGGCCGCGCGCAGCACTTCCTGCACATGAGGGCCCCCTGCCAAGCTTCGGTTTTCGTTGCGACGCTCCGCTGCTTCATTCATGACTACCCCTCCCGGATCGAACCATCCCTCTTGATCCGGCAATCCCACCGGCAAGACTGCCATCTGGAGTGTTTAGACGCAAGAAAGAAGCGAAAGTTAAGGTCTTTCAAAAGAACGAATTGCACACATTGATGCGGTAAGATGTAAATTGTGTTGTTATGTTTGTCCTGAGCTTGCGGAAGACCTTGCTGGACGTAGGTTTACAGGTTTTCGTTATTAACGAAATTGATATCGGTCATTAAATTTTTCCAGACAGGCTCTTGAAACTATTGAAAGATTTTACAAAGTGGGAAAGATTCGCTTTAGCCATTTTGTAAAATTTTGCCATATTCGTGCTGGAGAAATCTGCCGCCATTGAGCTTCAAACGGAGTTGGGCTCTTTACCCCGGAGTAGTTCTGCCTCACGTCCTTTTAGGCTTTGTAATCAGCGCCTTAGTCCTTGACAAAAAGGCTAGCGCTGCATAAAGTTCGGAATTAAGTTGTTTCCATAAATCGGTTTGCGCAGGGGCTTATGATGAGAAACGTCTACGAAGTTTTGCGGCAAAAGGAGTTGGAGCTCGCGAGACTGGAAAAAGAAGTCGAAGCACTGCGTGTGGCCGCGCCGCTGCTATCGGAGGACAAAGAGTTAAGCGTAGAGACCGGCAACAACAAACCCACTTTGGCCACCAGTTCGGTTCCGCAACAGCCGATCCGTATCCCTCAACCGGCGGTCAACACGGCTCCTCAGCCGGCGCGCGCCGCCGGGTGGGAAGACACTGCCAAGCGCTGGCCCTAGACTCCTTCGTAGCTGGGGATTTCCTCCGGCGCCAAATGCGCCTTCGCCATCCTTAATGTCTAGCGAATGTCTAGCGCCAATTTCCGAGGCACGGACAAGCGAACAACTACCCGGAAACCTCCATCGGCCGACGCAAAACTTTTCTTTTCCCAGGCTTGGCTTTGACCCACTCCACAATCCGGTAAAGCAGCAATACTCCCAAGATCGCCGCATACTGCAAAGGCTTGGTCAGGTCTGCCTTCACCAGCCATAGGTAGTGAATCACGCCTGCGATGGCACTGGCGTAGATCAGCCGGTGAAGGATTTGCCATCTCTTTCCTCCCATTTTCCGGATCGCCCAGGCAGTGGAAGTCAGCGCCAGGGGAATCATGAGCGTGAAGCCTGTCAGCCCCATGGTGATGAAAGGCCGCTGAGCAATGTCCGCGATCATGTCGTGCAACACGAAGCCCTTGTCGAACCAGATGTAGGTCAGGAAGTGGAGTGTGCCATAGAAGAATGCAAACAACCCCAACATGCGGCGGAAGCGGATCAGCCAGCTTTGATGGGTAAGCTTGCGCAGCGGAGTAATGGCCAGCGTAATCAGGAGGAACCGCATCGTCCAATCGCCGGTCGAATGGGTGATGACTTCGAGCGGGTTCGCTCCCAGACCGGAACCCCACGAACTCATGTCGGCCGGGTGCAGCCCGAAGAACTTCCACAGCAACCAGCCCAAGGGAACCAGGCACAACAGAAATACTAATGCTTTGAGGGCGCGGACCATTTTTGTCAGTACTGCTTCTTCAAATCCATCCCGCTGTATAGGCTGCCTACCTGATCGTAACCGTTAAACAGAAGAGTCTTTCGCTTTAGAAACTCTCCCAGCCGCCGTTCAGAGGACTGGTCGCGGAAACGCCCGATTTCCGGGTTGACGTTCGAATAGAACCCATAATATTGGGGCGCCGCCTCGCTCCAGGTAGTCTGCGGCTCGTGATCAGTGAAAGTAATCTTTACGATGGCCTTAGCGCTCTTGAATCCGTACTTCCACGGGAGCACGATGCGCAACGGCGCCCCGTTCTGGTTTGGCAAGACTTCTCCATACATGCCAAAGCAAAGCAGTGCCAGCGGATGCATGGCCTCATCCAGACGCAAGCCTTCGGTGTAAGGCCAACGCAGGACAGAGGACCGCTGTCCCTCCATCTGCTGCATATCCAGAATCGTCGTGAACTCTACAAATTTGGCTTTGCCGAGGGGCTCGGCGCGCTTGATCAGTTCGCTCAGGGGGAACCCCACCCACGGCACCACGATGGACCAGCCCTCCACGCAGCGATGGCGATAAATCCGCTCCTCCGGCGTGGCCATCTTGAGGATCGAATCCACATCCAGCTTCTGCTTCTTCTTGACCGCGCCATCGATCGTGACCGTCCACGGCCGGGTGCGGAACTTCTGGGCGAGCCGGGCGGGCTCATACTTATCGGTCGAAAACTCATAATAATTGTTGTAATTGGTGACGTCTTTGTAAGGAGTCTGCTTCTCGGTCGTCGAAAGCGGGCTATTCTCGATTCCCGGGATCTTATCATTAGCTTCGACCACATTCGACGGCGACCACAACTCAGTAAACCGGCCACTCGACAGGACAGCAGCGCCAGCCAAAGCCGTCCCAGTCAGGAACTTACGCCGATTCATGTATACGTCTTTAGGAGTAATTTCCGACGACCGAATATCAGCAGCTTTTTTGATCAGCATAGAAACCCTTTAGAACCATTGTACGTGCCAAGCGAAACCAACGGATTCAAGTATTCCAACCATATGGGACGCGCGACCAGCCAGAAGGTTTCAAGGGGCATTCCTCCATCCTTTTTCCCCTTTTCCATCAATTTACGGAAACCGAACTTGAACCAAACCCCACTTTCCTGACATCTTAAGAGTGGAGGAAGAAGAATAATGGCCCACGAACTACCACCCCTGTCCTACGATTACGCCGCGCTCGAACCGGTAATTGACACAGCGACCATGAAGTTGCACCACGACATGCACCACGCCGCCTATGTAAAGAACCTGAACGCAGCCCTGGAGAAACATCCCAACCTGCAATCCAAAAGCGCCGAAGAACTCATCAAGGACCTGAATTCAATTCCTGAGGACATTCGCGCTGCGGTCCGCAACAACGGTGGAGGCCACGTCAACCATTCCATGTTCTGGAAGATCATGAAGCCCAAAGGTGGAGGCGACCCAACCGGTGCCATCGCCGATGCCATCAAGAAAGCCTTCGGCAGCTTCAAAGATTTCCAAACTAAGTTCAATGATGCCGGCACCAAGCAATTCGGCTCAGGCTGGGCCTGGCTGGCTGCGAAAGGCGGCGAATTGCAAGTCCTCAGCACCGCCAATCAGGACAATCCCATGTCGCAAGGCCTGTCCCCAATTTTCGGCAACGACGTCTGGGAGCACGCTTATTACCTCAAGTACAACAACCGCCGTCCGGAGTACTTGACGGCGTGGTGGAACGTGATCAACTGGGATGAAGTGAATAAGCGCTATGAGGCAGCAAAGTCCGGCAAATAGAACCTGATTATGGGATCATGTAATGGCGGGCGACTCCGCCCGCCACTTGCCTTTCTAGTACCGTGACCCAGCCGCGACACCGACTCATGAGCCCGTCCCCTGTTATTGAATTCGCCGATGTCTGCTACAGCCTTCCCGATGGCCGAAAACTCATCGACAACTTAACTCTCTCTATTTTCCGTGGAGAAACGCTGGTCCTGCTCGGCCGCAGTGGTTCGGGCAAAACTACAACTCTTAAGCTGATCAACCACCTCCTGGTCCCGACCCAGGGAGACTTGCGTGTGGACGGCCGCTGCACCCGCGACTGGGACGTCATTCGCCTCCGCCGCATGATCGGATACGTAATCCAGGAAACCGGCCTGTTCCCCCATTTTTCCGTGGCCCGTAATATTGGGTTAGTTCCTTCCATCGAAAATTGGCCGCGGGAAAGAATCGAATCGCGCGTACGCGAGATGCTGCAATTGGTGGGATTAGATCCGCAACTGAATACGCGCTATCCGCGCGAACTCTCCGGTGGACAGCGGCAAAGGGTAGGCGTGGCTCGCGCCCTGGCTGCCGATCCGCCCATCCTTCTCATGGACGAACCTTTCGGAGCGCTCGATCCGGTCTCGCGCACCGAACTGCAAAACGAATTCAGAACGCTGCAACAGAGCCTTCAAAAAACAGTGGTCTTCGTAACTCACGACTTACGCGAAGCACTGCTGTTGGGAACGCGCATCGCCCTCATGGAAGATGGAAAGCTGATCACAGTGGGCACGCCGAAAGAATTCCTGCAATCCACCGATCCTCTGGCCAGGCAATTCATCGCCGCGTTCGGCAACGGGTCGCCAAAATTGTAGCGCCGGCGTCCCGTCCGCTGTCTCGGGGGCCGCCCGCGGACGAGGCAAGAGAAAAGTCGGGCGCCAAAACTCAAAACGAAGGAAGCTGCTATGAACGTCTGGCAATTTATGCTGCAAAACGTGGGGCAGGTCTTGCACCTCACCCTGGAGCATCTCTGGCTGGTGGGAATTTCCACCCTGTTGGCCGCGGCAGTTGGGATTCCGCTCGGCATTCTTATTTCCCGCAAGCCATTCTGGAGCAAACCGGTGATCGGCACCGCCAACGTCATCCAAACCATTCCCAGCCTGGCGCTGTTCGGCTTCCTGCTTCCAGCCCCATGGATTGGCGAACGCGCTGACCGCCTGGCGATCCTGGCCCTGGCCCTCTATGCGCTGCTGCCGCTGATCCGCAACACCTTCGCCGGAATTCGCAGCGTGGATCCAGCCGTCATCGAAGCCGGACGCGGCATGGGAATGACCGCCAGCCAAATCCTCTGGCAGGTAGAACTCCCCTTGTCCCTCAGCGTGATCATTGCTGGATTGCGCGTGGCCTTAGTGCTTTCCATCGGGATCGGAACCATTGCAGCCGCAATCGGCGCCGGCGGACTCGGCGAATTCATTTTCCGTGGGCTGGCAATGGTGAACAATGGCGTGATTCTGGCGGGGGCAATCCCGGCCGCATTGCTTGCAATCACCGCCGACGCCAGTCTGGGCTGGTTGGAGAGGCGTCTCACAACTCGTTAAACTTGTTTTGAAAAGGACACGGCTCCGGAGTCCGTGTCGAAACTATAGGCTTGGTTGAGAGCGGAGCATAGGATTCGCAACTTGCATTGCACAGAACTCTCTCTACAATGAATTACCATTGCAATGACAGGAGCCCCTGACCCTGGACCAACCTCAACCTAAGCGCCGCCGCTGGACAGTATTGGCCTCCGGACTGCTCTGCGGTCTGCTGGCCCTGGTTGTGATCTTCACCAATCGCGGCGCATTCCACAGTCCCCTTGCAGTCGTGGTGGTTGCTGCGATCGGGGCCGCCGCGGTGTTGCTGCAATTGCGGATGCGTAATCGTGAAGCGGGAAGAGCCGTCCATCCGCCAGTCTGGCTCAATCTCGTGGGAATTGTCTTCGCCCTGCTCGCTTTGTTCGCTGACTTCCTGAACCTGAACCCCGAGACGACTCAGCTCCTCGCGCTGGCCGCGGTGGGAAGTTTCGGCATCAGCGGAGCGATCATCTTGCACGCTTTCCGCAAAAGAAAATCAAAGCAGACCAGCGCGTAGTTCAGTGGAATTGCACCGCGACGGTAGTTTCAACCTGTGCCGGAGCGCCATTCACCCGGTAGGGTTGAAACCGCCACTCTTTGACGGCATCCATGGCAGCGCGGTTGAAGGCTTCTTCGCCGTTTTCCGGACGCGTATCGATGACCGTTCCATCGGATGCGACCACAATGCGAAGCAGAACAACCTGATCCTTGCCCGTTCCACCTGGAGGCGTGACTGCGTCCACCTTGTAGACGGTGAGCAGATCAATCGCCCCCGGAGGCAACTGCACCCGCCTTTCCGCATTCGCGGCGACCACTTCTGCCTGCTGTTGCAGCTCCACCCACTGCATGTGCCAATAGCGCCATGCCACCAGCGCCCCAGCCATCGAAGCAAGTGCAACCACGGCAAGCATGCGCACCACCCATTTATCTCTATGCCGCAAGCCTTCGGGCATCAATTTCGGGGAAGAAACCGCAGCTACAGGATCGGGCGGCAGACCAAGATCCAACCCCAGGGTTGAAATAGGGCTTCGTGGGGCAAACGCCTTCGCCGGTTTTTCCAACATTCGTCGCGTCCAGCGCCGGATCATGGCCTGCTGTTCCAGTGACAGGCCGAAAAATTCAAGGCCGCAACGCAGATCGGCATGGTGGCGCACCACCGCTTTCGCGTGCAGACCCAGGCCCATTTCCGGGAGCAGGAATTCCACTGCCACGGAATCGCCAGGGCTTACAGTTCCCGCCAGGATGGCTGCGATCCCGCCTTCTCCCAAGTCCAGCGATCGGCCGGGAATCCCCTGGACTCCTCTGCCATCTCGCATCGTAACTCGCACCGGAACCGACAATGGACAGCGCGGCATGCGTCGTGAATTTGCTGATGATTGTCCCGAGGTTCGTATCGCCGTGCTCATGGAATCCCTGTTCAGAATCGGCAGACAGTTGCCGATTCCCCACAACGGCTATTGCGCAAATCACTTCTATTGAGGTGTGGGTCGGAGTATAGCACCGCGCAAAGCGGCAACGAAACTGGAACCATGCGGATTGGTTTTGGGTGGGGCATCGCCTTTGCCGTGATCGATTCTTGCCGCGCGCGTCCATGGGCGCAACTCGACTGATTCTCCCGGGGGATGACTCCGCCCACTGTTGACTCAACCTTGCTCTTGCATCCACCATGGTACGTTTACGCTGCGCGGGACTTAGAGGTCCATGGAACGAAAACAGGCAACGACTGCGGTCTTCTTACTGCTTCTAGCCGCAATTGCGCTTTACTTCTGCTATTTGATTACCAAGCCTTTTTGGGGCCCCATTTTTTTGGCGTTCTTGTTGGCTATTGTTTTCCATCCTGTTCACACCCGCATCCAAGCGCGCCTTCGAAACCGGAATGGCGCCGCTCTGCTCTCGACTGTCCTGGTGCTGGTAGCATTTCTGGTGCCGGTAGTCGTGCTGGGAATTGTCGTCAGCCGCGAGACCAGCACTCTGTATCAGCTGCTGAACCAGAAAAGCGCCGCGCAGGGCGGATGGAATCCATACGTGATGCACACATTGCAGCGCCTGCTCGACTGGGTGGGGCGATACATCGACCTCGCGCAACTCGATCTGCGCGGTTCCATGTTGCGATGGCTGACGCAAGTGAGCCAGTATCTCTTGTCCTGGGGAGCACATGTCCTCAGCAATTTCGTCGCTTTCGTCGCCGATGCTTTGATTGCCTTCTTTACCTTGTTCTTCTTCTTCCGCGATGGCGAAGCGATAAAACAATACCTGGCAGCTGTGCTCCCCCTCAGCCATCCTCAAGCGGTGCGGCTTTTCACCGGAATCAGCAATTCGATTGTCGCCAACGTGGATGGCGTACTGGCGGTGGGCGCGACTCAGGGGGCTCTCGCGGGTCTGGCTTTCTGGGTACTGGGAGTTCCCTCGCCCGTCTTATGGGCGTTGGTCACGGCATTGTTTTCGTTGGTCCCGCTCGTCGGTTCCGCCGCAGTGTGGGGTCCCGCGGCGATTGTTCTTGCCATCAGCGGACATTGGGTGAAGGCACTGATCCTGTTGGTTTGGGGAGCGGGCATCGTCGCGCAGGCCGACAACGTGGTTCGACCTTACGTAATCAGCGAGCGGGCAAATCTGAATACATTGGCGGTCTTCTTTGCCCTTCTTGGGGGCGTGAAGGCGTTCGGCGTGATAGGGCTTTTCGTCGGTCCGGTCGCCCTATCATTTACGCTTGTAGTACTGGAGATGTTACGGGAGACGGTCCTGGATTCTGCGGGGAGTTGAGAGGGGCCATTCGATGGAGGTCTTTCCAAAACCATCCTTCCGCAATGGCCCCAATCTCAGAAACTCATTCCTGCACTACCCACTCATTGCTCTTCTCCTCGAATTGAAAGCCGTAGCGCTGCCAGGGTCCTACGAAGTTTTCCTTGTGGGCGAGGCGGGCGCGGCCTACGCGCCGCTCTCCTTCGGAAGCTAGATAGACTTCCACCACGGCGTTTTCGGACAGAGCGGTTGTGGAGTTGCAGAGGAACCCGCCCACGCTGACGTTTTCAGTTGCGGTCAGTTCGTCAAAAGGTTTGCCATGGTCGTCGGTCCCAGACAACTTCAGGATGGTACGCATGCGGATCCGCACGTGAGCTCGGCGCTGTGGCCGCGATTCCTGCAATTCGTAAGTGAGGCGGTTCTTGATTTCTTCCATGTTCAGCGGCTTTTCAAAAAAGTTGACCACGCCCAATTCCTCTTTCGTGAAATGGCAGGTGGAGCCGTTCTTCTCAACCAGGGCAAAAATAGGAATGGTGGACGTATAGCTGACACTGCGAAGCGATTGGCACAATTCCAGTCCCGAGTGCTTGGGCATGTCGAGTTCCAGCAGAATGCCATTAGGTTTGTGTTCCAGCGCGAAGGCCAGAGCTTGTTCCGCGGTCGAGGCTTCGTAAATCTCAAAGCAATCACAGAGGCGCGCGCGCAGGCGGTCGCGCGCGATGTCGTCGTGGTTCACTATGAGAAGTCTTTGCATACGGCCTTTCCGAAAGAAAGAATTCCCCTTGTCCCATGCGATACGCTGCCAGCCAACCCAGGGTCATATTGTAAAGATAAAGCAGGCGGATGGGGAGGGTTCAGAAATCTATAGGTGTTTACGAAAACGGAACAGACGCAAAAAGTGGCGGGCGAGCGCCCGCCACCACACTACCGACCCAAGTCAAGCTGCCAATTAGGTGCCTTCCGACCAGCCAGCCAGGTACTCTTCCTGCTCTGGAGTGAGCTTGTCGATTTTGATCGCCATGGATTCGAGCTTCAGACGGGCCACGCGCTTGTCGAGCTCGTCGGGAACTTTGTAGACGGTCTTCTCAAGCGTCTTGTAGTTCTTCACCATGTATTCGACCGAGAGCGCCTGGTCGGCGAAGCTCATATCCATGACCGACGGCGGGTGGCCTTCGGCGGAAGCCAGGTTGATTAAGCGGCCCTCTCCGAGGAGGTTGATTTTGCGTCCGTCCTTCAAGGAATATTCTTCGACATAGGCGCGGGTGGTGCGTTTCGAGGACGACATCTTCTCCAGCGCCGGGATGTCGATTTCCACGTTGAAGTGGCCGGAGTTGGCGATGATGGCTCCATCTTTCATTAGCTCGAAGTGTTCCTTGACCAGGACATTCTTGTTGCCCGTGACGGTGCAGAAGACATCGCCCAGCTTGGCTGCTTCTGGCATGGACATTACGCGGAAGCCATCCATGACCGCTTCGAGAGCTTTCGTCGGATCCACTTCGGTGACGATCACTTCCGCGCCGGCGCCGCGGGCTCTGCTGGCTAAGCCACGTCCGCACCAGCCATAGCCGGCGACCACGAACTTGGATCCCGCCAACAGGAAGTTGGTGGCGCGGATGATGCCGTCGATCGTGGACTGCCCAGTGCCGTAACGGTTATCGAACAGGTGCTTGGTATCGGCGTCGTTCACCGCGACGATGGGGTAGCGCAGGACCTTTTCTTTTGCCATGGCACGCAGCCGAATGACCCCGGTGGTGGTCTCTTCGGTCCCGCCGATGACGTGCTCCAGGACATCCTGACGCTTGGTGTGCAGCAGGCTGACCAGGTCGGCGCCGTCGTCCATCGTGATCTGCGGCTTGTGATCGAGACCCGACTGGAGATGGCTGTAGTAAGTATCGTTGTCCTCACCTTTAATGGCGAAAACCGGAATGTTCTGATCGCGAACCAGGCTGGCCGCGACATCGTCCTGAGTAGACAGCGGGTTCGAGGCGCAAAGCACAACGTCCGCCCCGCCATCCCGCAGGCAGATCGCCAGGTTGGCGGTTTCTGCGGTCACGTGCAGGCAGGCGGTGATACGGACTCCGCGCAACGGCTGGTTCTTGATGAACTCTTTGCGGATAATCTGTAGGACCTTCATCGACTGATTGGCCCAATCGATACGCTTCTTGCCCATGTCGGCCAGATCGAGGTTCTTTACGTCACAGTTTGTTTCCATGGGTGTCGTTGACATGCTTTTTTCCTTTGCGATTCCTTAGATTTTTATGGCTGGTGGAAAAAATCTCAATCACCGCGCTTGTTTTGCGGCACTGATGCACTGGAGACGGGTCCGAGACCCGTCTCTGCACAAACACAACTTACTTTGCGGCTGCCGGCTCACGCAGGCCGGCATCACTGGCCAGCTTGGCGGCTTTGTCGGTGGCTTCCCAGGTGAAGTCTTTGTCGTCGCGCCCGAAGTGGCCGTAGGCCGCGGTCTTGCAATAGATCGGACGGCGCAGGTTGAGCGATTCGATGATGCCTTTGGGGTTCAATTTGAAGTTGGCCCGGACCAGGTCCGAAATGATGCCATCATTCACTTTCGAGGTACCGAAGGTGTCGACCAGCACGCTGACTGGCTCAGCCACCCCGATCGCATAAGCCAGCTGCACTTCACAACGCTCCGCCAACCCTGCAGCCACGATGTTCTTGGCAATGTAGCGGGCCATGTAGGCGGCCGAGCGATCCACTTTAGTCGGATCCTTGCCGCTGAATGCGCCGCCGCCGTGACGGCCCATGCCGCCGTAGGTATCCACGATGATCTTGCGCCCGGTCAACCCGGTGTCTCCCATCGGTCCGCCGATTACGAAACGTCCGGTGGGATTGATGTGGTACTTGGTGTCTTCGTCCAGCAGATGGGCGGGGATCACCGCCTGGATCACGTACTTCAGAATGTCGCTGCGTAACTCGTCGTTGCCGATGGTTTCGGCATGCTGGGTCGAGACTACAACCGCATCCACGCGCATGGGCTTGTGGTTCGCGTCATATTCCACCGTGACTTGGGATTTTCCATCGGGACGGAGATAGGAAAGCTTGCCGTGCTTGCGGACTTCCGCCAGACGGTAGGTCAGCTTGTGGGCCAATGAAATTGGAGTCGGCATCAGGTCGGTGTTTTCGTTGCAGGCATAGCCGAACATCATGCCCTGGTCGCCAGCCCCGCCCGTGTCCACGCCCATGGCGATGTCGCCGGATTGCTTATTGATGCTCGAAATCACCGCGCAGGTATTCGAATCAAAGCCATAAAGCGCGTTGTCGTAGCCGATCGAGGAAACCACTCCGCGAGCGACGGATTGGAAATCCACATAGGACTTGGTGGTAATCTCTCCGGCCACTACAACCAGGCCGGTGGCCAGGAGGGTCTCGCAGGCGACGCGGCTCATTGGGTCTTCGGTGAGGCAGGCGTCCAGCACGGCGTCAGAAATCTGGTCAGCAATCTTATCCGGGTGGCCCTCAGTGACGGACTCGGAGGTAAACAAGAAACGGTTCTGGGATGGCAATGCGGATTCTCCTTATGCAATCTGGCAGTCTAGGCGGGGGCGCAAAATCCACTAAACCACGTATCTCGGGTCATTTAACCACGTATCTCGGGTCATTTAAAAAAGTACCAGAGGAGTACCTCCCTTGGCAATGAATTTAGGGCTATCCGTGAGGGGGCGCAGCGAACGGTATCCCGATACTGGTAAGTGGCTGATATCAAAGCCCGAATGGGGAATATTCCAAGCGCCCGAATCAGCGCTCGACAGTGGCCGCCACAGTTTGCGCTTTAGTGGCGGGAACCACCAGTCCTGCGGAGTCGAAAGTCACGGTTTTCACTTGGTCCACAGCGCCCTGTACCGGCAGCTTTTGGCCGTTAAACCAAAAGTCTAGAGCGCCAATGTTGCCCGCTTTGATCACCAGCTGAGTACTGGCCTGGATAGTTTTTTTCGACTCGGCCTGAAGCGTGTCCTCAGGCAGATCTTTGCCGTCGACCTGGATATGGATCCAGGATTCCTCGCGGGCGTGGATCGCGACGAGGAATGTTGCCGCAGCGGCGGCTTCAGGTTGCGGTGCGGCAGGCGACGCAGCCGCGCTAGAGGAGTCTGCTTGCATTGCCGCCGCCTTCGGCAGAGCAGCAGGAACATGGGGCTGCGGAACAGTGGGTTTAGGCGCTTTTTGCGGACTGGCCGCCTGATTCTCCGCCGGTTTCGCCAAGCGCGAATATGAGCCCCACACAGCCAGAAGGAGCCCGAACAGAAGCAGGGCCACCGCGGCTTTTCCCCAGGGGAGGCGCGCAAAGCGCGGACGTTCATGCTCCATGCGGCGTGCCCGCTGTTCCATGATCTTGCGGCCCTCGGCTTCCGGGTCTGCCGGGGCTACTTCTTCAGGATGACAGGCGCGGAAAGCTTCCTGGTAATCGGCCAGGGCCTGATCTTCGTTCAATCCAAGGTGGCGGGCGTAAGCTTTGATGAATCCCTTGCTAAACACGCCACCGGGCAGCTGATCGAATTTTTCTTCTTCGATGGCGCGCAAATATCGACCGCTGATTTTAGTGGCTTGCGCCACCTCATCCAGACTGATCTTGCGCTTTTCGCGTTCCCGCTTCAGCCGCTCGCCGAAGGCCCCCAAGTGCGGTTCTCCTGTCTGGCCCTTTTGCCTGACTACGATCGAAGGATAGGTTCATAGTAAGCCCAGGCAAAGCGATCTGGAAGCGTGTTTTCTCGGCTCGTGGTGCCCCAAAGTAGCTTCACGTCGGTCACTTTTGCGTTCGGTCGTAACCCTGATTTGAGGACCTTGGTCACGTTGACTCGCAGTCCCTACTTTATTCCCACGGCTGCCATCATTCTGCCGGTGATGCCGCCTTCCCCGCGATGCGAGAACAGCCGATCCACATGGCACGAGGTACACAATGGAGAGCTATCGATATTCCTTGGCGAAACTCCAGCATCAAGGAGCTGGCGGCGATTGGCCTCTACCAGGTCCAGAAAGATGTTTTTCGGCAGCTCGCTGTGCCCAGGAGCGCGGGCCGTTAGAAACAACAGGGGATATTTCTCGCGTACAGGATCAGACTCACTGACCTCGTGAAAGAGCTTGTCCGCGTAGGCGAACTGGGATTCGAATTGCGTGCGCACTTCCTCGCCAACGGTATAGCAGCAGTTGCGAATTCCAGGGCCGATAGCAGCTTTGATGTCGCGCGGCTGGCTCCCGAAACAGAGGTTCATCTGGCCCACACCTTTCTCAACGATGCGCTTGACTGTGCCACGCCAGCCCGCGTGGAAAACTCCGACAGCACGACTCTTCGTATCCACCAGAATCACCGGGATACAATCCGCGGTTAACACCGCCAGCAACAATCTGGGGACTGAGGTGATCAAGCCATCCCCCACCAGCGGTTGCTCGGGTATCACCTCCACGCAATGAATGAGGTCAGAGTGAACCTGGTGCAGCGTAACCATTGGCCAAAGCTTTTTGCTGTTTTTTGCACCTAACTTTTCGAGAAAGAGAGCGCGGTTGCGTTCGACCGCGGGACGGGAATCCTGCTGGGTGAATCCCAAATTTAGGGTATGTCCTCCGTAAGCTCTGGAGGTTCCACCGAGCCGGGTGCTGAATCCATGCACCAGCCAGGAAGACGGCAGCAGCATCTGGGAGCGCAGTAGCGAAGATTTGTTCCCTGAATTTGTCTTTGGGGCCCGATTCATCTTAGCCATTCATCCCCAGCCATTCATCTTAACAATGAGCACGGAACGCATGGGTATGAGGACGAGATTCCTATGACCCTCCGAGTGCTCCTTTTGTAACTTGGCAGAATGAGGCGACTTCCCGTAAAGTCAAGAAATTCAATCGCTTAAATAGAAGAAAGCGGCCCTTGGCGTGCATCTATATCAGTGGGAGAGCCTAAAACCTCGGTTCGGCGTGAATTTTTTGGATGTGTCTGGCATGAACTACACACGATGGATGCTCGGTTCGATTCTGACACTTTTGGCCCTGGGAATTCCCTCGTTTGGGCAAATTCCCACCTATGCGCCACCTGTCACCAATAGCTTTGCCAGTTCAACCACAAGTTCTGACGGAATCGACGATCCCATCCTCACGATCCGCAAACGTGTGGATGAGGTCAACGTTTTGTTCATTGCAACTGACAAACATGGCAAGTTCGTGCGCAATTTGAATCAGAATGACTTTACTTTTTTGGACGATCACAAACCGCCTGAGGCGGTCATCAACTTCCGTCGCGAAACCGATTTGCCCATCCAGTTGGGATTGCTGATTGATACCAGCGGTTCGGTCGACAGCCGTTTCGCATTTGAGCAGGAAGCCGCAGTAAAATTTCTTCAAGGCACCGTGCGCTCGGGATTTGACAAGGCTTTCGTCATGGGGTTCAGCAGCAAGAGCACTGTGTCGCAGGACTTCACTGACAACGCCAGGCTGCTTGAAACCAGTGTGAACGGCTTGCGGAGTGGCGGTGGAACTGCGCTGTATGATGCCGTCTACAAAGCCTGCCGCGACAAGTTGATCAAAGACAAAAGCGGCAAGCCGGTGCGCCGCGCGATTGTCGTAGTCAGCGATGGTGAGGACAATCAGAGCGAAGTGAGCCGCGCCCAAGCCATTGAGATGGCGCAGCGGGCAGAAGTCATTATTTACGCAATCTCCACCGATGACAGCGGGCTGATTCTTCGCGGAGACAAAATCCTGCAACAACTGGCCGACGCTACTGGAGGCCGCGCTTTTTTCCCCTTCAAGATCAAGGATGTGACGCGCTCGTTCGCAGCGATTGAAGATGAATTGCGCAGCCAGTATGTGGTTTCCTACCGGCCGGCGGACTTCGACGCGGATGGACGCTTTCGCGCGATTGAGATTACAGCCCTGAAGAAGGACCTCCAAGTGCGCGCCCGCAGGGGATATTTCGCTCCCAAGCAGTAACTACCCCGCTGCTTCGTAGGCATGAGCCAACCGCAGGATCATGGCCTCATCAAAATGCTTTCCGAAAATTTGCATTCCAATCGGCAGCTTCCCGCTGGTCTCGCCACAGGGAACCGAAATCCCAGGTATGCCCGCGAGGTTCGCTGTTACGGTGTAAATATCGGCCAGATACATGGCCAGCGGGTCGTCGATCACGGGTCCGGCGATACATTTCTGAAAGTGCGCGGACGCCCTCGGCACGATATCCATAACGCACGCCGTCGAAGCGAGCCAGATTGGCAGAGGCTTCGGCCGTGGCAATCAGGTAGTAAGTTGGGATGGCGTATTTCGTGTGCGGCAAAGAGACCTGCACAATTTCGCATCCCAACCCCGCTAATTTTTGGATCGCTGCCTCTACGGATTTGCGGACTTCCGCATCCAACCCTTCTCCCAGATATTCTTTGGCGACGCCGATCTTCATGCCGCGGACTGGCTTTTCCAGTTCGGAAATGTAATCCGGAACCGGAACGTCGGCAGAAGTTGAATCCATGGGATCGTGGCCAGCGATGGTTCGCAGCACCAGAGCAGCGTCCTTGACTGTTCTTGCGAAGGGGCCGATGTGGTCGAGGGACGACGCGAATGCGATCAATCCATAGCGCGAAACCCGGCCATAAGTCGGCTTGAGGCCAAAGACTCCGCAAAATGACGCGGGCTGCCGAATGGAACCACCGGTATCGCTCCCCAGAGTCACCACCGCCATGCCGGCAGCCACGGCAGCCGCCGATCCGCCGGATGATCCGCCAGGTACACGCGCTAGATCGCGCGGGTTGTGTACCGGCTTCCAGGCCGAGTTCTCGTTGGACGAGCCCATGGCGAACTCGTCGCAGTTGGTTTTACCCAACACCACCGCGCCCGCCGCTTCCAGCCGCGACACGGCGGTGCAATCGTAAGGCGGAATATAGTTACCAAGAATTTTCGATCCCGCGGTGGTGCGAACTCCGCGCGTGACCATCACATCTTTAATGCCGACTGGAACGCCGCCCAGCGGCGGCAGCTCATCGCCCTTGGCTGCGAGCGCGTCCATTTCCGCCGCCTTGGCCAACGCGCGCTCTTTGCACAAAGCGAGAAACGCGCCAATCTGCGAATCATCTTTCTCGATCTTGGCGTAGCAGGACTCCGCCAGAGCCGTAGCGGATGTTTTGCCCTCTTGCACAGCGGACCGGACGGCATCGATAGTTAGCGACTGAAGCATGTGTTTGACTGGGAACTGAAACCTGGGAACTGATAATTCTTTCCCAGAAACGAGGGCAAACATTCAGTTGTCAGTTCCTGGTTCCTGGTTCCCGGCTCTCGGTTATCTTTCAATTACTTTTGGAACCTTGAAGTACGTTCCGTCAGACTCCGGCGCGTTTTGCAGAGCTACGGCCTGCGGCAACGACTTCCTCAAGCCTTCAAGAATGTCCTCGCGGCTGGGGTTGGCGAAGCTTTCACTTCCCTGCAACGATTGATCTACTCCACAGCGGTCGGAAACCTGCGCCATTGGAGCCACGTTCGATGTGTCCAGCTGATTCAGCATGTCCACGTGGTCCAGGATCGAATTCAGGTCGCGCACCAGGCGGACGCGCTCTTCCGCGGTCAGCTCCAGGTTCGCAAGATCGGCCACATTGGCGACATCTTTTTCTGTGACTTTCATGAATGTGGGATTTTACCATCCGCACGGCGAGTGACTCGGGCTCAATTCTTGGCTTTGAGAGGAAATTCGCGGCGCACGAACTCCATGGCATCCTGGTTACTGTGCAAGCGGTTCTCGAGCTGAGCGTCTTCCACCGCTCCTATAATTTCCTTGAAGCGCGGGCCGGGTTCGTATCCAGCTGCGATCAAGTCAGTCCCACTGACTAGCGGCGCCGGACGCATCACTTCCGGCGGCATGGAGGCCAGCTTCTGCCGGACAAATTCATAAGAGCCCAGGTTCCCGTTACTGGCAGTGCAATCCAGGCGGTGAAGTTCGAGGTGTTCCTCAAACCCCGGCATACGCAAGAATTTTTTCAGGGTAGATTCATTCATGCGATCGGCGTGAGCGAAGCGCATGTGATTGTCCACCAGAGCCAGGATCTGCTCGGTTTCATCGTTGGAAAAGCGCAGCCGCTCGCAAATCCCCTCTGCGATTTTGACGCCGACCTCGACATGGTTGTCAAAGCGTATGCGGTCCGGAGCTTTGCGGAACGTCGGAGGCTTCCCGACATCGTGCAACAGCGCTCCCCAAGCCAAGGTCGCCGAACACGGCCTGGGGAGATTGTCCAGCAACAACAGCGTATGAATAAAGACATCCCCCTCGGGATGAAACTCGGGCGGTTGCTCCACGCCTTTCATGGCCGTGATTTCCGGCAGGACTTCGCGCATGAGCCGGGAGGCGTACAGCATGAAAAACGCCAGGCGAGCACGGCCTTCAATGAGCATCTTGGTGAGCTCGTCGCGCACCCGCTCGGGGGAAACCTGCTGGATCTGCGGAGCCAGTTTTTGTATCGCTTCCATGGTGCCGCGTTCCAGAATGTAGCCGAAGCGCGCGGCAAAGCGTACGGCGCGCAGCATGCGCAGCTTGTCCTCGGCAAAACGCGTTTCCGGATCGCCGATGGTGCGGATAATGCCAGCCTCCAAATCCTTGCGCCCGCCCACATAGTCGAGCACCTCGTCGGTCAGGGGATCGAGGAGAAGGCCGTTGATGGTGAAGTCGCGGCGCTGCACGTCTTCCTGAGGCGTCTTGGTGAAACGAACCTCATCCGGATGCCGCCCGTCGGAGTAGCCCATGTCGCTACGGAAGGTGGCCACCTCCACAGTTTCGTTTTCGCCGACTGCGACCAGGACGACCCCGAACTGCGCGCCCACCGCGTAGGTTTTGGGGAAAACTCGCATGACATCGTCGGGAGTGGCGTCGGTGGAGACGTCGTAGTCGGCGGGCTCGCGGCCAAGAATTAAGTCGCGCACGCAACCGCCGACCAGGAAGGCATGGAAGCCGGCTTGGTGGAGAGACTGGATGACTTCTAAAGCGTGTTGCTTTCGTTCGGACATGTTTGGACGGCTACTCCTTCATTCGGGCTTTCCTGCCGTCATGCGTTTGAGTTCATTATCGGCGAAACCTAAGAATTGCTTGACGCAATGCGTGAAGAAACACATCCTTGTGCCACAGCCTCGACGCTGTATCCTATTTTAGGTCTTAATCTGCAACTGTGCCTGACACCTATATTCTCGGCATCGAAAGTTCCTGCGATGAAACCGCAGCCGCGGTAGTGCGCTCGGGAGAGAAACTGATGTCGAATGTGGTCGCCTCTCAGATTGCCACCCATCAGCCCTACGGCGGAGTTGTACCGGAGCTGGCCTCGCGCGAGCATTTGCGGGCGATTGTGCCGGTGGTCCGCAAGGCGTTAACCGATGCAGACCAAACCTATCAATCGGTGGACGCCATAGCCGTCACCCAGGGGCCAGGGCTGGCCGGATCCCTGCTGGTTGGCATCAGCTATGCCAAGGCCCTGGCCTTTGCCCTGGATAAGCCGCTGATTGCGGTCAACCATCTCGAAGGCCACATCCATGCGGTGCTTCTGGAAGAGCGGCAAAAAGGCAATCGCGAGCTGAATTTTCCCGTGCTGGCGCTGGTGGTTTCCGGCGGGCATACGCATCTTTATCTGGCGGAACAACGCGGCGACGCATGGAGCTACGAGAATATTGGACGAACTCGCGATGACGCCGCCGGTGAAGCCTTCGACAAAGTCTCCAAACTGCTGGGGTTGGGTTATCCCGGCGGACCGCTGATTGACCGTCTATCGAGTCACGGCGATCCCGGCGCGGTAAAGTTCTCGCTCTCCCAAATCAAACATCCGGACCGGAATTTGCGTGGAAAGAAGGAGCAGGCAGATGGCCGCCCGCGAGTTGATTTCTCCTACAGTGGTATCAAGACCGCAGTGCTCCGCTACGTCGAGCTGCATGCCATGAAGAACGGCATCGAGTCTCGGCGGCAGGCGCTCAGCGAAATCCCCAAGCCCAGCCTCGAGAATTGTCTGGCAAATTGCGACCAGCAAACCCTGGATCTGGTGGCATCATTTCAGCGTGCCATGGTGGAAGATCTGGTGGCCAAGACCCTAACCGCCGCCCGTAGTTATGACGTGGCGACACTGTTTGTGACCGGAGGTGTCGCAGCCAACGCAGAACTCCGCCGGCGCTTCGAAGAGGCAGCCGGGCAGGAAGGGATGCCAGTGTATTTCCCCTCACGGGCGCTCTCTACCGATAATGCCGCGATGATCGCCGCCGCCGCCTATGCAAAATTTCTGACTCGTGATTTCGCGGCCTTGGATTTTTCCGCCGAAGCGGGAATGACGCTGAGATAGCATGCAGCCATTCGGGGTTCATCTCTCATCTCGGGGTGGCCCATGTTTGCCTGGGGTTGGCAGACAGTCTGCCCGGAGACGAGCCGCAAGGTGGGGCCTCGCTCAACGCACAGAACCTTTCCTTGTCGGTTGTGGAGATGGTCCGGCGCGCATCTCGAACCCCGCGAGATTTACTTTTGTATTCCAAAAGCGGCCACCCGCCAGCCGACAGAGATAAATATGAGAACGCAGGCCAGCCCCCTCAACCCTCAACGTAAGAACGCAGTGGAGCTATTTCGTGAGGAGGAAGAACGATTGAGGTGAAGGAGGTGTTTTGCACTGCGGACGACGCTGTTTCCAACACTCCCCTATCCCCGTATATCCCAAGTTCATGAGCGAATCAATCTCAATAGGATACCGAGAAACCGACTCGATTGCAGACGCGATCTATCAAAGAACGAGGCTTACGCCTCCATGTGTACTTTGCCGCAACTAGACCGTTATGATCAAAAACGATTCGATAACCGCGGTAGTCGTCCCTAAACCAACATTCCGATCCCCACTCGCGGGCCGCAAGAATACAAATATCCCCGTCCGAGTCGCGCAAGTATCCCACGGCAGCTCCGACGGGCATGCCCAGCGTAACCGAATCAAAACTTGGGCGAAATGATTCTCGGCTGTCGATCAGAAAGAGGAACGTACCGACGGTGAGGCCAACGGCCACAATCAGAATTGCACTGCGCTGGCTATTTGTTCGCACTATCTCTCCTTAATGACTAATGAAACCGCTCCTCGGGACTGAATTCCGATGCCACGACGCTCCCATGAGCCTGCACAACTCTACCCGAATGTTCGTCGAATCGGATAGTGCATTGCGCTTTTCCCAATTGATAGATCAGCTGCGGATTGGAGCCATCGGTTTTGCGAGCGGTTTCGTAATCTGTAAAGACACTGACTGCACTGACTTGGTCCATTCCGGAAGTTACGCCTGCGCACTGCTTAAACAATCTGCTTTGGTCGGTACGAAAGGAAGTGGGAGTTCTCCAAAAGAGCCCCTCGAACATTAACGCCAATGCCAGACTCACCAATAACAGCTCAACTTGTCGAACGTGACGAAGTTCCATATCTTATTGTTGGCTCCTTTTAGCTGCACCCTTGACTGCTTTCACTATCTGGTCCGCAGTCAGATCGGTGTTTGGGGGACTATTTAAAATAGGGGACAGACGGAACTGACCCCAATTTCTTTTGTCCCAATCCGGCGGGTGCGCCAGATCTCGCGGGAAGTATAACTCTGAAAAGGAGCACTCATTTCTCATCTTGGGGGGCATGTTTGCCCGCCTTTGGCAAACGGCCTGCCCTGAGCGAAGTCGAATGGGTGGGAATCTCGGTCAACGCACAGAACCTTTCCTTGTCAGTTGTTGAGATGGTCGGGCCCCGCATCTCGACCCGCGAGAGACGGGCCACCCCAAGATTTACTTTTGTATTCCAAATGTGGGCCAGCCCCCTGTCAACCCACCCACATCTTGAACTCGCAAGATGTGGGCCATCCGCCACTGATGGTTAGAAACCCAATCTCTGGAGGAGGGACATTCTCGGCATGAGGTTTATTCCTCTTCTCGCTATTTTGTTTGACTTGGGATCCACTTCAATAGAGTATGTGGTCCAAAAATCACCGAATCGACAGCTATTGGAGCTACCATCAGTAAGCCCGCACCATACTCGATCGGCTCGCAGAAGCTCTGCAGCCTGTTGCCTCTCTCTGCCAAGCGTCAGTTTCTTGTACACGGTGCCCTTGTATAGAAACTGGACACCATCGTGTATGACAAACGGGAAATTTATAATCACCCCTGTCAGAAAGATCCATGCCACAAGCCTGAGAACGGGACGGAACCAAGTTCGTTGATAAATTATCGGTGTCGACATTGAATCAGTATTGGATGGGAGCAAAAGACACCTCCTTGCTGATAACCGTTGCGGCGGTGGGATCAAGGACGAGATGACAAACGGCATCATTGCCACCTACCTCAAATCGGCTCAGGTTCAACACTTCCCACTTTGGCGTACCGAGCGAGTATGCAAGTTGGGTAAGTTGACCAGTGTTCATTCCTATAGTCACTTGAGAACAGAATTGTTTTGCGTTGTAAATCGCTGATTCCGTACTCACAAGAAAAGGAGGATAAGAAATTACTCGATCCAACAAAATGGCGCACATTAAACCACCGCAGAACGTGAGGGCTAGTTTTGTTTTTGTAGAGCGGATCATTAATTGGCTCCATGTCATTCTGATAATTCCGACGCTCGTTTTATTGCGTCTTTCAATTGATATGAATCCAGACCTGTAGAAAAAGTCTCCGTACAACTGGTAAAAAATGATGCAGAAATAGGGGACAGACGGAACTGACCCCAATTTCTTTTGTCCCAATCCGGCGGGTGGGCCAGATCTCGCGGGAAGTATAACTCTGAAAAGGATCACTCATTTCTCATCTTGGGGTGGCTGTTTGCCTGTTTGCCCGCTTTTGGCAAACGGCCTGCCCTGAGCAAAGTCGAACGGGTGGGACCTCGCTCAACCCACAGAACCTTTCCTTGTCAGTTGTGGAGATGGTCGGTTCCCGCATCTCGAACCCCGCCTTCGATGTAGCTGTTGCTTTTCGATTGAGAACACTACCCGCGTTCGAATGCGTGCTTCTTTTCCAATTCCTCAAGCGCCCCGCGCATGTCAGCTTCGAAAGTTTCGCGCTGCGCCATCAGTGACGCATTGGCGCTGGCATGTTCGCCCTCGAGAGTCATGAATCCGTCGCTCGCAAGTTTGCGCGCGATCTCCAGCAAATGCTCGGGAGTGGATTCGACATAAAGAGCTTCGGTAGGATCGGCGATCCAGACTGCTCCGCCGGCGATTCGCGTTTGCCAGTAGACTTTGCGACGAAGCAGTTGGGCGATGTCTTGGTCCCCGGCTTTGCCGAATACCCACTTGCTGCGCTTGAAGTCATAGTGCCGGCTGGAGAATTGCACTGGAACCAGTTTGCCGGATTTGGCGAACTCCAGCTGGCGCCGATCTACGTCTTTGCGCAGGGAGTTGATGACCGGGCCTTCCGTGTCTTTGGCTTCCAGGGATGGAACCACTTCTCGCACCGTCGCCGAAAGGTTCACGGCCACCGGAGCATGGAGTCCCGCCGAGTTTTGCAGCTGGACGTCCGCATGCAACACCCAGAAATCTGCCCCGGAGGTGGATTTGTGAAACGGCCACTTGAAACTAAAACTTAGAGGCAGACCGCTCAGGGTTACATAAATATTCTTTTGTGCAGTATTCCCGTTGTCCGGTGCAGTCGTCATTATGTTTTGGTCCCCAGCAAGAATAGAAGAGAATGTGGAGATATTGTAGCGCGTCGATTTCCCACTTCCACCAGTTGTAGGAGGGTCGCCATGCCGTCGCGCGCCGCAAAACGCATTCTGGATCCACAATTACCAATCGGATTCTTGCCACTGACGGTACCAGCGGCGAGGCAAGCTCTTGCTCCGCTCGGTCACGAATCAATGGCACACCTGTTTGATTCAGGGCGAGTGAGAATGCTGGCACTGGTCGTAGACCTGATGGCGGGCAACCTTTCGCCGAATGCCATATATCCATCTTGTTTACAACCAGATAGAGGATAAACACAGGCCGTGTTCCATTACTAAAGTCCGCTCCCCCGCTGCTTCAGTCACTTGTCCGCTCCTTGGGCACAAGCAAGAATTTGTGTCAGCACCTGGTACGATCCGTGCCTTCGGGATCTGTTTGCCACGCTAGCTTAACGGACCCCGGCTTTAACGACACGCCGGTACAGGACGGATGGTGCGAATTTGATCATATCTAGGAGAGAAGAATGCGAAAACTTATCGGCGTTGCCGTTATTGTACTGATGATTTCCGGGTTGGCCATGGCAGGGGAAACACCCAAGCCTGAAATATATGGTGGCTACCAGTTCACCAGCACCGACGGTGGCTGGCATGGCAGTGGCTTCAACGGAGGCGCGAACGTCTATATCACGCGTTGGCTGGCGGGCACAGGGGATCTTGGCAGCGGCTTTAGCTCTGGTTCGAAGCTCTATAGCTACACCTTTGGGCCGACCGTCTCCACCCAGCGGAAGAACTTCACCCCATTTGCGCACGCTCTGTTTGGCGGCGCGCATGCATCCGCAGGTTCCGTTGGCGCTAGTGGCATGGCCATGATGTTTGGCGGCGGAGTGGATGTGGGCAACCGCAAACTGGCGGTGCGTGCGGTCCAGTTTGACTGGCTGACCCTGCGCTTTTCCGGCGTCACCAACAAGAACAATATGCGCGTGACAACTGGAATTCTGTATCGCTTCTAGTCTGATCCAACAAGTACGGCAGGCGGCCCACGCGGGCCGCCTTTTTTTGCGCTTGGAATCTCAGAAGCTTCCTGCTGGTTGCATGGGAGGCAGAGCTACGGGGACAAGAATTTCCTGGCACGCTGGGGCAAACTTAATCCCACACGGGAAACACAACGGAGAGCGCGGATGTTTGTTATGCTAATGGCAATAAAATCCGCCTGCCGCTTCGGCTGGGCCGATAGAGCGGAGTTCCTATGACCCGTCGGTTGAAGATCTGTTCTCTGCCTTTGCTTTTTTTGTGCACAATTTCCTTGGCTCAGGACGCACCCGCGCCGCAGGATATGGCGGCCACCTGTACCTACGAGAACGGCAGTTCACTCACAGTTCGCTATAGCGTCGCTAATCCAGGGCGCAAACGCGATTTGCCGAACGGCAGAGTATGGTCGCCCGGCGACGTGCCCATGCTTCTATTCACCGAGACTCCAGTAACGGTGGCCGGTGTCGAACTAGCGGTGGGCGCCTACAGCATGTATGTCATCCCGGACAGAGGTAAGTGGACACTGATCATCAACAAGAGCATCACGGCTGGCAGTGGGTACGACGAAAAGCAAGACCTGGTCCGTACCGCCATGGGCATTGGCCAGCTGCCCGTGCCCAGCGACCAGCCGCGGGTTTCGTTCAATCACGCGGCTCCCAAGGTTTGCAGCCTGCGCGTGGATTTCGGCAAGACCGGCGCTTGGGCCGATGCATTCATGCAAAAGTAGAAGCGCTTGCAAATGTCTTAAGCCAGAGTCTTCGCGCTCTTGCGATTGGGTTGACACATTCCTGTGGAAACTGCACACATAGCCCAACTGCTTGGGCCTTATCTGACGCATTCAGGGCCCGCACTGCCCGCCAGCCAATTTGCTCTGAGCGAGGAGCAATTGCGGAGTATATCGATATATATCGATATACTATTGCGATGGAACAGCCGCATCAACTTGACGGCGGTCCGCGAGCCGGAAGAAATTGTCCGCAGGCATTTTGGCGAGTCGCTGTTCACCGCGCGCCATCTTTTCCCCGACCCATTTGATCAGCCGCCCACCCATGTGATCGATATGGGATCTGGC
>WNFY01000149.1_pt1 | contig 65853 bp, 49 predicted proteins | sample 5400091 | NCBI WGS metagenome assembly WNFY01 (sample SAMN13153364, study PRJNA577476) | soil metagenome | isolation source: 60 cm soil or saprolite under grassland replicate 1 | place: USA:California | collected 2016-06-15
ACAGTATTTCTTTATACTCATCAGGATTAGGTTCCCTGATGTATCGCGGGTCTTGCGCTCCCCGCTGGTTCATTGCCAAGTAGGGACCTTCCAAATGCATTCCAAGGAACTGTGCACCGTTTATATTTTTTTGATGAGCGTTTTCGTAGATGGCTAAAGTTTGCAACAATTCTTCCTTACTGCTTGTGAGTGTAGTGGGCAACATTGCAGTAGTGCCATATTGCGCATGTGTTTCAGCAATTTTTAAAAAGGCTGTTTCAGTACCATCCATAAAATCGTGTCCACCTCCACCATGCACATGTATATCAATGAAACCCGGAGCAATATATTGTCCTCTCGCATCTATTTCAATCGCATCTTCTGTCTCAATATTACTTTCACTAACAGCAGTAATCGTATCTCCTATAACAAGAATCGTCCCACCGTCAATTATTTTATACGGTGTAATTATTTTGCCATTAAATATTTTTAATTGTTGCATGATAAGTAGCAGTTTCTCTGTTTTTATTCTGAACCAAACTTATATAATACAATTAATCTTCCGTTGCGTCGGCATTAACTACTAATAAGGAGTATCCTACAAATGCTTGGCACTTGCTTTATGAGGAATCAATAGCATTAAAAGTATCTGCTTGAGAAATGGATTTACTTATAAAGATTATTTGGCTGTCCCCGAAATCCCCAAAAGGCTTTTTGTGCACGAATGATTAAATCTTTGTTCTCTGTTGCTAAATGAATAATATTTTGCCCATCATAATTTTTTATCACTATGACAGTTATTCCATTATCATTTATTTCTTTAATAATATCTTCTCCAAACCACATGGGAAAGTTTAAGGTTACAGCGATCTCATCCTCTTTTGAAACTGGCGAACCGTCATATTTTTCTACTATTATATTATTTATCATAAACTATATTTTTTCCCTGTGGTTGTTTTGAAACTACTAAACTAATTAATTATGTTTAAAAATCTTCACCAACTGATTGCTATCATGCCGGATGATAAAACATGCTGTGACCATGTTGCTAAGAACGTTGGAACGGTGTGCCTGTTTTGCCCTTATTGCGCCTATGATAAGTGTGTTATGTTATAGAAGTGGCAAACGTTTAAATGTGGCTCTAAAGCATGTTATAAGAAGGCTCATTTGAAGATGTAATGAAGGCCTTAGCTAATCCAAAATCTTCAATAAAGTAAAAGAAATAATCTTTTGTATATTGGCTGTTATGAAACAACCTAAAATAAATAATTGGCCTTATGCAATTATTGAAGAATTATTAGATAAATATGGGGAAAGCGAAAGTGGTTTATCAAGATTCTTAATAGAAACAGTAGGTATTCCAAAGCATGATTTAGTAAGGGTTAAAAAGATTAAAGCAATATTAGAGAATCTAAAAAATGAAGGAATATTAACTTGGAAGGCAGCACAATGGGAGAAATTAGGCGATACCGAAAATTGGGATTGGTCAAATAAAGATTTTTTTATGGCTCTTTTGGGAAATGAAGAAAGGGAAAAGATTGGCAATTTAGAGAGAACCAGAGTAGAAGCACAATTAACATTAAAAGGCTTAGATTACGCTACAAAACTTATACAAGCAAATAAGCAATATGAATCAGTTATTAAGACCAATAAGTTTTCAAGAAGAAACTATATTATTACTCCAACATTGGCTTTTTTAACTTTATGTATTACAGCATTTAATCTTTATAAGACAGTTAAATCACAGAAAGAAGGAGAGCAAAAAGTACAACAGTTGCAAACGCAAGTGAAAGCAATAGACAGTAGCCAACAAATTCACCAAATCTCTCTAAAAAATCTTCAGATAAGAATGGATACTTTAGAAAAGAGAAAATATCATTGAACAAGGAGGTAGTACTACCATTGCGTCGCACTTCTATACAAGTCAAAATTTCATTTCGAAGCCTAATTGCTGAATAATGTTTAGAACGTACAAGTGGGTGACACAACAGGCGATACCACACGCTCTAAAGCCTGTACCAAAATCCTGCAATAACTCATGAAATTTTACATCTTCCATTTTCTTATCTTATGTCCATAAAAAGCATAAAATACAAGATACAGATAACAGGGAAATAATACCCCATAAGCGTAGCGGACATTATATAGATCTGCAAACCATCCATAAAACAACGGCATAATAGCGTTACCGCATAATCCCATGATCATAATGGAGGCGCCAAGTTTTGTAAACCTTCCCAAACCATCTAATGCAAGCGGCCATATACCAGCCCATACCAATGAATTGGCTAATCCCAATAAAACAACAAACCAGATAGAAATATCAGCAGTGTGTCCAAGAAAATTTACTTGTCCCTTTGTATAAATAATAAGCAGTGTAAATATTGTTCCTAACAAGGTGCACACTCTCAAAGCGTTTACCTGGCTGATAAATTTTGGAATGCAAATTATTCCTAGTATGTAACCGCAAATAGTTGCAGAGAGTGTATAAGAAGGAAATACTTTAGCCTCCATTAAATTTATCTGCATTGAGTTAGCGTATCCGATTATCGTATCAATGGCAATAACCTGTGTGCCTACATGAAGAAAAATAGCGATGGCACCCAGCACCAAATGCGGAAATTGAAAAATACTTTTTTTATTGAGATTGGCTGTTGCAACTTCCGGAGTTTCCTGTTCTGTATTTATTTCAGGCAAGGGGGAATAACGTACCATTAATCCCAAACAAAATAGCACAATGCCTACACATGTATAAGGAAGAATAACCCTTCTTATTAATTCATCAAGCGCAGCATTTTTCGCTGCTTCATTCATTGTGCTTATCTGTTTAAATAGGTCTGTATCAGTAGCTCTTAACACAACCGCAGCAAAAATAAGTGGTGCAATAATTCCTGCGCCCTTATTACAAATGCCCATGATACTGATTCTCTGTGCTGCTCTTTCTTTTGGACCTAAAATAGTGATGTATGGATTTGCTGCGGTTTGCAGTACGGCAAGACCGGCACCAATTGTAAAAAGACCCAACAGGAATATTTCATAGGTGCGTGTGAGTGCTGCGGGCACAAAAATAAAAGCACCTGTTGCCATTGCCCAAAATCCAATCATCATTCCTTTTTTAAATCCCGCTTTCTTTAAAAGATAAGCAGCAGGCACTGACATGATAAAGTAAGAAATATAGAATGCAAAGGTTACGAGGTATGATTGAAAATTATTTAGCTCACATGCAATTTTAAAATAAGGAATCAAAATAGCATTTACCCATGAAACAAAACCAAAAATAAAAAACAACAGCCCGATGATAAGAATAGAAATAAATGAATCACGTTTGGTTATGGAACTAACTTCTATTGGAGCTGCAATTGTTTTGCTCATGTTTTTAATTACAGCTACAACGATAAGAAATATTTTTGTGTTTTCATTTCCATTCAGATATTAAGCAGCGCCGCGGAATCTTTATCGAGATAGCAAATACAATTTTCATGTACCTGCAAAATACTTGCAGGATAAAGATTATTTACAGGTTGTTCCAGACAATTTTTTACAGCGATTGCTTTTCGTTTATCAGGTACTGAACAAATAATATTTTTTGATTTTAGAATTTGTTTTATTGACATGCTAATCGCTCTGTGCGGTACATCTTCAACAGACTTAAACCAGCCTTCACCCATTTGCTGTTTCCTGCATGCTTCATCTAATTCTACAATGATATATGGTTGCTCCGTTTCAAAATCTGCAGGCGGGTCATTAAATGCAAGATGTCCGTTTTCACCAATGCCGGCAAGCGCTACATCAATGGGATATTTGGAAATTAAATCTCCAAGACGATCACATTCTTTCTTCGGATCTGTTTCACCATTGACCAAATACGCCGCTTTTAGTGGACGCACCTTCGATAAAAATCTTTCCTGCAAATATTTTCTGAAACTCGCAGGATGTGTTATTGGGAGGCCAATATATTCATCAAGATGAAACATCACTACTTTACTCCAGTCAATATCTTCTGATAGAAGTTGATTCAATGTTTCAAACTGGCTTGTTCCGGTAGCAAGAATAATATTAGCAGAATCTTTTGCGTCAATTGCTTCACGAATAAATTGTGCAGCAGCAGTGCCGGCTGCCTTACCAAGTTCATGAGGAGTTTGAGATATTACAATATGCATTTTCGAAAGGTAAAGCTAATTACTTAACGAAAAATGTTGGTTTATATAAATTGTCCGTATGTTAGTTATGTATGCAGACCGAAGATCAAAAGAGAAGCTTTGCATTTATTTTTCATAAAATAATTTTCATGTCTATTGTATTTCACAAAATAATTTTTTACCTTATCAAAAAAACTATTATGAAAAAAATTAGTACTTCTTTGTTTATTTCAGGCATTGCTCTATTTATGACAGCATGCAATACCCCATCTGCTGACAACACTAATACAGTAGCTAAAACCGACAGTATAAGCTTTGACATGAGCAAAGCAAAATCTGCAATAGCTGATATCAATGTAAAATTCAGCGAGGAATTAAGAAAAGGCGATTCTGTTGGAATGGCATCTCATTATGCTTCTGACGCATTGGTAATGCCACCTAACAGTGAGCCGGCACCGAAGGATAAAATTGTTTCTGCCTGGGGCGGAGCAATCAGGATGGGAGTTAAAGACGTTAAGCTTATAACAGATGATGTTACTGGAAATGCAGAAGTGCTGGTAGAAACAGGCAGATACGAAATGTATGGAGATAATAACAAATTACTTGACAAAGGAAAATATGTAGTGATATACAAACCAGAAAATGGTGAATGGAAATTATACAGGGATATTTGGAATACAAGTATGCCGGCTGCATCCGCTAAATAGTTTTATTGCGCAGTTATAATTAATGTTTTCTCTCATTGGTCTTTATAGCAGGCCTTTGACGGTATAGTGCAACTCAGACAAAGTTTACTGCAAGAAAGTTGCACATTTTTACAAAGGCCTTTTATATTGATGCAAATAAAATTTCAAAAGCATAGAATCAATTCTGAAGATTGGCAAAAAAAATTTGTACAGTTATATTAGATGCCTCTTTCGTTGGCTGACAAACTATTGTTCTAAGACACAAAAAATTATCTTCTTACATAAGCACTTTTGTAGTGCCTCCTTTTTCCAGTACAATATCAACAGGCTGATTGGTTTTCCATGAGCCGGAAGTAAAATCAGGAACCGCAACAGCGCCGGAATGATTGGCTACACTCTTCTCACTTAGCGGTGCTACAGCACTCCAAAGCGCAGCATCATACACATCCTCGTCGAGCGGCAAGCCATTACGAAGACAATCAATGGTGCGCCAATTCATCAAAAAATCCATGCCACCATGACCACCTACCTGTTTAGCCAATTCACCAACTTTTTTTACAATGGGAGGCTGGTATTGCTCTTCCAGTTTTTTGTATTCTTCTTCACTTAACCAATTCTCCTCACCAAAAGCAATTCTTCCGGGTTCAGGATATTTTAAAGCAGAACCTTTCGTACCGCTTATCTTATAAATGCGTGAATAAATATTGGGAGAAGTTACATCATGCTGCAGCATAATCGTGCGGCCTTTATCAGTTCGGATTGTGGTGACGTTCATATTGCCGCGATATTTTTTATTGGCAAAGGGTTTATAAAACTCATCTTTTGCAGCCAGCTTATTTGCCATTTGTTCCATCATAAAATCGTTGCTTTGCATTGCAATGAGATAATCCATTTTATCGCCACGATTTAGATTCATTACCTGGGCAACGGGACCTAATCCATGCGTGGGGTACAAATTTCCGTTTCTGAAATTTTCTTTCAACCGCCACATCTCATAATATTTTTCTTTTGAGAAATTTCCTTCCAACAAATCATGAATGTACGCACCTTCTCCATGAACGATTTCCCCAAACAATCCCTGTCGCGCCATATTTAGTGTAAGCAACTCAAAAAAATCATAACAACAGTTTTCAAGCATCATACAATGTTTGCGTGTACGCTCGGATGTTTCTACCAATTGCCAGCATTCATCAATTGTTTTGGCAGCGGGAACTTCCGTGCATACATGTTTGCCGTGATTCATCGCATATACAGCCATTGGCGTGTGCAAACTCCAGGGAGTCGCGATATATACAAGATCAATGTCGGGCTGTTCACATAGTTTTTTCCATTCATCTTCTTTACCTGTATAAATCCTGGGCTGATGCGCAGTACCTTCCAAAGTTTTTTTTGCTGCATCTGCTTTTTCAGGCCGTATATCGCATAATCCTTTTATCTCTGTTCCTTCTATATGTTTCATTGCATCAACATGCGTTGGGCCTCTGTTTCCTAATCCAATAAAACCAATGCGCACCGTTTCTAATTTCGGAGCAGCATAACCACACATATTAAAATGAACGGCAGATTTTTTATTTATAAATTCTTCATTTTTTGCGCCATAGCTTTTTATGACACTGGCGCCTGCCAAACCTATTCCTGTGAGACCGGAATATTTTAAAAATTTTCGGCGATTAGTTTTCATTGATGATAATTTTTGTGTTGATTTTTTTTATGAGCCTGACATTAGAATCATTGTTGAGTTTTCGTCGCGTCGCACTCTTGTACTGAAGTAACTCTACTCAAATAAATGGATTCCTCATGCTTCGGCATGACAAACTATAGTTGAATGAATAAGATTATCTAAAATACTTTACTAATGCTCGTCATTTCGACGCAGGAGAAATATATTCAATATTTCCAAAGAACTTTTTATCCTTTCAACCATTCATCAAACCAGTCAAACACCTCTGCCTGCATCTTTTTATCAAACTTATGCGGTCCCGGATAATAAGAACATTTAAAATTATTTTCTGCATTTGCTTTTGTATATACTTCGTTTAAAATTTTTTCTGCCTGCTTCATCTCCGGCATTGTATACAAATCATCGTCTTCATCATTCAGCACAAGAGAAGGAAGCGGTGCGCGCAATCCTAAAATTTCAGGAAAATCTAATTCATTCGGCAGTAAGGGAACATAGACCATCCATGTATGGGTAAACGATTTATTCAAAAGAAAATCTTTCCATGTAGTCATGAAACCTACCGGAACTGCGCACTTAATTCTTTCATCCAGGCCAGCCATAAATACTGTCCTTAGCCCTCCGCCTGACAAGCCTGCACAACCAATTCTGTTCGCATCAACATCTTTACGTGCACACAATATATCAAGTGCTTTTTTATCTTCAGCAAAAAACACACCCGGCCATGTAGTTCCTGCACAAAATAATGATTTCGCCATTACATGCTCATGTTGCGCTGCCCATTCATTATACTTTTTAATATTGTCGGCGTTTTCTGGATCCCCATCATTTAATCCCTGCCGCAAATGCTCCGGTACATCCTGCATCATTACCCTGCGACTGGCAAAGGTAAAAGCATCATTTACCAAAACAACATAACCACGTTTTGCAATTTCATTCGCCCAGGCAAAACCTTCATAATATTCTTTTTGATGTTCTTCAATAAGAAGATGCTGCTGGTCGGAAGTCTTTGTAATTTTTCTTGTACCAAAATATTTGTTTCCACCATGATCATGAAAAGCAAGAATGGCAGGTAATTTTCCTGTTGCATTGAGTGGTTTTAATAAGATTGCTTCCGTTGCGCGGCCATAAGGCAATTGCCAGCTAAGTTCTTCAATATGCAAACCATCATAAGTATATTGTTTGTTTATCTTCACTTCAGGACTACTATCAATACCAGGAATGACAAGCCTTTCTGCAAGACGTTGCTTCGCAGCCTTGCGCCATAATTCTATGCTTGTCCATTCTTTTTTTCTGAATGAAAATGAGGGCAATTTATTTTCAGTTAGTGCAGCAGCCCATCCACCGTATAAACCAATGATACTGATATTTTTTTCATCAAAATTTTTATTGTTCACAGCAGCAGTATTTGAATCGGAGAAAATAAAATTACCGGTTTCTGACGCAAATCCTTTCAGTATTCCACTGCCTGCTACACCAAGCCCTGTGAGAGCAGTACGTTTTAAAAATTCTCTGCGTTTGTTTTTCATTCGAGGTAAAAATTATAAAAAGAATTTGTTGATATTCATATTTTTTGGCGTCATTGTTTTACTTCGGTTTGTCATGCTGACGCAGGAAGCATCTATTCACGATGTCAAAAATTATCCGACAATCATACTTCCGTTTCTCTTATTGGTGTTGCATTAATATACATTTGTAACGTTCTTCCATGCTGTCATATAATGGGAACGCACTAAGAATGCGACGCACCGTAGCATCATAGCAGCAATACAGCTAAGTACAAAAAATCATGTAGCATCAAATTGTGCTAAATTCAACTTAGGATCCAATCTTTCACCGGAGAAATAAATTTCATCCCACGTCATTTCTTTTCGTGCAGTGGCAGCCTCTCTTCCAAGAATTGCAGTAAGTGTTGATTCAACTCCTAAACGGGTTTCATTTAAATAATTTCCTGTCTCAATGCTTTTGATAAATGCCTGTTCCTTTTTTGCATCTGAATCATGAAGCGACGACTGGAAAACACCGGACGCCTGTTGCTGTGGTGTAAGCTCTGTATCCTGTTTTGCAATTCCCGAATCCCACTTATTATCGCCTTCAATAAATACACCTCCGCTGTAATGCGCTTCAGCAAAGCCTTTTGTGCCAATAAACTTGCAGCACACATCGCCAAACTTTGGACCAAGTTTCGTTGAATGTATGCTCATATTTATATCATCCGGGTATTGGTACAGCACCTGAAAATTGCTCCACGCATTGCCAATATCAGGCCGACCTTTATTTCCTCCTCTTCCGACGGCGCGCAATGGATGTGCTTTTAGTGCCCAGTTACAAACATCAAGCATGTGAATTCCCTGGTCTAATAATATATCACCTGACATTTCCCGGAAATGATAGTGATTACGGATACGCACTTCATCATACGAAACATTTTTCAATTCATATATTGGAGAACCCGAAGAAAAATAGTAAAGCTGAACCGTAAATATATCACCAATATCACCGCGCTGAATTCTTTTCACCATTTCCACATAAGGCGTTGCATAACGAATTTGAAAACCGATAACGACACTCTGCTTTGCGTTTAGCTTTTCACCAAGCTCTAAAACTCTTTTACATCCATCAACATCGGGTGCAACAGGTTTTTCACAATACGCATGTTTTCCCGCGGCTACTGCTGCTTCCAGAATATCAACATGCGCATAAGCAGGCGTAGAAATAAGCACTGCATCCACATCTTTATTCTCCAGTAGTTTCACATATGCCTTTGAACCTTTGTAGATATTTGATTTGCCGATAGCAGGAAATCCTTTGCCCGCATTCAGCTTGTTAAAGACAGGCTCTGCCATTTGCAGTTTATCTTCAAAAAGATCAGCCATCGCAATAATGTTTGTATTGGTATTTGCCGACATGGAAGAGATGACTGCAGTGCCCCTGTTTCCGCACCCAATGATGCCCACACGGATTGCTGAATTAGCCCTTGAGCCAAAGACAATGGCCGGTTTTAAAATGGTAATCGCCGAAGCTGCAGCAGCAGTTTTCAGAAATGATCTTCGTTCAATTTTTTTTGTCATGTTTCTCTTGTTTTGAAATTGAAAGTGGAGTAAATTTTAAGCTTGTATGAAATTGAATTCGCGAAGCCAATATATTCTAAAGAATAAACTTGTACAAAAAATATTGTGGGATTGTTTTTAATTCATTTCCCCGAAGAAAAGTTCAGGAGCAAAGGCCATAAAGAAGAGCACCATGATTTAATATCAGTATCTCCTCGTTTGTCAATTTTTGTAATCTATCATAAAGGGTAATTTCTACATTTTCAATTACTGTTTCCTGTTCTTTCTTCTTCAAAGAATTGTTCGTAATGATTTGTTCAAAAGATTTAGTTTTCATTCCAAAAATGAGGTTTAGTCAATTGTGCAATAGAATTTAAAAGATGCGGTACATGCTTTCTATAATATTGAGACCAAATTAAAAATGACTGCAAGAACAAACAACTACATGATTATGTGGAAGATTGTATGTTGAAAAACTTATTACTTTCTGCTTTTGCAGATTGAGCATAGCTTTTTATAATTGCGTACCTGTGCATTATGTGAGGAAAATAATTGAAAAATAATTGCCCGTTTTCCCGATATTTGGGAATCTTTATCTTTTTACATAACCTTAAAAGCATCTCCTTATGAAAAATGTATCCTTCAATGATTCGAAGATGACTACATTCATTGTTGTTTTATTTATAGTAGCTATTATAGCATTAATCATTATTGGAATTACGCTGCCGGAGAACAATTATTAATTTCGTCGGCAACATTCCATCTCTCCGCGATTTCGCCAGGCAATATGCCGGTATACCTGATTTGTATTTGTTGTACAGATCGATAAGAAAAAACCGGGCATTTTTTTTGTCTGTAAATATTTGTTTACGCTATCATTATAATTACTTTTTTATTGGCAGGTAAACGAATTGAAACTAATGTTATTTCCTCATCAACTCTAAACATTACCATTTATAAATTTGTAAAGCAATTTCTACCGACTGTCCTTAATTTTTTGCACAGAAAAAAGATTTTAATTATTGCATCTCCAATTACAATAACTTTCAATAGAATTACAGAGATTGTTTTCATATTCCCGCCTGACCACACTTCATAATGTATATAATGAAAATAGTTTTTTGTATGAAACAAAAAACCTTTATCACCAGGGTCATTCTTTTCTTATGCCTGCAATCTGTATTGCAAACGGGATTACAGGCGCAACAAACTGATTGCACTTTTAAAGAACCACTGTTCAAAATTGATTTTGGTACAGGCAGAGATGATGGAGACATAAATACATTTCCGCTCCCAAAATATAATCATGTATTTAATGAATGCCCTATGGATGGCAATTATTCTTTTGTTTCTCATACCAGTGATTGTTTTAACGGCGACTGGCACACATTTATTGAAGACCATACTCTTAACGATAAGGACGGGAAAATGATGATTATAAATGCTAACGAAACTGGTGGTGTTTTTTTAAATATCACAATAAATGGTTTAAAAGGAAATACAATTTACTAACTGTCCGCGTGCATGGTAAACGTATGTAAAATGAGGGGTGGTTGCCCACCTTTACCACCTAATATTATTATTAGATTAGTTACTCCCGCAGGAAAAAAAGTGGCTTTATTTCAAACAGGTCTTTTACCCCAAACCGCTGCACCTCACTGGAGAATATATTCCGGAATTTTTACAACTCCGGCAGATATAACCACACTGATATTAACAATGGAAGATATTACGCTCGGTGGTTGCGGTAATGATTTTGGATTGGATGATATTACTCTTCGTGAATGTATCAAACCGACGCCTGTTGCAAAAGCAGAAGTGAAACCAGTCCCGGAACCGGCAAAGAAACATGTGGTTCCAGTTAACAGGCCAATAGTAAAAAAAATACCTGTAAAACCACCATTTGTAAAAGGGGATAGTCCTGTTATCATTTCGAAAAAAACTGTAACAGACGAGCCGGTAATTGCTCAACCTGTGATAATGGAAAAACCGGGTATACTTCCTGTACCCAAACCCATATTAACAAGGGAGAACCCTTTAATAAAGCGAATAGAAACAACAGCTGGGGAAATTCTTATTGAGCTTTATGACAACGGGCAAATAGATGGTGATACTGTAAGTATTTATCACAATAATGAATTGATTATTTCCCGGGCCAGGCTCTCCAAAAAACCCATCAGTTTTCGGATTAAGGCAGATATAATGCAGCCACATCATGAGTTGATTATGGTAGCGAACAATCTGGGTTCCATTCCTCCAAATACTTCATTGATGATTATAACTGCAAATAATAAACGCTATGAAGTATTTATTTCTTCTTCAGAACAAAAGAATGCTAAAATAGTAATTGACCTGAAGAAGTGAATTTTCACACGGTCTTGCCTCGAGCTCATGCTGTAATGTGCATGCAGCATAGCCTCTCCGGCGCAGCATCCTTATGCTCCAGGCAACAAAAATTTCATCGGCAAAAAATAAAAAATTACAATGCATGAGTGTGTTCATCACACTCTCTTCTTCCGCATACGCCAGTTATAATAGGCGTCCAAATGACACAATGAAGATGAATAACGTTGCCAAAGCTGGCAATAAAAATTATATAAGCGCTTATATATTTTTCAGTTCTTCCAGGACTTTACCCAACATTTTCGTTCACAATTTTTTCAAGAAATTTTCTTAACTCCGTTGCATGCTGCAATCCGGATATGTAATCCTCTTCATTGCCACTTGCTTTTAATACAAACAGTTTCTTAAGGGTCTTTTTTAATCCGCTGTTGCGGTGTAACTCCTGTTCATGGGTGAGAAGGAGAACGCACCAGTTTTTCAAAATGAACTTGAGCTTCTCTTCGTGATAATTTTTTAACTGTAGTATATCAGCAAGTTTTGTGAATGACGGTTCCTCAGCCACCTTCCGGTTATTGTTGTATTGATTTTTCAGGATGTTAGCATAGACCAGGCTAAGGTCGGTTGCATCAAACCTCACCGCAGTTTTTTGTAATACTAATTCAAGCCTCGAATCGGCCAGCTTCTTTAAAGCGGAAGCGGGGCTTCGGTAGCCTTTGATGGATTTTATTTTCAGCGCCTCTTCGTCAGCGAATTTCTTCTGTTCTTCGCGAATCGGGCGAAACCCTGAATGATAATAGGTCCAGAATGCGCCCGATTTTATGCCCTCGCTGTTCTCTTTTCCTATCTGGTAAGGGTCAACACTGAAACGATTTAATTTGTAAACCTCCCGGTGAACCTTTAGTACTTGTTGAAAAATATATTGCGATTCACCGCCGCGATAAGCGGGAAAAACATTTAATCCGATCCTGCTGCTGTCAAACAATATCCATGAACCTGCATAAGATACCGGCAGTCCATTTTTAAAAACCACATATCCCATATAGCTATCAATAGGATGTCTTCGTTCAGGAACCATTCCCATCAGTGCTATTGAAAAACCGCGCTGCAGCTGGTAATAAGAAACAAGTTGAGGAGCAGTAAAAGTTATCGGATCAATTTCACGAAGATGACGCACCAATATCATCCTTCCGCATTCGATGATTTGTTCAGCTTCCCTTTTATTCAGGTCAACCAGGATTGGCTTTATACCGGGCTGTTGTTTACTGAAATTTTTTTTAATAAGCGACCGATGGTAGTAAGGGATAATTAAAGAATCGGGAAGAGAGGTATGCGAGGAAAAATTAATCTCCACATTTATTCCTATAGCATTCCAAAGCTCATCCCTGATCTCAGGACGGATATCTGCTTCGTCAAAAACAGCAATAAGCCGGTCCAGAATATCTTCGCCTTTTTTCAATGATCTTTTGAGCCATGATTTCCATGTGGCATTTGCATCCTGCAATATTTCTGACTCCACCTTGGGCATTACCGCCGATAGAATATATCGGATATGTCCGTCATCTGCTTCAAAGGAGCTGAGCATAATATTTTTGGGATACTCCCTTCTTAGCCACTTTACGATTTCAAAACTAAATGCTGCGCAAACCCCGGTGCCCGTTATGCCGGAATTAAATAAACTCGTCTTTATATTTTCATGCGATTGAATATAAGAATTGAAATGTTGCAATGACGCAGAAGCAATCTGGTAAATGGATTTGTTGTCGGGGTAAGCAATGAGGAAAAGCAAACTGTCGTGGTAGGATTGCAATGCCTTTTTGTTTTTAACAACTTCCCTGCTCAGCTCATTTAGCAAATTCAATTTTTGAAAGGAAAACTTTATCTCATAACGGTTGCGTATAGAAAAGAGTTGAGATATAAGCGACGCAGATTTATTCATATTTTATATTGCAGCCCATTAGCAGAACGAAAGTAAAACTATTTATCTTTTTGTCATTGCCAATACATTTTAAAAGGATGATTCAGAAAACGTATTCGGGTTTATAAACCAAGTACATAAAAAGACTCCCGCTTCATCAACGGGAGTCTTTTTTAAAATTTATTCTATTTTGTTTGTATGTCTGATCTCTAATTTCGGATTTCAAATTTTTTGATTTCAGATTTTTTTATTGGATTATTTTACCCTTTCTTCTACTTCATTTCTAAACACTACTACCCGATCAAAAACATCTACAAGAACAGGATGAGATTTATCAATATCGCCAGCCAGAATCCTCTTGCTCAGCTTGTTCACAATTTCCTTTTGTATCAAACGTTTTAATGGTCTTGCACCATACTGCGGATCATATCCATTATCAGCAAGAAAATCTATAAGGTAATCACTGAACTTTAACCGGATGCCACTCTCTGCAACAACTTTTTTTAGTTGATTCAATTGTATGTTGATGATGCTCCTTATCTCATTCTTCATCAATGGATGGAACATAATGATTTCATCAACCCTGTTTAAAAATTCAGGACGAATTGTTTGACGCAATAAATTCATTACTTCCACTCTTGCCTTTTCTGTTGCTTCTTCAATATTGTATTCATTCACATCTTCGAATGCTTCCTGGATCAACAGGCTGCCAATATTGCTCGTCATGATAATGATCGTATTCTTAAAATTAACAACACGGCCTTTATTATCAGTCAGCCTTCCATCATCAAGCACCTGCAGCAACACGTTCCAAACATCGGGATTTGCCTTCTCAATTTCATCAAGCAACACTACACTATATGGCTTGCGGCGCACTGCTTCTGTTAATTGACCGCCTTCTTCATAACCAATATAACCCGGAGGTGCACCAACCAACCTGCTTACCGTATGTTTTTCCTGGTATTCACTCATGTCAATACGTGTCATCATGCTTTCATCGTCAAACAAATATTCTGCAAGCGCCTTTGCCAATTCTGTTTTACCAACACCCGTTGTACCAAGAAATATAAATGAACCGATTGGTTTCTTTGGATCCTGCAAACCTGTACGGCTTCTGCGTATTGCATCGGCTACTGCGGTGATCGCTTCATCCTGCCCAACTACTCTTTCATGCAAATGCTCTTCAAGATGCAGCAATTTTTCTTTTTCACTTTGAAGCATTCTTGTAACAGGAATGCCAGTTGCTTTTGCAACATTCTCTGCAATGTCTTCTGCATCCACTTCTTCCTTCATTATTCTTTTATCACTGATATTTTCCAGTTGAGCAGATAAATTATTAATGATCTTTTCCTTCTCTTTTATTTTACCATAACGTATTTCAGCCACTCTTCCGTAATCACCATTTCTTTCTGCCTGTTCTGCCTCAAGTTTTAATTGCTCAATTTCTGCTTTTGCATTCTGAACTTTTTCCACCAGTTCTTTTTCTTCTTTCCATTTTGCTTTAAATGTATCGCGCTCAACAGAAAGATTTGCAATCTCCGTATTTAGCTCTTTCAATTTCGCTTCGTCATTTTCTCTTTTGATTGCTTCACGTTCAATTTCCAACTGGCGAATTTGTCTTTCCAGTTTATCCAGTTCTTCAGGCATTGAATTCATTTCCAAACGTAGTTTGGCTGCGCTTTCATCAATTAAATCAATCGCTTTATCAGGCAAAAAACGATCTGTAATATAACGATGTGATAATTCAACGGCAGCAATGATCGCCTCATCTTTTATGCGCACATGATGGTGCGTTTCATAACGATCTTTCAAACCACGAAGAATTGAAATTGCATCTTCAATATCCGGTTCATCTATCATCACTTTCTGAAAACGACGTTCAAGCGCTTTATCTTTTTCAAAGAATTTCTGGTATTCATTCAATGTGGTTGCACCAATAGCTCTTAATTCACCGCGAGCCAATGCAGGTTTTAAAATATTCGCAGCATCCATTGCACCCTCACCGCCACCTGCACCAACGAGTGTATGAATTTCATCAATAAATAAAATGATCTCTCCTTCACTTGTTGACACTTCTTTTACTACGCCTTTCAACCTTTCCTCAAACTCACCTTTATATTTTGCACCTGCAATTAACTGACCCATATCCAGTGCATAAATTATTTTACTTTTTAAGTTTTCGGGAACATCACCATTTACAATACGCATCGCCAAACCCTCTGCTATCGCGGTTTTACCAACACCAGGCTCACCAACCAGTATCGGGTTGTTCTTGCTTCTTCGTGAAAGTATATGCAGTGTTCTTCTTATCTCTTCATCACGTCCAATTACAGGATCAAGTTTTCCGTGGCGTGCTAACCCGTTTAAATTTCTTGCATACTTATTCAAGACATTGAATTGCGATTCCTGTGTTTGCGATTTCACAGTTTCACCTTTGCGCAAATCTTTTATAGCAGCAATCAAACCCTTCTCTGTTAAGCCGGCATCCTTCAATAATTTTGCAGTAGAGTCATTACCCTGCACAATTGCAAGGAGTAAATGTTCAGGCGTCACAAATTCATCACCGAATGTTTTTAAAATAGCACCCGCACGCAGCACAACATTGTTTGCTTCACGGCCAATCATTTGCGCAGGCTCACCACTTGTCTTTGGTAACTTGTTGAGCAATTCATCAAGTTTATTTTCAACAAGATTAACCGTAACATTATTTTTCTTCAATAAATATTCAACAGGTGAATCTTCCATATCGAGCAAAGCTTTTAGAAAATGCTCTGTTTCAATATTTGGATTTTTCGCATTGAACGCCAATTGCTGCGCCTGTTGTACAGCTTCAGCCGCCTTGATTGTGAAATTTCCTAAGTTCATATAAAACCCCTCCGCCCCTAAAGGGGAACTTTTATGTTAAAGATTTTAAATTTCGTTTCTGCATTGAAATATTTTTTATGTACTTAGCTTTTGTACTACTATTTAGTGTTGTTGTGTCACTCTCTTGTACGTTTAGATCTTTTATCAACAGTTAACGTTTTCAAATTTTATTAGTTCACGAATTTTAAATTTAAACAACTTGTAAACCCGGGAACTTGTGAACTGCTCAAACTATTTATGCAGTACAAGTGTGCGACGCAACGGAAGTTTAATAGAATTTCAATTGCCTGGTACACAAAATTCAAGTGGCTTTAATTATTGTCCAAAACATAATCGATTCCAATTTTTTTGATTAAGGATTATGAGTGGTGAGTTGTAAGTTGTGAGTAATTAAACACTCACCATTCACCACTGACCACTCGAACCAAATAGCTTTAATTATTGCCCAAAACATAATCGATTCCAATTTTTTTGATTAAGGATTATGAGTGGTGAGTTGTAAGTTGTGAGTAATTAAACACTCACCATTCATCTGACCACTCACGAACCAAATAGCTTGAACTATTGCTCAAAACATAATCCATTCCAATTTTTCTGATACTCTGGCAGAAAACTTTAAATGCATGCGCCGCAATTGCAGTGATAATCAATGGAAACTGAAATTTTTTCAGCAAAAAATATGCGATAATTCAATTTCAGGTAAACCAATAATTTAACCAGTAAAGAAGCAGAGAAGGATATACGCCTAATAATATGGATACACTTGTGGTAAGTAACAACATAAGCAAGCCAGCCTGGTGAATGAAAGAAGTAAATTCATATCGTTTTCCTACAGGCTCTGCTGACGGCTGCTCAAACATGATAGCAACGAGTTTGAGATAATAATATAAAGAAATGACACTGCCGATAATAAGTGCAGCTACAGGAACCCATAACTGCATTTGCACTAACGAATTTACCAGGTAAAATTTACTGATAAAACCGGCAGTTAATGGTAAACCAATCAGCGATAGCATGCTTAATGCAATGATAAAAGCATAAGCTGGTTGCCGCCACAGCATACCTTTGAATGTTTGTAATTCTTCCACTTCTTTTTCACTGGACGATAAAAAAGATAGTGCACCAAAAGCACCGAGTATAGATAAAAAATAAGCAAGCAAATAAAAGACGCCAACCTTTTGAAACACCTGGTCATTAAGCAACAACACTGGTAATATATAGCCAAATTGGGCAACGGAAGAATAAGCAATTAATCGTTTGATATTATTTTGCTTTAATGCCAAAAGGTTTCCGGCAAGCATTGAAAGCACTGCTATCACTAAGATCACCTGCACGAATAAAGCATTTGCAGAAAGATGTAAGTCCTGGCTAAACCGGAGCAGAAAAGCAAATAACCCACCTTTTGAAACTGTAGCAATAAAAGCAGCAACTGGTGGCGGTGCTCCCTGGTAAATATCTGCCACCCACATGTGAAAAGGAACTAATGCAAGTTTGAAAAAAGCAGCCACACCTACAAGACATATTGCCACATAGAACAAAAGATCATGGCTTCCTGCAGTTCCAAGACTGCTTATTAATTTTTCAATATCCATCGTACCTGATTCCATGTACAATAAAGCCAAACCAAAAAGCAAAAATGCAGAGGCAACAGAAGCCATCACCAAATATTTAATGCCTGATTCAATAGCATAATTACGGTTACGCAAATAAGCAATCATGCCATACAACGACACGCTCAATAATTCAAGTGAAAGGAAAAAAGAAACAAAATGTTTACTGATGGCTAAAGCAGCACTGCCCAAAGTAGCAAGGAATAAAAGGATATAATATTCTTTAGGGTTTTCTTCTTTGAGATCAAAATATACATAGGATAACATACCAACAATGAGTACTGCAAATAAAATTAACAAAGTAAAAGCGAGTGATAAATTATCAACTACAAATAAAGGATCTATTCTTAATGGTAAGAGATTACGATAATACAATGCAGCTGCAATAGCCAAAACGCAAAAACCAAAACTAAGCCACTGAATAACTCTATGCGACATGCGAAAAGCTATGACTATCATTAGCACTATAGAAGCCAGCGCCAGTAGTACATAAGAAGAAAGTGCATATAGTTGTTCTGTATTCATCAGTGCTCATTAGTTTTAGAGTTGCTGGTTTGATCTAATTCATTTTGTATTGTTTTGCCAGTTACTGCCGGTGATGGTTGTTCATATATTGCTCCTTTTTGTTCCCATTCGTTTAATACAGGCTCAGCGGATTTCATTACAGGTTTTGGATGTAATCCAAGAAAAATCAACGGCAACACAAGTAATGTCATGACCAAACTTTCTTTCCATGTAAAATCAGATAAGTGAACCGGATTTTCTTTTTTACCAAAAAATATTTTTTGCATTATCCGCAGTGAATATGCAGCCGAAAAAACGAGTCCGCTTGCCGCAAAAACAGTAATCCATTTACTGGTTTGAAAAGAACCTATAAGAATAAAAAAATCTGCAATAAAGTTTGCCATGCCAGGTAATCCCAAAGATGCCAATACAAAAAGCATTGAGAAGAAACCCATAACAGGTGCCTCTTGCCAGAAGCCACCCATTTGCAGCAAGTCACGATGATGCAAGCGATATTTTAAATAACCTGCAAGAACGAATAAAGCTCCTGTGCTAAAACCATGTGCCAGTAATTGCATGATAACTCCCTGTTGTGCCAGTGAATTTTGAGAGAAAACACCAAGCAATACAAAACCCATATGGCTTACGCTGGTATAAGCAATCAGGCGTTTGAGATCGGTTTGTGCAAAAGATAGGAGAGCACCATACACAATTCCCAGCATACCCCAAATCATCATGGGCTGAGCTAATTGCTGAACTGCATCAGGAAATAAAGGCAACACAAGGCGCAGCAAACCATAAGCGCCTGTCTTTAATAATAACCCTGCCAATATTACACTACCGGCTGTAGGTGCTTCACCATGTGCATCGGGTAACCACGTATGCAAAACTACTGCTGGTAATTTTACAAGAAAAGCAACTAGAAATCCGGCAAGCAACCATTTTTGTGTAGCTGATGAAAGAGAAATCTTTAACCAATCCAGGTAATCAAAACTGTGACTGCCTGTTTGATTATAATGAATAAAGTATAAAGCAAGAATGGAAATCAGCATACACAATCCGCCCGCCTGTGTGAAGATGAAAAATTTATACGCTGCATAACGCCGGTTCTCACTTCCCCACATAATGATGAGACAAAACATCGGCACAATCATTAATTCCCAGAAAAAATAAAAGAGAAATAAATCAAAAGCCATAAAAACACCTGCAACACCGGTAAGCGTAAGCATCAGATTAAAATAATAAAATCCTCTTCGTTCATTTATTTCCTCGTCTCCACAAAGCACTGAAATAAGTCCTATAAAAAAAGTAAGTATCAATAACCAAACACTTAATCCATCAACTCTTAAATGCAATTGAATTCCCCATTCTTTTATCCAGGGACGCGTAATTTCTTCAAACCAATAACCGGAAGATTGTTGTTCACTGGCAAGTAATTTTATGACAAGCGCAAAATCAATCAATAATGCAATAAGCGCAATAAAATAAGGTGCCTTCCGGTGCCAACCCGCACTCATCCATGATAGTAATGCGCCAGCTAATAAAATCAATATTATTGAAAACAATATCATCCTAACCAGTATAATGAGATGAATAAAATACTTCCGGCTACTAATGCAAACAAGTACCAACGCAATGCACCCGATTGTGTAAATGATAATTGACTATTTACCCAGCCTGCAGTTCTGCTTATTCCGTTATAGATTAGGTCGGTTACATCAGCTTTGTTAATACGTGTAATAAACATGAAAGGCTGAACAAACAATGCATCATACAACTTGTCAAAGTACCAGCCATGGAAGAAAAAATTGCGTACTGAAATTTCCAATCCCTTCATTGTTTCTTTCCATGCAGGTCTTGTCACTAATCTGTATCCAACAAATAAAGCAAGCAGTGTTAATGCAGAGGCAAGTAACCGGTGAATGGCTTCACTCATCCCGGTTTCAACTGTATTTGTTGCAGGTAAAACTTCTTGTACAAAACCTGAAAACAAAGGATGATTCACCCAATCGTGTGGCAATTCTAAAACTGCAGAAACAATTGATAAAATAGCGAGCACCCATAATGGCAGCATCATATTCAAACCAGCCTTCTCAGAAAGATGTGTTTTTGCTTCGCCATAAAAAATAAGCCACAGCAAACGAATTGAATACATAGCAGTAATAAATGCACCAACCAGTGCAAGTAACCAATACAGCTGACTGCCCTGCTCTGCACTTTTTGTAAACCATAAAATAGCATCCTTACTATAAAATCCCGCGGTTACAAAAGGTAATGCTGATAAAGCCGCTGTTCCAATGGCAAAAACATAAAATAAAGAAGGCAACATTTTTCGTAATCCACCCATGCGATACAAATCCTGTTCGTGATGCAATACATGAATTACTGCCCCGGCACCAAGAAATAATAATGCTTTAAAAAATGCGTGCACCATAAAATGAAATACAGCAGCACTCCATGCACCTACTCCTAATGCCAAAAACATATATCCTATTTGGCTGATAGTTGAATAAGCCAACACTTTTTTTATATCACTTTGAACAAGCGCAGTCGTGCCTGCAATCAACACAGATAATAATCCAACTATTGCAACAGCATGCATCACAAGAGCTGATTGTTCAAATACAAAATGCATGCGGGCAATCAAATATACACCTGCTGTTACCATAGTAGCAGCATGTATGAGTGCACTCACCGGTGTCGGGCCTGCCATTGCATCTGGTAGCCATGTATGTAAAGGAACTTGGGCGGATTTACCCATTCCACCCATTAATAAAAGAAACCCTATTAAAACAATTTTATTGTTGGGTTGCTGCGCATAAGCAGTAATAGATTCTTGCAGCGAAGTAATTTGCAAACTGCCTAATTCAGTAAACAACATAAACAAACCAATTGCTAAAGCAGTATCACCAATGCGTGTTATAATAAAAGCTTTTCTTGCGGCATAACCATTTTCAGGATTGGTATGCCAAAAACCAATGAGAAGATAACTGCATAAGCCAACACCTTCCCAACCAAGATAGAGCAGCACTAAATTGCCACCCAATACCAGCAACAACATTGCACAGATAAAAAGATTCATGCAGGCAAAGAAGCGGGCATAATCTTTTTCGTGCACCATATAACCAACGGAAAATAAATGGATCCATGCACCAACAAATGTTATCACAAACATCCACACCAACGACAATGCATCGAGATACAATGAAAATGAAACCTGCAATTTGCTTTCATTAAACCATTCTCCTAACAATACTGTATGTGATTGCACAGTTCCATGATGCTGTAAAAAATCTATTCCTACAATCAACGTTAATAGAGCAGAAATAAAAATAGAACCTACGCCTAATAAATTAATAACAGGCTTGCTAAACTTACTTCCAACTATCATAAGCAAAACTGATGATGCAAGCGGAGCAAAACATATTATCGGCAATAGTTGATACATGTTTGGTTGATAAGTTGATTAGTTGATAAAGTTATTAGTTGATTGGTTCATTAGTCCTTATTTACAATTATGATTTCATAATTTTATTTCTATTGTTTCAACATTGAACATTGAGCATTGAAGATTAAACCTTAAACCTTATCCTTTCATTTCACTTATGCTGTCTATATCCAAAGTTTTATGCTGATGATTCATTTGTAATACTAATGCTAACGCCACTGATACTTCTGCTGCCGTCATAGCAAGGATAAAGAGATACATAATTTGTCCATCTGTTTGATGCCATTTTGCAGAAGCAATCACAAATGCCATTCCCGCTGCATTCAGCATTATCTCTACCGAAATCAGCATTATTAAAATGTTACGGCGAATGAGTACACCAACAAGACCAAGTACAAACAGCACTGCCGATAATAATAAAGCCGCGTTCAAATTAATTTCGTTTGTCATTTTTCAACTGGTTCTAATTTTTCAACTAATTCAACTCTTTCAATCTGTTCAAGAAAACGATGTTTTACTTTTTTCTTCTGCAAGCCAACGTGAGCTGCACCAACGATACCAGCCATCAGCAACATGCTCGCAAGTTCCACTGCTAACACATAAGACTGAAAAAGGTTTTGAGAAATCGTTTTAACAGGAATCGGTATAATAGTTACAGACTGCGTTTTCGCATTCCAAATCATATACAACAATTGCACTAACAGAATAGCAGACAACAATGACGGCCCAATCCATACACTTGGATGCAGCCAGTTTTTCTCTTGTTTTGCAGTTGCTTCTCCAAGGTTAAGCATCATTACTACAAACAAAAACAAAACAATAATGGCCCCTGCATATAAAATAATTTGCAGCAGTGCCACGAATGATGCACCAAGAGTAAAAAATATAACTGATGTTGCAAGAAAAGAAACGATAAGGTACAATAAAGCATGCATGGGATTATACCTGCTAATAGCCAAGTAGGTAGATACCGTTGCTACAAATGCTGCTATATAAAATAACCAGTTCATGAACCCCTCCGCCCCTAAAGGGGACTTATATTTTAATTATTTCGAATTTCGTTTTCTTAAGATTTGTTATTGCCTGACCCTGATAAAAAAGTATCTCTAACACACCTTTCGCAATCGCATTCCAAGTCCCCTTTAGGGGATTTAAGGGTTTATGGCATCAAACTATGCACATCTACCGGTGGTTCTTCTTCAACGCCGGTTCCTTTTGCTTTTACACCCACATCCAATCCAGCTACTTTATAGAAATTATAACCGGGATATTTTCCCTCACTATTAATGAGCAAATCTTCTTTTTCATACACCATGTTTTGCCTGTTGTATTCTGCCATTTCAAAATCAGGAATTAATTGAATGGCATAAGTAGGACAAGCTTCTTCACAATAACCACAAAAAATGCAGCGGGAAAAATTTATGCGAAAAAAATCAGGATAGCGCCTTCCATTTTCATCTTCGGTAGCCTGCAATGCAATACAATCAACAGGACAAGCGGCTGCACACAAATAACAACCTACACAACGTTCCCCTCCATCGGGGTCCCTCGTTAACACAATTCGTCCACGCCATCTTGGATGTAATGGGGCTTTCTTTTCAGGATAAGAGATAGTGGCTCTTTTTCTAAAGGCGTGTAAGAAGGTTAACCATATTGTTCGAATTATACTAATCATAAAAACTCCTTTTAGTTTATGCAGCTATCCCCGCAGGTAGAGCGCGATGAAACCCGTAATTAAAATATTCAAAAGTGTAAGCGGTAATAAAACTTTCCATCCCCATTCAAGCAACTGGTCATATCGTGGCCGTGGCAATGATGCTCTTAGTAAAATGAACAGGCCAATAAAAACAAAAACTTTTAGTGCGAACCATAACACCGGAGGCAACCATGCAGGTCCTAACCATCCCCCAAAAAATAGAGCGACAGTCAAAGAAGAGATAAGAATAATGCCAAGATATTCCCCGATAAAAAACAGACCGAATTTCATTCCCGAATATTCAGAGTGATAGCCTGCAATCAGTTCGCTCTCTGCTTCAGGAATATCAAAAGGCAAGCGATGTGTTTCAGCCAATCCGGCAATAAAGAATATTATAAAACCAATTGGTTGGTAAACAACATACCACATTTTCTGCTGGCTCATTACAATATCATATAAACGAAATGAACCTGATAACATCACTACGCCCATCAGTGAAAGTCCCATGAACACTTCATAAGAAATAAGTTGAGAAGCGCCACGCAATGAACCAAGCAATGAATATTTATTATTGGATGCCCATCCCGCCAAGATGATACTGTAAGCACCCAGTGAAGACATACCAAGAAAGAATAATAATCCCACATTTAAATCGGCTATCATAATTCCGGGAGCAAAAGGAATAATAGCAAACGCCATCAATACACTTGCTACAACAATAGCGGGTGCCACTACAAATATTTTTTTATCTGCAAAAGAAGGAACCCAATCTTCTTTAAAGAACATTTTTATTGTATCAGCTAATACAATCAATACACCAAAAGGCCCGGCACGATTAGGTCCCAGCCTGTCCTGCCAGAGAGCTAGCAACCTGCGCTCAACCCAGATAAGTCCGGCTGCTAATGTTAGCAGGACGAATAAAATCAGTAATACCAATCCTACTTGAGCCCAACTGTTCATAATGACTTCTATTTTAATTTCACCGGGTATTCAATACCATAAGTTTCCTTGATTCCATAAGGTATAAGCGCAATTCCATCTGCAACATCATCTTCAATCTTCACTTCAAGTTCAAATTTTCTTTTATCAATATTGAGTTCAATTGTTTCGTTATTTTTCCAATTTTGTTTTGAAGCCTCGTTTGTATTGATACAGATGTAAGGCATCGGTGATAAATCTGCAATACCTTTTGTGTATACACTTAATTCGTCAGAGCCAAAAAGATGATAACGGGGGTAAAGCCATAAACCCTCAGCACCTTCCTGCTGCTCTTGTTTTGTTATAGCAACCGGTTCTATATTAGATTGAACAAACTTTCCATTCAATAATTTTATATCTCCCGTTTCACTATTTAATAAACCACCTACTTCGCGCTGGTAATGGTTCAATGCCTGTTCAGAATTCCAGCCGGGCCACCAATAAAAAGGTGTTAATGGTGAAGGAGGAAGTTGTCTTTCACCTTCCATTGTTGTAGAGAAAATTGATTCTTCATCAGCCACAGGTTTCGGTTCATGCACTGAAATATTTGCAAGCATAGCGGTGCGGCCACTATAACGGTGCGGTTCCATAGGAATATGAAGATGGCTGTTTACAACAGAGACAGCCGTTACAATTGGTTTTTCTATTCCTGAAAATTGTGGAAGTTCACTTACCAGTTGATGCAATATTCCTAAGTGACTCTTCATTTGTTTTTCCTGTTCAATTGTTTTTACAGGCATTAAATCGTTCAACCAATGCCATGAAGCACGAATCTGTGGTGGGCGATTCACTAATACTTTATAAAAAGCCTGCGCTCTTCCTTCGTGGTTAATCACCGTACCATTTGCTTCAGCAAAAGTTGCAGCAGGTATCAGTACTGTTGCCTGTTGTGTAGTTTGATTATGCAAAGAATCCAAAACAACTACATGCTTAAACCTTTTAAAAAATGCTTCAAGTTTTTGATGAGAGAAGCGACGATACAAATCATTCTCCATCACTACTAAAGTTGTATTATCTTTTACCTGTTGGGGGTCATCAATTAATGATTGCACAGAAGATGCGTGCACCATTGTCAATCCTACACTATTGCATTCCGGCACAACGAAACAAATTCCTGCTTTTTGTTTTTCATTTTTTAAAATTACAGCTAGGTCAGCAGCAGCTTGTATAAGAGATAAATTATAGCAACTTATGCCGGTAATGATGATTGGATTTTTAGCTTTCTTTAGTTGCTGAACAATGCCATCGGCAAATTTCCCTTCACTATTTTTAGTATCATCCTGATGAATGTTTTCTCCTTTTAATAAGGCAATTATTTTTTTCACCAAACTAGTAATTGCCTTTGGAGAAGCATAATATTTTTCATCCGCTAATTCCGATAATTCTTCCCTGTAAGTATTCAATACACACAAATAACCTTTATCTTCCTGTACAAAATTTCTTACCGCAGCATCATTCCATGCAGGGACACTGCCAGGTACATCTTTCTGCACTGCTGTTTTATATAAAGCTTGTCGAACCGCTAAAGCAAGCATGGGTGCACTGTTTGTAAGATCTTCCCCAACAATTATGATAGCATCTGCCTGTTCTATTTGTTTCTGCGAGGGCAAATCAAAACTACCTGAATGCATGAGTTGCAAAACATGCTGCAATAGATTTGTTTCAATATTTGTAATGCCTTTGAAAAAATTTTCTTTACCTGTTATTTTTTGCAAGGCATAATTTGATTCTACAGATGCACGGGAAGAACCAATACCGATTATTTTATCAGACGATGCGAATAAATTTTTTACATGCTCAAACAACTCGCTTATGCCAACTGCTTCAGGTACTCTGTTCCTGATTATCATCTGATGAATACGGTTTTCATCATTTACATATTCATATCCAAACCTGCCTCTGTCGCAAATAAAGTAACCATTCACTTCAGGGTGATAACGATTCGTGATAAGCCTGAGTTCTCCATATCGTTCACCCCCCATAATATTACATCCTAATGAACAATTCATGCAAATAGATGGAGCGCTGGTAAGATCCCATTTGCGGGTGTAATGTTCTTTCAATGTTTTATCTGTAAACACACCTGTAGGACAAACTTCTACAAGATTACCGCTAAAAGCACTTTGCAACACACCATCTTCTGCCCTTCCAAAGTAAACATGATTGTGTGCGCCAAAAACATTCAAATCTTTTCCCCCTGCATAATCACGATAATATCTCACGCAACGATAACATTGAATGCAACGGTTCATTTCGTGATGAATAAAAGGCCCGAGGTATTGATTGCGGTAAGTTCTTTTTTTAAAAGTATAACGGCGATAATCATGGCCGGTCATCACAGTCATATCCTGTAAATGGCAGGAACCGCCTTCATCACAAACGGGACAATCATGGGGATGGTTGGTCATCAGCCATTCTATCACCTGCTCACGAAAAGATTTCGCTCCATTATCATTTATAGATATTCTTAATCCATCTTTTACTGTTTCCATACAACTCATCATCAGTTTGCCGTGTGTATCCTTCTCATCCTTAAAAATTTTGACAGCGCACTGACGGCATGCTCCCACCGAACCCATCGCAGGATGCCAACAGAAATAAGGTAAATCCTTTTTTAGAGACAAGCAGGTTTCCAAAAGGTTTTTGCCTTCGGTTACCTCATAAATTTTATTATCAATATTCAGCTTTGCCATCCGTTGTTATGCCAAGGGCATTTATGTTGATGAATATGTTGTTCAAAATCTTCTTTGAAATATTTTAATGCACTTTGCAGCGGCTCCACAGCACCGGGAGCCAACGCACAAAACGTATTGCCAGGGCCTAACCATTCACAATGTTGTTCTAACAAATCAATATCTTCTTTTCTTCCTTCGCCTCTTTCCATACCTAACAATATTTTTTCCACCCAGGGGAGTCCTTCACGACATGGTGTACACCAGCCGCAACTTTCACGCGCAAAAAATGTTTGCAGGTTATGTACAAAACCTACAGGGCATGTGCGATCATCCAGTACCACCATTGTTCCGGTACCTAAACGGCTGCCAACAGTTGCAACAGTTTTAAAATCCATTTTTATATCCAGATGATCCGGCGTTAAAAAATCGGTAGAAGCGCCACCCGGCAATAAGCCTTTAAACTGGTATCCCTCCTGCATGCCGCCTGCATAATTTTCGAGTATTTCCCGCAGTGTTGTGCCCATTGGCAGTTCCCATGCACCAGTTTTTTTTACTTTGCCACTAACACCATAAATTTTAGTTCCCCCATCCTCACCCCTACTTAAACTCTTAAACCAGTCGGCACCGTTGTTTATAATATGCGGCACATTACAAAGTGTTTCTACATTATTTACAATGGTAGGTTTTCCGTATAAGCCACTGATTTGCGGAAATGGCGGTTTAGCTCTTGGTATTGCTCTTTTGCCTTCCAGTGCATTTATCAACGCTGTCTCTTCACCACAGATATAACGGCCGACACCGGTATGTAACATCATGTCGAGGTTAAAACTAGTGTTCAAAATATTTTTACCGAGATAACCAGCAGTATAACATTCAGCGATAGCTTTCCGTAAAATATCTGCAGCTTCCTTATATGCCCATCGCAAAAAGATATAAGAAACAGAAGCTTGTATGGCATAAGCAGCTACGATCATTCCCTCAATCATTTGATGAGGATCCCCTTCAAGCAATAACCGATCTTTAAAAGTACCCGGTTCCATTTCATCTGCATTAACCACAAGATATTTTGGCTGCGGAGCTTTATCTCCCATTGGCACAAAACTCCATTTCAAACCAGTATTAAAACCAGCACCACCACGACCTTTCAGGTTGGAATCAGTAACAAGCTTTGTTATTTCCTGTGGTGTCATTTGTTTCAAAGCTTTGCGCACTGAAGCATAACCTCCCGCCTTTTCATATTCTTTTAATGATAAGGGGCCACGTTTCAGATCAATATTTTGTGTAAGCGGTCGCTGCATTTTTTTATTTATGTACTAAGCTTTTGTAATACTATTTAACTTTCGTTGCGTCACTCACTTTTACGTTCTGTTCTTTATTCAGCATAATTCAGCTTCGTTTCTTATTCTTATAACACTTTTAAAGTATGTCTTTTAAAATATGTCGCCCTATGTATAAGCCGGATTAAATTATATTGTATTTTTATTCGCCGGGCTTATACCTGACGCTACAAGACATCACTCCTACAGGACGTCATTTGCATATTTGCATATTTTCAAATTAGCATTTCATTCATACTTCTGAAATATATTTTCAAGCATTTCTCCCTTTACATCTGTATATAGATTGCTATCTACCATTAATGCCGGTGCACGATCACAACAGCCAAGGCATGCATTGGGTAACAGTGTAAATATTTTATCTGCAGTGGTTTCTCCATATTTAATGTTCAGTAATTTTCTTACATTTTCATAAAGCTGGTTGCAGCCCATTACATAACAACTGATGCTGTCGCAAATCAACACAATATGTTTTCCTACAGGCTTGCGAAAAATGAGATTGTAAAACGTTGCTATGCTATCCAGTTCTTCATCTGACATATCCATGTATTCTGCTACTTCATGCAATGCTTCATCTGATACCCAGCCACGGTTTTGCTGCACAATCTTTAGAGCTTCAATACCGGCCGCCTTCCTATAAGGTACCAAACTAATTTCGTGGTCAATCATTTTTATTTCTTCAGCAGTCAGCATATTAATGTGTACATTTTTTTGTTGCCCAAACACTAAGATAAGTTGATCCCGTACATGCGGAAAGGACTATGCTATAAAACCTACAGTTAGTATCCTAAAATTCTTTCTCTAAAATCATTTTTCAATTTTCAAATTCGCACATTCTCAAATTACCTGTCAATATCCGCCAATACAAAATCAATACTGCCCAATATAGAAAGCAAGTCAGCCACTGTATATCCCTTACTGATATAAGGCACCATTTGCATGTGCGGAAATGATGGTGTTCTTATTCTTGAACGATAAGGCGATGTGCTGCCATCACTCACCATGTAATAACTGTTTGCACCCTTTGCCGCTTCGACGCAACTCATTGCTTCTCCTGCTGGAATCACCGGTCCCCAGCTTACACCCAAAAAATGCGTGATGAGTGTTTCAATATGCTCCATAGTATATTTTTTAACAGGAGGAGTAGTCAATGGATGATCTGCTTTGTATGAACCTTCAGGCATATTGTTCAGGCATTGCTGAATAATACGCGTACTTTGTTTCATTTCTTCAACACGAACCACGGCTCTGTCATAGCAATCCCCATTTTGCGCAGTTGGAATTTCAAATTCAAATTGATCATACCCGGAATAAGGCTGCTTTTTTCTAAAGTCCCATTCCAAACCGCAGGCTCTTAAACCGGGGCCCGTAACTCCCCACTCTATGGCTTCTTCCAAGGTATAAATACCAATGCCCTCCGTTCGTGCCTTGAAGATACTGTTACGCATCACCATGCCTTCATATTCTTTAATATGCTTCGGAAAGATTTTTATAAAATCCCCAACAAGTTTGTCCCATCCATCCGGAAGATCCTGCGCTACGCCACCAATGCGAAACCAGTTGGGATGCATGCGTGCTCCACATACGGCTTCTATAATATCAAATATCTGTTCACGGTCAGTGAACATGTAAAACACCGGCGAGAGTTGCCCAACATCCTGGGCAAAAGTTCCGAACCATACGAGATGACTTGATAACCGGAACAATTCACATAACATTACCCTTATTACATTTACTCTATCGGGTGTTTTAATGCCGGCGAGTTTTTCCACAGCTTGTAAATAAGCAAGGTTATTAAGCACTCCACCGAGGTAATCTATTCTGTCTGTATAGGGAATATACGTATGCCATGTTTGACGCTCAGCCATTTTCTCTGCACCACGATGATGAAAACCAATATCAGGAATAGCATCAACAATCTCTTCTCCTTCCAGTTGCAGCACAATACGGAGAACGCCATGCGTACCAGGATGTTGCGGCCCGAGATTCAGGAACATAAAATCAGCATCATCGCTGTGGCGATGCAATCCCCATTCTTCAGGCTTAAACCGAAGAGCATCTTGTTCAGCATCCTGTTTTTCATCCCATAATTTAAATGGTCCCATTTCAGTAGCTCTTGCCGGATGTTCTTTGCGTAAGGGATGACCTTTCCATGTTAGCGGCATCAAAATACGGCGAAGATGCGGATGACCATTAAAGCGAATGCCAAACATATCATATACTTCGCGCTCATACCAGTTTGCATTTTTAAAGAGTGAAGTAACAGATGGCATGGACGGAAACTCACCTTCCAGGGGTACTTTAATTCGGATGAATGCATTACGTTCAAACGATAACAAGTGATAAACAACAGTAAAATCTTTTGCCATCGTATCATCCTGCTGCAAACGACTTCGCTCGTCAACAGCAGACAAATCGTACAACATCGGATAAGAGCCGCTTATTGTTGATTTTAAGAATGAAAGAATATTTATAATTTCTGTTCCACTTACCCAAAGCGTTGGAATCTCATCAACAGTTTTTTGCTGATATAAAACTGTTCTGCCGAAGTGTGTTTGTAATTCTTCAAGCGGATGAGAAAAAGAATTCATAGTGTTAAGCAATGGGTTTCTGATGTTTTATTATCCTTTGGTTATATTTCATTTATGGGCCGAAACTGCGTCCTTGCAGCCCGTTCTTCTCTTTTCTGTTCTTTCATTGAAATGGCTGCAGGCTTAATTATGCCCTGCTCACCAACAACCCAGCTTAATGGTCGCTTTTCATCACCAACCATTTTACTGAGCAACACCAATCCCTGCATAAATGCATCAGGTCTTGGCGGGCAACCGGGCACATACACATCTACCGGTAAAATTTTATCAACCCCCTGCACTACACTATATATGTCATACATACCACCTGAGTTGGCGCAGGAACCCATCGAGATTACCCATTTTGGTTCCATCATTTGCTCATGCAAGCGTTTAATGATAGGTGCCATTTTTATAAAAACAGTTCCAGCAATAACCATTACATCGGCTTCGCGCGGAGTGCCTCTTATTACTTCCGCACCAAACCGCGCAATATCATATTTGCTTGTAAGGCTTGTAGCCATTTCTACAAAGCAACAGGACAAACCAAAATGAAAAGGCCACATTGAATTTCTACGCCCCCATGCTATCAGGCCTTGAACTGATGTAAGCAATACACTTTTATCCATAGCTTCATTCATTGAGCCATTGCCTGCTATTTTACCTGTTGCATCATTACTATTACTTAACCACCATCGCATGATTGAAATTTTTTAAAATTTAGAACGCCTGATTTCATTGCTTTCTTATCTTCTTAGATGCTTTTAAAATCTTCATTCCGTCAGGTCCAAAATCAAAGGCGCCTTTGCTCCATTCATATATCAATACCACGAGTAATAAGATAATAAAAATGCTTATGCCTATATAACCCGCCCAGCCTAATTCATAAAAAGCTACAGCCCACAACATGATAAATACTGCTTCCACATCAAAAATCACAAAAAGCATAGCGACAAGATAAAATTGCGGAGCGAAACGCAGACGTGCCGTGCCTGTATGCAAAATACCTGATTCAAAGGGCTGATCTGTTGCTCTATCCTGATGACGTTGTCCCAGGAAATACGAAAGTAAAAGTATGGTTGCAAGCAATACCACCACAATTATTCCATAGAAAACCAATATACCGATATATGACTGCATAAAAATGATTAAACGATTTCCCTTCCAGTAGCAGCACCGGTTTTTAAAATCATTAAACTTTCTTCACAAATGAAAAGATAATCCAGGTTTTTAATTTAACTGGTAATATAATGCTCCAGGTTTTCGATGATGAATTGCTTTTCATCAATAATATTTTTCACCAGATCCCCAATGGAGATAATACCAATCAACTTACCGTTGTCAAGAACGGGAAGGTGACGCATAAATTTACTGGTCATCAGTTTCATACACTCGTCCACGGGGGTGTCGGGACCAACAATGGGGTGTACATCCATAATGTCCCTGACGAGTGTGTCTTTGGAAGAACGTCCTTTGAGAATGACTTTGCGGGCATAATCCCGTTCAGTAAAGATGCCGGCATAATAGCCCTGGTCAGTTACAACTAATGCGCCGATATTAAGATTTTCAAGCGTATCCAGCGCATCATAAACAGTAGAGCCAACATCAACAGTATGAACAGAGTTGCCTTTGATAGCCAGTATATTACGCACTGTTCCCATTTGTACTGAATTTTTGGTTGTTTGAAGTTAATGATAATTTTTTGAGATTTCAAAGAGGTTTTTTAATAAATCTTTAATAAGCAAAAAAGAAGCGTTTAATTGTTTGAGCGTTTGATTGTTCGATAGTTCGAACAGTACTGCTTTCGAATTAAATATTTTTAAACATTGCTTTAAGTAAGTGGATACCTGAAGCTGATGCAAATGGTAAAAGTACAACAGTGTCAAGCCAGGGATTATTTGGATGTGGCCAATGATTGATATAAGCAGAGACTATGCCTGCGTTATTTTTGTAAAAAGTATATTGAGCGAACAGAAAAAAGATATTTATGTTGATCTTAAGAAATCAATTGATGAGCAAATTTCTGTTGCATATTGAAAGTTGAAATACATTTATACAACAGAAATCACTTATTATGTACGAACACAAAAGACAACCTCTTGCACCCGTAAGTGTATATTATAAAAGAATTTTAATCAATTGTTTGTGGGCAACATTTATTATGGCGGTAATGCTCGTAATAGGAACAGTTGGTTATTATTATTTTTCTAAAGGCTCTCTTTTAATAGATGCTTTTCATAATGCAGCGATGATTCTTTCGGGCATGGGCCCTGTATTAACTGCACCTCTTACATATACCGGAAAAATATTCTCCTCTTTTTATGCATTATTCAGCGGTGTTATTTTTATTACCAGTGTAGGCTTTATCCTCGCACCGGCAGTTCATCGCCTTTTTCACAGGCTGCACCTTGAGCAAAGCTAATGATGCAAGGAATCGGAATTTGGAAAAACTACAAAACTATAAACCACAAACTAATTTACTCGTGGCTTCCAAGGAATTTCTTCAATATGTAGTGTGTGTGCAATATAACGTGCGAGTATAAAAAGATAATCGCTTAAACGATTTAAATATTTAATTATTAATGGTTCAACAAACGTTTCGTGCTGTTGCATATTTACACAACATCTTTCTGCGCGTCTGCATACACAACGAGCCACGTGCGTTATCGAAACAGCAACATGCCCGCCGGGCAAAATAAAATTTTTCATTGGTGGTAATTCATTACTCATGCTATCAATCTCTTTTTCCAGCATGCTTATATCTGATTCTTTTAAATCGGGAATTTTCATTAATGATTCTTTATCAGGATCAGACGCAAGTGACGAGCCAATTGTAAAAAGCCTGTCCTGTATTTCTTTTAAAACAGTTTTTGCATGTTCATCACTAAGGTTGTCACTTACCAAACCAATATAGCAGTTTAATTCATCAACTGTTCCATAAGCTTCTATGCGAATATGGCTCTTGGGAACTTTTGTTCCGCCTATCAAACTCGTTGTTCCCTGGTCACCTGTTTTAGTATAAATCTTTGTTGCCATACCTTACCCTAAAGGGAATTTTATTTTCTGAAAAGTTATTTAATGTATTGCATGAACAGGTTCCTTTGCATTATCGCTCTCAATAATGCCATCTCTTAAACGAACAATTCTTTTTGCGTAACCAGCAATATCTTCTTCATGTGTAATAAGCACAACAGTATTTCCTGCAGTTTGTATTTTTCCAAATACCTCCATTATTTCAAAAGATGTTTTTGAATCAAGGTTACCGGTAGGTTCATCGGCCAATAAAATAGAAGGGTCGTTAACGAGTGCTCTTGCAATAGCTACACGTTGAATCTGGCCACCACTCATTTCATTTGGTTTGTGGTGACTTCTGTCAGCTAATCCAACTTTTGTAAGCGCTTCCATGGCACGTTCTGTTCTTTCTTTTCTGTTAACGCCTGCGTACACCAATGGCAATGCAACATTTTCTGCTGCTGTAAGCCGGGGCAACAAATTAAACTGCTGAAATACAAAACCTATCTCCTTATTACGCACTTCCGCAAGATCGTCGTCGCTCATTTTACTTACATCTTTTCCATTGAGTATATATGTTCCTGCTGTTGGTGTATCAAGACAACCAAGAATATTCATTAATGTACTCTTACCACTTCCGCTGGGACCCATGAGTGCAACATATTCATTCCTGTAAATATCAAGCGAAACGCCCTTTAATACTTCAAGAGAATTACTGCCCATAAAATAACTTTTCCTGATATTTTCGAGATGAATAATGGATGGCATGTTTAATAGTTTATAGTTTTCAGTCTTCAGTTTTCAATTCCTATTTTATTTGTTTCCCGATGCTTAGTTCTTGTATCTTGTTTCTTGTACCTTGGTTCTTAGTTTTTGATTCTTGCTATTTCTTAATAACCTTTGGCACTTTAAAAAATACTCCATCAGTGACAGGTGCATTTTGCAATGCTTTCTCCCTGCTTGCAGAGCCTTTTATTTCATCTTCACGCAAAACATTTACTGAAGTGCTCATATGCTGCAAAGGTTCAATACCTGTAGTATCAATTTCATTTAGCTTTTCAACAAAGGAAATCATTCGCTGCAGGTCTTTCCCAATCTCCTTTTTTTCATTTTCTGTAAAATGCAGGCGTGCCAAATGGGCTATATTATTTACCAGTTCATTGTTTACTTCCATACCAACAAAAATAAATCTTCATTACAATACAGTCCCGAAAAATGTGGCAATGGTAAATAATTTGTACAATTGCAGGATTAGCCGGACAGAAAACTTAATGGTTTTTAAAGCCCAATAGTGGCAAAAGGCATATTATATTTTGTATGTTTGACTTATTCTTTATGAAGCCCGAGCCAATTTCGATTTTTATCGTTGAAGATGATGCTGTATATAGCTCTGTGCTCGCTCATTTTCTGTCTCTTAATCCGGATTTTGTGGTAAAAAAATTTAGTTCAGCAAAAGAATTCTTAAGTTCTATCCATGAAAAGCCAGATATTGTTACGTTAGATTACTCCCTACCCGATACAACAGGCGACCGTTTACTTGCCCAGGTGAAAGAACTAAGCCCTGAAACAAAAGTTATTATGATTTCAGGACAGGAAAATATAAAAATTGCAGTTGACCTCTTTAAGAAAGGCGCCCATGATTATATTGTAAAGGATGAAGATACCCAGGAACGCCTCTGGATGAGCATTTCCAATTTCCGGGAAAACATTGAACTTAAAAAAGAGCTTGCATCACTCAAAAGGGAAATACACAAAAAATATAATTTTCACAAAGCTATTATTGGCAATAGCCCTGCCATGAAAAAGGTTTTTAGTCTTATTGAAAAAGCTGCCACTACAAACATTACAGTGTCTATATCAGGTGAAACGGGTACCGGTAAAGATGTTGCAGCCAAAGCCATTCATTTTAATTCTGAGAAAAAAAAATTTCCTTTTGTAGCTGTAAATGTAGCTGCTATTCCAAATGATCTTCTGGAAAGTGAATTATTTGGTCATGAAAAAGGTTCTTTTACAGGTGCAGTGGCAAGACGTATAGGTAAATTTGAAGAAGCCCATAGAGGCACTTTATTCCTCGATGAGATTAGTGAAATGGATATAAATTTACAAGCCAAGCTGCTAAGAGTACTGCAGGAACAAGAATTAACTCGGGTGGGCAGTAATGAAGTAATAAAAATAAATGTTCGCATAATTGTTGCTACAAACCGCAACCTGCAGGAACTTGTTAAGAAAGGAAAATTCAGAGAAGATTTATATTACCGTTTGCTTGGTCTGCCTATTCATTTGCCACCATTGCGTGAACGTGGCAATGATATAATTTTGATTGCAAGACATTTTATTGATCAATTTTGTCAGGAGAACAACCTGGTTAGAAAAAGTCTTGATGTGGAAGCTAAGCAAAAATTAATGCTTTATTCTTTCCCCGGTAACATAAGAGAACTTAAATCTATTGTTGAACTTGCGTGCGTAATGAGTGATTCAGAGGAAATTGATGCTGAGCACATACAAGTTAACACACAGATCAGTAACCTTTTTCATTCAAATGCCGATTCACTAACTTTGAAACAATTTACTACTCAACTTATTCAGCATTATCTGGATACGAACGATTATGATGTGCTGAAAGTAGCACAACAATTAAAGATTGGCAAATCAACGCTCTACCGTATGATAAACAATAATGAATTAAAATTATACAGACATTCAGATAACAAAAATTAATGACAAACGGATCACGTTTATATAATCTTGAAAGGCTGTACGAAATTGATAATGGTAATGATGAATTTATCAGGGAAATCATAAATGTTTTTCTGCGTAATATTCCATTAAATGCAAGGGATTTGGTAAAAGCTGCAAATGAAAAAAAATGGGATAATGTTTATTTTTTAGCCCATAAAATGAAAGCCAATATAGAGCTGCTAAACATTAAGAGCATCCGCGAAGAAATCCGTCTGGTAGAGCGAAATGCAAAAGCAAAAATTCATCTTGATCAAATTGTTGATAAGGCAAAACTCATCAATACTACTATTCAACAATGTGCAAAAGAAATGAAAGAAGATTTTAATACGATGTGCCCTAATTTATAAGAAGCAATTTCCCAACTTGTACTCTTTTATACCAATACCGCAACAATTGTTACCCTACTCACGCATTTAAAATGGTTACTATGAAAAAACTAATTACTATTTTACCGGTTTACTTTATTATTACAATACAAGTGTTCTCACAGATAAGTTCCTTAGGCATAAGTAATGAATTTAAACAAATCACCCGCTTTGGAAAAATGCAAACGGGTTTTGAAGGACTGCAAACATACCATTCAGGCAATGTAAAAGGAAGTCAGTTCTTTAATGACAGTTGGAGTGTTGGTTCTGTGACCACTACCAATAAAGAAATTTTTAATAATAATTATCTTTTTATCTATGATAAAGTGAGACAGGAATTGTTTCTTAAACCAAAGGATTCAGATGTGGTAGTATTAACAGATAAGAGCCAGATTTATTCATTTTCGATATTCACTGATAAAATGCATAATTTTCAGCAAGCCCTACTTTACGATCCAAATCAAAAAGGTAATTTTTTTGAAGTATTGGTTCAAAGTGATAAGTATACTTTATTAAAGCTTATCAAAACCACTTTTGAAAAGGCGAATCCAAATGACATAGAGAAAGTGAAACAGGGAGAATTTGAGGATGAATTTGTTGATCATGTAACCTATTACATCTATCACAATAATAAATTACAAAAGATAACTTTAACTGAAAATAGTATTCGAAAAGCTTTAAAAGATCAACAATCCACTGTAAATGATTTTTTTGATACGCATGAAAATGATGAAGTAACTGAAGATTTGCTAATCAACTTGATTAATCAGCTTAAATCGTGAAATAAAAATGCTTCACATTCAACTTAAGACTAATAATGAAAAAGTCCATAAGTAAACTATTACACAGTGTTTCCAGTTTGTAAGTGGCAATAGTAATCCCTAAACATTCACAATATTAAAAGCATAATCATCTCATATTGATCAAGCCTTCTTATAAAAAAATCAAAATATGCCCGACACATAAAAAAGCGGCTGAGTTTCTTCAACCGCTTTTTAAAAGGTTTTTAAATCCCTTACTGTTTTACAAAATTATCTACCAGCTTACGATTACCGCCTGAAGAGTTAAGGACTTCCATATAAGTTCTGAACGTGCTACCTGCATACTTAGTGCTTGCATCGCCTACAATTTGATAGCTCACAAGCTTAGGTGCAGTAACAACAGTAAAACCCCCATCAGCTAAACCTTGTGTTGTTGCATCATTCAATGATACAGTAAAATCACTGAGTACTCCGGCATCATTTGTAAAAGATAATGAAATGCCGGCTGCCCCGCCCACAAATGCTTGCAGGTAACTTTCAGGTAAAAGAAGAGTAGTTGCCGACTCCGGAGATATAGGAATTAGCTGATCCTCAAATACAGTTGAATTTGGAGGTCCAGTCGTATCTGGCACATCATTCCACCGATAAAAGCTCTGGAAATAACTTCCGGCCAAAGGATTACCGATTACATGATAGTAAATTGTACCAAAATTTCCACTTATGTTAATACCACCAGCATCTTTAATGCTGATAGGCAGCATATAACTTCTTGACGGATCAATTTTCGTGTAATAAATGTCTACTGAAACTAGGGAGACTCTTTCTCCAGCTTTTATGGTAGCTTCACTTTGTGCAAACGAATAAAGGCTGTCGGGCATTAGTTCATATTTAACTGCATTATTTGGATCAGCATTATATGCATCCAATGCTGCCTGATCAACTGCCAGGGTTACTGTTATATCATGGTCGAGTGGGTATACTGAAGCAAGATTTACATAAAAAGATTGTGTGTGAGTACCGGTAGTATCACTTCCAAAATTCAGAGAAGCTTTTCCAAAATTTGCTAATCCGGCATCATTCCCCACTCCGGAAATATTATCCCTAATTTCTAATAAAGGCTGAAGGTTAGAAAAATCTGTAGCCAAATCATTTCTGTTTTTAACGCATGATCCTAACAGAAGAACAAAGGAAACACAAGAGATTAAATAAAGATATTTCAAAATATATTTCATTGTCGTAATTTTTAATGACGATAATATTTGTTACTTATAAATTCTAAGGCATCCAGAAAATCTTTTCAGTGTGTTGAGCTTCCTCAGCCTGGTCGGGAACATTATTTGCATTGGTCAAATATTCCACAGTTGGATATACAATTCTTAAAGGAATTGCAGCAACATCAACATAGGGAGATTGACTCAATGGAATATTAGAAGGTAAATGTAATCTCCTGTAATCAGCCCATGCTTCAAACGGTGTGACGGTATTCAATGCTGCCCATTTTTGGCGGATAATAAGTGCCAGCTTATAAGTAGAACTTTGGGCATCGTCCCAATAAACATTTGAATTTCCTACCTGGGATAAATATGCTGAAGCATCTCCTGCGCCAAGATAATCGAAAGAAGCTTGAACACCATTTTTGTAAAGATCTCCTGCATTATCTGAAATCCATCCTCTTACTACAGCTTCAGCCTGCAGAAAATAGCTCTCTGATGCAGATAATATACTCGCCGGTTGGTCAAAGCTTTTCAGCACACCCGGTCCAAACCGTGAAGAAGCACTACCTACTAAAGCGTTGTTTGATTGACCCAGGTAAATACCGGCGTAAACAGTATCATTCGATTGTGTGGGCTGATAAAAATACCTATATCTTGGATCATTGTTAGCTTTATCAAAATCAATATAATATTGATTTGCACGCCAAAAATCTTGTGTGTATGTGCCACTTGAATTAAAACAAAAATCATAAAAGGGATTCATTTTCCCATCGGTATTTACGTATCCTGGATCTACAGCAGCATCTTGTTCAAGAAAGCCGCTTCCCTGGGCAACAATTTTAGCCACTTCACCCTGAATATATGAATCACGACCAATTTGAGATTGGCGAAGCAATATCCTTAATCTCAAAGTATTAGCAAATTGAAGCCAAAGTTGCGTATCTCCGCCGAACATAATATCACTGCTGGCATCCGCCTTAGCGTCTGATCGAGCCATTAACTCAACGGCGATATCCAGATTAGCCATCAGGCTATCGTACACATCCTGAGCATTATCGTAGGTTGGCAAAATTTGCGCTGTTCCCTGGAATGCATTTGTATAAGGCACATTATTAAACATATCTACCAATTGCTGAAAGTTGTAAGCTTTCATAATCTTGGCTGCAGCTTCATAAAAAGGTTTGTTTTGGGAAGCTCCCGCTTTTTCAATGTAATCGTAATCTTCAAGATTATCATATATATTACGCCATAAACCATCACCAAAATCAGTTGTTTGTTTGTAAGTGCTGAAATCGCTTGTATTTAAGGCGTAACTACCACTCACTGCCCAATATCCCATCCAGCCACTAATAAAAGTATAACTTACTATTTGACGTGAGGCTGTCACATTTAAGGCATTTGGTAACACAAGTTCAGGAGTCGTATTTGTAGCGCTATTTGGATTATGATTAATGTCGAGATAATCTTTTTTACAACCAACTCCAGCTACCATTATGATCCCTGAAAAAAATATTATTAATTTTTTCATTGCTTAAGGATTTAAACTTTAAAATGTTACAGTAATATTTGCTCCATAAAATTTTGTCGGGGGCGTTTGATTAATATCATTCGTTCCAATTCCATTACCATTAGTATTACTAAATTCGGGATCTGTCCATATATTTTCATCAGCCCTCTTTGTAATTAAATTTCTTCCTACTAATCCAATGCTTAGCCCCTGTACAACCTTTAAATAGCTGAGCCATTTTTTTGGAAAATCATAAATAAGAGAAACTTCTCTTAATTTCCAAAAATCAGCACTATTTATATAATCGCTGCCGGCATTATTCCATGTACTTGCCCAGAAAAGCTGGTGACCAGCGCTAACGGAAATATTGGTATTGGGAACATATTTACCAGTACCATCATCATAAACAGAATTTGGGATTACAAAAGCCTCACGGCCAGCCTGTGCAGAATACCAGGATACGCCAGTGAAATCAAGTGAGCTTCCGATACTATTGAAAATTATCGCCCCAAAACGACCATCAGCCAAGGCATTTAAGGTGAAGCCTTTGTAACTGATTGAAGTATTTATGCCAATTCTGTAAGGAGGATTTGCAGTGCCAAATATTTTAGGTGTAGGATCAAGCGTAGGAAGACCTGTAATCTTATCTACAATTATTCTACCATCCGGATCACGCTGCCAATCAGTAGTTTTTATAGTCGGGTAAGCTTCCCCAACAACTGCAAAAGAATTTCCACCAACATTAACATCAGTTAACCCATAACCTATAGATTCAACTCTGTTTTTATTGTAAGCAAAGTTCACTCCTACATCCCATTTGAAGCCATCTTTTGTTCTAAGCAAAGGGGTAATTCTCAGATCAAGTTCAATACCCTTGTTACTCATTTCTCCTGAATTAACAAACGCGCTTGTAAAACCAGTTGTTGGAGATATGGCAATAGGTATAGTTTGATCTTTGGTTAAGGCATTATAATAAGCTGCTATAAAATTTACTCTGTTTTTAAAGAAAGCAAGTTCCAAGCGTACTTCTTTTTCTGTTGTCAATTCAGGTTTGATATCAGCATTTGCGAAGGAGTTACCTACAGTATAACCGGCGGCATTTGTGTAGGGAAAACCGGCACCGGCATTAAAAACATTTTCCAAAGAATAGGCACCAATACTAACTTGAGAAGTTTTACTATATGCACCGCTTACTTTACCAAAGGTAAACCAGGCGGGCATATTATCTTTAAACAATTCAGTGAAAACAAATGACAAATCCCCTGCCGGGTATAGATAAGACCTGTTATCTTTTGAAAGTATAGAAGTCCAGTCGTTTCTTAAAGAACCATGAAGGAATAAAAATTGTTGCCAGCCTAAAGTTAAATCACCAAAAACACCATAAGTTCTTGTTTGAACTTTAAATTCACCCACGTTTGGCTCACCAACGCGGTTACTGATGTTATAAAAATCAGGAACCACAAGAGCATTGGAAGACATACTCTCTGCTCTGAAATAGGAATTTATGATCTGGTTACCAGCAATAAATTTTACATCAAGATCTTTAAAAAATGTTTTTTGAGCTGAAATAAAGAAATCACTTTGGAATCTTTGATTGGTACTGAATGCATCTCCCTCTCCCGGATTAAATTTTTGAACAGATGAAGGAATATTACCAGCGCCCAAAGGATCTGCTATTGCCCAGTCAGCAAAGGTGTAACCAGCTTGGGTAAATTTATTGTTGTAATCATTTTTGACATAGCTTGCCCTGTACATTAAATTTAACCAGTCAAATGGTTTGAAATTTAAAGTTCCTGTTGCAATCAAATCTGTCATACGTTCATCTAACCTGGTTTGATCAATCTGCCACCATGGGTTACCGTAATAAGCATTAAAATAACCATCAGGTGAAGCGAACGGGTTTGTTTGCCAATCCCTGTAATCTCTTAAATCAATATTGGCAGGTGTATTAATAACAGTCCAGTAAACAGGGCGGTTTTGAAAATAAGAACCACCAGACCCCGGATAGCCTCCAAAGAAATCGGTATTGCCCCATCTGAATGGAACTTGGGAACCAGCAGTTGTATTGGCATGAGAGACGGTATAGCCGAGATTATAATCTGCCCTAAATCTTCCGGTAGTTCTTGAACCGTTGATCCTGAAAGTATTTCTGTGTGCTTTATCCTTAGGGACAATTCCTTTTGTATCCACATCCTGGAATGATAAGAAAAATGTGCTTTTATCATCGCCAGCAGAAAAAGAAACATCATTTTGCCATGTAAAGCCTTTGTCAAAAAAGTCTTTTTTGGCATCAGGTTTTGCAGAATTAATGCCTTTTAGAGTGGAATCGAAATAAGTTCCATCCTCCCGGTAAATTCTCACCGGACCGCCAATAGTTACTTCAGCGCCATTGTATTCAGGGCCGTAATTCTGGTTCTCATAAGGCACGTAAAAAACGTAAGGATTACCAGGAAACTCAATGACACCCGGAAACTGATTTATATCATTTTCACCACCATCAGGACCAAACCTGTTTTGAAATTTTGGCAAGTATGCAACTTCTTCAAGGGTGCCGGTACTGCTAAACTGAATCCTTGGTTTGCCTTTAGTTCCTTTTTTTGTAGTAACGATTAATACTCCGTTAGAAGCTGCAGAGCCATACAAGGCAGAAGCAGAAGCACCCTTTAGAACAGTTACATTATCTATATCATTCGGGTTTAATGAGCTCAAATAATTTATAGGAAGAATAACATCATCTACAACCAGAAGTGCCTGGTTATTGCCCAGGAGTGAACGATTACCTCTTAAAGTAACACGCACATCAGGTTTTACTCCGTTGTTTACAAGATTAATTTGTAACCCAGAAACCTTGGCAGCCAAACCTGTTGCAACATTTGTAACTTTTGCCTGAGTTAATTCACCCGAATTAACTTTTGTTGTAGAATACCCAAGTGACTTGGCTTGTCTTTGAATGCCAAGAGCAGTTGTAACGACAACATCAGTCAAAGCATTGCTGTTTCTTATGAGTGTGGCAGTAACAGTTGACTCTGAACTTATCGGGAATTCGGCCGTTTGAAAGTTTACTGCACTGATAACCAAAACGTCTCCTGTTTTTGCCTGGATTTTGAAAAGACCGTCAGCACCAGCAACTACAGTTACTTTGGTTCCTTTGACATTGACTGTAGCAAAAGCAACGGGGTCGCTATTTTGTTCAGTAACCTTACCGCTAATGCTACGTGTTTGTGACCAAGCTGCTAAATTGGTAAGCAGTGCCACAAAGAGCAGTGATACAATTTTTCTCATGAGCTATTAGTTTTAGAATTTGCGCCCAAATATAGGGGCCTTTAAACAGAGGTTAAAAAAATTTGGATGGACGTAAAATAAGCCTTAAAATAGACATACGCATTATAATTTCTGCTGCTTTAAAATAAAAAAGGAAAATCATTTTACATTCTTATTACATTATTCTTTGCATCGGTAACAGTTGTATTAATACCCATACATTCCGTTGAAAAAAAACTTAACAGCGGTTACATTGTTCATCTCAAAATATTTCTTGCCAGAAGTGAGTTGCATTAATCATACACTTGAAGATCCAATTATGATCTCGAATAAATAAGATTGGAGAAAATTATTAATTCAAATATGCTATCAGATTCTTTAAAAAAGTTTCGTCAACCTGTTCACCTTTGTGCATTGAAAAAAAATCATGTATTTTTTGCTGTTCATTTTTTAAAACTTTTTCAATTGATTTTTTCGAAAGCTTGAATGTTTCAAATTTATTATCAGCAGGTGTCAAAAGATAATACTCATATTCATCAATGTACTCATCATAAGGATTACCTGTTGATGTCATTCCATCCGTATGATAGTCTGATTTTACAAACTTTGTTTTGATTAATTTATATATACCATATTTGCTCCCTTTCGCTATTAGTTGACAAAATGTATTGCTTGAAATTACAGGTATATTTTCAAACGTGTATTCTGTACTTGTGTCACTGTATAATGTAAAAGCTTTTATTTGTGACTTATCAAGTTCAATTGCAGTCTTTTTATCTTCTGTCATTAAAAGACTGCCGCTTATCTTATCATAGTTAAACTGCGTAGCATCATTTTTAATAGAGCTACCAGCCGCTGTTACTACAAAACCATTTACCCATTCGTTAAATAAATATTTACTGCCCCGGGTTTCCTCCTTTGAGGAAAATTGAGGAAAAAATGCGCCTGAAGAGGATGTTGGCAAACCATTATTGTAAACAACTGTATTTGAAACTCTTTTTTGGGCAGAAATGGCACTCTGAAAATTTTCTGATTTTATTTTGGTGTCCGCAGCTTCATTTTTTTGCTGCACATGCTGCGGATACAAAATAATTGTTGTATCAATTGGCTTATCTTCCACTTTTATTTCTATCTGTTTAAACCCTTCATAGCTAACTAATAATGTAGAGTAGGGGCTTGCGGATATTTTAAATATTCCTATTGAATCTGTGTATGTTTGTATCTTTTCTTTTTTCCCTTTAATCAACACTCCCGGGACAGGATAACCGCTTTCTATCTTTACTATTCCGGTAACAGGAATTGGTTGACTAAAAGCAATTCGCCATATAAAAATTGTTATTGGCAATAAAATCAAAACTCTTTTTATCATAGTTGATATTGAAAGCTTCATATCACAGCTTTTAAAAATCAAATTCTATACTAATATAAAATCAAAATATGCCGACACATAAAAAGCGGTTGAATTTTTTCTTCAACCGCTTTTCAAAAAAAGTTATCTAAATCCCTTACTGTTTAACAAAATTATCTACCAGCTTACGATTACCGCCTGAAGAGTTGAGTACTTCCATATAAGTTCTGAACGTGCTACCTGCGTACTTCGTGCTTGCATCGCCTACAATTTGATAGCTAACGAGCTTAGGTGCTGTGACAACCGTAAAACCCCCATTAGCTAAACCTTGTGTTGTCGCATCATTCAATGATACAGAAAAATTACTGAAGACCCCACCATCATTTGTAAAAGATAATGAAATACCGGCTGACACACCGACAAATGTTTGCAGGTAACTTTCAGGTAAAAGAAGAGTAGTTGCTGACTCTGGAGATACAGTAATTAGCTCATCCTCGAATACAGTAGAATTTGGAGGTCCGGTAGTATCTGGCACATCGTTCCACCGATAAAAGCTCTGGAAATAATTTCCAGCTAAAGGATTACCAATAGCATGATAATAATGAGTGCCTAAATTCCCACTGATAGTTTCGCCTGATGCATCTTTAATTGTTATTGGCAACATATAACTTACAGCAGGATCCAAAGCAGGCTTATAAAATGTAACGTATAAAGTGTCAAGACGAGATCCTGCAGGTATAGTAAAAGTGGATTCACTAAAAGAGTAAGCATTTGCAGGCATTACTTCGTAGTGAACAGAAGGATCATAGGCATTATAATCTGCTACCAGAGATTCATCTATCCCAACAGTAACACTCAAATCCTTGCTCAATGGATAAGCAGAAGCAATGTTAACAGTAAAAGCAAGTGTAATGGTATCTGAGGTAAAATTAAGAGCGTCACCTGAAAAAAACGCTTTTCCGCTATAAGGCATTTCTACAACTGTGCTCAGTTTACTAAAATCTACATTGGGATTATCTTTAAGGCATCCTGTAAGCGAGATGGACATGAATGCCGCAATTATCATTATCAAATTTCTCATGTTATACATTTTTATTTAAATTTTTAAGGCATCCAGAAAATTTTTGAATTAAAAATATCAATAGCTCCCTGCGCATTTACATTCGCTGAATTATAGCTATGCTCACTTGTTGGATATTCCAACCGGTAAGGAGAATGTGTTGCAGTACTTTGCGGAAATATTGAAACAGGCAAATCTGAAGGAGTTTTTAATCTTCTCCAATCACTAAAAGATTCAAGAGGATCAAACGTATTACATGCCGCCCATTTTTGTAAAATAATCGTTTGAAGTTTATTGGCGGATGCAGTGTAATTTGTTTTAGTGTTTTGCTGCGACGTATAAGTTGCAGCGGCATTTGCATAATCAGCTACTCCCAAAAGTCTAAAAGATTCAGTTACCGCAGCATTAAATGTTGAACCGGCATCTCCCGGTATATATCCTCTCTCAATTGCTTCAGCCTGCAAAAATAAACTTTCAAATGCTGGCAAAATCCATGCATCCTGGGAAGGATCCTGTACAACGCCGACTCCATTTGCTCCGGAAATAGCATCATTATGTTCCAGATCGACACTACCAAGTAATCTGCCATGAACCAACCCGTCATCTTTTACTTCATAAAAGTAATTTACCCGGGGGTCTTTATTGCTGTAATAAAAATTTACAGCATAGGTATTTGCTCTGAAATAATTGGTATTTGTACCAAGCGATCCATTTACCTGATACCCTATGTCAAGATACATGGGGTTTTGCTGGTTATCCGCAGCAGCAGAATATCCGGGATTAATAGCTGCATCTTCGCCAGCCCCGAGAAAATCATCGGTGCTCAATCCAGATAATTCAGATTGAATATAAGCCGGTCCACCTGATGTTTCGGTTTGCCGCATTAAAATTTTAAGCTTTAAGGTATTGGCGAATTTTACCCACATACTCATATCTCCGTTAAACATTACATCATACTCAGCAGGATCTTCCGCATCCGGACTTGCTGAGTTAATAATAGCAACAGCAGAATCAAGCTGGCTTACAATACTTTTATATATATCACTTGCAGGAGTGTAAGCGGGTGTAAAATTTGAACTGCTTAAAGCATCACTATAAGGCGCATTATTGTATAGATCAACAATGCGCTGATAAACGAACGCCTTCATGATTTTTGCAATTGCCTGATAATTAACCTGTGTAGGATCGACTGATGACAAATCTTCTATCAACTTATAATTTTCAAGGTTTAAATAACCGGCATCCCAATTTCCGGCATAAGTATCAGTAGTTACCTGGTACTGAACGAAAACCGGACTCGGCGTATAATCTCCGCTTACAGCCCAATATCCCATCCATGTCTGTATTATATCTCCATTACCGCCTAACATATAACTCGCTGTAGCAGTTAAAGCAGAAGAGAGACTGTATTTGGGTGGTACTGTGGAGGGCCGGTTCGGATTTACATCATTAATATCAAATGTTCCTTTTTTGCAGCTTGTAATTGCCATCATAATTATTAAAACCACAAAAGATGCAGCTTTTAATTTTCGGTCAAATATTGTTATCATAATTCTTTACTTTAAATAAAAATTAGAATGTTACAGATAATGTTGCACTAAAAATTCTTGTAGGGGGAGCTTGTCCTTCTGACGTTCTTCCAACATCATTTCCGTTGTCTTCACTAAATTCAGGATCAGTCCATTTATTGGTAGAAGGTCTTAACATCACCAAATTGCGACCAGAAATGGATAAATTTGCATTCCTTACAATTTTAGTTGGCGCAAGCCATTTTTGCGGAAAATTATAACTGATAACTACTTCTCTTAATTTCCATGCTGCCGCGCTAATAACATAATTAGCTCCTACATTTCTATATAAATTGGGCCAGAAAAAGTTTCCGTCGTCAACCACAATATTTGTATTGTCCACATAAGAGTTTTTAGCTGCATCATAATAAACTGAATTAGGAAATACAAATTCCTCGCGACCAGCTACAGCTGATGTGGTTCCAACTCCGGCATGATCCATAATGTTGCCTATAACATTAAATATTTTATAGCCGGCTCTATAATCAGCAGTGGCTGAAAACGTAAAATTCTTCCATGTTACGCTACTCGTTAATCCTAAAATATCCTTTGGATTCGCCTGACCCAGAATTGATAAATTACTGCTTCTTGTGGGAAGTCCTGTGTTCGCATCCACAATTACTTTACCTGTTGCGGAATCTCTTATCCAGTCATAGCTCTCAATAACAGGATAGGGTTGGCCTACTACAGCAAACGCATTAGGATTACTTCCTGAAAGACCGAGAGATGTTACATCTCCGATAATACTTAATACTTTACTCTCGTTATGCGTCCAGTTAACACCTACATTCCATGTTGTATTTTTTGTTCTTATAATAGTAGCATGCAAATCAAGTTCAATTCCCTTGTTTTGTGTATGAGCTGCATTCACCAGTGCCTGGGCGAAACCGGATGCACGTGAAATTTGTGCGTATACTATCCCATCTCTTGTGATAGCCTTATATACAGAAGCCCCCAAAGTAATTCTGTCTTTCAGCAAACCTACATCAAGGCCTATCTCATCTTCAGTTACTTCTTCAGGTTTAATGTCAGGATTTGCTATTACAGTAGTCAACGCAAATCCAGATAGCCCTGAGCCGGCAAAAGGAAACCCGGGTGCAGCAACAAGGGTGGGAACAGTAGCATAAGCACCGTAGGCAATATAGGGAGAACCATTCGCCAAGGCCGATACATTTCCCGTTAAGGAATGTGCATACCTGATCTTGGCATAATTTAATACCCGGTTATCCTTCAATACTCCAATAAGGTCACTTAATACTATTGTTCCATCAACATCATAATAAGGAATGTATCTGTTATCGTGAGAAAGCCTTGAATCTATATCTGTCCTGTAAGAACCATGTACATACGCAAAAGTTTTGTATCCTACCTGTGCTTCCCCAAAGAAACCAAGCTTGCGTGCCTGAAGGTTATATTGTCCTATTAAAGAAGGGGTGCCACTATAGTTTTGTGTGTTAAAAACCGGAAATGTCAAATCACCTCCGCCATTTACACCAATTGGAGTATAATTTATTTTGTTATCAAGATATTCCATACCGATGGTTGCATTCAAACTAAAATTTTTTGCAAAATTTGTATTGAAAGTGGCAAGAAAATCTGAGCTGAACAAAAGATTACTAAAATTGGCTGTTGAATAAGATGCAGGATGAGGGTTATCACTCACGGCAATCCATTTGGCAGATTCATGCACTGTATCAAATGCAGTACCTGAAGGGTTTGAATAAATAACTCTGTCATCAGTTAAAGCATAAGTCGTATATTTTACTTCTCCATTTTTATTTTCATAACGGCTGCTTGTATTATCTATTGATGCACGATAAGAAAGGTTAAGCCACTTAAAGGGTTTTAAATTGAGTTGAACATTTCCGGTAACATGATGTTCTGTGTTATAAAATCTGTATAAATCAATTGTCATCCATGGGTTAGGATAATAATCATTAAAATATCCGCTTGGGGTAGCAAATTTATTGTTTCTCCAATCCTTTAAACTGTTAAGGGGTACTAATGTTGGCGTTTCAATCATGTTTTGGTAAACATCATAAGTACTGGTATTGTTGGTATATTTATACGTGTAGGATAAAGAATAATTGGCAGAAAAAATACCATATTTCTTTGCACCTCCAATACGAAAAATATCCCTGCGGCCTTCATCTTTGGGCATTATAGCTTTACTTACCACGTCCTGTAATGATAAAAAGAAGTTGCTGTTTTCATCCCCTGCCTGGTACGAAAGATTTTGCTGGGTTGTAACGCCCGTATTAAAAAAATCTCTTTTTTGATTTGGAACTGCCTTATATGGAACTACCAACAAATCACTGTCAGATGTCGGCCTTCCTAAAGGAACTAACCTGCCATTATACTCGGGCCCATAACTTTGATTTTCATAAGGCACATATGTTGAAAGATCATTGAAATCATTCACAAAAAATTCCCCTCCGTTGCTGCCAAACCTCTTATTATAAGCTGGCATATAAGATACTTTTTCAAGTTGAACAGTGGAAGAAAATGTAAGTGAGGGCCTTGTTCTGGTCCCATGTTTTGTATTAATTACTATTACTCCATTTGATGCGTCTGAACCATAAACGGCTGAGGCGCTTGAACCTTTCAAAACAGTTATATCAGAAATATCTTCAGGATTTAAAGTACTTATGTCGCTATAGTAAATAGAACCATCAACCACTATTAGAGGTTGATTATTCCCTGTAAGAGAACGGTTACCTCGCAGTGTAACGCGGGTCGGAGCAAATAAACCATTGTTAACAGTATTGATCTGCAATCCGGAAACTTTTCCCGTCAAACCATTTACAACACTGATAGGCTTGGCTTGTACAAGCTCCTTACTTGAAACTTTTGCTGTTGCATAACCAAGGGATCTTGCCTGCCTTTGAATACCCAAAGCAGTTGTTACGACAACATCTGTTAATGCAGTGGTGTTTCGGGTAAGTGTGGCATTGACAGAATTACCCGAACCTACCGTTACTTCTAAAGATTGAAAATTAACAGCGGTGATAACTAATACATCCCCGGTGGCAGCTTGAATTTTAAAAGTACCTTCTACATCGGCTGCAACTGTAGTTTTGGTACTTTTTACATTAACGGTAGCAAAAGGTACAGGGTCGCCATTTTGTTCGGTAATCTTGCCGCTAATGCTACGTGTTTGTGACCAGGCTGCCAAATGAGTAAGCAGTGCCACAAAGAGCAGATATACAATTTTTCTCATGAGCTATTAGTTTTACCATTGTTAATATCTTGTGCTAAAGTTATTCTTCAACGAATAAAAGGTTTAAACAACAATATACCTCATTAGCCCGGCAAGGTTTTTTAGCAAAGCATTTGTAGAATAAATTTCATTGTTTTGAGCATGTGCTTTAAATGTAATAGTGTTATTCTCCATAGAATATCCTATTAAAAAAGCTGCCTTTTTTGAAGACAGCTTTTTATTTTTTTATAAAAACTTTGCATCTTTAGTTTACATCCCACCATAACTTGGTAGTAACTACATCGCCACCGATAGCAGCAGAAGCAGCGTCATAATTTGTCTGATTGAGGTTTTGTTCATTTACAGGATAAGTATAACGAACAGGAAATTCAGAAAGAGCAGTTGAAGGCGCCTGTAACGCTGGATAACGTAATCTGCGAAAGATTGTCCATCCATCAAAGCCACGAGTATATAAAGCAACCCATTCCTGTGTTCCTATTCTTTCTTTCCACGTACCTGTCTTATAATTTATAGCAGGATTACTTAAATAGGTTGCAGCATCTGCTGCTGAACCACCCCAATATTCGATAGAGGCAGTAATCGCGTTATCATAATGCTCTTCAGCAGTTCCACCCACATTCATGCCTCTTTCTACTGCTTCTGCGAGTAAAAATTCAACTTCGGCATAATCTAATAAATCGGCAGGAAAATCAGGATTCGTTACTTTACCAATTGATCCAGGTACAACTAACGGACCTGAGGGTTTGGAAAAAGTAGCATAATTGCTGGAAACACCTGGCTCACCTCCTGAATAACCTCCAGTTGCATCTTCGGTAAAATAAAAGGGAAGTCTTGGATCATTCACAGATGTCATTTCATCTATAGTTGTGGTGCAGGCAACAAAATCTTTTCTTCCGCTTTGAACGAGATTAGTCCATATTGGATTTGTATTTGGCGGAGCACTTAAATACTGAAATATTGCATTATCATCGTTCGATTCAAAAACACCTGTAGCAGCAGACTCTACAACTGATTTGGCTGTAGCAGGATCGATATCAGCAATCAGCATGCCCATTTTTAATTTAAATGAATTAGCAAATTTCAGCCATAAAGAAACATCACCACTGTAAATTAAATCTGCCTGATCGAAGCTTGTGGCATCAGGATTTAAAGAGGCAATATCTGCATCTATACGTGAAAGCAGGTCTGAATAAATAGTGCTTGCATCATCATATTTAGGGAAAGGATTATTGATGTCGAGCGCTTCTGAGTAAGGGATATCTCCAAAAGTATTCACTAATATATACCATGTGTATACCTCGATAATATCAGCAATTGCCAACTGATTTTTTTGAACATCAGGGTCGCTAACATCAGTAGGGATAAGCTTCTTGGCTTCGTCAAAATCTTTAAGGACATCACGATAAAGAGCAGCCCACCAGTTTTGGGGAATGCTTCTTGTACTTAAATCGTATCTGCTTTCATCTGTATAAGTAGTCTCCTGCCAATACTGAGCAATTAACTCGAAAATTCCAACGTTCACATTGGGAGTTGTAATATTGTCAGCTAATGTTTTCTCAGCATTAGTAAAAAGTGTATAGGAAGGTACTGTGGGAGGTGCTTTTGGATTAACGTTAAGATCAGTAAGATTTTTTGTACATCCTCCAAATATTATTACCAATGGTGTAAATGCTATTAAAATCTTTTTCATGAGATAATGTTTTAAAATCTTGCTCTAATATTAAAAGTAAAAGTTCTTACAGTTGGATAGGCTCCACCCTGGTAGCCCAAATAATTACCCGCGCTGATAATTTCTTCGGGATCAGCATAAGGCAAATTTTTGTGGATGATCCAGAGATTTCTGCCAACAACAGAGAGGTCTATACCTTTCACAAGTGCCATTTTTGAAATCCATTTTGATGGCAATGTATAAGTAATGGATGCTTCTCTCAGCTTAACAAAACTTGCATCATAAATAAATGCGGCGGCAGGATTTACCACGTATCCAAATGTGCCATAGTTAGAGGCGTCAACACGCACTGTATTTGGTTTACCATCTTCAGTAACGCCGGGAAATATTAGTCCGCCACCATCACTTAAAAGATTTCTAACCGGCTTTCCCAAATCATTGGTATACGCTGTTTCCGGATATAATCCGGTCGCAAATCCATAATACAGATCAAGCGTGAAAATATCACCACCCTGCCGTGTATCAATTAAGAAATTAAATGAGAAATCTTTGTATCTCAATGTGCTGGAAACAGAACCTATCCAATCAGGATTTGGATCTCCAATTACTTCATTGGATGTGGGTGAAAAAAGATAGTATCCATCAGCGTCAACCGTTTTTTGACCATTGGTATATACAAAGTTAGAACCTCTAATTGTGCCAAAGGGTTGGCCTAAAGTAGCATTTATTGAAACTCCTCCCTGGAATGTGGCTAACAAAAGATTATCTGTTCCTTCATAAAGTGCAGTTACTTTATTTCTGTTCCTTGTAAAGTTTAAAGTTAGATCCCACGACAAATTTTTAGTTTTTACAGGCGTGCCATTCAATGATGCTTCAATTCCTTTATTTACAACAGTACCAGAATTATAGAATTTTGATGTATAACCAGTTGCATTTGATACGGCAACAGGAATAATTTCATCAATTGATTTTGCGTTGTAATAAGTTACATCAAATCCAATCCTGTTTTTTAAAAAATTCATCTCTAAACCTACTTCTTTACTACGCACCCTCTCGGGCAATAAATCCAGATTGTTCTTTGTTCCGGATACTGAAGTAAGTGGCTGAGAACCGAAAGGTGGATTTATCACATAAAAATCCAAAGTACTATAGTATGGAGCATCATTACCAACTTCAGCATAATTGCCTCTTAATTTTCCATAGCTTAGCCAGCTTGAATTTTTAATTAAATTGGAAAAAACAAATCCCAATGATACTGATGGATAATAATAAGTATTATTCCCTTTAGGTAAAGTAGATGATTGATCCCTTCTGACTGTTCCATCCAGTATCAACATATTCTTATAAGCAAGTGTAGCCCCGGCAAATACACCTTGCACTTCTTTCCGAAGGTCTTGTTCTGTTGGAGCATTCGGTGGATTTAATGAATTGGATAATGAATAAATTTTTGGAACAATTAAACCACCATTTGTTGAAGCAAAGACAGAGTTGATGTAATCCCTTCTTAGATTACCCCCTAATAAAGCTTTTACATTAAAATCCTTGGTAATATCTTTATCAAAACTAATCAGGAGATCATAGTTCCATTCTCTGAAGGTTTCATTAAATCTTGAATATTGAGGTACATCTATACTGCCTACAGCGATTCTTTCTTCCTGTAGCTGATCATAAGAATCTAAAGAAATTCTGCCCATTATATTGAGCCAGTCAGTAATCTTATAATTTACATTTGCATTACCATAATACCTGAAACGGGAATCAGTTTCATAGTTTTCATAACGATCCCAATAAGGGTTATCCCAATAAATAGGCTCAAGATCCGTGGGGTCTGCCCAGTTCCAAGTTATATTTCGTTTTGTGCGAAAATAAGCATCTTTCAGTTCGAGGACATCATTATTTACTTCCCACCATTGTCTGAAATTCGTGGCAGGATTCTTCGCGTCGTAACCTGTGCCATATCTTCCCAATCCATTAATCTTGACGAAATTAAAGCTTCCTCCTGCCGAAAGCTTTGTGGTAATGTTGTATGTGCTGTTAAAGTTTATCATATCCTTCAGCACCCTGCTATTCGGTAATATTCCCTTATCATCATTACGAGTGTATCCTAATTTAAAAGTTGCTTTATCATTTCCACCATCAACAAAAATACTTGTGTTATAACCAAAAGGCTTTTCAAAATAAGAGGTAGGATCATGAGCTGCAACTACCCACGGCTTTGGCTTAAGATAATAAGGAGAGGTGCTGTCAAAAGCATCCCATTGATACACTGATAAATTTGGATCAAAGGCTGCACCATAGGAAGCATCTTCACTCATAGGATCTACCAGGTCGGGTGTGCCATCACCATTTATATCTCTGTAAAGAAAATGCCCATCCGGGGATTCATAATAATAACCATAGCCTCCACCATATTGTTTTTGATATTTGGCAAAAGTTTTTTTGTCAATTGCACCTGTTGACAATCCAGCATTAAATGTTATGCCTAAGCCTTTTCTACCTTTTTTGGTTGTAACCAGGATCACTCCATTAAATCCCCTTGAACCATACAAAGCGCTTGCTGCAGCACCTTTTAAAACGGTAATAGATTCTATGTCATCCGGATTAATATCTGCGGCGGCATTTCCGTAGTCATAACCACCGCGTCCTGTGGTTTGATTTGCAGCATTTGGATTTGTGGCTGAATTATCAAAAGGAACACCGTCTACAACAAAAAGGGCCTGGTTCGAGCCTGTTAACGATTTGTTTCCTCTTAATACTACATTGGTTGAACCGCCTAGCGTATTTGATTGATTGATTTGAAGACCTGCAACTTTCCCTTCCAGGTTTGTAACGAAATTACCTGAACGTTGCTTATTTACATCCGCCCCGGAAACCTGCTGAGCCGCATAGGGTAACTGATTTTTGCTTCTGCGTATTCCCAAAGCTGTTACTATTACTTCATTTATAACACCGGCTGTTCTTTGAAGTGTTATATTATAAGAAGATTCTGTGCCAACAGTAATTTCTGTAGAAGTAAAGTTTATTGCTGAAATAGAAAGCACGTCACCTGTTTTTGCAGAAATTCTAAAAAAACCATCGGTGCCAGCGGCAGTACCAGTATTAGTACCTTTTATTATGACCGATGCTCCATCCACTGCTTGTCCGTTTTGATCTGTTACTTTTCCTGTAATAGTTTTGTTTTGAGCAGTAGCGACAATAAAGCTAAATAGTAACAGAGCAAATAATGCTAAGGTTTTTCTCATGGTTAACATATTTAAGAATTAAACAAATAGGAGTAAAGGAGAAATTTAAGAGAATAGGTACGGGTTTTAAAAGGAAAGAAACAAATAAGCAGACGTTTCGAAAATTGTTTTAAAAGTTAAAGTCGACAAATGATTTAACTCAATATTTGAAAAAGCTCAAAAATTTTAACAAAAACTAAACCACAAATTAAGACAATCTTTTTATGGCTTCATTCTGTTAAAGAAATGTAAAAAGCTATAAATAATAGCAAATAATGTAACGCATAAAAATTCCGGAAGCTTAAAAGATAATTGGGTGTCCATACGGCAACTATCTTCATTAGTATGGCTATTGTAGATTGAAAAATTGCTTCTGAAGTATAAGACAGTCATAAAATACAAGAAATTAATGCCTCTTTGGTTAATACCATGCTCATATCTTCTTCGTGCGCTGTTCGTATCAAATGGGCAGGTTTGCCCACTTGATACAGCTAAGGTATTTACCAGGTATAGGTATAACAGCGTATTCAACCTATTTCATCTGCTCTTTATAAAATTCACGCATATCAGTATCCCTTTTTCCAAAACAACTCCTGATTTTTCAATCACTTCATCACCCACTATTGCCCCGGCTTACATGGTTTTTATATACAAAGCGATCAATATTTTTTGTACTGCAACATACCGGTTATTGTCTGGCTTATACAGTACAAAGAATGATTGGAATAAAAGGTGCATGAGTTTTAAATACCTTTGCGATCTTATGCAAATATTAGATGGAAAGATTGCCTCCGCAGCAATAAAGGAATCGCTAAAGAAGGAAGTAGATGAAATAAAAAATCGCAATAAGCGTCCACCTCATCTTGCAGCAATTCTTGTAGGAAATAATGGTGCAAGTGAAACTTATGTTGCGAGCAAGGTAAAAAACTGTTTAGAAATTGGTTTTCACTCAACGCTTATACGATTCGATGAAAACATTGCCGAAGAAACATTACTTAAAAAAATTGATGAGCTAAACACAGATGATTTTATTGACGGTATATTGGTGCAGCTTCCTTTACCTAAACATATTAATGAACAAAAAGTAATTGAAGCAGTTCATCCCGTAAAAGACGTGGATGGGTTTCATCCTGTAAGTGCAGGCAAATTGGTACAGGGATTACCTACTTTTATCCCTGCTACTCCTTTTGGTATAATACTGATGCTGGAATATTTTAATATTGAAACAAAAGGTAAACATGCTGTAATTATAGGACGCAGCAATATTGTAGGACGGCCGATGAGTATTCTTTTAAGTAGTAATAATAAACATGGAAATTGTACAGTTACCATTTGTCATTCACAGACAAAAAATCTTAAAGAAATGTGCCTGCAGGCTGATATTCTTGTAGCTGCATTAGGCAGACCCGAATTTGTAAAAGCAGATATGGTAAAAGAAGGCGCAATTGTTATTGATGTTGGTATTACAAGAGTAGTAGATACAACTGCAAAAAAAGGATTTCGGTTAAAAGGTGATGTAAGTTTTAATGAAGTGGCACCAAAAACGGCTGCCATTACACCAGTACCTGGCGGCGTGGGATTAATGACAATTGCGGGCCTGCTCAAGAATACATTACAGGCATATTTTAATCGTGAATCGGCAATTGTCGATCTGCAATCTAACCATTCAAAAATTTAATCATTCAAACATTCAACATTTCAACATTTCAACTATTCAACCAATTTACATGTCTATTCGCCTAACATATAAAGCCATTTTAAAACCGGAAAACGAGTTTGCGGAACACTCAATATCAAACCTTAAACCTCAAACCTCAAACCTCAAACTTCAAAGCACACTGCCTGTAATGGAAGCCTTTTACACACTTCAGGGTGAAGGTTTTCACCAGGGAAAGGCTGCATATTTTATTCGCCTTGGCGGATGTGATGTAGGTTGCTTTTGGTGTGATGTAAAAGAAAGCTGGGAGGCGGATAAACATCCTCACTTAACAGTTGAAACTTTGCAGTTGGCAGTAAAGAAAACACCGGTACAAATAGTAGTTATAACAGGCGGTGAACCGTTGATGCATAATTTGGATGAACTTACTTCATCACTCCATGCTGCTGGTTTAAAAACACATCTTGAAACATCGGGCTCACATTCTTTGAGTGGTGAATGGGATTGGATCTGCTTGTCACCAAAAAAATTCAAATCGCCATTACCAGAAATTCTGCCGGTTGCCCATGAGTTAAAAATTATAGTGTATAATAAATCAGATTTTAAATGGGCAGAAGAATATGCAGCAAACGTATCTTCACAATGCAAATTATACCTGCAACCTGAATGGAGTAAACAAAATGAAGTAACTCCGCTTATAGTTGATTATATAAAAGCAAATCCTGAATGGGAATTGAGTTTGCAGATTCATAAATACATTAATGTCCCCTGAAGAGAAAATAATTTTTGTTAGCCAACCTGCTTCTTAATGCCTGTGTTGCTTTGATTGCTTATAGGTGGTTAGAGAGAAAGCCTGATATCTTTACTCATCACCAATACCGAGTTCAACGTTAAAAATAAAAAAAGGCCACCTGAAAAATCCGGCAGCCAAACTATACTTGAAAAAATTTATCTCTTATTGTTTTTTTATTACAAGCCTGTAAGTACCATATTCGGTGGCTCCGGCAAAATGGCGAAGCGTTAAATCCACCGTACCTGTTGCACTAAATACATATCCACCTCCCTCAGCGCTAATAAGCACTCCGTAATCTCCATAAACTACCGCAGGCACAGTTGCTACTCCTGTGGGCTGATCTATATCAACAATAATTGGATTAACCGGTGTACCAAAAGCAGGACTTGGATAAACATGTAATGTAATCTGATTTGCACCAGGGCCATCGTCAACAGCGCCTGTAATTACAGCACCGACAGAATAATCTTGCCAGTCGTCCTGGATCACCTTGTAGTTGCCTGCCATATTTCCTGTGAAAGGGGCTACAGCACTAACAGTCCACTCAAAAGCAGAGTTGAAATCAGGCGCTTCTACATTAAGGCCTGCATTCGTCAAGTCAAAAGTTCTCCCGTCCTTAGTTGTTATGCGGTTGTAAATGGTATATTGTACACCGGGTTGTAAGTCAGCGCCCAACACTGCTTTAAGTTCTGCATTTGTGGCAGAGAGTTCAGTGCCTTCACCCGTATAAGCAACTGTTTTGATCATATTCCATGTAGAGGCGTCAAGATTTGACCCTTCCACTACAAACATGTCTATTTTATCAACGGACGAACCCACACTTCCTACTTTAATGGCAGCCGTTGATGCAGGATCGGCAAAATCAACATTCAGGTTTACAGTTTCGGTAAGGGTTAAATAAGAGCCTACTTCAATTTTCGCTTGATCATCCAACGGGTTGTTTGGCGTATCTTTTCTGCAGGAACCGGCGAATAATATTCCAATGGCTGCGGCTAATAATAATTTCAGTTTCATAATATAATTATATTTTCAGGTTATTTAATAAAGTCATCAGGATTATTATCCCAGAAAACTTTTTGAACGCTTAAACCTGGCGTTTTTTGCGCAGGGGCGTTGGCATTTGCATTCACATACACCGAAGGATAGAATAATGATCGTATAAAGAAACCCGGATCTGGGGTAGTAACCATATACTGCAGGTTCCCCGGTTTACCGGTGCGTCTTAAATTATTATAAGGTTCTATGCCATTTCCCCAAAGGGCAATAAAATATTCCTGCATAACTATATTTAAACGCTCATCATCATTGGCAGCATTATCATAACTATCTAAAACAGTGGCTACATAAGTGTCAACAGCAGTTTGATCAGGTACATAAACAGGATTTACTGAATATCCTATTTGTGCAGGAAAACCAAGTACTTTGCTGATTGATGCCCTAATACCCTGCTCAAGCAATGTTTTTGCATCTCCATTTTCGGTTACATCCAATGTTAGTGCGGCTTCAGCTTCTAAAAAGTAGGTAAAGCTGGATAACCAGATAGGGTCAATGCCTTTACCACCTGCCCCCAAACCTGTTGCATCTATTGCGTCAAATGAACTTTCATCAAACTTGCCGCCGGCGGGATATAAACCCCAAAGCGTACGATCGTAATTATCAGGTCCCACTCCTGTAGCATCTCCATGATCTCTGCCCCAATAGCCGAAATCTACTGCTGTTTCACTTCCGCTTATGTTTAAACAATATGGCATATCAGGAAGATACCATGACGGACGACCATGCGTAACACATTGAGCGGTTGTTTGATTTGCATCACCGTAGTCCCCAACCTGGCGATAAAAATAATATCTGCGTCTTGGGTCTAAAATCGAACCAGTAGTGCTATTTTGTTTAGCGGTTACCATGTACATAAATTGATTTGAAATATAATCACCGCCGCCACCGCCTAAATAATTATTACGGTAATGCAGATGCCTTGTATCAGGAGCGGACTCATTTTTACCATAAGAAAATTGAAAATCCTGGTCGCTGCTGTTAATTAAATCATTTTCTGTCTCTAATGCAGTAATCTTAGCTTTAGCATCAGGGTAAACCAAGCGCTCCTGCATATATAATTTAAGCTTAAGTGTATTGGCAAAGGTTGTCCACTTAGCTATGTCGCCGTTATAGAATAAATCTGCTTTAGGGAGGGTGCTTGTATTCTGATCCGGATTATGAAGATTTGCGACGGCCTCATCAATCAATGCCAGTGCCGCGTCATATATATTCTGCCCGGCATCTGCTTTAGGATTGATATTGTCTAAGCCCAGGTCTGCTTCTGAATGAGGTATATCACCAAAATTATCTACTAAAGTAGCTATAGTGTAAGCTTTCAGTAATTTGGCAATGCCTTCCTGCTGAAATTTTTGCTGTGCTTCAGCCAGTGGAATTAAGGCATCCACATGCTTTATAACTCCTGTATAACCAGTTGTCCAGATAGCATCGAATGACTGAGGAGAAAAGGCATTTTCATATAAAAAGCCACTTACCAAAGCCTGTTGCCTGCTTAATGCACCGCCGACATCAGAAACTCCGGTATAAAATCCGCTGAAGCTTATCTGCGCCTGGTTCAAAAATGCGTCCACATCACCGGCGGAGGGGGCAGGTCCGTTTGGATTATTCAGTAAACTATCCAATCTTTTGCTGCACGAAGAAAATATTCCGGGCAATAAGATAATAAATAAAATTTTTGAGTATTTCATATACTTTGGTTTATTCAATATTAAAATGTGATTTTAAGGCTTGCCCCAATTCTGCGTGTTGATGGTCCGCTAAAAAATTCCAAACCCCGTCCATTGCTTACACCCAAACCATTTGCTTCGGGGTCAAAGTTTGTATCCTTAGGAAAATTAGGTGCATAATACCACAAATTCTGGCCTGACACAGAGATAGAAATGGCGCCAAAAGGTGTTTTCTTCAGTAATTGATCGGGTAACTGATAAGAAAGCGATGCTTCACGTAACCTGACTACTGTGGCATCAAAAACCGCTAATTCAGAGGCACTGCCACCAGCAACAGTATTATCAAAATATGCATCTGTCATAGTAGTTTGAATATTGTTTGGCGAGCCATCCTCTAATACTCCGGGCAATACCAGAAACAGATTCCTGTCCACATTGCCATTGCCAACCACGCCTCGGCCAATTAACACACTTGGCGTATTGGCATACATAGCGCCACCCTGTGTATATTCCCATTGCATGTTAAAGCTGATGCCTTTATAGCTAACTGAATTAATAGCAGTCACTTTATATAAGGGGTTGGGGTCTCCAATAATACCAATTTCAGAGGCAGTGGAATAATCGCCAATTGTGTTTACAATTCTTTGCCCGTTTGCAGGGTCGGCTATCGAATTTCCGCTGCCATCTTTCTTTTGAAAGGTGCTTACCCGGGTACCCTGAATAATCCCCAGCGGCTGCCCATTGATAGCAAAAGTGCCTAAATTGCTAAACCCGGCTATATTTACCTGCCCCAAAGCAGCCGGTATATCAGATACTTTGCTCTTATTAATATTATAAATACCATCAATATGCCATCTCCAGTCTTTATTTTGTATGATGGTGTATCCTAACGATAATTCAATACCTCTGTTGGTAACATTGCCGGCATTTACTGTTTGAACGGTATAGCCAGTGGCAGGATCCAATTGCTTATCAAGAAGCTGGTCTTTTGAAACCCTTCTGTATAAGGTCAAATCCAGATTAACCCTTTTGTTGAAAAAAGTACCCTCAATACCTGCTTCCACTTCCTTTAACAATTCAGGTTTTATGTTTGGATTGGGTAACCTGTCACTAATTGATAATGTATTTACCGGCGCAAAATCAGTTGTAAGAAATGCACGGGTATTTACACTTAAAGCGGCCCTTGTATTATAGGGGCTTGGGAAATCTGCGCTTGTGGCATATCCCGCCCTTATTTTCAGATAATTAATCATAGTATTACCTCTTAATGATTCAATAGCAGACGTAGGAATAAATGCTATACTGCCGCTTGGATAGAATATGCTTCTATATTTTTTTTCAACAGTGGAAACCCAACTGTTGCGCCCTCCAAGATTAAAATATAAATAATCCCTGTACCCAAACTGGCTTTGAATATAGGCGCCCAAAGAAAGCTCGTTGGTAATATAATCCAAATCGTAGCCACCTTCACTCTTGCTATCATGAGTATCAAAATTCGAATGATCAATCAGACCAAAGACTACCTGGCTGGTACTTGTGAGACCTGTTTGGGAATATTTTGTTTCCTTTGAGTTTACACCAATGTCTAAATTCAGACTCCAATTTTTATTCAGGTTTGTGTTATAATTCCCAAATATGGTATGGTCCCAAATAGTATTAATACCGTTAGAAGAACGGAAAATCCCGGTTTGGAAAGGGGCGCCGGGTATGCCGCCTTTATCCTGCGCATATTTTTGATACTCGGAATAATTATCATAACCAACCCTGTATAATAAGCTTATTTTGGGTGTAAAGCTGTATTTCATTTGCAGATTTCCAAAAACCCTGTTTACATTATCTTCTGTAAACGAATGGTGTACGGTCCACCAGGGATTTTGGATACTATTGTTATTACGGTAATAAGCAGAAGACCCATCCAAAGGATTTTGATAAGGCAGGTTATTCAAATCAATTGTACGGGGTGTGTACATTACATCTCCAAAAATTGCGGGGCCATTTGCAGAGCCGCTGCCAAAGCTGGTAGCTGTGGGCGGGGATTTTACACCATTATTAGTAAAATTGAAGCTGCCGGAAAGGGTGAAATTATTAGTAAGCTTAACAGTGCCGCCCATACCAAATGTGTTGCGCAGCACATGGTTGCCGGGGAGAACACCCTTATCATCCAGGTAGCTGTAACTGGCATTATAACTGGCATTGGCTGTACTGCCGCCTACATTTACAGAAGTATTACTAACCAGTCCGTTTTGAAAGAAATTTTTAACACTGGGATAAGCTTTATATTCATAAGTCGTGTCACCCTGGAATTGCGGAAATGCTAAAGCATAAATAGCTTTGTCATAAGGATGTGTCACTTTGGATGGGGGGTTTGTGATTTTAGCGCCCCAGTTACTGTAAAATACAACACCCTGGGCCTGCTCAAAACCACCGCCATAATTATTTTGGTAATCGGGAAGAAAAGCTGTGCTTGTAAAAAAAGACTGGGCAACAGTTACCTCCGTTTTCTTCCTGACAGGAGAACTTGAAGCATTTTTTGTGGTGATCAAGATAACGCCATTGCGGCCAGCTTCACCATACAAAACGGTAGCGCTTAACCCTTTTAAAACACTAACGCTGGTGATATTATTGGGGTCTAAATCCAAAAACCGGCTGGATGTCTGGTTACCCTGTCTGAAATCTGACTGGGTGTTTGTACTGCCATTAAAAGGAACACCATCCACAATAAAAAGTGGTTGCGAACTACCGGTAACCGTACTTATGGCTCTAACAACAATATTAGTACCACTACCGGACAAACCACTCGAACCTAAGATATTCAAACCTGGGACCTTACCGTTTAGCACCCTGGCAAGATCGCCCTCGGGTCTTAGTTCCAACAGGTCTTCATTTACTGTGGATACCGCATAACCCAATGCTTTCTTTTCCCTTTTAATGCCCAAAGCCGTTACTACAATTTCCGTCATTGCATTGAGCTGTACTTCCAAAGTAATGTTTAAAGTAGATTCAGTACCAAGCTTTACTTCTTTTGAACCAAAGTTCACTGCAGAAATAACAAGAACATCGCCGGTTTTTGCAGTTATTTTAAAATTGCCCTGAGCGTCAGCAGCCGTTCCTGTTTTGCTGCCTTTAATTTGTACGGACGCACCATCTACCGGTTGTCCGTTTTTTTCTGTTACTTTCCCGGTGATGGTACGGGATTGAGCTGCTACCATAGCAATACTAAAGAGCAACCCCAAAAAAAGGGATAGAACTTGTCTCATGTGCATTTAATTTTTAAAATATACCCAGATGGGCTAAATAAAACAATTAAACAATCGGTTTTAAAAAATTATATTTCTAAAAACTATTTTCTATTCAGTAAAAATTTAATGGCTAATCAGCAACAGTTGTGCGCCTTATATTGTTAGCAAAAGATATAAATCCTGTTTGGTTACGGTCAGTTGTAAACTAAGATTTCTAAGACTTAATATCAGAAGTAAACAATATCTCTAAAAATTAATTTACTCTTTTTTTATGTGCTTTTCAATTTCCTGTACCAAATATAGGAGCTAAAAACAAACAGTTAAAAAAATTTTAAAGATTTGTTAAGTACCTATAGAAATTTAGACAGTATTTTTTAAAAGATGCTGCTTGATTTTGAAAAAACATGTTCTGATGTTGCTTACTATTATCTTTGAAAAGTTGCTTATATTCTTCCGCCTCATAATAAGGCTAAAATGAAATATAAGTTACTACCGCTGGTTATAAAAGATGAATTTTGCTGCGTAGCAGTTCTTAAGTTTCGCAAGAACAAAAGCTGAAGAGTATATCTGTGGCCGAAAAGAAATTCAATCACGGTAACAGAGGCGGTTAATAAAAATCAATCATGAAATATTTACTCTTACCAATATTATTTTTAATAAGCACCTCTTTATTTGCACAATCAGATGTTGCTGCAACCACTAATAAAAAAGCAGCAGAGGTTTATGAAAAAGCAATGCTGCAGTTGAGAGACGGTTTGATAAAAGACGCAATACCACTGCTTGGTAAAGCCATTGAATATGATCCGAAATTTGTTGATGCTTATTTGTCGCTTGCGGGAGTATATGGAGAATTAAAAAATTATCAGAAGAGTGTAGATCTGTATGATAAAGCAAGAAGCTTTGACACAGCTTATTTTAAATATTATTACCTGCCTTACTCTATAAATCTTGCAGGTCTTGGACGATTTACTGATGCATTAAATGCTGTAAATAATTTTTTAGCAATTCCCAACCTTAATGATAAAA
>WNFY01000214.1_pt1 | contig 65821 bp, 55 predicted proteins | sample 5400091 | NCBI WGS metagenome assembly WNFY01 (sample SAMN13153364, study PRJNA577476) | soil metagenome | isolation source: 60 cm soil or saprolite under grassland replicate 1 | place: USA:California | collected 2016-06-15
ATGGAGACAGTTACCCGTCGAAGGCCAGCGTCTTTCAGGGGCTGGGCCATGTCTGCCAGGAGGTGGCCGTTGGTGGTAAGGGCAATGTCAAGCGCGCAGCAGCGATCGGAGTCCGAATCGCCATCATCAGTCTGAGAGCTGTTGCCGTTCACACCATCGCAGGCGCGCGAGCTATCGTCGTCCACACCGTGGGCGGCGCCCGTGCTGCCGGCGTTCACAGCGCGCGAGGGCACGGCTTGAGCCGTGCCGTTCGGCATCCTAAGAGACCCGGGCTTTAGCCCCTGTGGACGGACCTTCGCCAGTTCACGAACAAAATCTACGACGCCTTTGCGCAGCAACGGTTCGCCGCCGGTGAGGCGAATTTTTCTGATCCCCAGCCCGACCAACACCCGCGCCATGCGCAGATAATCGGCGAAGGGCAGATCGCTGTACAGCGCGCCCTCATTCCCCGTCCGGCAATAAACGCACTTGTAGTTGCAGTGATCGGTGATGGAAATTCGCAGATCGGTGATCGGCCGCCCGAATTTGTCCGTGAGTGTCATTTCTGAAGTACTATTGGCTCTCATCCGATCTTCACACCCGCAGCGATCAAATCGATAACCTTTTTGACATGACGCTGATCAAGGTCACGCAGCGAGGCATACTCGCTGACTTCGATCAAGCGGATCCTTTTATCCTTTAAAAGGACGCTAAGCAGCTCGGCGCCTTGCAAGAGAGTGAGTCCCTCCTCATGAGGAAAATATGCGGCCGGCATTTCGTCCTTTTGAAATACATCGATATCGAAATGAACCAGGATGGAGGCGTTCGTTGGGATGGCAGCAAGCGCTTGTCTCGCTGCTTGTGCGGGACTTAATCGTCGCACATCCGCCAAAGGAATTGATTGTGCCTGTCTGCCCGGCTCTGCCTTCGAAGAAATGCTCCAACCCATCACTGTCACCTGCGAGGGGTGAAGCGCTGGGCCGGTCCAAAAAGCAGAGTCGTGAGTCAACAACCAGACTGCCAAGCTGGCGGCACTTTGGCAGTGTGACGAATCAAGGGGAGCATCGTCAAAATCACCGTCTATATAGAGAATGTGAATGTCTTGTGCGCCGCTGCGCATCAGCGCCTGAGTGGTTCCAACCACAACACTGCAATCGCAGCCGATCAAGAGCGGCACATGTCCTGACTCTTGCAGGAAAGGACGGACGCGGTCGCTTACACAATCCCAGGCAATCCTCGGTCCAGGCCAACTTCGGATCGGCGGGATGGAGTGATGAGGAAGGTAGCTTGGAATTGCAACGTCGCCGTCGTCAACTGCCTTGCAACCCACATTTTGCAGACGGGTGAGCAACTGAGCGTCACGGTAAGCTTGCGCATCATTCTCATTGCCGGGATAGAGGGAGCCACTGCGCAGTGGAACACCAAGGATGTGATAGGTGCGTTCGGATTGATCTGGCTTGAACATCATCCCTCCATGACGAGGTAGCATCGGGGCCGCCGCCAGGGAGCCTCCAGCTAAAAGGAAATCGCGTCGAGAAAGAGTCGTCATAACAGTTGGAAGCTGCGGAAAGGAGAGCACGACGGAGGATGAATCCGGCAGGCGTTTCCTTTCCAAGCACGGGAGGCGCGTCTGTTTCCAAACTGCGCCCTCGGGACAAAAGCAATGTCCCTCGCCGCCGGATCCGGGGTATGCCCTCAGGTTCACGGCGGTCGGAAACTCGATCTCATTATAAACTGTGAAGGGTAGTTAGAACGACACCGCAGTCCAGCCGCCATGCCGAAACCACGATTCTTTTGAGTCACAATCCAACGTGAGGTCAATTCATGAACAGATTTATGAGCGCACTCCTCCTAACGAATTTCTGCCTGCTGCAATTCGCCTCTGCCGACCAGGTGGTCCTTAAGAATGGCGACCGTTTGACCGGCACCATTGTCAAATCGGACGGAAAAGAACTAGTGATCAAGACAGAGTTCGCCGGGCAAGTGACGGTGCAGTTTCCCGCGATTCAGGAACTGAACTCGAGTGCTCCTCTGCATGTTGAGTCAAAAGAAGGACAGACCGCACTTGGGCCCGTGAAGACCGAGGAAGGGAGAATTGCTGTCCAGACCACCGACAAAGGCGAAGTAGCCGTAGCGAAAGATTCCGTGCTGCTCATTCGCAATCAGGGCGAGCAGGCGGCCTACGAGCAAACCCTGCATCCGGATTGGCTGCACAGCTGGACTGGCGGGACGAATGTCAGTTTTGCGCTGACGCGCGGAAACAGTGAGACAAAAAATTTGGCGCTGGCGTTTTTGGCTGATCGTAAAACTCTTACCGACCATCTTGGCTTGTATCTGAATAGCGTCTATGCAACCAACGATGCACCCGCAGCGGTGCCGAATCTTACGGCCAACGCCATTCAGGGTGGGGCCCGTTATGACCACAACTTGACTTCGCGCGTGTTTGGCTTCGTCGCCGGAGATTTTCAGACTGACCAATTGCAGTTGCTGGATTTGCGCTCAGTGTTCAGCGGCGGCCTGGGTTTTCACGCCATCAAGCGCGAGCACACGACCCTGGATTTGCTCGGCGGCGCAAACTACACGCGGGAAAAATACCAAACCTTCAGCCGCGATATTGCCGGACTCACGCTAGGCGAGGAATTCGCCACCAGGTTGGGAGCGGCAACCGATCTCACGCAAAAACTGTATTTCTATCCTGACCTGAGTGAGACCGGCGAATACCGGGCTACATTCAACTTTGGGACAGTCACCAAGATCAACCACTGGCTGGGGTGGCAGAATGCGTTTGGAGATATCTATGTCACCAATCCACCGCCAGGGACGCGGCAGAATGATGTTTTGCTGACCACCGGGTTGAGTTTCTCGTTTAAGAGGTAAGCGCAGGGTTCCCAAACGCCTCGCTAGGCTTGGCGGGACGGGCGAGGGCGCCCGTCCCCGCACTAAAATCCAGCAACCCTATGGCGTCGCGGCCATGGCCTTGGTGATCGCCGTTTCAGCCAGCGGGACCATAATCTTGTACCCGGCATCGTTGGGATGCAGGCCGTCTTCTGCGAGTTCGCGTTTTAGCATTCCCTTGTCGTCCACCATAGGCGAGAAATAGTCGAGATAGGTGTAGCCATTTTTGGCGCAATAGTCTTTGAGCCAGTTGTTGAGTTCGAGAATTCTCTCCCGAGGACGCTGGGCATAGAAGTCCTTTGATCTCTCCGTGTAGTTATTGACGGGCAAGATGGAGGAAAACACAACGCGGATTCCGTGGACACGCGCGAGTTCGGCCATGGATGCGAGGTTGGCTTCGATGTCTTCGCTCAGCATGGGGCCGGTGTTGCCGGCGATGTCGTTGGTCCCGGCCAGGATGACGACCACCTTGGGATTCAAGCCAATCACATCCTGACGGAAGCGCACCAGCATTTGCGGAGTAGTCTGGCCACCGATACCACGATTCTCATAGGGCTTCTCGCCAAAATATTTCTCCAGCTTCCAGTTGTCGGTGATTGAGTCACCGAAAAACACGACGCGGTTGGTCTCTGCCGGCATGGCCTTCAGGCTACCATTGGCTCCGCGATAGCGCTGAAGTTGTCCGTAATCGTCGGTAAATACAGCGACGCGGGAGGCGCGATATTGGTCGAGACCTGCGAAGCCGGTTGGGGGAATCGCGGGAGCGGGCTGCTGGGCCTGGGCCGAAAAGGTTAACAGCAAAATGACAGTAAAGTACGCGATGGAGCAAATTCTGGTGTGCATAGTTTCCTCGGGGTCAAGATAGGGTATCCACATGGGTCACCAGGTTGCAAGATTCCACGACTTATGTATATACTCAGTGTATATACATGAGGGGGGGGAGCTAAAGATGAGCACAGCACGCGTATTTCGTTCGGGCAACAGCCAGGCGGTGCGACTACCGAAACAGTTCCGGCTCAATAGTGGAGAGGTCGAAATCTTCCGCCGGGGCAATGAAATTGTCCTGCGTGAAAGGGACGGGGACATGACCCGAGCTTTCGATCTTCTCGCTGGGTTGCCGGAGGATTTTGCAGCTGAGCGCGGCGACGGTCCTCCGCAGCAACGCAAGGGACTATAGATGGAAACTCGGTATTTGCTCGACACGAACATCTGCATCTACATTCGACAACAGCGGCCTGAGGCGGTTTTACGGCGCTTCCGCAAGCTGCGTCAAGGTGAGGCCGCATTCTCGGTGATCACGTATGGAGAACTGATCTATGGCGCAGCAAAAAGCACCCAGGCGGACTTGGCTCTTGAAAGATTGCGTGAACTTCTCCATTGGTTGCCCGCGCTTGCGCTGCCCGAAACCGCAGGCGAAGTCTACGGAGCAGTCCGTCATGCACTTGCTTCCAAAGGAGAGATGATAGGAAATAACGATCTGTGGATCGCTTCCCATGCCATCGCCTCGGAGTTAATCCTGGTAACAAATAATGAAAGAGAGTTTCGGCGCGTCCCGGGGTTGAAGGTTCAGAATTGGGCAGCACCAGCGTCCCGGTAGTTCGACATATCTCGATGTGTGTTAAGAACAGTTCTCAGCCGCCTCGCTGCACTCGGCGGGACAGGCGAGGCGCCCGTCCCCACATGGCGGTCCCCCACCCTTGGTTCGGGATTTACATCCCATCATAGTTCGGCCCGCCGCCACCTTCGGGTGGCACCCATGTGATGATCTGATAGGGATCCGCGATGTCGCAGGTTTTGCAGTGCACACAATTTGATGGATTCAGGCTGATGCGCTTGCCGTTCGCCTGAGTCGAGTCGTCTACCATCTCGTAGACGTTTGCAGGACAAAAATTCTGGCACGGGCTGCCGAATTCTTTTATACAGCGCTGGTTGCAGATATCGGTGTCATGAATAACCAGGTGTGCCGGCTGGTCTTCTTCGTGCTTGGTGCCGGAGTGGTAGAGATCAGTCAGCTTGTCGAAGGTGAGTTTGCCGTCGCCTTTTGCAGGGCCGATCAAGTGTGACGCGGCTCCGCCGCTTGCGGGCAGGTCAGCCAGCTTCTTCATATGCTGATGGCCTGGAGTGGATGAGTAGCGGTTGTACAAACCGCGTCCGCCGGTGAATTGCTGGAGGCCGGCGTGGACCAAGCCTCGCCAATGAATTCCTTTGAGGCGCGCGGAATTCAGAAATCCGGCGGAGTCGCCGAGGATCATCCACCCATTTCCCGCAACTGGCGGGATCGACCACCAGCCGCCGTAGGGCATGGATTTAGCCCCGTAGCGCACCATCTTTCCGCCTTCGAGCAACTTGGTTACGAAAGGGTGCTTTTTGAATTCCTGCAAAATGCGTTGTGGATCGGTGCGCGGATCGGGATAGTCGAGCGCAGTAACAAAACCGAGCGAGACAACATTTTCTTTGCCGCCGTAGATCCAGGCGCCTCCATACTCTTTCGGCGTCAAAGGCCAGCCCATGGTGTAGATCACTTCTCCCGGAGCGATCCGGCCGGCGGGGACCTCCCACAGTTCCTTGATTCCCTGCCCATAGGTTTGCGGGTTGCGACCTTTTGCCAGGTCGAATTTGGCGATCAATTCCTTGGTGAGAGAGCCGCGGGTGCCCTCTGCAAGGATCACTACTTTTGCCTGAATGTCATAGCCGGGTTCGTAATTCGACTTGGGCTGATCTTGCTTGTCCACGCCTTTGTCGTCGGTGCGAACTCCGGTGACGCGGTCGTTGTCGAAAAGAAGTTGCGATCCGGCGAAGCCGGTGAAGATGGTGATGCCGGTTTCTTCCACTTTGCTACCGAGCCACTTCACAAAGCGATTGAGAGAGATCACATAGTTGCCGTGGTCGCGAAGTGGAGGCGGCGTAACCGGTAGCTTGAACTTGCCATTTTTCGTCAGGAAAAAGACTGCTTCTTGGTTGACTTCAGCTTCGATTGGGGCTTCTTTTTCAAAGCCGGGAAGCAACTCTTGCATTGATCGCGGATCGAGCAACGCACCGGACAGGCAGTGCTGGCCGACCTCTCGTGCCTTTTCCAAAACGTAAATATTCTCTTTACTGAACTGGGAGCCTGGGTTTTTGGCATTGTGGGCGTCGATGAGTTGCGACAAACGCAAAGCACACGCCATTCCCGCCGGGCCGCCGCCCACGATGACCACATCCGCAGGCATCTGCGGGCGGTCGATGCCCTCGACGGGTTTGCGGAAGATCAGCATTCGGTTTAAAACTACGCTCCCACTTTGGCCTTCTTTACTTCTTCAATCAGCGGCGGCACCACGTCGAACAGGTTTCCCACCACGGCAAAGTCCGCAATCTCGAAAATTGGGGCTTCCGAGTCTTTGTTTATGGCAATGATGGTGCGCGCGCCCTTCATCCCCACAATGTGTTGAATGGCTCCGCTGATTCCCAGGGCCAGATACAACTTGGGCGCTACTGTCTGCCCGGACGATCCGATTTGACGGTCCATGGGCAGCCAGCCGGAATCGCAGATGGGACGCGAAGCAGCGATTTCTCCGCCAAGAGCCTCGGCCAACTGCTTGGCAAGCTCGATGTTCTTCTGTTCTTTGATTCCTCGACCGACTGCGATGATGATTTCCGCCTGGGTCAGATCGACGGCTTGTTTGGCTTCTTTGAAGACTGCCTGCGGCTTGTTGCGGATCACTCCGTCAGCGATTTCAACGTTCACGGTTTCAACCGGGGCTGCGCTTGCTCCGGCTTCGACGTTGTCCCCGCGAAATGCGCCATTTTGGAAGGTTACGAACCAAGGCGCATCTCCGGTGAAGCTGACATCAGCGGCGAATTTGCCCTGGAACATCTGGCGGGTGAACAGGATCTTGTCCGCATCTTTCTTATACTTATAACCGATACAGTCGCTGATCACGGTGCGGCCCATGGCCGTGGCCAGTTTGGGGATGAAGTCGCGCACCTGGTAGGTGTGCGGCATGAGCACCAGCTTTGGCTGCTTCGAGGAGATGAATTGCTTTAGCGCGGCGGAGAACGAATCAGGAGTGTAGGGCTCGAGTTTCTCTGATTCGACGGCGTAGACTCTGCTCACTTTTTTGCCCGCTACCTCGGTCGCAAATGCGGTAACGCCCTTGCCGACCACTGCGGCTTCCAGCGGCCATCCGGTTTCCGCCGACAGCATTTGGCCCGCGGCGAGCGTCTCCCAGCAGACACGGTTCAGTTTGCCTTCGCGTTGTTCTACTACTACCAGGATTGTTTCGGGCATTGGGTGCCGGCCTCAGTTTCCGGGTGCCGCTCGTTTTGCTCGCTTGGACGGGGCGCCCGTCCCCACACGATTGGTCGCTGTCCCTACAGCACTCTTACTTCATTGCGAAGTTTCTCTACAAGTTTCTTGGCGATTTCACCGGGCGCACCCTCGATCAACTCGGTCTTCTTTGTTTTCTGCGGAATGTAGAGGCGCTCGATCTTTTGCATGTTGGGGCCGATAGCCGACTGAACTTCCGCCAGCGCAACTTTGCGCAACGGCTTATTTTTAGCTTGCTTGATGCCGATCAAAGTCGCGTAACGCAGTTTGTTAATTCCGGATTGAATGGTCAGCACCGCGGGTAGAGGCATTTCAACGAACTGAAAATATCCGGCCTCAAGTTCGCGCTTCACCTTGATGCCGCCATCGGCCTTTTCAATTTGCATTATGATGGTGGCGTGCGGCCAGCCCAGTAGTTCGGCGAGGATCACTCCGGTTTGGGCATAGCCGTAATCGTCCGATTGCAGGCCGGTAAAGATCAGATCGAACTGCTCGTCTTTTATGGCCGCGGCAAAGGCTTTGGCGGTGTTGTAGGCATCGAGTCCAACGAACGCGGGGTCTTCCAGATGAATAGCGCGGTCCGCGCCCTTGGCCAGCGCCTCCCGCAGCACCTGTTGCGCACGAGCAGGACCCGAGGTGATCACGACAACTTCTCCGCTGTGCTTTTCTTTCTGGCGGAGCGCTTCTTCCAGCGCGTAGGCATCCGGCTCGTTCACTTCGTAAGACAGGTCTTCCCTCACCCAGGTGGCCGATTCGTTGAGTTTGAGCGGGGCGTCCTTCTGCGGGACTTGCTTCATGCAGACAAGGATTTTCAAAGGCGGGACTCCTTGGCAAACGCGTCAGTATAAATCAGCATTCGGCAGTTAGCACTTGGCATTTGGCCGATTAAGCGTAAGAATCAACGGCTCATTGCCAATTACTTATTCTGTGAAAACCACCGACTGCACCCCGGAAATCTCAAAGCGTTTACGGCAACGCATGTTCTTGCAGGCCATCATGTCATCGCGGCGGATCATGTAGGTGCGCGCCTTGGCAAAGCGCGCGCGGTCGCGCTCATCGGCGCGTCCGGGCAGTTGACGCTTCTTGGTACGGACCAGCCAACTAATTTCGTATTCCGCCGACTGCTGACAATGCGGACATTGCAAGGTGGCTAGTTTCTTCTCGGGACGTTCGTCAAAAAAATCGCGCTCTTCCATAGTTGGGTCAATTATTGCAGTTTTGGGGCTGGGGGGCCAGTTATGGCAAGATGATGGCGTGCCCAAGAAACGCAAAGTAAAGAAATTCACTAGGGTCGGGGCCGTCAAAGCCCTGGCACGGGAAAGGGTGGGGCCTCCGCCGGCCGAACAAATCGTTCCCCACCGAAAAGAGAAGAAAGAGAAATACAAACCCACTTTGGATAAGCTGCTCAGCGAGGATTGATTACTCTCCTTACAAATTTCACGAACTCTTCGACATCTTCTTTAGTCGTGTCCCAGGAACACATCCAGCGGACCACGGACTGAGATTCATCCCACACATAAAAGAAGTAGCGCTTTTTGATCCGAGCGATGGCTCCCTGTGGAATTCTGGCAAATACGCCATTGGCCTCTACTTTATAAACAATTTCTACGCCGGGGATCTCTCTTAGCTTGCCCTCGAGCAGTTTGGCCATGCGATTCGCGTGGCGGGCATTGCGCAGCCACAGGTGATCGGTAAGCAGCGCACCCAACTGGGCGGAGATGTAGCGCATCTTGGAAGCCAGCTGCATACCCTGTTTGCGGCGGTACAGAAAATCGCGGCTCAACTCGGGCGTGAAAAATACCACGGCCTCGGCTCCCATGGCGCCATTCTTGGTGCCGCCGAAGGAAAGCACATCCACCCCCAAGTCGCGTGTAGTCTCACGCAGATTCAACTTGAGACTTGCCGCAGCGTTGGCGATCCGTGCTCCATCCACGTGGAGAAACATCGCATGATCGTGGGCGAATCGCGCCAAGGCTTTGACCTCTTCGGGCTTGTAGACTGTTCCAACTTCGCTCGACTGAGTAATCGATATTACGCGGGGCTGCACGTGGTGCTGGTCGCCGATTCCGTGGAAAACTCGCTGGACCGCCTCGACCGTCAGTTTGCCGTCTTTGGTTGAGACCGGAATCAGTTTGCAGCCGGTAAATTTTTCGGGAGCGCCGCACTCATCGACATAGACGTGAGCTGCCTCGGCGCAGATGACTGCATGGTAGGGATTCGTCAGAGCAGCAAAGCTGAGCACATTGGCCGCGGTGCCGTTGAACACCACGAAAGCCTGAGTGCCTTGCCCGAAGTGCTCACGAAATTTGCGCAGGGCTGACTCGGTATTGGGATCGTCGCCATATCCAACCGCGTGCCCCTGGTTTGCCTCAGAAATAGCGCGCAGCACCTTGGGGTGGACTCCGGCATTGTTGTCACTGGCAAAGCTGCGGGCTGGCTTCATGGGAGTGAACTACTGTATCAAAAATTGCCGTAAACCCGCGAGAGCATGGGCTTTGCTCAGGTCACACCATTGGTAACCAAGGCGGGAATCCAGCGTGATCTTGTGGCCGTGTTCGAGGCGGAACTACAGTGATGAAACCAAATGGAGGTGGCTGATGAGTTCTGTAGTTCTTGCGATGATTGTTGCCTTCGCGTTCATTTATATGGCGGTGACCCGAGAAGAACGCGAGATTGCCCATGAAGCTGCCCGCGCAGAAAAGCGCGACATGTCGCACTAGGGGACTACTGCGGTTAAATGAAGGATGACCAGACAGGTCAAGTGCCTTCCCTCTGGGCGAAAATACAGAAGAACTCCATTTCGAACGTATTTGTGGAAGGGCACGAGTTTCACTCGTGCCGTTTCGTGATCGATATTGACCTACGCGCCCATGGGGCGCAACTGCCACCGTCCGGTTACGGGGAGTTGCGCCTAGCGCCAGCAAATCACAATTTTCCGTCTTGACTGTATAAGGCGGCAAAAAAGCACACCGCAGGGGCCACGCCCTCAGGCGCTAAAGCGCTGAAACATTCTGAACACTCGGCGGCACGAGTGCAACTCGTGCCCTCCCAATTCTGTCAGAGTCTTCTCGCGACCGTAAAGCCGTGTCTCTTTGGTCTCACCTTTGGGGAAGGGCACGAGTTTCACTCGTGCCGGTTCGTAATCGATATTGACTTACGCGCCCATGGGGCGGCGCACCGCCATCAGGCGTCCGGGATACTGGTAGTTGCGCCTAACGGCGCCAAATCACAATTTTCCCTCTTGGCGGCACGAGTGGAACTCGTGCCCTTCCACGATTGCCAAAAACAGCGTTTTTTCCGCAGCCTGTTAGACCCGTGCCCTACACAAATCCCTTCTGCATAGTTCCCAGTCATGTCTACGACTAAGAAGACTTCAACTGCTGAAGAGTGCATCCCAGGATGCGGCCCGACGAAGGGTCCTGAACGAAAACGATCAAACGCAAGTTCGCGGGATCGGCTTTCTCTCCCAGTTTGAGAGCCGCGTCTTGCGCGAATCCCTTGGTACGGCTGAGGCTCCCAAGCTTGGTAATAGTTTGCACCACCGCTACATGCTGCAAAAGACGGCCTTGGTTTTCTCCGTGCAGAACCTGGGATTCGGCGTGGTTGAGAGCCACAGCGACGTAGACATCGCCCGAGCGGCTGCGAAGCGAAGCAGTCAGCATTTCAATTTCGATCCGCCCATGAAGTACACCGCTGGCCAGTGCGACATCCGATAGTCCTATTTGCAGTTTTGGTTCAACGCGCGATTGGTCAATCGCTTTCTGAGCCTCTTTGCTGGCGCTGCCCACAAATTCTCTGGTGCCGTCAACGATCATTTCAGGGGTATAAACTGTGCCGCTGCCCAGTCTTCGCGCATATGCGCTCTGCCGGTCGCTGAAAAACCTTGAGGAGTAGGGATCCTTCCACCCGATGTGGTTCCAGTAGTCGACATGCTCGCTCAAGACAATCAACTGGACCCCGGGGATGGGTTGGGCGTCGAGTTGTCGCAACAGCGCATCCGCCGGCGGGCAACTGGAGCAGCCTTCTGAAGTAAACAGCTCGACTAGAACTGGACTTAGGCCAGATGGCTGGTGAGCGTCTGCGGCGAATGAGGTTAGGGAAAACAACAGAGCGAACAAGACAAGGATTCTCATTGCGGACACACTTCCTTTAGCCGAACTTGAGATGCCCGAGCTGCACAGAAGTTTCAAAGCGGATTTCAATCGCCTTTGCAACGCTTGGCCAAGCCCTTGTTCACCCCAGCGCGCTTACGCGGTAGGCTGCAATCTGTCGCCGCTTCGCGGGCTCCGTGATAGTGACACAACTATTTTTGCGGCGGTACTGTCATCTCCATGGCCCAAACGGCTGCTGGACGCATGTACATGCCTGCACGGTAATGTCCATCTATATCCCAGGCTTCTGGAGTGCGAAACCAGTAGCCCTGGGTTTCATAGGTTGTGTGATAGATGCCCCATGCGGTGCGATAAGCTTCGTCTTTCATGCCTTCGCCTAACATCAGCGCCGCCACAGCAAAGGTTGTGCCGGTCCAGACTTCCTGTACTTGCTCGTTGGTTTTAATGATACTGCCGTCGGCGCCCATGCCGTTGACTGCTCCCATTTCGCCTTTGGCAAACTTCATGACGTTATAGTCATAGATTTTCTTCAGCGCTTTCTGCCGCATTTCGCGTGGGACTAAGTCGCCTAAGCCAGTCATATCTGCGTACCACTGCCCGGCCAGCTGATCGGCTTGGACGTTGTCCTTGTACTCGCTTAGCGTGTCGTAGCTGAAGTATTGGCCGTTCCAGAGTTTCTTGATATAGCTGGACTGGGCTTTGGCAAACAGGTCGTGGTAACTTGCGACAGCTTTGCCATCATTCAAAGCTTTGCCGATCTCTTCGGCTGCACGTAGCGCCGCCAGCCAAAGGCCGCCGGTGTAGGCGCTTTCTCCGCGCACGACCCACACATCGTAGGTCTGGTCAGGGAATCCGTCGTTCTCGGGGATGCCGTCGCCGTTACGGTCATATTTATTTAGGTGTTCCATCGCTTCCTGCACTGCGGGCCAGGTGGCGGTAAGAAACGCGATGTCCTTCTTTCCCCCGAAAACGTAGTCGCGATAAACCATCAGTACAAACTTGCTGTTCAAGTCTTTCCAGTCACTGGTGTTTTGCCAGTTGAACTGATTGGGTTGGATGAATGGGTCTTCCTGCGGGACGCCGAGGTCGTGGGGAACGGCTCCCTTGATCTTGCGGATTTTGTAATTGAGCACGCCGGTCTGTTGCGTTTTCCACTGCCATACCTGTTTGTCAGGCCATTCGCGAGGGACCGTGTAGGCAAACTGGCGGAGTTCCTGTTTGTCGAGTTCGGGCCAAAATTTTGTCAGCGGCATGGACCCGTAGAAGCGCACATCGAGCGTTCCGTAGAATGGGTAGTCGTAGCACTCCATGAAGGTGAACGTGTCGGGAGTCTTTACGGCTTCGCCTACCTCGTGACCCCAGAACGAACCGCCATCGGCGAGGATGTACATTTCGTTGAATAACATGCCGCGATACCAGAGCGGCTTGCTGTCATCATTTACGTACTTGGCTTGCCAGGAATCAATGGCGTCGCTCCATTTTGTCGCATTGAGCAGTCCTTCGCGGGCGATCCTCCAGGCGTTATTGCCTTGCGTGTTGAAAAATTCTGTGTAGTGGCGATACCATGCGCGGCCGGAGCCGAATTGCACGACCGGCATGTCCCATGCGATGACCATCGGAACCGTGCGTTTCTCACCGGGCTTGAGCGTGAACTTGATAGCGATTGCGCCGTTGAGCTGTTCTCCGCTGCTGATCCAGGTTCTGTCACTGTTGGGGAGGCTGCCGTCCATGGCAAAAGATTGCCAGAGCGCCTCCGAAGTATCAGGTCCCTTGCTGCCGTCGGCCCACGTGGTTTGATAACTAACTTCGGTTCCTGCGGCTTCTTGCGTGGCGATCACCCACTGGCCGTCCCACTCGTTCGCAATTCCTTTGGGATGTTCGCGATCGAAGGCGATGCCTTTGATGGCTCCTCCGGCTGAGGGTTCAGCTATAAATTTGTTGAAGTTGCCTGCTGCTTGCCCGCCGGCAAAGGTGCTGCCGAAGGTGCGAAATGCCCCCAGCATGTTTTGCCAGGAGAGCATGACCGAAACAGTTACAGGCTTCTCGGTGGGGTTTTCTGCCTGCCAGCGATAGACCGCCACTGGGTAACTGCTCTCTTTATAGTTGTCGGGGAGGATAGGAGAAAACTGCTCAAGCGTGACGTGAGCAGGAAATTTTTCCCATTTGTACTCGTACCAGGATTTTGGATAGAGCGAATAATAGTCGCCCGCTCCTACCGGGTAATCCCATTTCCAACTGGAAAGTTCATTGCCTGCGGGATGTGTGGCAGTAAGTACCTGAGCAACACCTTCGCTTGCTCCTTCTGATTTTTGATACATCGCGAATTGATTGGCCCAGACGGTCTGATATTTGTGCACTCCTCCCTTGATGTGCCAGCGGGAGAAGTCGCCGCGATAGGTGCGGGAGAATGTGCCGGCGCCGAAACCTCCTACGGGAGCGCCCTGCCAGTAGCCGTCGTCAATCATGCCGCCCTTAAGCTGTGGTTTCACACCCCCAGCATTTTCCAGTGGAAGACCGATTGGGCGTTTCCATGCTGCCTTGGGAATGGCATCGCCGGCCAAAGCCGCTGTGGCACAAATCAAGATGGACATTACTACGCAAAGAAGGCGCTGCTTCATGAGTCCTCCAACCGAAATATTTGGATCGATTAAGTTTCTGGCTCGTACCAATGAAATCGCTATTCTAAACGCGTCCAGAGATTTGCGTGGTTGTTTCTCATACACCGCGATGAGACCGCCACATTTTCAAGCTGCGTCACCACTCTACGTTCGTTCATTACCTCTAGCTGCCCCAAGAAGTAGAGCGCTTCTACAGTCCTCCTTCTACTTGCCGATGCGTTGTTTAAGGCCAGTACGCCTCCCATATTAGAGGTCACTCATGCAACGGAAATGCTTGCTGTTCGCGCTGAGCTTTGGCTTGACTGGGCTTTCGGTCTTCGCCATGGCGCAAACCCTCGAACCTAAGAGTCCCCTCCTCGCCTATGCCAGGGACCGTTTGGTCCGGCCCGTTGACGACACTCAGAGAATCGTTTTGCCGGGTAATCTTCACCCCCTGGCGCAACCCGGATTTCGCCTTGCGCCGGTTGCCCAGAACTTCCGCATGGATCGGATGATGCTGGTGCTGACCCCGGACGCCGCGCAGCAAGACGCGCTGGATGACCTGCTGGCTCAGCAGCAGGACATCAATTCTCCTTACTACCATCAGTGGATCACCCCAGAGCGTTTCGGCGAGTTATTTGGAGCCTCCGGAGGTGATATTGCGACGGTTGTGAAATGGCTGGAATCGCATGGTATGAGCGTGGAGGAAATTTCTGCCGGGCGGCGTTCAATCGTGTTCAGCGGGAATGCCGGTCAGGTGGCTTCCGCCTTTCATACCCGCATACAGAGCTATAAGATTGGCGGCGAAATCCGCCATGCCAATGAAAATGATCCGGAGATCCCACGCGCACTAGCTGAAGTTGTCTTCGGAATTGTTTCGCTGCACGACTTCCGCGCTGAGCCCATGCATGTCACACCGGCTTACAACCCGGTTCCCTTCCCCAATTTCACCAGCGGCTCGGCGCACTATCTGTCCCCGGCGGATTTTGCCACCATCTACAACCTGACGCCGCTGTATCAGAACCTCACCGATGGCTCGGGGCAGAGCATTGCCATCATCGGCCGTTCTAATTTGAACCTGTCCGATGTACGCAGTTTCCGCAGCAGTTTCGGGCTCTCGGCGCGCGATCCGCAGATTGTTGTGAATGGCGCCGATCCTGGTATTTTCGACGCCAACGAACAAGCGGAAGCGGTTCTGGATGTGGAGTGGTCGGGCGCGGTGGCAAAGAATGCCAACGTTAAGTTCGTAGTGTCGGCTTCGACTCATTCCAGCGACGGAGTTTATTTGTCCGCCCAGTATGCAGTGAACCACAATGTGGCGCCGGTCATGAGTGTTAGTTTCGGAATCTGCGAGGCCGCGCTCGGCTCTTCGGGAAACCGCTTCATCCATAGCCTATGGCAACAAGCGGCGGCCGAGGGTATCACGGTCTTTGTGTCCTCCGGCGACAGCGGAGCGGCAGGATGCGATCTCTCTTCCGCTACCTCGGCCACCCATGGGCGCGGCGTCAATGGACTCTGCTCTACGCCCTACAGCGTGTGTGTGGGCGGGACCCAGTTTGACGATACGGCGAATCCTGGGCTGTATTGGTCGTCCTTCAACGGCCCTACCACCCAGGCTTCTGCGCAAAGTTATATTCCGGAAAAGGTTTGGAACGAGAGTGGAAGCTCTGGGTTGTGGTCGGGTGGAGGCGGAGTCAGCATGGTGTATTCGAAATCTTCGTGGCAGACAGGGTCCGGGGTGCCGGCGGATGGCAAGCGCGATGTGCCGGATGTGTCACTGAACGCCGCCGTGCATGATGGCTATCTCGTGTACATAAATGGCGCTCTAATGCTGTTGGGTGGAACATCGGCGGCCTCGCCAGCATTGGCGGGAATCATGGCGCTGATCGTGCAAAGCACGGCAGCCCCCCAGGGGAACGCCAATCCTGTGTTCTATACCCTTGCGGCGCGGCAGAATTCCGGTGGCCCGGCGGTGTTTCACGACACGGTCTCCGGAAACAATAGCGTCCCTGGGCTCAACGGATTCAACGCAGTCGGCGGCTACGACCAGGCGACTGGACTTGGCTCCGTGGACGCCAACATGCTGGTTACGCATTGGAGCGATGGCAGCGCCCCGTCACCACCCAGCTTTCAGTTGATCGCGCCCGCTGCGGTAAGCCTGGCGGCAGCAAATAGTGCGAGCCTGAATATCAGCGTCACAGTGGCCAACGGGATTAATGCGCCGGTGGGCTTGTCCGTCGCCGGACTTCCGGCAGGAGTCTCAGCCAGCTTTAGCTCGAACCCGCTTTCCGCGCCGGGATCGGCAGTGCTGAATTTTGCCGCGACTCTCAATGTGCGCTGCGGAACCTATCCGCTCACTGTCACTGCCGCATCGGGCGCAGCGTCCAAGATCGCTTCGGTAGGTTTAGTGGTCACGATTCCTGCCACGTTTACCCTGGCGACATCAGCCGGCTCCGCTGGCATTCTTCCCGGTAAACGCACGACAGTCTTAGTTTCGACAACCATCTCTTCCACATTTAATTCTCTGGTGAGCTTTAGCGTCAGTGGCGCACGAACTGGATTGGTGGCCAGTTTCTCACCGGCCAGTATCAAGTCTCCGGGCGCGGGCCGTATCACGCTGACAATTTCCACGACGTCTGCGTTGCCACCCGGAAGCTACACCCTCACCATCCATGCAAGCGGTGGCGGCGTGACGCGCGCCGCCACCATCGTGGTGAACGTACCTGGATTTACGCTGGCAGTAAGTCCAACATCAATCTCGCTGGCGCCAGGCGGGAAAGGCCGCGTGACCGTGACCACCGCCGGAGTAGCGGGATTCAACTCACTGGTTAGTTTTTCCGTTTCAAGATTGCCTGCCGGGATTACGGGGAGTTGGACCGCGGGCGGGAATAACCAGACTGCGGCATTTACCCTGATAGTGACGCGGTACTGATGGGTGGCCCTAACTCAGCTTCGGCTGTCTATAGTTCACGTGCTCCGAAGAGGTCACTTTGCTTACACCCGTTCCAACACCATCGCCATTCCCTGCCCTACTCCAACACACATGGAAGCCAACGCGTAGCGCCCTTGCGATCGCTGAAGTTGTCTTGCGGCAGTCAGCACAAGCCGGGCCCCACTCATTCCCAGTGGATGCCCCAAGGCAATCGCGCCGCCGTTGGGATTCACTTTCTCGCTGTCATCGGGCAGGCCAAAATCGCGAGTGATGGCCAACACTTGCGAGGCGAAGGCCTCGTTCAACTCGAAGAAATCGATGTCGTCGATGATCAGTTTCAGGCGGGCCAGCAGTTTTCTGGTGGCTGGGATCGGTCCGATACCCATGACGTTCGGATCGACTCCGGCAGCGTTGGCGCCGGCGATTCGCGCGATGGGATTCAGCCCGAATTTTGCCGCGGCGGTTTCTGAGGCCACAAACATGGCGCACGCGCCATCATTGATGCCGGAAGCGTTGCCTGCGGTCACGGTTCCGGCTTCACGGAAGGGAGTCGGCAGCCTGGCCAGGCCTTCGAGCGTGGTATCGGGGCGCGGGTGCTCGTCATGGGTAAGGGAAATCACTTTGCCCTTGCCGAGGGCGACCTCGACCGGCGCAATCTCGCCGCTATAGAAGCCGGTCTTCTGCGCGGCGGTGGTACGCTGCTGTGAGCGCAACGCGAAAGCGTCCTGATCCGAACGCTTGATTGCGTATTTCTCCGGCACATTCTCGGCGGCTTCTCCCATGGAAGCGGTCCCGTACATCTTCTGCATAACCGGATTAGCAAAGCGCCAGCCTAGCGTCGTGTCATGGATCTCTGCGTTGCGGGAGAATGCGGTGACCGGTTTTGGCATTACCAGAGGGGCGCGGCTCATGCTCTCCACGCCCCCCGCGATGGCCAGAGAAATTTCTCCGCAAGCGATACCACGGGCCGCGGAGGCCACCGCCTCCATGCCCGATGCGCACAGGCGGTTCACTGTCACCCCTGGCACGGATTTTGGGATGCCCGCCAATAGCAGCGCCATACGAGCGACATTGCGATTGTCTTCCCCAGCCTGATTGCTGCATCCATAAACCACCTCGTCGATGGCTTCCCAGTCAGACTCTTCACACTTTTCCCGTAACACTTTCAGCGGATGGGCTGCCAGGTCGTCGGTGCGCACCTGTGCCAGTGCGCCGCCGTATCGTCCGATTGCGGTGCGAACTCCTTCGCAAATAAATCCGTTCACCACCCCCATAGTCTTGCTTACGGAAGGGCAACATGGCAAATTGACCCTTGGAGATTGGCGGGTAACCCTTAGGGCACTTTCAGCGTGTTACTCTCTATGAAACCATCTTAAGATTGAGAACTTTGCCCACAAAACTTCGCGTCGAGGATGCTCCATGAAGAAGCTCTTGGCTGTGTTCGCTTTGCTGCTGATGGCGATGAGTGTTGCCGCCCAGCAAAACGCCCCTGCGCCTGGGGAAAACTCCACTCCAGTGGAACCGATGGATGAGATGCCGGTGTTCCGCGTGAAAGTCGTTTCACGCAGCACCAAAGCGGTGAATTACCGCCATCGCGGAGGCTCGACCAAGGTTGATTTCAAAGGCACTTCACTCATGCCCCAAGCCAAGGGCAGCGCCAAGGTGAACAGCAAAGAAGGACGGCTACAGATCAACGTAGATTTCGAGCACATGGACCTTGCTGGCAAGTTTGGCGCGCAGTATCTGACTTATGTTCTATGGGCGATCACTCCAGAAGGCCGTTCGACGAACCTGGGCGAAATCCAACCCGACATGGGCAACTCCAAGATTGAAGTCACAACCGACTTGCAGGCTTTTGGTTTGATCGTGACCGCCGAGCCATATTTCGCTGTGGTCCGGCCTAGCAACGTGGTGGTGATGGAAAACATTATCCGGCAGGAGACCAAGGGCTTCGAGCAATCGATTGATGCCCGTTTCGACATGCTGGAAGGAGACCAGTACGTTGTGGATGTAAGCGCGACGCAGCTGCCCTCATCCACCGCCCGCCCGAATACTCCGGTCGATTTGCTCGAAGCGCGCAACGCGGTCGCCATCTCCAAAGCCGCTGGGGCTGATCAGTATGCCGCGGAAAGCCTGAAGAAAGCGCAGGACATGCTGGATCGCGCGGAAGACTACTTACGCCGCAAGCAGGGGCGAACGCCGATTGGCACAGCCTCGCGTGGCGCTACGCAAATGGCGGAAGATGCGCGCGTGTTGACCCTCCAGAAAAAACATCAGGAGAAAGTAGAAGCGGAAAGACGGCGTATCGAAGCGGCGCGGGCCAAGGCCGAAGCTGACGCCAAAGCCGCCGCAGAAGCTGAAGCCGCGGCCAGAGCTCAATCGGCCGAGGATGCTCGACGGCGTGCTCAGGCGGAGGCAGACCGTTTGGCGGCGGAAAAAGCGCAAGCCGAGGCACAAAGGCTGCAAGCCGAGGCCGACGCTCAGCGGGCAGCCGCCGATGTGGCACGGGCAGCGGCGCAGTTGGAACAACAGAAAGCCCAGGCTGAAGCAGACAAGAATCGCCTGGCTGCGGAAGAAGCGATCCGCCAAAAAGAGGAAATGCGAGCTCGGTTGCTGAAGCAACTGAACCAGGTACTTGAGACTCGTGACACCCCGCGCGGCCTGGTCGTCAACATGCCCGATGTCCTCTTCGACATTGGACAGTACATATCCGGCATCGTGCTGGCTTATCCGGAATTAAGGCTGGAAGTTGAGGGCCACACGGACGGCATCGGCGGCGACGAGTTTAATCAGCGCCTCTCAGAAAAGCGGGCCGCTTCGGTGCGGGATTATCTGCTCGATTCCGGCGTCTCCATGAACAACGTCATGGCCCGCGGCTTCGGGAAAACCCAGCCCGTGGCTGACAACGGCACCTCCGAGGGCCGCAAGCTGAATCGCCGAGTCGAAATGATCGTTTCCGGCGATGTCATCGGCAACATGATGGGAACTCCGGCAGCGAGCGCCACGGTACCGGGCGCATCGCCCCAGTAGAAGATCGCTTTCTGCACGGGTATTTCACCTAGTACTTTCATACGATTGCCCAAACCAGCCTTGAGCTTGAATAATCGCGCCACCATTTTGTGGGGCAAACTCCAATCATTTCTCGCTGGTCGACCTAAATGAACATACGCGGTCTCACATTCAAGCTGAGCAACCGTGCCAGGACGATCCTACTGCGCATCGCCATGGTCCTTGCCATTGTTTATGTCACCGGCGGAGCCTACATCTGGTGGGCAATGCAGCAACCCCCGGAAGCCTTCGCCCGCGTCATGATGCGGATGCCGGGACCAGTTCCCTTCTTGCTCTATCCTTTTGAGACGCTATGGTTGCGGGCACGCGCGGGCCACCTGAATGCCGGGGATCGTGTCCCCGATTTTTCTCTGCTCAAGGTCGATAAGAGTGCGAAGATTCAGCTTTCCACGCTGAACCAGAACCAACCCGTGGTGCTGGTGTTCGGCAGCTATACTTGACCACCTTTCCGGCGGGAGGTTCCCGCTCTCAACAAACTCTACGAAGAGTACAAAGAGCGCGCCGGATTTCTGGTCGTGTATATCACCGAGGCACATCCCAGCGATGTCTGGCAGATGCAGAGCAATATCAAAGACAGCGTAGTGTTCGCTTCTCCCAAGAATGAGGATGAGCGAGCTTATGTAGCTGGAGCTTGCGTTCGGAAGCTCGGGATCAAGATTCCAGCCGTTCTGGATGAGTTTGGGAATTCTACCGAAGCAGCCTACACTGGGTGGCCAGACCGCCTGTATCTAATTGACGCCCGCGGTAGGCTGGTCTACAAGAGCAAGCCGGGGCCATTTGGGTTTGAGCCCGATGAATTGAGAGCTGCCCTGGTGAAGACATTGGAAGCGCAAGCGGCGGCGCACTGAAGATTCGTGTCAGGGCATGGCTTCAGCTGTGCCGCAAAATCCTCGCTTCTCGATCTCGCGCCGATCCGGCGCAACCATCACAATGCAAGCGGCGGTTTCAGTAGCGCCGATGGGCACCAAACAACATCTTTTCCAGCTTTAACGATATGGCTGAAGCCAGATCCTGACACGTACCTTTGATCGATAACTAGTGCCCACCACCGGTCAACTCCCTGACGATATTTCCCACAAACGCTTTGGCGTCGCCGAACAGCATCAGGGTTCGATCGAGATAGTAGAGCGGATTGTCAATCCCGGCGAAGCCTGGGCTCATACCGCGCTTGATCACCATCACTGTCCGCGCTTTGTCCACATCCAAAATCGGCATGCCGTAGATGGGGCTGGTAGTGTCGCTGCGCGCCGCCGGGTTGGTTACATCATTCGCTCCGATAATCAGCGCAACGTCGGTTTGCGGGAAGTCTCCGTTGATTTCGTCCATGTCCATCAGCCGGTCATAAGGAATGTCGGCCTCGGCCAGCAGAACATTCATGTGTCCGGGCATGCGGCCAGCGACGGGGTGAATAGCAAAACGAACGTCGACTCCACGCTTGCTTAACATGTCGAAAAGTTCACGGACTTTGTGCTGGGCTTGGGCTACGGCCATGCCGTAGCCGGGAACAATCACAACTTTGTTGGCCGCGGAAAGGATCGCGGCAGCTTCTTCGGCGGTCGCGCTGCGCACCGGCTTGGCTTCCTCTTTGCCCGCTTTGGTTTGAACCTGCCCGAATCCGCCGAACAGGACGTTGGTAAATGACCGGTTCATGGCCTTCGACATGATCACGGAGAGAATCAGACCGGATGATCCGTCGAGTGCGCCGGCGACGATCAGCAGTTTGTTGTTGAGGACAAAACCCATGGCGGATGCAGAGAGCCCGGCATAGGCGTTCAGCAGCGAGATTACGGTAGGCATGTCCGCGCCACCGATGGGGATGATCAGCAGGACGCCGAAGACAACCGCGATGCCGATGACGAACGGAAACAGGTGGCTGGCTTCGGGATGGCGCACCAGGTAGGCCGCCAGCCCGACCGCTACTGCCAGCATGCCCAGGTTTACGACGTTTTGGCCCTTATATGTGATGGGGCGCTGCGGCAATATTTCCTGCAATTTGCCCGCAGCCATCAAGCTTCCTGTAAAGGTCAGCCCGCCAAGAATCACCTCCGCCGACAACACCGCCATGGTAAAGGCGGGGACGCGCGGCGCCTGCAAGTAATATTCAGCGGCGCCAACCAGCGTCACGCAGAGTGCGCCAAAGGCGTGGCTGAGAGCCGTCCGCTGCGGGACAGCGGTCATTTGCACAAAGCCGAGTGGGATCCCAATCCCTGTTCCCAGCACCAGGCCGACAATCACCCACTCATAATTCATGCCGTGGTGCAGCAGCGTGCCGCAGATCGCCAGCAACATGCCGAGTTCGCCGGCCCAGACTCCGTGGCGGGCGGTGGTGGGCGAACTCATCCATTTCAGCGACAGAATGAACAGGGCGCTGGCAATCAGGTAGATGACTTCGATGACGTAATGACTGCTGGCGAGCTCGTTCATGGCTTGCTGGGACGGCCGCTCTTGAACATCTTGAGCATGCGGTCGGTGATGAGGAATCCGCCAACAATGTTGCTGGTGGCAGCCACGATGGCGATGGTGCCAAGGATGGTGGCGTAGGTTGTCTTGTGCTCGCCAGCCAGGACGATTGCGCCGACTACGGCGATCGCGTCAAGCGCATTGGTCAGCGACATCAGCGGCGTGTGCAGCAGCGGTGAGACACGGCGGATCACTTCGAACCCGATGAAGCAGGCCAGCATGAAAATGAATAACAGATCGATCAGGCTCATCGCACCTCCTGGGACGCGGGCAATGAGAAGAATTCGCGAACGCGTTTGTTCACGATTTCTCCATCGCGCACGATCAGCGTGTCGCGGACGATTTCATCCTCTGGATTCAGTTGCCACTTCCCTTCCTTTACCAGGTGCTGAAGAAATGCAGTGATGTTGCGGGCGTACATCTGGCTGGCATGATAAGGGACGCCGCTGGCCAGGTTAATCTCTCCGATGATGGTCACGCCGTGGGCGACCACAGTGTCTCCGGGCTTGGTGAGCTCGCAGTTGCCTCCGCGTTCGGAGGCGAGATCGAAGATGACCGAGCCTGGCGCCATGCGCTTCACCATGTCCTCGGTCACGAGGATCGGAGATTTCTTGCCGGGAATCACCGCGGCTGTGATCACCACATCCTGTTCGGCGACAACATTGCCGAGCAACTCGCGCTGGCGGTTGTAGAAACTTTCGTCCTGGGCGCGGGCGTAGCCGCGTTCATCCTGCGCGTCTTTGGCTTCGATGGGAAGCTCGACGAACCGGCCTCCGAGACTCTGCACCTGCTCTTTGGCAGCGGGACGGAGGTCATAGGCGGAAACTACCGCACCTAAGCGGCGGGCAGTAGCAATGGCCTGGAGCCCGGCAACGCCTGCGCCCATGATGAGAACACGCGCAGGGGTAATGGTGCCGGCAGCGGTCGTCAGCATAGGAAAAATTCTGGGGTGACTGTCGGCAGCGCGTAGCACGGCTTTGTATCCGCAAATTGTTCCCATCGACGAAAGCGCGTCCATGGACTGTGCGCGCGTGGTGCGAGGCATCAGCTCGACTGAAAACGCGGTTACTCCGGTGGCCGCGATCTTTTGCATGACATCCACCGAACCCAGGGGACGAAGAAACCCGATCAGCGTTTGGCCCTTGCGGAACAGTGGAAGATCGACTTCTCCGTTGGCGTCGTTGGAGCCGTAGCAGAGGACCTGGGTGACAATGTCCGCTTTAGCGAAGACGGCAGCGCGCTCGGCAATGCTTGCGCCCTTTTCTGTGTAGTGTGCGTCGGGGTATCCGGCGGCGGTACCGGCTCCGGCTTCTACAATTACTTCAAATCCCGCTTTAGTCAGCGCCGGGATCACCATGGGAACGATGGCGACGCGACGCTCGCCAGGGTAGTTTTCTTTGGGGACGCCGATGATCACTCAGCCAGATTCCTTTCCACTATTGCGACCGGCTATTCTAGCGTGAGTTGGGATTGCATGCAGTGGTTCTGAGCGTGCTGGGCAGGGCTAGCGGGCTTTCTGCTTTGCCGTTCCTATTCGCCAACCATGCTGGGTTCCTATTTCTTCTTGCTGGAAGCTACCGGGACAATCGGCCGGCGGATGGGCACGATCGCCCCTTTCGACGGGTCGGCCGCCGCGCTGGCACGCGACAGGACTTCTTCCTGGATGTACTTCACAAAATCCTGGATCTGCCGCTGCATTTCTTCCATGCGCTCGCGCATTTGCAGGATGATGGCGATGCCGCTGATGTTCACCCCCAAATCGCGGGCCAGCGAAAGGATGAATTCCAACCGTTGCAAATCTTCATCGGTGTAAAGGCGGGTGTTGCCTTCGGTGCGAGACGGCTTTAGCAGGCCTTCACGTTCGTACAGCCGCAAGGTCTGCGGATGGATGCCATACATCTCCGCAACCGAGGAGATCATATACGCGCCTTTGGACTTGCGTTTAGTCAAGAGTTCCCTCGCACAGCTCGGGATTTCGCCTGCGGGCTCCCACTTCGCTCACGCCCGCAAATCGGCTCAACATATACGTGCCTTTGGATTTGCGTTTAGTCATCGCCCCCAACGATAGCAAACTACTGACAAGAAAGCATAGCGACAGGCGCTCGCTCAGTCTTCACTGAATCTGAAACGCGCACTGTACGCTCGCAGACACCGTGATCTTCTCCGGCTGTGGTGGAGGTGGAGGCGGTGGTGGTGGAGGTGCGACCTTGCTTTTGGAAAAGAAGCCGCCGCCGCCCCCAGTCACCTCCACCAATTCACTAACGTCACGAGCTTGAATTTGTACAATGCCGAAAAGCTGCTTCACGTCGAGACTCATGTACCGCAGCCCACCCAGGGTTTGCCCTTTTTGTTCCAGGGCGATCTTTGCACGCCCTATCGCCCGACGCATCGCCTCGGCGACGGCTTGCTTCTTGGCAGCCTCTTCGTCGGAGAGAGAATACGTCAAGGAACGAAAATCGGCGATGCCGTCATCCACCGTGCCGTCGAGGATCGGGCCAATGCGGGAGAAGTCCCGAATCTTGAGCACGATGCGCCCTTGAACGTAATACGACTTTGCGCGCTTCTTGCGATCACCCGTATAGATCGGGGCCACCGTCAGCACTCCAGTGGAAACATCACCCTTTGAGAGGCCGTTCGCAGCCGCGAGTGTCACAATCCGCTCAATCGACTGGTTGGCAGCCCCATAGGCCTGCTTCATCTCTTTTTCTTGCGCGAAGATATTAAAGGTCATAGTGGCCAGGTCAGGATCGGCCTCGTAGGTTCCGTCTGCCTGAACAACCAATGTATCTGCGATGAACTTGACCTCAGGTGCTTGTGCCGATGTGGCCGGAACAAGCGCGAGCAAAAGAATGCATAGGAACTGAGTTTTCATAACACGCTCCTTGGTCGTAGGAACGGTACACAAGCTCCTCCTTGCAAACTAGTCTCAAAGAGGTTACCGGTGGATGTTCTTAAGCCGTGTGCTGTGGCTTTTGCGGGGATGCCGACCATCCGTGCGGGCGCACGGCCGTATTCAGGAAATACGCTAATACACCGGTTCCCATGAGGATCATTCCGAACGCGAACGAACTCACACCCATCACCTGTTCATGCTGGCTATGGCTCACGGCAAAACCCAGCAACAGCACTGGCGCAATGCCGACCGCCAACGCCCCAAACGTTCCGCCCGGCACACGAAACGGCCGGGCCAAATCAGGTTCGCGGAAGCGCAATACCGCCAGGGCAACAAACTCCAGGGTGAGACTGCTGCCGTAGATCAGGATGTCAATCGTAACCAGCCGTTCGAAGCCCAATCCGAGACACAGTGCCCATCCGGCGGCGCAGGCGAGGATCGCCACCCACGGCGCTCGTGTCCGCGGATGCAATTTGCTAAACACCTTGGGGAGCATTCCATCCTGCGCCATCGCAAGCGGCAAGCGGGAATAGCTCATCACCAGGGCGTTGAACATGCCGAAAGCGCTGATCATGCCGCCGAGAACCAATCCGAGGCGGAGCAGCGGTCCACCCAGCAGTCCTGCGATATCGGCCCAAGATCCGGTTTCCCAAGCAGAAACTGGGAGCTTTGTCATCCAAACTGCCGCCACTGGGATGATGTAGCTCAGCGACACAATCAGTACCGCCAGCAGCATGGCCCGTGGATAGGTACGCTGCGGCCGCTCGACTTCGGTCGCGATCGTAGAGGCGTTGTCCCAGCCCATGTAATTCCACATGGCGATCAGCAGTCCCCCGATCAAGCCAACTTTGGAAGTGTTGGGCGTGGTCACCGCCTGGAACAAGGCGCCGTACTTGAGTGGAGAGAGAATCACAATCAAAGCGAAAGGCGATGACAGCAGAAAGAACAGCCACAAGGAGGTTGTAGAAACCACCTTCACACCGGCAATGTTCAAAAGGGTGCAGGTGATCACCACGGCCAGTCCAACCATCAGCCCACGATGTCCTTCTCCAAACCAGGGAAAAAGGCGGGTCAGATACAAGGTGAACAGAGTCGGATAGATGGCCATGTCGAAGATGGACGCCACCAGCGAAAGCCATGCCTCCTGAAATCCCCAGAAGTTCCCCATGGCATGCCGCACCCAGGCGTAATAGCCACCCTCGAAAGGTAGAGCGCTCGACAACTCGCCAATCATGAAGGCGGTGGGCAGACTCCATAACAGTGGAGTAACCGCCAAAAACACCAGGGCCTGCCAATAGCCGGCGCCGTGAACAATGTCCTCAATGCCGTAGGTTCCGCCGGATACCATGAAGAAGGTAGCGGCCACTAGCGGCCAAAGCGTCAGCCGGACGGATTTCTGCTTCTTCGTGGGAACTAATGTCAGGGGGATGGATTTCAATTCGCTGGGCGAGCTAGCGGTGGCCAATTTCGATGGATTTCTCCTCAGAGCGAATCACTCTCAGCCCCTCTGCCTCGGTGTGCCGGTTGGTAGGATTCCGGCAGCTCGGCTGAAGTTAGTTCGCCAATCGCAGAATAAGGCAAATTTCCACAGACGCAAGTGAAATTTTGAAAATTCTTGTAGGCAAGCCAGTCACAGAAGTAATACGATTTTGCGGGTCCGGATCCTCTCTCGCAAATATTCTGGAGTGATTGCGGAGGACCTGGAGAATTGTGGAAGGGGCACGGCTTTCAGCCGTGCCGTAGCAGGCAATTAAGAACGCGGCTTTTAAAGCCGCTGAGGAGGAAACTCACATGAGGAGAGTAATCTTTGCGGTTCTGCTGTATACGGCGGTATTGGTGGCGCAGACAGGGCATCCGCAAAACGCGTTTAAGCCCGATCAAATCAAGTGGGGACCGCCTCCGCCGTTCGTTGCCGCTGGAGCACAGTTCGCGGTGCTGGAAGGTGATCCCACAGCCGCTTCGGGCGAGTTCACCATCCGGCTCAAAATGCCGGCGGGATACAAGATCGCTCCGCACTGGCATCCCAAACGGGAGAACGTGACGGTTCTTTCGGGAACATTCAAAGTAGGGATGGGCGACACGTTCGACAACAGCAAGATGATGGATTTTCCCGCGGGAAGTTTTGCTTATCTTGATCCCGACATGCATCACTACGCGATGGCGTCAGGGGAGACGATTGTGCAGGTGCACGGCCAGTCCCCGGTGGTGTTCAACTACGTGAATCCAGCGGATGACCCGAGTAAGAAATAAATAGTCAGAATCCGAAACCACAGAGGGCACAGAGTGTTCCTCTGTGGTTTAGAAATTGAGTTCCCAGGTTTCCGCGACCAAATCCTTTCGTCCCCAACTTTGATGTGGTTCCTTTTTGACGACCTTGAAACCCGCTTCCTCGTAAAGGTGTCGCGCTGCTGAAAGTTCGCTTTGCGTCCAAAGCATAATCTTTTTGTAGCCAACCTCACGAGCAAAGCTAACGCATTCAGAGACTAAGCTCCGCCCAATTCCCAAGCCTCGCGCACTCGGCTCAACGAACAGCAGGCGCAACTTTGCAACACTTTTAGATTTCCGGACCAAAAATACAGAACCCGCGATCTCATCGTCTTTCTCCGCAATCCAGCAACGTTCCCGCTTGGGATCAAAATTCTGGATGAACTCCGCCACGATTTTGGCGACTATGGCTTCAAAACGTTCGTCATAACGATATTCCTGGAAGTAAAGCACCCCCTGTCGGTGAACGATCCAGCCCATGTCTCCAGGCTTACGTTGTCGCAGGGAATACGCGCCGGGCTGCGGAGCAGGTGTGAGGACGCTCTCAATCTGGCGCATCGCACCCAGCAGCCTCTTTTGTTCCGCGGGCGAATATCGGGCCAGCATGGCTGAGATTTCCGCGCTCGACCGGCGATCCAGCGGAGCAAAAACCCGTCGCCCTTTGCTGGTCAAAGAAAGGACCATTCTCCTCCGGTCCGATGACGATGGTATTGACGTAACCCAGCCCTGATTTTCGAAGCCCTGCAACATGCGGCTGACGTAACCGCGATCAAGACCGAGGTCGTGGCAAAGCATGCCCGCAGTGGCCTCCCTGCGATGCGCCAGCTCGTAAAGAACTCGGACTTCCGTAAGGGAGAACTGGCTACGCAGCAAGTGTTCCTGGAGAACCCCGATTTGACGCGTATAAAAGCGGTTGAAATGACGGACCGCTTGCACCGAATCAGGGGCTGGAAAGGGGACGAATGCTACTCCCATGTAATGACTTTATCAAATTAGTTGACTTAGTCAACTAATTTGGTTGATATTTACTTGCGCGAACACTAAGGTTGGACTCAAAAAGAAGAAAATCGCGGCATAGCAAAAACGAAACATCTTCCCGATCATATTGAGAACGGTCGTACACTCGCAAGCACGTTATTTAAACATTCTTGAACAACTCTTCCCGCGGATCTTCGGGGTTTAATTTCGCCAACTCCCGCAGCAATTCTTTTGTCTTCTCATCGCGCGGCATTGGTACGGTGATTTTGATCTCGACAATCTCATCGCCACGTGCGCCGTCCTTGGTAGCCGAGGGCACGCCCTTCTCGCGCAGCCGCAGCTTCTGCCCTGACTGCGTCCCTGGGGGAATCCTCAGTTCCGCGCGTCCGTCGATGGTGGGAACTTCAACCTTCGCCCCCAACGCCGCTTCCGTCGCCGTCACCGGAACCGTCAGGTAGATGTTGTCCCCGTCCCGCCGGAAGATGGGATGCTCGCCGATGCGGATGATCACATAAAGATCAGCGGGTGCGCCGCCACGCCCGCCGGCGTTGCCCTTGCCGGGAATCCGTATGCGCTGGCCATCGCGCGTCCCTTGCTTGATGCGCACCTCCAGCGGCTCAGTCCTCTCCACGGTTCCGTCGCCATGGCACACCGGACAAAGCGAGATATTTTTCCCGGTTCCATGACAGCGTGGACAGGTGACATTGAATTTCATGCGCCCGCCGGTCTGGGTGATGTGGCCACTGCCTCCGCACTGAGGGCATTTGCCGGGAGACTCGATGTGTCCCGCACCGTGGCAATTGCCGCAGGTGTCGCGGCGCGCGATGTTCAGCCGCATGACGCCGCCGCGTATCGCCGTCCAGAAAGGCACGTTGACTTGATATTCGAGATCGGACCCGGGCTCGGGGCCTTCTTCGGCTACGCCTGCGCCGCCACGCCCGCCGAAAATCCCGGAGAAAATGTCGCGGAAGCTGCTGCCGCCGCCCCCGCTGGGGCGGGCTCCTCCTCCCAGATCGGAGAAGTCGAATCCGCCGAAATCGAAAGGAACGCCTTGCGCGCCCCCGCCACCCTGAAATCCGCCAGGGAAGCCGCCGGAGAATCCTCTTCCCCCCGAGGCTCCCGCGTTTGCGTAAGCTTCCGCCGCCGCGGGATCAATGTTGTCAGAATAGAACCCGAGCTGATCGTAAATCTTGCGCTTCTTCGGATCGCTGAGGACGTCGTTGGCTTCTGAGATGATCTTGAACTTTTCCTCGGACGTCTTGTCGCCGGGGTTTACGTCAGGATGGTGCTTGCGCGCCAGTTTGCGAAAAGCTTTGCGAATCTCCTCGGCGGAGGCGGATTTCTTCACGCCCAGCGCGCCGTAGTAGTCCTTTTTTTCGTTGGCTGCCATCGAGGTAAAGAAAGCTTATTCTAACCCTTGTCATCCTGAGCGAAGTAATCCCGCGCGATCAGCGCGTGATTACGCAGTCGAAGGACCCCGGAGGTGCTGACCTCATTAGTGCTGTCTCAAGGGAATTCTCACCGAGACCTCGGACGATTCAAGCTGCACCGCAGACTCAAGAATTGTGTTCATCGTGAAAATACCTTCCAACGCTTCAGGTAGGTCAAACTTCAACGGGGTCCTTCGACTCCATGGATATCCTGCTTCGCAGGATATCCACTCCGCTCAGGATGACAGTTTGGTGGAGAGCTTCCGAGCAGAGGCCCCGCGCGCCTTCTTGCCATCCACATACACCGGAATGCGCTGAAGTCCATCAGCGCCCTGAGTAAACACAAACCAATTATGTTCCTCGTCTATGTATTCTAAAAAGTAATCCTGCCCTTTCACATGGAACTGCATTCAATACCCCCACTCCTAATGCGCAAAACTGGCCACGGATTTTACGGAATATTTCTTGATCCGTGATCATCCGCGGCCAAAATCAGATCCTTCGCTTTGCTTAGAATGATCGCAGCGGGGCTCGGTTCTTAGCCTGCCCTGAGTAACTGAGCGAAAACGAAGTGGTCGAACGGGCTCCGCTAATCGCGATCACTTCTTGTCTTCGACATCCACATATTCAGCATCAATCACGCCTTCGTCTTTCTTTTGAGCCCCGCCGTCGGAGCCCGGCTCCGGTCCCGCCCCTGCACTCGGCCCGGCTCCCGGAGTTGGCTGGGCTTGCGCGGACTTGTACATCTGTTCGGCCAGCTTGTGCGATGCTTGAGTTAGCGTCTCGCGCGCCTTCTCCATCTGCGCCTTGTCGTTCGATTCGACCGCCTTCTTCGCATCGGCCAAAGCGTTCTCCACATCGCCACGCTCGGAGCCAGAAATCTTGTCACCCGACTCCTTCAGCATCTTCTCGATCTGATAGATCATGGTGTCGAGCTGATTCTTGGCGTCGATTGCGTCACGCTGTGCTTTGTCTTCGGCGGAGTGCGCTTCCGCGTCCTTCGCCATGCGCTCCACTTCTTCTTTCGACAGGCCGGAAGACGACGTAATCGTGATCTTCTGGTCTTTGCCGGTGGCGTTGTCCTTCGCCGTCACGTTGAGAATGCCGTTGGCGTCGATGTCAAACGTCACTTCAATTTGCGGCACGCCACGCGGAGCCGGCGGCAAACCGGTCAAGTGGAACTTACCGAGAGTCCGGTTCTGCGCGGCCATCGGACGTTCGCCTTGCAGCACGTGGACTTCAACTGACGTCTGACTATCAGCCGCGGTCGAGAACGTTTCCGTCTTTTTGGTCGGAATCGTCGTGTTGCGCGGAATCATCGGAGTGGCCACGCCACCCAGCGTTTCAATCGCTAGGGTCAGCGGAGTCACGTCGAGCAGCAGCAGGTCCTTCACTTCGCCGCCCAGCACGCCGCCCTGAATGCCGGCGCCGATCGCGACGACTTCATCCGGGTTCACGCCCTTGTGCCCTTCTTTGCCGAACAGCTCTTTCACGATCGCCTGAATGCGAGGCATACGCGTCTGTCCACCGACCAGCACAACCTCATTGATCTTGCTGATATCGACACCCGCATCCTTCATGCACTGCTTCGAGGGCCCGACCGACCGCTGAAGAATGTCCTCCACCATTGACTCGAGCTTTGCCCGCGTCAGCTTCTTCACCAGATGCTTCGGACCCGAAGCATCGGCGGTGATGAAGGGCAGATTGATTTCCGTCTCCATGGTTGTAGAAAGCTCGATCTTGGCGCGCTCCGCCGCGTCACGCAGACGCTGCAACGCCATCTCGTTGCCCTTGCCACGCAGGTCGAGGCCTTCATCTTTCTTGAATTCGTCGATCAACCAGTCCACCAGTCGCTGATCGATGTTGTCGCCGCCGAGGTGAGTGTCGCCGTTGGTGGCTTTGACTTCAATCACGCCTTCCCCGACTTCAAGCACCGAGATGTCAAAAGTGCCGCCGCCGAAGTCGTACACCGCGATGGTCTCGTCCTTACCTTTGTCGAGACCGTATGCCAGCGCCGCTGCCGTCGGCTCATTGATGATTCGCTTCACCTCGAGCCCAGCAATCTGTCCGGCATCTTTGGTCGCTTGCCGCTGCGCGTCATTGAAGTACGCAGGGACTGTGATAACCGCCTCGGTGACTTTCTCTCCGAGATAGTCTTCCGCCGCCTTCTTCAGCTTCTGCAAGATCAGCGCGGAGATCTGGGGCGGAGTCTGCTTCTTGCCCTGGGCTATGACGGCCACGTGGTCGCCTTCGCGCTCCACTTTGTAGGGGACCATCTTCATTTCTTCATTCACTTCGTCGAAGCGCCGTCCCATGAAGCGCTTGATCGAATAAACGGTATTTTCGGGATTGGTAATAGCCTGCCGCTTGGCCACCTGCCCCACCAACCGCTCCCCGGTCTTGGTAAATCCGACCACCGACGGGGTAGTGCGGCCTCCCTCTTCATTAGGAATAACCTTGGGCTCGCCACCCTCCATAACCGCCACGCAGGAGTTGGTGGTGCCGAGGTCAATTCCGATAATCTTGGCCATGATGCTCCTCCTAATACTTATAAGTGCTTTATAATCAGCATGATTATGGCTGCACTGGACAGTATAGTAAGACTTGAGTGAGTTACTGTCAAGTATTGGATGCGGGAGGGCGTGGGAGGGATGCGGGGATGTGATTACGAGGAAATTGTCAGAGGAAATTGTCAATAGTCAATATTGGCCGACAGTTTCTGATCGCCAGATGACCAAGGTCAAGGCTAGCGCCTAATGTAGTGCTCGTAGTTTGGCACATCCTCCCCGAGCAGCTTCAGCAGAGTCGCTCCCTGAACGGACAGGCGAAACACGTAATTCGTAAGAGGAAGTTCACGTGTTTGTTCCATCTCGTGCGCCAGACCGAAACCCTGAAGGCGGTTGCAAATGGCGTAGCCCTCCTCGCGGTTGTAGGTATTCTTTTCAGTCGCCTGCCCGAGCGCGACTGCTATCTGATTCGCAAGCTCCTGCACACGACCAATCAGCGTGGATGGGTGCAACTTCTCGATGTAGCCAAGCACGGAATCGCCCGTCTTTTTCCAGTCGCCCTGTTTGTTCATCACCTTATTTATCACTTGAAGTGCGAGAAAATCACGCTCGGTCAGTTGCTGAATGGATTCGATGTACGACACGATGCTGTTGATCTCGTCCTTGGTTCGCAGGGCGTTCCCAAATACTTTCAGGTAACGCTCACGCTTGGCGTCGTTGAATTCTTCAGCATCTCGACGCAGGATCATCTGCGCCGCTTGAGCCGCATCTTCGACACTTGCCTTCGTGTTCTCAAGGTGTTCTGTCTCCATGACGAGATAGTTCCATGTAGCTTGCAGACGCTCCTCGACCGACACCTTGGTGAATCGCTGAGCGACCTTCTTGAAAATCTCCAGCGGCATCGCCGCCTTCGGGAGGGCTAACTTCCCCGCGAACACTGTAAGCTCCAGAAGGGATTTCTCCTCTTCCCCCATGTACCGCTGCTCGAAGGCAGCCTTCGGATCGTCTATCGCCATTCCTAAATCCTCGCGAAGAAAATCCTAACTCACTTTTAAAATTCGGAACAATTCAGGGACATACAGGACGTTCGTCAATTTCTTGAGCCATGGTGAGAGACGAAGAACCAGCAAGACAGGCCTCACAAAAACCGCAAGGGCTAAAGCCAGTCCGATGTTGTTTGCCGGGGCGATAGGGCTAAAGTCACTATCCTGATACGAACCCTTCTTGCGTTCTCGTACTTTCGTCACATCTCCACAGTTTACAAGGATTCGTATCAGGGCAGCGCCTTCAGGCTTGCCGCAAGGGCGATCAGATCAATCCGCCTTTAGGCGCCGAAGCCCTATCCTGATACTAATCACGGAAATCCCGTCCGCTGTAACTCTGGCGACCCTTCGGAATCAGATTTGGGGAATTGGAGAGCGCCGATGCACTACGTCACCGTGATGTATCCCAACCGCGAAGGCATGAGGTTCGATTTTGACTACTACATGAGCCAGCACATTCCCATGGTTGCGCGCCTGCTGGACGCCACCATTGAAGTCACCAAGGGCACCGAGACGCCCAGCGGAACGCCAGCATCTTTCCTTTACGCGGCGAGAATTCGGATCCGGTCACTGGATGAATACCAGGCAGCGATAGCGCAGCACGGAGCGCAGATCATCGGCGATATTCCTAACTACACGGACGTGCAACCCACCGTACAGATTGACGAGATACTATCCTAGCCGGGTGCCCCACCCCTCGCGGCTTGAGGCTGTTACGAAACTCCTCTTTCGCCCTTTCAGGGCTGCCTAATTTCCCACTTATACCCAGGGCTTACGCCGCTGGGCTGCATTCTTGCGCCGCTTCGCGGCTGTGGCTCGCGCGTTTCACTCCACTTGCAAGAGTGAACTTCGAGTTTCGTAACAGCCTCAAAACCGCGTTATGTGGGCCACCGTCGAAGCACGTTATTTCGCCGGGACCAGATCGAACTTTCCGGACGATTCCTCGTAGAACACCGCGCCATCTTTCTTATCTCCACCGCTCCAGTGCTTGTGTCCGCCGGGGACGCGCAGGAAATCGCCCGGCCGTACGCGTTTCTCGCCAGCCTCGTCCTTGTACAGGTAAGCACCCTTTATCCCCACGATCCACACGTCATTGGTGTGGGTATGCATGCCGGCGTCATATCCCGGCACAAACTTAGTGAAGGTGCCGTGCGCTCCCTGATTGGCGTCTCCCCAGATCGCCGCCGTGAATGTACCGCCGCCCGGCATGGCTGTAAACTTCGACTGCTCGGCGGCGGCGAAAATTACTTTGCCGTCAGCCATCTGTCCCTGGACCCGTCCAATGGACCACGTGGCCATTACCGCAACTACTGCTCCCACAATCCACAGTGATCGTTTCATTGTGATCCTCGTTTTCTGATTTATCGTTGAAGTTTTAATTCAAAGCTAAAGACAGGCGGATTCTACACTATGCAATTCAACCCTGACGCGGTTGTACTAGTGGCTAGAGGTTATGAGCGCTCGTCGTTTTAAGATTGTGCTCCTTGCAATCGAAAACATAGTTTCGAATCAAGAGTGGCGTATTCTGAAGATCACCTGGAGGGCGGCAAAACCAAAATGATTCGAAAAGCTGCAATTCAAATAGGATTTTCCATATTGCTCGTTTTCATTCTATGGAACGCTTACCTTACCGCGAACCATTTGAAGCGGGTTCAGAACATTGCGACGGTCGCTCTTGAAAGTTCCGCCTTCCAAGCCAAGCTGTCAGCAGTTTTGAAAGACGTGATGGATATGGAAACTGGTCAGCGTGGATACTTGCTGACTGACAACGTCGCTTACTTACAGTCCTACACTGATGCGAAAAACAGGATGCCAACCGATTTTCCCGCCATTCGTGCGGTATTTGCCAATCGGGTGCAGAGCGAACAATCGCTCGAATCGCAGTTGGAGTCTTTAGCTGCGTCAAAGCAAGCCGAAATGGAGCGCACCATTAGTTTGCGTCAGCAGGGATATCGTCGTCGTTCCTTCAATCTTATCGATACCAACGAGGGCAAGGGTTACATGGATGAGATTCGGCGCATCGTGTCTTCGCTATCTTCAGCGGAGAGCGGCAATTTAGCCAGATTCGAAACAGAGACCACTGCCACAGTAAAGAGAATATGGTCGATCACGATCATGGCCAATTCTGTGCTGTTTTTCCTTGCGGCATGTCTGTTCTGGCTGCTCCGCCGCCATGGGAGACTGCTTGGCGAAGAAGCTTCCCAGAGCAGGGCTGAACTCGCCGCGCGGGACGCGCAGTTGAAAACACTGACGTCTGCCCTTTCCGGTCAAATGCGGTCCAGCATCATTGCTATCAATACGAACTCACAACTGCTGCTGGAGGAGTTCGGAAGTTTTCTTCCCCGTCGTGGACACGAATACGCTGTGCAGGTGAACCACGCAGCGATACAAGTGGAGCAAATCAGACAAGATCTCGTTGGCAGGCAACATACTGAGAAGGCGGCCTAGCGGAGTCTGCGAGAGCAAGTAGCCTGGAACTTTTCGGATGTCTGGTGTTACCCGGCCAAGTTCGATGCCAGCGCCCGAACGATGGCGGCGGGCTCCGGGCGCTCGGTGTAGTCCTCGTTCGCCGAGACATAAATCACTGTGCCGTCATGATCAATGAGGAACGTCGCCGGAATCGGCAGTTCCCAGCTGTCATCGCCATTGGCGTGAGGCAAGTTCACGAACACACTCTTGTAGAGCGCCTCCTGATAGTCCGGGACCCGGTACACGAGTCCGAATTGCCGGGCAACCCGGTTGCCGGCGTCACTCAGCAATGGAAATCGCAGCCGTTGCTGTTCGTGCATGAAATAGGACTGTTGCACCGTCTGTGGAGAGATCGCCACCAATGAGGCGCCGGCTTGCTGGATTTCGCAGGCGACCAGATTCATAGCTTCCATCTGCCCAACGCAAAACGGGCACCAGCGGCCGCGGATGAAGCAGATTATGACGCGCCCGTTGCTCAGCAATTCCGCAGAAGTGACCCGCTTACCGTTGTGATCCTGAAGATCAAATGCGGGCGCTTGTGCTCCGAGCGGCAGTATCCGCGACGCCAGTCTGAGAGCCTGAAGTTCTTCGACCGCCCGGCGGTGAATTGCTTGGGTTTCCGGAGGAACATATTTGGCAATCAAGGCCTGGCGCTCGGCGAAGATTTCGCGCAGCGGACGCAAATCGATCTGGCTGGATTCGTCGAGAGAGCGCCATTTCATAGACTCCGATTATAAGGATTTCTTAATCCGCAAACTTACGAATCTGAGCGTTTCCTACGCACCTTCGCGTGCGCCAGGGTGGGCGCTTTGCCGATATAAATAGCTCAGGAGCAACGATTCCTGGCCAATGTATGAAGGTGATGGTTGCAGATGCCGAGTATATGTCGCGGCACATCATTACGCAGCTGTTTGCCCAGAATTCGCTTGACCCCGTTTACGTCAAAACGGAAGAACAAGCCTGGGCGGAACTGGATTCCGCGGACCCGCCCTGGCTTCTGTTGCTGGATGTGAAGATGCCTAAATTCGACGCGAAAGAGATGTGCCGCGTGATCCGGGAGAGGAAAGACGCGCGTTCAACCTACATCATCCTAATGGTGCCGCAAAGCAACCTGGCGAACCTCCTGCCTGCCCTCGACGCGGGCGCGGATGAATTCATCACCAAACCGCTGAACTGCGAGGAACTGCGGGCGCGCGTGCGAGTGGCACGGAGATGGCTGGAAAAGGAGGACCAGTTAACCAATGTCAACCGGGAATGGCGAGTCATGCTGGACAATTTGCCCTTCGGAGTCGCCGCCCTGGGTCAGCATGATGAGTTCCTCCAGGTCAATCGTGTCTTTGTGGAAATGCTGGGGCATGAGATGAAGAACATCCTCGGCAAGAACCTGCTGAGCAGCACACTGCGCCGCAATGCCGACCTGGCGCAAGTGCGCCATGGAATCCGCTGTTCCCAACCCTTCGATTGGGTGGAAATGGACGTCTACCACAGTGACGGGAGCAAGAAGACCCTGATGGTGTGGGGCAGGCCGATCAATGCCGGAGATCTGGTATTTCAGATTGTCACGGCGACCGAGTGAGCATCCCCCGCGCTGCCTACACAGGGACTTCTTCTGCCACTGGCGCGGGAAACGGTTCCGAAAACCAAAAAGAATAGGCCGTGGAACCATGCACTTGGTAGTGCTCCAGTCTTTCTCTGGCCTCGACGACCGTAGGAATATGCCCGGCGGGGACCCACCATAAGCAATAGTTTGGCTTGTCCATCTTCTCGAACCATTTTGCGCGGTCGCGCAAGACACCAATGTGGCCGGAGCGGTATACAAAATCGCGCAAGGATTCAAGCGACTCCCAGACCGACATATTCGGAATCACAAACGGATCGTCGTTATAAGCGATGTCAGTGGCATTCCCCGCGTCTGATTTCAGTCGCCACACAAATCCGGGCGCACTCTCGGCCAGGGCATTGACGGAATCAAGTTGGGAAACGAAATCTGCGATCTTGGGATCGTCGATCGGAGCCACCAGTCGTCCGATGTTGATTTGCGCAAGCTGGAATTGCATTGACCCTCCAAAATGGTTTTACATCCCTGGAAACTTCATACCTGCCAATCGCCGTGCGAAGCTTGCTTTCCCCATATCCTTGAACATTTTTCTCATCTGCGCATACTGGCGCAGCAGATTGTTGACTTCCTGAACCGATGTGCCGGAGCCTCGGGCTATTCTTTTGCGGCGGCTACCGTTGATGACCTCATGATGATCGCGCTCATGCGAGGTCATCGAATTGATGATGGCTTCCACCCGGTTGATTTGCTTCTCGTCCACCTTGTCCGCGGCTTTCTGCAGACCCGAGAACGGGCCGATACTCGGCAGCATGCCCAGAATGTTCTGCATAGAGCCCATCTTCTTCACCTGCCGCAACTGATCGCGGAAATCCTCCAAAGAAAAGCCGTCGCCGGTCAAAGCTTTGGCTGCGATTTCCTGGGCCTTCTTTTTGTCTACGGTCTGTTCGGCGCGTTCGATCAGCGACAAAATATCGCCCATGCCCAGGATGCGCGACACGATGCGATCCGGGTGAAAGGGCTCCAGCGCATCGTATTTTTCACCCACGCCGATGAACTTGATGGGTTGCCCGGTGACCTGGCGTATGGAAAGCGCCGCGCCACCCCGGGCATCGCCGTCCATTTTGGTGAGCACCACGCCGGTGAGCGCCAGCTTTTTGTGGAACTCGTCGGCAGAGTTGACCGCGTCTTGCCCGGTCATGGCATCGGCCACAAACAGAATCTCCTGGGGATTGAGCAGCTGCTTGAGCAACTGCATTTCATCCATGAGCCGCTCATCAATGTGCAGGCGGCCGGCGGTGTCCACGATCAACACGTTGCAGCCGGTATTGATGGCTTCTTTGCGGGCTTCTTTGGCCAGACGCTCGACCGTGGCGGTATTCGCTTCTCCTACTTGCCCTTCATACAAATTGGCTTTGATCGCCTGGGCAACCACCTTGAGCTGTTCCCTGGCCGCGGGACGGTAGACATCGACCGACACTAGTAGAGGACGGTGTCCGCCATTCTTCAGCCAATTGGCCAGCTTTCCGGAGGTGGTCGTCTTGCCGGAACCTTGCAGGCCGGCCATGAGCACCACCGTCGGCGGTTGCGAGGCGAACTTTAGCTTAGCCGTGTCCTTGCCGAGGATCTCAACCAGTTCATCGCGGACAATTTTGATCACCTGCTCGCCCGGCGCGAGCGCGGTCATCACCTGTTGGCCGACCGCCTTGGCTTGAACTCCATCGATGAACAGTTTTACGACCTTAAGATTGACGTCGGCTTCGAGCAGGGCAAGGCGCAACTCCCGCAGAGCCTCCTGCATGTTCTCTTCGTTGAGGACCGCTTGGCCACGCAGGCTCTTGAACGCGCGTTGAAGCTTTTCCTGTAGATTCTCGAACATAGGCTGTGAATGAACATTCTACCAGTGTGCCGATCAGCGGCTGGCAAGGCTTACGAAGGCTCGTGGGATTTGCGGAGACGATTCAAGCGGGCTCGTGCTCGAAAATGGCTGGCATCGGATAGGCAAACAAAAGTTGCGATGGGAATCTGCCGGAACGAGAAACGGATCTTGACGCCAAGTAATGTCGCGTTGAAAGCGTTGGCGCCGAGTATGGAATAAGCGCCAGCCCTGCCTGAAGCCGTGCCCTTCCACAAACCCCAGGCCGCTTCCACTCACGCACGCAGCAGTCTATTCCCGCACTTGCCCCATTCCTACAATCTCGTACTTGGTCGAGGTCAACTCCGCCAGCGCGAACGGCCCGCGGCAATGCAGCTTCTGCGTGCTGATTCCCATTTCCGCGCCGAAGCCAAATTCGCCGCCATCGGTGAAGCGGGTGGAGGCATTCCAGTACACGGCTGCCGAATCCACCAATTTCAGGAAACGCCGGGCGTTGACTTCGTCGTTGGTAACGATGCTGTCCGAGTGCTTCGTAGAGTAGCGATTGATGTGATCAATGGCATCGTCGACATCCTTCACAACTTTCACCGCCATGCACAGGCGTAGATACTCTTCCGGCCAGTCCTGCGGCTGGGCAAGTATGATGTTCAAATCTGGCGCGAGTTGGCGGGATGCCTCATCTCCACGTATTTCCACTCCGCTCTCGAGCAGCTTTTTCACAATTCGAGGAACATACTCGGCGGCGATGGCTTCATGCACCAGCAGCTTTTCCGCCGCGTTGCAGACGGACGGACGCTGTGTCTTGGCGTTGATCACGATGGGATCCGCCATATCGAAATCGGCGGACTCGTCCACAAAGATGTGGCAGTTCCCCGCCCCGGTTTCGATCACCGGCACCACCGAGTTTTCCACCACAAAAGAAATCAGCCCTTCCCCGCCACGAGGAATAATCACATCCACCAGGCCGCGGGCCTTGATCAACTCACCCACGGACTCGCGCGTACTTGAGTCCAGCAACGCGATTGCGCCGTCGGGGACCCCGGCAACTCCATTCAGGATTTCTACCAGCCGCTGGTTGCTGCGGGCTGCTTCTTTGCCTCCGCGCAGGACTACCGAGTTGGAAGTCTTGAAGGCCAGCACCGCAGTATCCACGGTGACGTTGGGGCGAGACTCGTAGATGATTCCCACCACGCCCAGCGGCACTCTGAGTTTGCGAATGCGCAGGCCGTTGGGACGGGTCCATTCCGCCAACGTCTCGTAAATCGGATCCGGCAGCTTAGCCACCGCTCGAACTCCGGACGCCATTTCCTTGATGCGTCTGGGATTCAGCGTGAGGCGCTCCAGCATGGCGCCGGACAATCCTGAGGAATCCAGGTCTTGCTGGTTCGCCTCAACAATGCTTTTAGCGTTCTCCTCAATCGCGTCGGCCATCACCAGCAGCACCGCATTTTTCTGCGTAGTGGAAAGCTGCAACAGGTGGGCCGACGCTCCGCGGGCACGGAGCAGTTTGTCCTGGGTGGTTCGCGAAGGCGTCATGGTCGTGGCCATATCAAGACTTCCTGCCTTGCGGGGGAAAATAGGTTCCAATTTTTCGCTCGATGGCCCAGGGGATAGCATGATGGTGCGCCCCGTTCACGATGGCTACGTTCACGCCTGACTCGCTGGCCAACTTGGCGGCGCGCAGCTTGGAGCGCATGCCGCCACGGCCCAGGTTGCTTTTCCCGTTACACAGCTCTTCCATTTGCGGAGTCAGCTTATGGATGGTACGCATCAGTTTGGGCCGCCTGCCATTCGGGACGTAGAATCCGTCCACGTCGGTCAGCAGCAACAACCAGTCTGCGCCGACTGCCCGCGCCAGCAGGGCGCTGAGTTCGTCGTTGTCGCCAAAAGCCCCGACCAGTTCCTGGATAGAAACGCTGTCGTTTTCGTTCACGACCGGTACCACTCCCAGCTTTAGCAGTTCTTTCAGCGTGTTTTGCAGATTCTTGTAGCGGACAGGCGAGGTGAAGTCGTCGCTCGAAAGCAGCAGCTGGGCCACCAGCTTCTTGCCGAAAAAAAGCTGCTCGTAGGTGTGCATCAAAACGCTCTGCCCGACCGCGGCACAGGCTTGCATCTGCGGGACACTGGAAGGCTTGTGAGACAGTCCGAGGTTCGACATGCCTGAGGCGATGGCCCCGGAACTCACAATCAAATACTCGTTCCGCGAGAGGTCCAACTGGTCCACCAGCGCGCGCATGCGGTTAGTATCGATGCGGCCGCCAGGGGCGATCAGGCTGGTTCCGACTTTGACCACCAGGCGCATTCCCTTCTAATTTACCAGTTCCCGCGCCGCCTGTAAGCCGTAGGCGGTTTGCATGGTAGTATCGAATTCATTGTGTTTCCTCCGTTTCATAGCGGAAACACAGAACCGCCTCGTCCCATGGTTCCCATCTCATGACAGTTTCTCCCTCAACTCGGAAACGCGTGCTCAGCGGCATGCGCTCCACCGGCAAGCTGCATTTAGGAAACTATGTGGGCGCCCTCGCCAACTGGGTTAAGATGCAGGACCAATATGACTGCTTTTTCTTTGTGGCCGACTGGCATGCGTTGACCACCGACTACGCGGACACCTCCAGGATCAAAGAGAATTCACTTGAAGTCACACTGGACTGGCTGGCGGCGGGGCTTGATCCGGAAAAATCCACCCTGTTCATCCAATCGCACGTCCCCCAACATGCGGAACTGCATTTGCTTTTCTCCATGGTGACGCCCTTGGGATGGCTGGAGCGCGTGCCTACCTACAAGGAGCAGCGGGAAAATATCGCGGACAAAGACTTGGGCACATACGGATTCCTGGGATACCCGCTGCTTCAGGCGGCAGACATTCTCATTCACAAGGGGGAAGTCGTGCCCGTGGGAGAGGACCAGGTCGCGCATGTGGAATTGACCCGCGAAGTTTCCCGCCGGTTTAATCAGTTTTATCAATTTAAGGGAAAGCCTGTTTTCCCCGAGCCGCAAGCCTTGCTAACACCTACGCCGAAGCTCCCCGGGACCGATGGCCGCAAGATGTCGAAATCGTACGGCAACACCGTCCTGCTTACCGATCCCGAGCCGGTAGTCCGTCAGAAGCTGAAGACGATGGTGACCGATCCAGCACGCATCCGGCGCACCGATAAAGGCGATCCCGATAAGTGCCCTGTCGGGGACTTGCACAAGATCTTCAGCAGCCAGGAAACTATGGCGAAGGTATACGAGGGCTGCCGTTCGGCGGGCATCGGGTGCATCGAGTGCAAAGGCTGGGCGGCAGATGCGCTGGTGCAAATCCTGGGCACCATGCAGGAGCGCCGCAAGAAATATCAGGAGAATCCCAGGCTGGCCTGGGATATTCTGGAGGCGGGATCGGCGAAGGCTCGCGGGGTTGCCGGCGCCACCATGAGCGAGGTCCGCGAGGCGATGGGCATGTCGCTGACAGGGGATAGAGTAACTACCAATGGCTGAGCATTCAAAAGTCGTTGCCCAGAACTCTGGCTTGAACGGCGCACAACCCGTGCTGGTTACGCCGCACTCTGGGAAGAAGAAAGACGAAAGCGACTTCCCCTTTTCGGTTACGGTTGGTGACGTGTACGAAGGGCCGCTCGACCTTTTGCTGGATTTGATTCGCAAGCAGGACATTGACATCTACGACATCCCGATTGCCAAGATCACGGCCCAATATCTTTCCTATGTGGAAAAGCTGAAAGAGCTGGATGTCAACGTAGCTGCCGAGTTCATTTACATGGCCGCGGTGCTGATTCACATCAAGTCGAAGATGCTGTTGCCGCGCGATCCCATGGCGCGGGAAGAAGATGATGATCCCCGATCAGAGCTGGTCAACCGGCTGGTGGAGCACGAGAAGTTCAAGGCCGCGGCGCAGATGTTGTTGCAGAAACAGCAGATTGAAGATGCCGTGTGGTCGAATCCGGCATTGAAAGAATTTAAAGACGCGGAAGGCACCGACCCGGAGATCGCCGCCGACATTATGGATCTGGTCAAGACCTTTCAGCAGATCATGGATCGCGCCCGTTCGCGGCCGATCCTGAATGTGAACGAGGACACCGTCACCGTGGGCCAGATGATTGACTATCTCCGCCGGCGGCTGTCGATGGAAGATCGTCCAATCCGGCTGAAGCAATTGCTACGGAACGTGGAGTCGCATTCGGCTCTGGTTTGCATGTTTCTGGCCTTGCTTGAGTTGGTGCGGTTGCAGGCCATCCAACTGCGGCAGGAGCGCATGTTTGGCGAGATCCTGGTGCGCAAGCATGTGGGCTTCGAAGCGGTCATGAACGAACAATCGGCAGTTCGGGATGATTGGAGGTAGGATGATCCATTCTCTGATCTCCGTTCGCGGTTCTCAAATATGAGCCTGAAAGCCAAAATTGAAGCTGTTATTTATGCGACTGAAGCTCCGGTTACGTTGGAGCACCTCGTGAAATTGGTGAAGCAGCCGGAGCAGCCGGAAGCCGACGCGAAGTCCGCTGTGCGTGCCGTGTTGGAAGAACTGGTCGCCGAGTACGGGGCTGAGGCACATGGCATAGAAATTCGCCAGGTGGCCGGCGGATACCGCATGTCCACCAAACCGGATCAGCATGACGTGGTGAGGGATTTCGCCAAGAGCCTGAAGCCGCCGATTCGTTTGTCGTTGCCGGCCTTGGAAACACTCGCGGTCATCGCCTACAAGCAGCCGGTGACTGTGGCCGAAATTGGAGAAATTCGCGGGGTGGATGCCAGCGGCGTCATTGGCACCTTGCTCGATCGCAAGCTGATCACTACCGCGGGCCGCAAAGCGGTGATTGGCCGGCCCATGCTTTACAAGACCACGAAAGAATTTCTGCTCCGCTTCGGCCTGAAAGATGTCAACGAGCTGCCCAGCATGGAAGAGTTCGAAAAGCTGGTGGCGGAATCATTCCAGGGTGACTTGCTTCCTCCGCAGGAAGAGGCGACCCCGGCAGAATCACCAGCCACCGGGACCCACGAGTAAGTTCCTACTATGCCCGCTGAACGATTGCAAAAGATTATCTCCGCCGCGGGCATCGCCTCTCGCCGTAAAGCCGAGCAACTCATCACCGGTGGACTGGTTTCGGTCAACGGGCAGGTGGTCACCGAACTGGGCAGCAAAGCCGATCTTGAGCACGATCACATCCGTGTCAACGGAAAACTGTTGCATGGCGTTGAGCGGCACGTTTACCTGCTCATGAACAAGCCCAAGGGCTACGTCACCACGCTGAGTGATCCAGAAAAGCGCCCTACCGTCATGGAGTTGCTGCGCGGTGTCGGTGCCCGCGTATACCCCATCGGACGGCTCGACTATGCCAGTGAAGGGCTTCTGCTTCTCACCAACGATGGGGAGTTGGCGAACCAGATGATGAAGGCTGCGTCCCATGTTCCAAAGACGTACATGGTGAAAGTTGCCGGGACGCCTACGCCGGACGGCTTGGGAAAATTACGCGCCGGGCTGACCATCCGCTCGGGAAAAGGAAAACGAGTACGAACGGCGCCGGCGAAAATCAGTCCCATTCGCGAAGGCAACAATCCCTGGTATGAAGTAACCCTCGAAGAAGGGAAAAATCGCCAGATACGCCGCATGTTCGAAGAAATCGGCCACCACGTGGAGAAGATCAAACGCGTGCGTTACGGGCCTCTGGAACTGGATGTGCCGCCGGGAAAATTTCGCCGCCTGGCGCCGCAGGAAGTTGCACGGTTGCGCGCCGCCGCCCGATAGCGTCTGGTTCCCAATATCTGTGAGAGAATACGGGGTTTAAACTTATGTCTTCTTTTTCGATTGGCGTTGACCTCGGCGGCACCAACCTGCGGATCGCAGCCGTAGATTCCGAAGGGAATCTATTGCAAAAACTGACTGTCGGAGCTCAGGTCTCACGTGGCCGCGACCATGTGATCGAGGAAATGTGCAAGGCGATCAAGAGCGTCGCCGCGGAATTCCAAAAGTATTCCTTGGCCGGCGTCGGCATCGGCGTGCCCGGAATCATCGAGAAGAAAACTGGGCGGGTGATCAAGTCTCCGAATCTTCCTGACTGGCTTAATTATCCGGTGAAGGAAGAAATTGAGCGCCGCCTGCAATCGGTGGTGATTCTGGAAAACGACGCGAACGCGGCAGCCATAGGTGAGTATTGGCTGGGAGCGGCCCGTGATTCGGACGCCATGTGCATCATCACCCTGGGCACTGGCGTGGGTGGCGGCATCGTCATGAACGGAGACATCTGGGACGGCATGACCGGTATGGCGGGAGAATTTGGCCACATCAACATTGAGCCAGAGGGGCATCCCTGCAATTGCGGCAGCCGTGGGTGCGCCGAGCAACTGGCATCGGCCACCGCAATTGTGCGCATGGCCAAAGAAGCGATTGAATCGGGCAAGGCCGATGCATTGGCCAAAGCTGCGCGCGGAGATGTTGAATTCACCGCGAAAAGCGTTTTCAATCTGGCGTTGCAGGGAGACTTGGCCGCCCAGGCAATCTTTGACAAAGTGGGTTGGGCCCTGGGAATCCTCCTGGCGGACCTGGTGAACGCGTTTAACTTTCCTATTTATGTGATTGGCGGTGGCGTCGCCAGTTCATGGCAGGCGTTCGCGCCGGCCTTGTTCCGGGAAGCTCACACGCGCTCCATGGTCTATGCAGCCACGGCTCCGCCGATGGCGCATGAAACTGAAGGCGCGGCAACGACTCCAAAGCAGTCGCATGGCGGAGCCCGCACGACCATCATTACCCGCGCCTTGCTGGGGAGTGATGCGGGATTGTTCGGCGCCGCGCGCCTGCCTGCGCTGCGGGCCAGGAAGTAGCCAGCTTGCTTTTCCGACGATTCGCCGGAATGAAAAATGGGCTAGATCAAGTTGGAGAATAAGCTAGCGCAGCGTCTCTTCCACTTCTGAAATCCAGTCGGGACGCTTCAACACTTCCCGCGGCTTAGGCCCATCGGCTGCGCCAACAATCCCATCGCGTTCCATCAAATCGATCAAATGCGCCGCCCGCCCATATCCGATCCGTAGACGTCGCTGAAGCAGAGATGTCGAGGCTTTACCAAACTCGATCACCAGGCGGACTGCGTCCTCATACATCGGATCATGCTCAGTCTCACCCTCTTCATCCGCTGCGCCTGCCCCGCCGTCTTCGCCCACCACCTTGGGAGCTTGCAGAAATTGTTCTTCATATTGGGCCGTTCCCTGCGAACGCCAGAACTCCACCACGGCCGAGATTTCCGCCTCGGTGACCAACGGCGCGTGCAAGCGGTGCACACGGGCCGAGCCAGAAGGAAGATAAAGCATGTCGCCGCGTCCCAGAAGGGCCTCGGCGCCATTGGCGTCAAGAATGGTGCGCGAGTCAACCTTGGTCGCCACGCGGAATGACATACGCGCCGGGAAGTTGGCTTTGATCAAACCGGTGATTACATCCACCGACGGCCGCTGCGTCGCCAGCACCAGATGAATGCCAACCGCGCGCGCCATCTGCGCCAACCGAGTAACCGACTCTTCCACGTTGCCCGAGTCCAGCATCATCAGATCGGCCAGCTCATCAATGATGATGACGATGAAAGGCAAGGGCTTGTCTTCGGCATCGTCGCCGAACAGGCTCCGCGTTCCATCCTGATCGAACAATTTGTTGTACTGATCGATATTGCGGACACCTTTTTCCGCCAATAGTTTCAGCCGCCGCTCCATCTCGCGCACCGCATTGCGCAACGCATTCGCGGCCAGCTTAGGCTCGGTGATGATGGGAGTGAACAGATGCGGCACTCCTTCGTAGTTCCCCAACTCTAGCCGCTTAGGATCGACCAGAATCAATCGAACTTGATCCGGCGTCGCTTTATACAGAATCGACATAATCATGGCGTTAATGGCCACGCTCTTGCCCGCGCCGGTTGAGCCCGCAATCAGCAAGTGCGGCATGCCCGCCAAATCGGCCGTAACAATCCGCCCATTGATGTCCTTGCCCAGCGCCAGGGTCAGTTTCGATTTCGACCCGATGAATTCGGTGGATTCAATGTTCTCGCGCAGCCAGATAATTTCCCGCTCACGGTTCGGCACCTGAATACCGACCGTGGATTTGCCCGGCATGCGCTCGATGAGTATGCTTTCCGCTTTCAGAGCAAGGCACAGATCATCGGTGAGATTGGTGATCTTGCTGTACTTGATTCCCGCTTCCGGCTTCAACTCGAAAGTAGTCACCACCGGGCCAGGGTTGATCTGGGTCACTTGGCCATGGACATCGAACTCGGCATACTTTTCCACCAGCACCTGCGCCACCAGCTTGAGTTCGTCGGCGTCCACAGTCTGCTGCTCATCGGCCCGCCGCAACAAACTGCTGGGAGGAAGTTTGTAGCCCCCGGCAATTCTAGGCAGGGTAGTCTTATGCTTGGCTCCGGTATCGGCCCGCTCTGTAACCTCAGGATCCAGGCCTTCAGCAGCGGCTGTTTGCGGCGCTTCCGCAACCACCTCTTCCTCTGCGGCTTCCTCAGGTGCCGGCGCAAACGTTCGCTCAATGCCAGTTCGCACTGCCGCAACGCGGCCTGAACTGAGCGAAGGCGAACCGTCCCGCCGGCTGTCGAGAGAGCGCTCCGCCCGCGTTTCCACCTCGGCAGCAAGATTCCGCGCGGATATCATCTGAGCCGTAACCACCGGCTTACTCGCTCGGCGCTGCTCGAGTTCTTTCTGCATCTTTCGCCGCGCCCGCTCGTATTTCCAGTCCTGATACCGCTGCCAAAGCGCGATCGCAAACGCAAACCGCGTGGGGGCCCAGACGCGCAAAGACGCAAAAGAAAATGTCGTGGAAAGGTAGAGAGCCACAGCCAGCACCGTGGCGCAGACAATGTAAGCGCCCGCCAGATTCAGATAATGAATCAGAAAATCTCCAACCACCCGCCCCACCAGCCCCTCAATGGGAATCACATGCAGCCAGCGCAAATGACCGGGCGCCAGCGCAAACAGAGCAGGAACAAAAATCATCAGCCAGCAGGCGCCCAGGGTCTTTGCGATGGGAGAAGTAATCTTCCGAGACCGGAACCAGCGCGCGCCCATGGTCGCAATCAGAACCGGCAACAGGAATGCGCCTAATCCGCAAAACTGGAAAACCATGTCCGACCCGTAGGCGCCGATGATTCCAATCCAGTTTCGCGCGGTCCGCGACCCGGTCAGAAATGATTCCGTATTGAACGAAGGATCCAGCGGCGAATAAGAGGCCAGCGCGAGGAAGAGGAGGAGCGCGGAGACGCACAACAGGAACCCAACCAGCTCATTGAGCCGACGGTTGCCGGTGGGCACGAAAATCCGAGAAAAGTAATTCATAGGCGTATCACGCACCCGTTTTGAGGAAACACCGTCCCGATCCAGGCGCCACTACGCCAGAGCCTGCTAATTATGACAAGAAACCCCTCTTGGCTTCAATCGGGAGTATCGAACTAGGTATTTTGATGCGAAATTTGCCCATTGGGAAAGGCGGCTACAGGCCCAAGTTCGTGGCCCAGGGCCTTCGGGCGGGCAGAATTTTCGCAACCCTAGGACACGCGTTCGTGCGCGTAGCCTGCGGCGGCAAGGGCGGAGAGCAGCTCCGCAATGTGATCGGGGCCGCGGGTTTCCATGGTTATGTCGATGGCCGTATCTCCCAGATTTACGCCATAGTAGGCGCGGTCGTAGGCGGTTTCTACGATATTGGCTCGGTGCTGCGCCAGGATTCCCGTCAGTTTGTTCAGTGCGCCGGGATAGTCAGGGAGATGCACGCGTAGGCGCACCAGGCGGCCATCTTTCACCAAGCCGCGCTCAATGATCCGGGACAGCAGGGTGACGTCAATATTTCCGCCGGAGACCAGGACGACAACTTTCTTACCGGCAATCGGCAGTTTGTGATTCAGTACAGCGGCGATGGCGGCCGCGCCCGCGCCTTCTGCCAGGGTTTTCTCACGCTCCAGCAAAAGCAGAATGGCGTTGGCAATTTCCTCTTCTGTGACGGTCACGACCTGATCCACGTATTTCTTCACCAGAGGCAGGGTATTGTCGCCGGTGCGCAGGACCGCGATGCCGTCCGCGATAGTCGCGGCCGGGCTTAACACCACGGGCTTGCCCGCAGCTAGCGCGACCTCCATCGAAGGTAACCGCGAGGGCTGGACGCCGTAGATCTGGACCTTCTTGTTCGTCTCTTTAACCGCACATGCGATCCCGCTGATGAGGCCTCCGCCACCGATGGGGACCACGATGGCTTCAACATCCGGACACTGCTGAAGCATCTCCAGACCCAGGGTGCCCTGCCCCGCAATCACTGCTTCATCATCGAAAGGATGGATGAAAGTTAAGTGCTTGGCCTGGCTGCGGCGGATGGCTTCCGCGCAAGCCTCGTCATAATTCGCGCCATAAAGGACTACATCCGCGCCGTAGCCTTTGGTCGCCGAGACTTTGGTCAGCGGCGTGGTGAGCGGCATCAGAATTTGCGCGCGAATCCCATGCAGCCCTGCGTGGTAGGCGACGCCTTGCGCGTGATTGCCCGCCGAGGCTGCGATCACTCCGCAATCGCGCTCCTCGGCGGACATGGTGAGAAGCTTATTGAGCGCTCCGCGCTCCTTGAATGCGCCCGTGCGCTGGAGATTGTCGAGCTTGAGATAAACCGAGTTGTTGGTGAGCTTGGAAAAAGTCTCGGACTTTGTACAGGGAGAAAGATACAGCGATTCCTTAATGCGCGCCTGCGCAGCCTGGATGTCGGCCAGCGAAAGCGACGGGGCTCTCGGGGTAGTGATGGGGATCGCCATTTGGTTAGCTTATCTTAGCTAGACTCTGAAAAGCTTGAACCACTGAGCACACAGAGTCCGACCGAGGAAAATGCCACAGAGTCGCCCTCTGTGCTCAATCTCTGTGAAACTCTGTGCCCTGTGTGGTTAGATTTTTACACCGCCGGACGCGCCTCGACGGCTCGCGCGGTAGCAGCCAAATTTGCCGAAGACTCCTCCCGCAACCAACGGTCCACGCCTTCCGCCGCTTTGCGGCCCTCGGAAATCGCCCAGACGACCAGCGACTGGCCGCGCCGCATATCGCCGGCGGCAAAGATGCCCGAAACCGACGACATGTAGCTGGAATTAGTGGCCACATTGCCTCGCGGATCAAGCTGCACGCCCAATTGATCAAGCAATCCGTTTCGAACCGGCCCCAGAAAACCCATGGCCAGAAGCACCAGGTCTGCATCCATGGTGAACTCACTGCCCGGAATGGGCTCGAATTTCGGTGGCGGGCTGACGCGGACCGCATGCAGCTGTTTCACATTGCCGTTGGCGTCGCCGGTAAATTTTTGCGTGGCGATGCCCCAGTCGCGAATGCCGCCTTCTTCATGCGCCCCTTCAATCCGAAGCTGCATGGGCCACAGCGGCCACGGCGTCTGCGGCGAGCGGTCCACCGGCGGCATGGGCATGATTTCGAATTGATGAACCGACAACGGTTTCTGGCGATGCGTCGTGCCCAGGCAGTCCGCGCCGGTGTCGCCGCCCCCGATGATGACGACGTGTTTTCCATTGGCAAGAATTTCCGCCGCAGGATCGAGTTCATCGCCGTGGCAGCGTTTATTCTGCTGCGGCAGGAACTCCATGGCATAGTAAATTCCCTTCAGTTCCCTTCCCGGGACGGCTAAATCCCGAGGCTGTTCCGCGCCTCCAGCCAGCAGCATGGCATCGAACTCGCGCTGCAAATCCTCCACCGGCACGTTTTTGCCAACGTGCGCATTGGTCACAAACTGCACCCCTTCCGCCTTCATCTGTTCCACGCGGCGGTCGATGAGGTGCTTCTCCATCTTGAATTCAGGGATGCCGTAACGCAGCAGGCCGCCGATGCGGTCGGCTTTTTCGTAGACCGTCACCCAATGACCGGCGCGATTCAGTTGCTGCGCCGCAGCCAGGCCCGCTGGCCCGGAACCGATCACGGCGACTTTCTTTCCGGTACGAAATGGCGGTGGCTCAGGATGAACCCAACCTTCCTGGAACGCGCGCTCAATAATATTTTTCTCGATCTGCTTGATGGTGACCGCGGGCTCGTTGATACCGAGCACACAGGCTGCTTCGCAAGGCGCGGGACAAATACGTCCGGTGAATTCAGGAAAGTTATTGGTGGCGTGCAGTTGGCGAACGGCTTCTTTCCAGCGTCCGCGGTAGACCAGGTCGTTCCAGTCCGGGATAATGTTATTCACCGGACAACCGGTATGACAAAACGGAACGCCGCAATCCATACAGCGCGCGCCCTGGGCGCGTAACTTCTCCTCAGGGAAATCCTGATAAATTTCGAACCAGTCGTTGACCCGCTCGGCCACTGGGCGGCGGGAGGCGTGCTCCCGCGGGTACTCCATGAATCCGGTGTGCTTACCCATGGTGCACCTGCTCTTCGATCGCGACGGGCGCCGGCACGGGCGCGCCAGGAACGTACTGCTGCTGCGAGCGGCTTACACCCAACACCCGCTTGAACTCGTGGGGGAATACTTTAATGAAGCGGGGGAGGACTTCGAGCCAGCGATCGAGAATACGCTTGGCGCGGCGGCTGCCGGTCAAAGCATGATGACGGGTGATCAGGCCATGCAGAAGTTCGACATCCTGCGGTTCGATGACAGGCTCGAGATCGACCACAGACAAGTTACAACGCTCGTCGGTGAATTCGCCCTTTTCATCGAAGACGTAAGCGATGCCCCCGCTCATGCCGGCAGCAAAATTGCGGCCGCAGGAGCCGAGGACGATCACCAGACCGTTCGTCATATATTCGCATCCGTGGTCGCCGACACCCTCGACGACCGCAGTTGCCCCGGAGTTGCGCACAGCAAAGCGTTCCCCGGCAACTCCGCTAAAGAAGGCTTCTCCGCTGGTGGCGCCGTACAGCACCACATTCCCGATGACAATGTTTTCTTCCGCGGCGAAGGTGGATTTCCTGGGCGGGAACACGACCACGCGACCTCCGGACAGGCCTTTGCCGACATAGTCGTTGGCATCGCCTTCGAGGGTCAAGGTCACGCCTTTAGCCAGGAATGCCCCGAAGCTCTGTCCCGCGGACCCCGTGAATGCAACCTTAATGGTGTCGTGGGGCAGGCCCTCGGAACCGTAGCGCTTGGCAATTTCTCCACTCAACATGGCGCCGACGGTGCGGTGCACGTTGCGAATCGGCAGCTCAATTTCAACCGGCTCGCGATTCTCCAGCGCTGGCTGTGCAGCCTCGATCAGTTTGTGATCGAGCGCCGCATCCAGGCCATGGTCCTGCGCAATCTTGCAATGACGCGCTACACGGCTTGGCATCGGCGGGTTGTAGAGAATCATCGAGAGGTCGATGCCGCGCGCCTTCCAGTGCTCCACTGCGGGCTGCACGTCAAGCATGTCCACCCGTCCCACCATCTGGTCGAGTTTCTTAAAGCCCAAATCCGCCATGTGCTGACGGACCTGCTCGGCGATGAAGAAAAAGAAATTGATGACTTGCTCTGGCTGCCCGGTAAATTTCTTGCGCAGCTCAGGGTCCTGAGTGGCGATGCCCACGGAACAAGTATTGAGATGACACTTGCGTAGCATGATGCACCCCATGGTGATGAGGGGCACCGTGGCGAAGCCAAATTCCTCCGCTCCCAGCAAGGCCGCGATGGCGACATCCCGCCCGGTCATCAGCTTCCCATCGGTTTGCACGCGAATGCGGCTGCGGAGATCGTTGAGCAACAGAACCTGTTGGGTCTCGGCCAGGCCTAATTCCCAAGGGACGCCGGCATGCTTGATCGAGCTGATGGGCGACGCCCCGGTACCTCCGCTATCGCCGCTGATCAGCACGACATCGGCATGAGCTTTCGCAACCCCCGCTGCAACGGTGCCGACGCCGACTTCTGATACCAGCTTCACCGCAATACGCGCCTGCGGATTTACATTTTTCAAATCGTAGATCAACTGCGCCAGATCTTCGATGGAATAAATATCGTGGTGCGGCGGCGGAGAGATCAGGCCCACGCCGGCAATCGAGTGCCGCAGGCGGGCGATGACTTCGTCCACCTTATGACCAGGAAGCTGGCCACCCTCGCCGGGCTTCGCTCCCTGCGCCATTTTGATTTGTAGTTCATCGGCATTAGTCAGATAGTTCGCGGTCACGCCGAATCGGGCAGACGCTACCTGCTTGACTGCGCTGCGCCGCCAGTCTCCATTCGCATCGCGCTTGTAGCGTTCTTCGTCTTCGCCGCCCTCCCCGGTATTCGACTTGCCGCCGATACGGTTCATGGCGATGGCTAAAGTTTCATGCGCCTCTTTGCTGATCGAGCCGAACGACATGGCGCCGGTCGTGAAGCGCTTGACAATCTCTTTGGCCGGCTCCACCTGGTCGATCGGAACCGGCTTCTTGGCCTTCTTGATCTTCATCAGGCTGCGTAGCGTAGCCAGGTTCTGGCTCTGCTGATCGATGAGATCGGTGTATTCCTGGAAGCTCTTAAAATTGTTGTCCCGCACCGACTGTTGCAACTTGCTGATGGTCGCGGGATTCAGCAGGTGATATTCACCGTTCACCCGGAAGTGGTACGAGCCCCCGACGGCCAGCTCAGTATCGAACTCAGTGATGGGCTGGAAGGCGTACTTGTGCTTCATCAGCGCTTCCCGCGCAAGCACATCCAGGCCTACTCCTTCGACCCGTGAAGTTGTGCCGGAGAAATACGCTTCGACCAACTCCTGATTCAGTCCAATGGCCTCGAACACCTGCGCGCCGCGATAGCTTTGCAGGGTCGAAATGCCCATCTTCGAGAACGTCTTGAGCAAGCCCTTGTTGATTCCCTTGATAAACTTCCCGACCGCAACCTCGGGGGTAGTTCCGTCGGGCAGGTAACCGCGGATCGCCATGTCCTCAAGTGTTTCGAATGCCAGATAAGGATTAATGGCGCTGGCGCCGTAGCCAATCAGCAAAGCAAAGTGCATCACTTCGCGGGGTTCGCCGGATTCGATGATCAGCGCGACCTGGGTACGGGTCTCTTCCCTCACCAACAAATTGTGAACGGCTGCCAAAGCCAGCAGGCTGGGGATCGGCGCATAGTCTTTGTCCACGCCGCGATCAGAGAGGATCAGCAATGTATATCCGGACTTAACCGCCAAAGCTGCCCGGCGAGCCAATTCATCCAGCGCTTGCTTAAAGCCAGCTTCTCCGTCAGCGACTCGGAACAACGCCGGCAGAGTAATGGCCAATAAATCGCCCTGAGAAACGCGGCGCAATTTTTCCAGATCGCGGTTGGTCAGCAGTGGATGCTCCAGCCGCAACGTGTGGCAATTGATCGGTTTTTCGTCGAGGATGTTGCGCTCAGTTCCGATGTAGCTGATGAGCGACATCACCATCTCTTCGCGAATAGGATCAATCGGAGGATTGGTCACCTGCGCGAACAGCTGTTTGAAGTAGTTGAATAAGGGCTGCGGTTTGTCCGACAGACATGCCAATGGCGTGTCTGTTCCCATGGAGCCAATCGGCTCCTCACCCTGGCGAGCCATCGGCTCGAGGATCATCTTCAGATCTTCATCGGTGTAGCCGAAGGCGCGCTGGCGGCGAACGATGGTGGAGTGGTCCGCGCCATGCACCCGCGACGGCTCCGGCAACTGCTCCATGCGTATCTGGTTTTCCTTGAGCCACTGCTCGTACGGCTGGCGTCCCGATAACTTCTTCTTGATTTCTTTGTCGGCAATGATGCGGCCTTCGACTGCATCCACCAGGAACATTTTTCCTGGCTGGAGGCGGCCTTTGGACTTCACCCGCTCGGGCTCGATGGCAAGCACGCCGGTTTCGGATGACAGCACCACCAGATCGTCATGGGTCACCACATAGCGCCCGGGACGAAGCCCGTTGCGATCTAGAGTGGCGCCGATTACTTTTCCATCGGTGAAGGCGATCGCCGCCGGGCCATCCCACGGCTCCATCAACGAAGCGTGATATTCGTAGAACGAGCGTTTCTCCGCCTTGATGTGCGGATTGCCCGCCCAGGCTTCTGGGATCAGCATCGCCATGACGTGCGGGATGGAGCGGCCAGCCAGCGTCAACAACTCCACTGCGTTGTCAAAATTCGCGGAATCACTGCCACCCGGGGCGATGATGGGAAAAAGCTTTTTGATGTCGTCGCCGAACAACGGGCTCTGCAGAATGGATTGCCGCGCGTGCATCCAGGCAACGTTGCCTTTCAACGTATTGATCTCGCCATTGTGCGCGATATAACGATAGGGATGCGCCAGCTTCCAGCTGGGAAACGTATTGGTGGAGAAGCGCTGATGGACCAGACACAGCGCGCTGGTCACATCCGGATCGGAAAGTTCACCGTAAAAATTCGCGATCTGCGGGGCCAGCAACAAGCCCTTATAAACGATGGTGCGCACCGACAACGACGGGAGATAAAAGAACTCTTTGCCATCGATGTCCGATTCTGCAATCTCGCGCTCCGCGCGCTTGCGCACAATGTACAACTTGCGTTCGAAGGTGTCCTCGTCCACGCAATCCGGACAAGCCACAAAAATCTGCTGAATGTAAGGCTGGGAAGCGCGGGCGACGCGCCCGATGGCATCGCCATCTACGGGAGTATCGCGCCAGCCTAATACCGACAGTCCTTCTTCGCGGATGACCCGCTCCAGAATCCCTTCGGCCTGGAGACGTGGCTGGGTCTCAACTGGCAGGAAGGTCATGCCTACGCCGTACTTGCCGGGCTCGGGCAACTCAAAACCCAGGGTGGCGCACTCGCGGGCAAAAAACTTATGTGGAATCTGGATCAGGATTCCGGCGCCGTCGCCGGTCTCCGGATCGCAGCCGCAGGCCCCTCGATGGGTTAGGTTGATGAGGACCTGGATGCCCTTGCGGATGATGTCATGACTCTTGTGTCCACGGATGCTGGCCACAAAGCCCATCCCGCAGGCATCGTGCTCGCAGGCAGGGTCGTACATCCCCTGCTTGGGGGGCAAACCATTGATCGTGTTGTACTGCTGGCTCAATCCTACTTATCTCCGTCTGTTTCAAGGTACTTGCCGACAATCTCCTTATCTATCGGCGGCTGCTCCCACGGCTCGACCCGGCCACAAGGGAGTATCTATATTATTCGTCGTATTGGCCTTATGCACAGAAAAGCGGTGTGCGGAAATTTCGATACTGAAGATGGATATTTCCAATTCCAGCTCACCACCTTCCTCCTCAAGTAACCCAGCCTCGCGGAGATTCTTTGATAGTATGTTTGTTCTGGCTGGCCTGCCCAAATTACTGAGGCGCTTGCGTTCCATTGACCCACCGCCGGAATTTGCGGCGAGTGGGTTTTTACATGTCAGGCTTTCAAAACCATGAAATCTGGAAAATCCAAAGGTGCGATCTCGCCAGTTGTCATGAAGTTTGGCGGGACGTCGGTTGAGAATTCAGAAGCCATTCAAAGAGTGGCGGAAATCGTAACCAGCCGCAAGGGGCATGGGCGCGTGGTGGTGGTCAGTGCGCTGGCGAAGGTCACCGACCAACTTGTGGCCATGGGACAAAAGGCCGCGTCCGGCGACTGCGACGCTAGTCTGGGAATCTCCAAGGAGCAGCGTGAGCGGCATCTGCGGACCGCCAAGTCGCTGCTGGGCTCGAAACTTTTTCCGGCGGTTGAGCCAAAAATCGAAGCCTCATTTGATCACCTGGAAGATTTCTTGCGTGGGGTAGCGGCGGTGCGGGAATTGTCACCGCGCAGCAGCGACTATTTGCTCTCCTTTGGTGAATTGATTTCGAGCGAGATTGTGACCGCGGCATTCACTGCCCGCGGGCTGGATGCGGTCTGGGTCGACTCGCGCAAATGTGTAGTGACCAACGGCAACTACACGCGTGCCCTTCCCCTGCTTGACCAGACCAGGGAAAAGGCACAGGCGGTCATCGCGCCCTTGATTGCCAAGGGAAAGATTCCGGTGATGGGAGGGTTCATCGCGTCCAGCGCGGACGGAGTCCCGACTACACTAGGGCGCGGTGGATCGGATTATTCGGCTGCGATTATTGGAGCGGTGCTCGATGCCGAGCGCATTGAGATCTGGACCGACGTGGAAGGCATGATGACGACGGACCCTCGTCTCTGCCCCGGTGCGCGGACGATTGGCAAGATCAGCTTCAATGAGGCGGCGGAACTGGCTTACTTTGGCGCCAAGGTGCTCCACCCGGCCACGCTGCTACCTGCGATACAGAAAAACATTCCGGTCTATGTTTTGAATTCCCGCAATGTGAAAAGCACGGGAACCGAGATCACGGAGAAGGCGCCTCCGGGCAAGGACACATTCCGCGCGATCACCGCCAAAACTGGCGTGAGTATCGTGACGGTAGTGGCTTCGCGCGGAGTTATGGTCCACGGATTCCTGCGCTCAGTGTTTGAGGCATTGGATAAGCATGCGGCCTCAGTGGACATCGTAGGCATCTCCGAAGTCAGCATGTCATTCACCATGGAGACCAAGCGGTTGCCGCAGGCTCTGTTGACTGAGTTGGAGAACATTGCCGAAGTCACGGCCGAAGCCCAGCAGGCAATCATCTGCCTGGTAGGCGATAACATCCACGGGCGACCGGGCATTGCCGCCAATGTGTTCAACACGGTTGCGGAATCCGGCGTGAACATTCGCATGATTTCGCAGGGCGCGTCGGAAATCAACATCAGTTTCGTGATCAAAGAAAGCGACGTTCCACACTGCGTGCGGCATTTGCACGATCACTTCTTTGGCGCGGCAAAGAATCCGGCGAAAACCAAGCAGGCGAAAAAGGCGGCTTCGCGGAAATAGTGGTCCCCCGTGATTTCTCTGCGTTCTCCGCGGTCAAAGACTTTTACCGCGAAGGTTCGCAAAGTAAGACTTCCTGGCTTTCTATGAAGAAGACATCTATAAAACGCGCTTCTGCGACCACGTCCAAGGCGAGGAAATCCTCCGCTGCCCCGACCTGCAAAGTTGCGATCGTAGGTTTCGGCACTGTGGGGAGTTCAGTTGCGCGCATTCTTTCGGAGCGCGGCCTGGCGGGACTGCAGCTCACCCACGTCTGCAATCGCAACGTGTCACGCAAGAAAGTGAACTGGCTCCCGGAAGATGTGCATTGGACCGATGATTTCAATGACATCCTCAAGTCCGAGGTTGACGTGGTTGTCGAAGTGATCGGCGGATTGAAACCTGCCGGCGAGTGGATCCGTAAGGCGCTTGCCGCCGGCAAATCAGTGGTCACGGCCAACAAGCAACTGATCTCGCGCAGCGGGCCTGAATTGGAAGAACTCGCCCGCCAGCATCATTGTCATATCGTGTTTGGCGCCTCAGTGGCCGGCGGCGTGCCGGTCATCTCCGGGCTGGAAGAAGGCCTGGCGGGCGATGAACTGTTCCGCATTTATGGAATTCTGAACGGGACCTGCAATTACATTCTCAGCCAGATTGAGGCCGCAGGGGTTTCGTTCGCGGAGGCGCTGGCTGAGGCGCAGAAGCTGGGCTTCGCGGAAGCGGACCCCACCGAAGACGTCGATGGCCTGGATGCCCGCGCGAAACTTGCCATCCTGGCACGTATGGGGCTGCACAGCAGCGCCAGCCCCGAACAGATTCTTGCCCGTTCCATTTCACCGATCAGTGCCCTGGATTTTAATTATGCGCGGTATCTGGACTGCACCATCCGGCAAATTTCCTGGGCGCAACTGGAAAATGATCATCTCTTTGCCGCTGTCCAGCCGGCGCTGGTGGGATTGATGTCTCCGCTGGCGCGCGTGGAAGGCAGCCGCAATTTAGTGACTGCAACCGGCAAATTTGGCGGTGAGACTGTGTTTGGCGGACATGGCGCCGGAGGCAATCCCACTGCGGTGGCCATTGTTTCCGACATAATCGCCATTGCGCGATCACAACGAGGCGAGCGCAATGGGCTGGCGCATATTCCGGAAACGGCTCATCCAATTTCCGCCGACTTCACCACCCGGCACTACCTGCGGTTTATGGTGGACGACCGCCCAGGAATCATCGCTTCCATTGCCACAATTCTCTCCGAATACGCGATCAATATTGATTCGGTGCTCCAGAAGCCAGGCTACTCCAAAACCAGCCTGCCCTTCGTGATCACTCTGGAAGCGTGCAAGGCGTCACTGGTGGATAAAGCCCTGGGCCAAATTGGGCAACTCGATTTCTTGGTTGAGCCTTGCCTGCATCTGCCGATTGTGGATGAATGAGTGGATGAATGATCGGCTTGGTCTCTGCGCGCCCAAACAAGCCAGCCGCAGGTTAACCCGTCTTCGCGGATGCGCTATCTGCGGGAATCTGCAACTGATTTTTACGGAACTAGTCGGACATCACAACCGGCGCGGGCTCAACCCGGGCCAGTGAGCGAGTCAATGGAGGATTGGCGGGAAGGTCCTCCAGCTTGATCTTGTAAATGTGCCGCGCCAACCCCAGCTTCTTCAGCGCCCAGATGCCGTACCAATTCAAGTCAATTTCATACCAGGCGATGCCGTGGCGCGCGGAGACCGGGTGCGCGTGGTGATTGTTGTGCCATCCCTCCCCAAAGCTAAGGAGAGCAACCCACCAGCTGTTGGTGGAAAGATCAGTCGTGGCGAAGCGACGGGTTCCCCAGCTGTGCGTCGCCGAATTCACCAGCCAGGTGGTGTGCAGTCCAACCACCGTGCGAACAAAAATTCCCCACATCAGGAATGGGAGCCCGCCGATCGCCAGCAGAATCACGCCCAGCACAATCATGGGAACGTAGTGATACTTGGTGATCCAAACGTGAAATCTGTCCTTCGCAAGATCAGGAACATAACGGGCCAGCGTGGTGGTGTCATGATGCATGGATTTCCCCATGAGGATCCATCCCATATGCGCCCACCATTTGCCGTCAATCGGGGAATGCGGGTCGCCTTCTTCGTCCGAAAATTGATGATGAATGCGATGCGTAGCTACCCAGAAAATCGGCCCGCCTTCCAGCGCCAGAGTTGCGCAAGTGGTGAGGAAATACTCCACCCACTTCGGCGTCTTGTACCCGCGATGCGTCAGCAGGCGGTGATAGGCCATGCCAATGCCAAGACTGCCTGATACCCACCAGAGGAACATGGACACCAGCAATGCTTTCCAGGTGAAAAAGAAGATGGCGGCGATGGCGCCAATATGGAATGCGGTCATGAAGCCCGCTGTAACCCAGTTGATTTCGTTCTCGGCAGCAGCTTTCCGATTCAATCGTTCCAGTTCCATGTGTGGGAATCCCTGTGTTGGTGTGATGATTCCAAATTATCAGCGCGGCACAGGGGGTGACTGTAATAGTTGTGTAATAGGCGTGGTTACGGGGGTAACGTTAAAACAGCCTGGGATCCGCGCACAACCAAAGTTTAGGCGACCGCTTCTTTCACTTCGACACCAGCCCACTTTTCCAGCAGTGTAATGATGGCGGAGTAATCGAGATCACCGTTTCCGTCTTCGACCGCGACATCGTAGATTTCTTCCACGATCTCAAGCGCAGGGAGCTTCACCCGAGCTTCTTTGGCGGCTTCGAGCATGAGCTTGATGTCCTTATGCATCAGCTTCATGGGGAAATTCGGGGTAAAGTCACGCTTCAATACGAATGGGGCCTTGTAATCAACCACGCCAGAACGAATCATGGAGGCCTGGATCAGCGGCAGCAGAGTTTGCGCGTCGACGCCTAATTTTGCCGCCAGGGTGAGCCCCTCGGCGAATCCCTCGTAGATCAGCGCAATTTGCAGATTCATGGCGATTTTGGCGGACTGGCCTTTGCCGGTTTCGCCCACGCGGAAGAAGATTTTCCCCATCGCCGCAAACAGCGGCTTGAGCCGTTCGATGGTGGCTTCTGCGCCGCCCACAATAAAGACCAGCGATCCCCCATCCGCTGCTACCTTGGAGCCGGTCACCGGAGTGTCTACGTAATCGGCGCTACGCGCACGCACTCGCTCGGCAAACTTCTTGGTCGCGGCCGGGGAGATCGTGCTGGAGTCGGCCACGATCATGCCTTCTGTCAGAGACTGTTCCACGCCGTCGGGGCCGAACAGTAAGCTCTCCACGGCTGCGGTATCGGAAACACACATCCATACCACTTCGACTCCCCGGGCAGCTTCCGCAGGAGTCGCCGCGCTCGTCGCGCCTTCAATAGTTTTTCCAGGCGTGCGATTCCAGACCGTTACTTCGTGTCCGGCCTTCACCAGGTTTGTGGCCATGCCCCGGCCCATGATTCCCAATCCTAGAAAAGCTACCTTCATGTGTAATCTCCGATCGATAAATGCGAACCAACTTGATTAAAACGTACCCGCAGACAATGGTCAAGAAAACAGCCAAATGTTCTAAAATAAAGACTAGGATCCAGGATGAGAGCGCGGTGCCGGCATCCGCGGTTCGGCATTTCATGTTAAGGCATACGCTTAAGAGCTCCGGGTTGCGCACACGCGCCAGTAATTTTGGCCATCTGGTGCGAGACTCTGCGGTCACTCCCCGAACCGGCCAGACTCATAAACCCAAATTAGTGACCAACGGCGAGCTTGGCCTGACCTTCATTGGCCACTCCAGCTTCTTTGCCCAACTGGGCGGGCAGAACGTAGTAATCGATCCCAATTTTGCCCGCTGGCTGTTCGTTCTGAAGCGCCTCCGCAAGCCTGGCATTCGCCTTCGCGACTTACCGCCGATTGACGTGGTTTTGGTGACCCATGCGCACTTCGATCACTTGCATCGGCCATCGCTGCGCTCGATTGTGTGGCAAACCCGGCGGCGCCGGAGCAGAGGGCCCATCATCGTGGTCCCGCGCGATGTGTTTGATCTGGTCTCCGACCTCGGCTTTGAAGATGTGGTCGAGCTGGATTGGTGGAACAGCTATCGCCATCATGATCTGACCGTCACCCACGTTCCTTCCAAACACTGGGGGGCGCGGATTCTCCGCGACTCTCATCGCGGATACGGCGGTTATGTGCTGCGGAGCGGTAAACATTCTCTATACCACGCGGGAGATACGGCTTACTTCGGAGGCTTTCGCGAAATTGGCGAACGTCTTTCTCCAGAGCTCGCGCTGCTTCCCATTGGCGCGTATAACCCGCCATCGTTCCGCAACGTACACACCAGCCCGGCCGACGCCACGCGGGCCTTCATCGATCTCCAGGCGCAATGGATGGTGCCCATGCACTACGGAACCTTCCGGCTTTCGCACGAACCGCTGGATGAGCCGCTGCAACTTTTGCAGCAGGAGGCGCGGGATGCGGGAATCGACAAGAAAGTTGTGGTTCTGGAAGAGGGCGTAACTAGGTTCTTCTGAAAAGAGACTCAAGGCGGGATTCACGAGACAAATGCGGGGCCGAGCTCATGCGAACTTGGCTCCGGTCAATGAGCGCTATCGCCTGTTCGCAACAGATGAAGCGTTGTGAAAGCTCAGTGATCGAAACGAGCGGAAATTTCTTTAGCATCATCCGTCGATGCATCACCCCACGTAGTTCCATCTGCAAGCCTGACGTAGTCAATAGAGATTTTCATCTGATCCACGGGCGCGGCTGTTTCGAGCAACGTCGCAGTTTTTCCAACAGCTAGAGTGTCTTTGCCGGTATACACACCGTGCAAGACAGACCGATGGTTTTCACTCTCGACTACGACAACATAGGCGACGATCGGCCTTTGTGAAATGTTCTTCACTGCAAGCCGCATCTTCCCGGCCCTGTTAACTTGCTCCAAGCGAAGGAAGGGGCTGCTGGAGCCTGCTGAGGCGCAGACAGATACGAACACGACTAACGTAATCAGGAATGAACGCATGGCAATAGCCCTCCGCAGAACCAACCCTGAGATGGTGATTATCCTACGCTCCGCCGATGGGCGTGTTCGATACAGCACATCCTGTATTGATCGCATGATTACTGTTTGCCCGCTCAACTGTCGTAACATCGCCATTACACCAACTATGACCCGCAGGGAGACGGTCTCGTCAAACCGACGGCCACTTCCGAAGCCGCGACAGCCCGATGAACGCGACAACACTAGCTGCAATGAGGAATATGCGCCCGGTGTTGGTATGCGGCCAATAAAGATCGCCAGCAACAGAGCCGCTCCGGTGATGATCCCCAAGATTCGTCTGGCTGGGCGCTTCGCTGTAAGAGTTCGGAGTTTCTGATAAAGCCAAAAATCTGGGAATTTCTCAGGAAGACAGACGGGACATATGCCGTGTCCCGTAATGGTGAACTTCTATCCGATTCCATCCCCCGAGAAGTCGTTCGAGTGGGAGATTTGCATACGTTATGGGTTTTGCGGATAGGAATGTCGCCAGATTTGCGAACATCTAAAACACCATGAGAAATGCACGGTTGACCTGAGTTCTAGCAGCCCGACCCACTTGGCCGTATCTGAGTGTAATCGCCTGTCTTCGCCAACTGACAAAACGCGTAGAACGGCTTTACAATTATCCCGGTAAGACTCGATGAAGAGAGTCACTATCGTTTGCGTGATTTGTGCGATTCTTCTTGGCGTTCTTGCTGGCGTCCGGGCCTCTTCTCGAGTCCTCTTCTCGACAGTCTCGCCCAACCAGCACTACCACGTGGACATTAGTCAATCTCGCAGCTTTCCATTTTTTGAAAGAGCAGTCTTCCTAAACGCGCGTCGGGACGGCGGGCCGCTGGTACGCAGAAAACTCCTTTACACAGGAGATTTTCTGGATAACGACTTCAAAGACTTGTACTCCAACCCGCGATTCCGTTCGGAGTCTGTTTATGAATTGGGAGGTGTGGAGTTGGGAAATGAGAGTCTGAGAGAACGTCCCGGTGATCTGAGGATAATCAACGAGACATCACGGGACGTTGCATACATCTTGATCGAAACAGGATGGTACAAGCTGGTCGCCTTTGACATCAAGGCGGGAGCGATGCTGGATCTGAGTTTTCACTACGCTGGAGGGCTAAGTTGTCAGGGGCAGTTTGTCAATTCAGAGGAACGCTTTGCTGGCGCTGTGGCAACCGAGAACAAGGACTACCTAAGTGCAAAGCGTCAATTCTTGGTAAGAGTCAAACGAGACTCCGCGACGATTGAAAGTCCCCAACAGGGCTTGAGGCAAGCCAGATGTTGCGCATCGGATAGACCAGATCCCGACCACGAACGGCTGTACTGACCCCCACACTCGCTAGTTGTTGAAACATCGCCATTACACTCGAGCAAGCAGTCGCGGCTCCGAAGCTGGGCGATCTCGCCGAGCGGCTGTTGGAACTGGCTCTAATCCATCACCAGGCCGTCAGCACCCGCAAATCACGGACGTTGTTGCCGGTTGGCCCCGTCACAATCGCATCCCCTAGTAAATCCAATAACGGGTAGGCGTTGAACTTGGCCAACGCAGACGGAACATCGAGCCCGCGAGTTCTCGCTCGCTCAACCGTAGTCCCATCCGCCACCGCGCCCGCCGCCGGGCTGTTTCCATCTATCCCATCCGTCCCGGCGCTGAGGACGGCAATATTCTCGCCGGCGATTTTCGACGCGCAGGCAAGGGCAAACTGCTGGTTGCGTCCACCAACGCCGCCGTTGCTGACCTTCACAGTAATTTCACCGCCCGAAATCAGGCAGACGCGGCCAGACTTCTCGCGCAGCATGCGCAGCCGTCCGAGCAAGTAGTCCGACGCTTTCGTGTAGTCCCAGTCATCGCAGGTGTTATCGATCTCGACGGTGAATCCCGCAGCTCCAGCAGCTCTTGCTGCGGCCTCGAGCGCGGTCTGGTTGGAAAGCACCGTCGACCAACGGGAATTCAGAAATGCTGGATCGTCGGATTTCGGCGTTTCGTCGAGCGCGTGCCGCTCGAACAGCTCGCTCACTGAGCGCGGGAATTGTTCAAGCAGGCCATGTCTCTCCACGATGTCATAGCAATCGCGGACGCTGGTCGAGTCCGGCATGGTTGGCCCCGAAGCCAGCGCGTCCGGCGTGTTGTCGGGCACATCGGACACCAGCAAAGAGACTTGCCTGGCCGGAGCGGCGGCTTGAGCCAATCGGCCTCCCTTGATCGCCGACAGATGCTTACGGACAGCATTGATCTCCGTGATCGGAGCGCCGCACAGCACCAGGGCCCGATAAGTCGCGATCAAGTCTCCAAGGGAGATTTCGTCATCAATCGCCTTTTCCGCCATCGAAGACCCGCCGCCACTCAGCAGAAAGATTACGAGCGACGCCGCATTCTGCGCGCTGACGGATTTCAGGATCGCCTCCGCAGCGCGCACTGACTCTGCATTGGGCGTGGGATGTCCGCTTTGAAAGTAGCGAAACCCGCGAAGCTGCGAGGCGGGCACGGTCGAGCTGGCAATGATGCCCTCAAAGCGGCTGCCGGCGCGGCTTTCCAGCGCCTCAACCAATGTATGCGCGGCCTTGCCGATGGAAACTACAAACACACGGCTATATGAACTGAGGGGATAGAGATCTTCCCCAATGCGCAGGACGCCTCGCTGACATTCCACATGACGCTCGAAGGCTTTCTCGACGCTGGCCATTTCCAGCGCATGTTGAAACCATTGCCGGACCATCCCGCGCATGACGGCGGCTGGTTGCTGGTC
>WNFY01000060.1_pt1 | contig 65608 bp, 50 predicted proteins | sample 5400091 | NCBI WGS metagenome assembly WNFY01 (sample SAMN13153364, study PRJNA577476) | soil metagenome | isolation source: 60 cm soil or saprolite under grassland replicate 1 | place: USA:California | collected 2016-06-15
ATGGCGCGCCTCGCGCGGCGGCGACGGGCGGGCGACGCTCCGCGGCCACCGCCGGCCCGCCGTTACGAGCGCCCAGGACCGAGCGGTACACATCGATCACCTGCTGCGCCAGCCGACGCTCGTCCAGGTCCTGCACCGCGGGGCGCCCGGCCGCCCGGATCCCGCGTCGCAACACCCGCTCGAGCGCCGCGGCAATCGACTCAGGTCGCTCATCCGGGCAGAGCTCGCACCCGGCGACGCCGCCGATCCGCTGCGCGACGTCGCCGACCGGCACCGACACCACGGGAAGATCGCACGCCAGCGCTTCCTTGACCGCGTTGGGCGAGCCTTCCTGCATCGATGTGAACACGAGCGCGTCGCACGCGTTCATCCAGACCGGCACGTCGCGGTGTCGCACGCTCCAAGCGACCACCAGGTCGGCCGGCAGCGAGCGCTTGAGAATGTCTACCGCCTCGCGCGCCAGCGGGTAGCGTTTGCGCTCGACCGCGGGATTGCCGACGAACAGCACCAGGCGCTTGTCGAGCGGGAGGCCGAGGCGCGCCCGCGCCTCCTCTCGCGGGATGGGACGGAACTGGTCCAGATCGAGACCGGACGGGATCACATGGGCCGTAACCGAGCGGGGCAGGAACGCCTTCATGTGCTCCGACACGACGATGCAGGCGTCGGCCGCGCGCGCCACGAGCTGCGACAGTTTCTGTAGCACCTTGCCGGCCGGAGTGATCCGCAGGTTCCGCCCCACGATGCCCTGCAAATCGTCGCCCCGGAACGTCACCACCAGCGGCAGCCGCTTGGGAAGCGCCACGAGACCGCTCTGCCCGAATTGCGCGTGCACGAGGTCGTAGCGGTCGCGCGTCGTGCGGCGCCGCGCGCCGATCCAGGCGCGCAGGTAGTTCGCGGGCCGCATCTCGGAGGTGAAATGAAACACGTCCACGTCGACCCCCGCGGCCTGGAGAAACTCGACCTGACGTCTGATGAACGTGGTCGTGTATCCCGGGCGATCCGGTGGCGGCCACGCGCAGGTGAGCATCAGCACCCGGATCGGGCGCCCGTTGCTCGTCATCGCGGCTTGAACGCTTGGATGAGCACGTCGCGCACTCCCTCTACCCACTCGGCCACGGCCGGCCACTTGTCGCGCCGGTCCCACACTTCGAGCCGCGTGCCGGCCGGCTGTCGGCCAAACAGCTCCTGCAGACCGCGGGCCACCGAGGGATAGGCCCCGGGGTAGCCGCGGGGCGGCCCGGCCACGATGTAGAGAAAGCGCTTCACGTCTCCCCAGAGCCAGCGCACCGTGACGCCGGCGCGATACTCCTGCGGGGGCGCGACCGGCTTGCCTGCGAGCAGGTCGACCCAGAGGCGGGGGAAGTCGCACCCGGCGTCGATCGAAAGCTGCAACGACCCCCAAAACCGCCCGTTCACCTCCATGAGCCAGGGGGGATTGACGCCATCGTCGCGAAACTCGACCATCGCCGGCCCGTGCCACCGCATGGCCTCGAGCAGCTGCTCGGCGCGCGAGCGCAGTCGTGGCTCGACCGCCACCGAGCGCCGCAGGCTCGAGCCGGAGCCCGACGGGCGAATGTCCCGGAGACGCTCGTGGGCGAACCAGGCGACCGGCCGCCCGTGGTCGCACACCGTGAACACACCCTTGCCCTGCCCGGCCACGAAGCGCTGGATCACAGGCCAGTGCCGGCCCTGGCGGCGCGTCAGGACCGCCTGGTCGAGCTCGGCCGCGCTGGCCACATAGCACAGCCCGGGGTCGGGAATGAGCCCCGTGCCGTTCCACGCGGCGGTGAAGCGGGGTTTCACGATGCAGGGATAACCGACGGCATCGGCGGCAGAGCGGCATTCCTCGAGGGTGGTCGGATAGCGCGTGGGCGGGATCTCGACGCCGCACGCCTCGGCCAGCCGCAGCGTCTGCGCTTTGTCGAACGCGCGCAGCGCGAGCGGCTCGGGCGCGCACCCCACGACCATGCCGAGGGCTTCCCATTCAGCCCGCTCCACGTTGCAGAGCTGGCACGCCAGCTCGGTGAGCGGCAGGACGATGCGCACGCCGTGCGCGTGCGCCCAGGCGCGCGCCGCGGCGAATCCCTGGAGCGTCTCTTCCGCGTGCCAGCAGGACCCCGCGCAGTAGCGCGACCAGGCGGCCAACGGCCAGCGGCGGTGACTGGCCACGAAGACGGTGTAGCCCGCCCGTCCGAGCGACCGCACGCACGCGAGGGCGGCATTCGAATAGCCGTCCAGGACGAGGACGCGATCCGGGACCAGCCGTGGCGGGTGCGCGTGGCCGCTGACCGTGCCGGGCCGGAGGGGGGGGCGGCGGGTTTCCCGCACCTGCTGCTCCTTGAGCGATTGCTGAGCGCTGCTCAGTCGTGACACGCGGATCTCCATAACGATGCGCGCGCGATCCGCCCTGTAACGGTCGCGTACCGGTCCCTGCGTTATCTGCAGCTATCGTGCAGCCCGGCTGCGACGTCGCGTGCCTCCCGCAGGCTGGGTACTAATTCGTTGCGCCATCAATCATTACGCCGCGGGGCCTGGGCGATGGCCGCGTGCCCGACAGACCACGCTGTCGCCGGTAGGCCACACGCCACGTACGCGAAGACGCCCGTGCCGCCATCACTTGCGACGGTTGCGCGCGCTCGGGACTTGGATTCCCGACCGATACCAACCGGACACGCGGTTGCAGCGACGGAAGCGGCACCCAACTTGCGCGCCCGTGAGCGAAGCGACGACAGCCGGCTGTGGGTTTCGTTCCGGCGGGAGATGTGGCGTGTTCGCAACATCGTGACGACCGGGTGTGGCTTCTGTGTGGGAGATGTGTGTTGAATTGTGGACGAGCGTGTTGAACCACGCATGACGCTGCGACTGGCGGCGCTGGGGCTCGTGCTGCTCGCCAGCACGGGGGTCGGGGGCGGCGCAGGCAGCCACTACGTGTCGCCATCCGGCTCGAGCGCGGGTGACGGCACGCTGGCGCGACCGTGGGACCTGGCGACGGCACTCGGTGGCGGGGGCGGCCGGGTCGCGCCGGGCGACACGATCTGGCTCCGGGGAGGCACGTACCGTGGGGCGGTGGTGAGCAGCGTGCACGGCGCCCCTGGGGCCCCCGTGGTGGTGCGGCCGTATCGCGGCGAGCGGGCGGTGATCGACGCGGCGGGCGCGACGTCGTCGACCCGGCGCGGCGACCTGTTCGTGGTCACGGGCGACTACGCCGTGTACTGGGGCTTCGAGCTGATGGACTCGGATCCGGATCGCACCACGGACACGCGGCCGAACATGGTGGTGAACGACGCGTCGCACACACGCTACGTCAATCTGATCGTGCACGACGGCGGGATCGGGTTCTACACGTACGCCCCGCCCGTGGACGTGGAGGTGAGCGGCTGTCTCTTCTACAACAACGGGTGGGAGGTGCCGCGTCAGGCCAACGGGCACGCGATATACGCCAAGAGTAATACGGGTCCCCTGGTCTTGCGCGACAACATCGCGTTCGATCAGTTCGGCTACGGTCTGCACGTGTACACCGAAGCGCGCAGTGGTCTGCTGAACAACATCCGCCTCGAAGGCAACATCGTCTTCAACAACGGTACCCTCTCGGCGAAGTCGGGGGCCGCGAACATCCTGGTGGGAGGGCGCGCGCGTGCCGACGCGATCGTGGCCCAGGACAACCTGGCCTACTTCAGTCCTGGCGTGCCCCAGACGAATGCGGTGTTCGGTTGGCGGAATGCGCTGGGCGTTCGCAACGGAACGCTCACCCTGTCGCGCAACTACCTCGTCGGCGGAAACGTGGTGCTCGACCTGCACGCCTGGGAGCGTTCGGAGGTGAGCCACAACACGCTGTATGGTCCCGGCGCCCGACCCGTGGTGGCGCTCGACGCAACGGTCCCGCCGCTCGATGCCACGAATCAGGTGCTTGTGGCGCCGCCGTCACAGGCCGCGGTGTTCGTGCGCCCCAACGCGTACGAGGCCGGCCGGGCGAACGTGGTCGTGTACAACTGGGCGCGCCAGGACACCGTCGCGGTCGCGCTCTCGGGAGTACTGCAGCGCGGTGACCGGTATGCGGTATACAACGTGCAGGACTTCTTCGGGGCCCCGGTCGCGGGGGGGGTGTACGCCGGCGAGGCGGTGCGCATCCCGATGAAGGGCGTGGCGCCGCCGGCACCGATCGGGGGCGCTCCCCAGCCGCCGCCGCCCACCGGGTCGGCGTTCGGCGTGTTCGTGGTGATGAAACAATGAGCGACTCGCGACGATCGACGACTGCGTGGCTCGTGATGCTGGCGAGCCTGGCCGGCTGCGGGCACGACAACTTGGTCCAGCCACCCCCGCCGCCACCGCCACCGCCGCCACCGCCTCCTCGATCGGTGGTGCATTACGTGTCGCCGACGGGATCGGCCACGGGCGACGGGACCAGCGCGCAGCCGTGGGATCTCGCCACGGCGCTGGCCGGCGCCGGCGGGAAGGTGCAGCCGGGCGACACCATCTGGCTGCGCGGGGGCACGTATGTACCGACGGCGCCGCTGGTGAGCAACGTCGCCGGCGCCCCGGGCGCGCCCGTCGTGGTGCGGCGCTACGCGGCGGAGCGTGCGGTCCTGGACGCCGCGGCATTCTCGTCGGATACGGTGCGCCGCGATTTCTTCATCGTACGCGGCAATTACACCGTACTGTGGGGCCTCGAGTTCACGGACTCCGATCTCAACCGCGGGACGGCGAGCCGGCCCAACCTGCTCGTGAACGACGCGTCGCACACTCGCTACGTCAACCTGACCCTCCACGACGGGGGCATCGGGTTCTTCACCTACCCCAATCGCAGCGACGTCGTGGTGACCGGGTGCATCGTGTACAACAACGGCTGGTCGGTCACGGGCGTCGGGAACGGGCACGGCCTGTACGTGAAGAGCGATGCGGGGCCGCTGGTGCTGCGCGACAATGTGCTGTTCGACCAGTTCGGTTTCGGGATTCACGCCTACACGGACGCGACCGACGGGCTGCTCAACAACATCACGGTGGAAGGGAACACCAGCTTCAACAACGGGCTGCTGTCGGGCAGCCCGAGCGGCTCGAACGTGCTGGTGGGCGGCCTGGCCCCCGCGGACGGCATCGTCGTCGATAGCAACATGACGTATTTCAGTCCCGGGGTCGCGTTCCCGAACATGTGGCTGGGGTGGTCCAAGTCGCACGTGGTGAACGGCTCGCTCCAGGTCCGCGGCAACTACGTCGTCGGTGGCGCCGCCGTGTTCGACGTGCACGCGTGGCGGTCGGTCACGGCGAGCGGCAACACGCTCGCCCCCGGGGGAGAAGGCGAGGTCGTGCGGCTCAACGACTCGAGCACCACGGACGCCGCCGGGTACAGCTGGGGAGGGAACGCGTACTACACCGATCCCGCCGACACCGCCTGGAGCTACCACGACACGACCTACACGTTCGCGGCCTGGCGGGCCAAGACGGGTCTCGGCGCCACGGATCAGGCGATGGCGACGGGGCCGGCGGCACCCGCCGTCTTCGTGCGACGGAACCCGTACGAGCCGGGCCGGGCCACGATCGCGGTGTACAACTGGAGTCACCTGCCCAGCGTTCCCGCGAGCGTCGCGGGCATTCTGCAGTCGGGACAGGCCTACGCCGTGTGGAGCGTGCAGGCGCTGTTCGGGCCCCCGCTCGTGAGCGGTGTCTACTTGGGCGGCACGATCGATCTCCCGATGACCGTGCGACCGCCGCCGGTGCCGGTCGGCATGGCGACCTCGCCGGCGCCGGCGACGCTGCCGGACTTCGACGTGTTCCTGCTCACCCGCGTGTCTCGGGGCGCGCTAACGCGACAGCGGTAACGCCGCGAGCTCGGGGCTGAGCTTGCGCGGTCGGAGCACGTGGTCTCGCAGCCCCAGCAGGAATCCCACGCCGTAGGCGACGTGCAGCACGGGGAACACGAGCGTCAGCGCGGCGGCGACGCGCAGGCCGTGGCGCGGCGCCGCGGCCGCGCTGGCGGCGAGCACCGCCGCCGCATACGCTGCCGCGATGCCCGCCCCCACGACGGCCGCGGGTCGCCACCAGAGGGCGGCGAGGCCGCTCCCCGCCAGGGTCGTGAGGAACAGGCTCGGGATGAGCTGCCGCAGCGTCATCACGCGCCCCACCTTGCGCGCGACGAGCGGCTTGAAGTAGCCGTACTGGAAATACATGCGCCACAGCTGCCGGAGCGACGTGCGGGCGACGTAGTAGGCCCGCGCGGTGGGCATCAACAGCACGCGACCGCCGCAGCGGATGAGGCGGTGGTTGAACTCGTCGTCCTGATTCCGCACCAGCTCTTCGTCGAACAGGCCGGCGCGCTCGAACGCCTCGCGCCGGAAACAGCCGAACGCCACGGTGTCGACCCAGCGGGGCTCGCGCGCCCCCACGCGGAAGTAGGAGTTACCCACGCCGAGGCGGTGCGCCAGGCCCAAGGCGATGGCGTGCGCCATCGGCGTGTCGGCGCCGGGGAGCGTTTCCAGCACGCCGCCCACGTTGTCCGCCCCGCGCTCGAGCAGGGCGCGCACCAGGATCGGGAGGTAGCTGGCCGGATAGATGACGTGAGCATCCATGCGCACGATCACCTCGCCGCGCGCCGCCTCGATGCCGATGTTCAACCCGCAGGGCGCGATGCGCCGCGGGTTGTCCAGCAGCCGGATGACCGGGTGGCGCGCGGCATACGAGGCGACGATGTCGCGCGTGCGGTCGCTGCTCATGCCGTCCACGACGAACAGCTCCATCCGGTCGGCGGGATAGTCGCTTGCGAGGATGGACTCGAGGCAACGGCCGAGATGCTGCTCCTCGTTGCGGCACGGCACGATCACGGAGACGAAGGGGGTCGGGCGAGTCATGAGGTCCCTGCCGCGGCAGCCTGAGGCCAGGCGTGGAAGGTGGCGGTGTGCCGGCGAAGCCGCGCGCCGAGCGCCGCGAGCGGCCAAAGCCCGAGGCGCCGGGCGGCGGCCCAGTCTTGGGAGACGAGCGCCCCAGCCAGCTGACGGGCGTGCACCCGGCCGGTGACCCAGAGCGCGGAGCAGTGAAACCCCGCGCGATCGAAGCGCGCGCGGCGAGAGAGGCGCGGGCCCAAAGCCCGGCGCGTGTCGCGCGTGAGCAGCTCGCCGCCCAGGAGACGGGCGTGGATATCGTGGACGAGCTGGAGGTAACAGGAGAGTCCGCCCCGCACGCCGAGCGCGCGCGCCGTCGTGATGATGTCGTCCCAGTCGAGGTCGCCCCGGCGGATCGTGGCAATCGTGTGCACCACATCGGTGAGATGAAACGCGCGCCGGGCGACCACCTTCTCCACGCCTTGCAGCACGAGCTGGTCCTCCGGCGCGGGACAGGCGCACTCCAGCCCGTCGAGCGCCACCGTGCGGCGAGTGCGGAACAGCCGGGCGACATAGGCGGCGTGCTGGCCCGCGTGGCCGAGCCGGCCGTGCCGGATATCGAGCACCAAGTCCGTACCCGCGACCCCGAACACCGTGCTTCCTGCCAGGCGGTGGCCGAGGGTCGACCGCTGCGGTGTGACGGCGAGGCCCTCGAGCAGGGAGCGATCGACGGCGACGTTGTCGGCGAGCGTCAGGACATCGAGATCGTCCCCGACGTCGGGAAAGCGATCGCAGGCCTTGGGGAGGAGCCAGGGGACGTGATGGCGCACGCCCGACGCGTGGATCTGGGCGAGCACCTCGAGCGCCGCCCGGGCGCGCGCCCGCTCCCGCTCCACCGTTGCGACGAAGCGGCGCGGCGGATGCACGCCGCCGGCGGCCAGCCGGTCGGCGAGACGCACCAAGACGGCGTTCTGCTGTGCCAGCGGGGCGAGGAGGCGCCAGTCGATGTCGCCGAGCCGGTCCGCGGACACGGGCTCTCCGAGCAGCACGCGGAGCGCGAGCCCGGCGAGCCGCTCCTCGCGCGTCACAGCGCTCATGCGGCCAACCGCTCCCCCACCAGTTGGGCGACGGCCTGCTGCGCGGTGTGCAAGTCGTCGTTCTTGATGACCAGGGCGCCCCGCACCCAGGGGAACACGGTGTGATACGCGAGCCAACGGCTCCGCAGATACTCGACGGGATAGTCGCGCTTACGCGCGTACGATTCCTCCGGGCCCACGTCGAGCAGCACGGCCAGGTCAGGGGTGGGGGTGAGCCATTGCAGCAGCCGCAGCACGGCCCAGTGGCGGCCGTCGGCGACGTCCACGAGCGTGTCGTAGAAATAGCGGTCCATGATCACCACGCGCCGGCGCAGGAACTCGTGATACAGACGATAGACGAAGAAGAGCAGCAGGTCGAGCGGGTAGATCACGCGTCTCAGGAGCCTGCCCCAGAGCAGGGCGTCGCGGACGCGGCGCAGCGCCCCGGTGCCGCCGTTCCGGGGCGGAGCGCCGCCGAGCTGGTTGCGGAGCCGCCGGAGGTAGGCGTACACACCCACGTGGTCGTTCATGTGGAATACGACGACCCGCCGGTGCTGCCGCTCGAGCGTCTGCTGCAGCCAGCGCACCAGGGTGGACTTGCCGGCGCCGTCCAGGCCCGAAAATGTGATCAGCATTGGGTCACCACGACAGGCCGTGGTCGGCGAGCCAGAGCTCGAGGGCCAGCAGCGTGAAGACGCGTTGATACAGCCCGCCGCGACTGATACTGCCGCCGCCACTGCCGTTCTCGGGGCGGGGGCGTCGGAACGCGTCGAGCCAGCCGCGCACCAGCGCGTCGTCCACCACACAGCGGGTGCGCGCCCGCGGCGAGAGCAGCAGGTCGTCGAGCGCCGCGTGCACCCGGTGCCCCACCATCACGTCGAGCGGGATCGTGAATCCGTGCTTGGGGTGTCGCGCCACCTCGCGCGGCAGCCAGCGGCGCGCCAGGGTGCGGAGCACCAGCTTGCCGGAGCGGCCGTCGGTCTTGAGCCGGTGGGGCAAGGTGAGGCCGAGGGCGACGACGTCCTCATCGAGCAGCGGCACCCGCACTTCGATGCTCGCCCGCATGCTCATCATGTCCACCTTTCTGAGCATGTCCGACGGCAGGCTGACGCGGAACCACGTCTCCGTCATGCGGCGGGACAGCTCTTCCAGGTCGCCGGCGGCCGCGGGGTCGTAGCCGTCGTACAGGCGATACACGGGGGCGAGTCCGTCGCGCGCCTCGGCGCGCACCAGCGCGGCCTTCTGGTCCTCGCTCAAGTAGTTTGCGAGGCCGGCGAGTAGCACGCTGGAGTCGTTGAGACCCGCTTCCGCGAGCGTGAGCGCCTTCGTCACCTGCCGGCCCCAGTTCTCGGTCCAGTGGGTCAGGGCGCCGGTGGTGCGCCGCGTGGCGCGTCGCAGCCACGCCGGCAGCGCCGACGCCCGCATCAGGTGGTTGGCGCGCCAGAAGCACGCGTATCCTCCGAACACTTCGTCGCCGCCGTCGCCCGACAGGGTGCAGATGATGCCCCGTTCCCGGACGGCGCGCGAGATCCAGTACATCGGCACCAGGCTGGTGTCGGCGAACGGTTGATCGAAGTGCCGCAGCAGGCCGAACAACGCGTCGGGAGAGAGCGCCGAGTCGGCGAGATCGATCGTATGGTGCCGGGTGCGGCAATGGGTCGCGGCGGCGAGCGCGGCGTCGGTTTCGTCGTGTCCCTTGTCGGGGAAGCGCACGTTGAAGGTGGTCGTCGGGCCCAGCCCGGCGCGCTCGTGGGTCGCGACGACCAGCGAGGAGTCGATGCCGCCGGAAAGGAGCGCGGCGACCGGCACGTCGGCCACGGACTGCCGCCGGACCGCGGTGAGCAGCCGGTCGGCGAGCGCCTCGACGGTGTCCTCGAGCCGGCGCTCCGGCCGGGGCGTGGCGACCACACTGTCGTAGCCGGCGAGGTGCGTCCCCTCGGGGGCGATGGTGAGGACGCTGCCGGGCGGGAGGGCGCGCACGTTCGCGAAGCCCGTGGCCGGCTCCGGCACGTAGCCCAGGCCGAGGAAATCGTAGCAGGCCTGGCGGTCGAGCTGCGGGACGAAGCCGCGTCGCGCGACGATGGCTTTGATCTCGCTCGCGAACAGCCATTCACCGTCCCGCTCCGCATAGAACAACGGCTTCACGCCGTAGCGGTCGCGCGCGAGCAGCAGGCGACGCCGCGGCCGGTCGTAGATCGCGAACGCGAAAATTCCGCGCAGCGCCTGCACCAGATTCGCGCCCTCCTCCTCGTACAGGTGGACGAGGATCTCGGTGTCGGAGGTGCTTTTGAAGACGTGCCCCCGGCGGGCCAGGGCGGCGCGCAGGTCCGCATGGTTGTAGATCTCGCCGTTGTAGACGACCTGGATGCCGCCGTCCTCGTTGGTCATCGGCTGTGCCCCGCGGGGCGAGAGGTCGATGAGTGCGAGACGCCGGTGGACCAGCTCGCACTGCGCGTCGGCGTAGCGGCCGGCGCCGTCCGGACCGCGATGGCGCAGCAGCTCGTCGGCCCGCGCGGCCCACCCGGGGTCGGGCGCCAGTGCTGCGGCGTGGAACCGCCCTGCCAGGCCGCACATAGCCTAGGTGCCTCTCGCCGCGAGTGCCGGGCGGCGTCCCGCCGCTGCGCCGTGCGCGAGCACCAGCCACAGGATCTTGGAGGCGATCCAGGTGCCGCTCATGGTGCCCGTCAGAATCGCGAGCAGCATGGCGAACGGCAGCACCCCGCGCGTGGTGCGCCGAGCGCGCCAGGCGCTCGACACGCAGAGCGCGAGCCCGATCAAGAACGGGATCGTGCCCGCCACGCCGGTGCTCGTCAGCAGCTCGAGGATCAAGTTATGCGCGTCGCGCTTGATGTAGCCGGGGTCCTGCAGCCGGCGCTCCAGCTCGTACTGGTTCTCCACCGGACCCCAGCCCAGGGCCGGCCGCTCACGGATCATGACGAGCAGCGCCGGGTAGATCCGCTCCCGGCCCGCGAGTGTTCCTTCCTCGAAGGTGGCGGAGAACCGATTGCGCATCGCTTCGGAGCGGTACGCGGCGAAACCGAGCAAGCCCAGCAGAACCAGGGCGGCGGTGGCATTGCGCACCCGGGCCCAGGCGGTCGGGCCGGTGAGCAGGAACATCATCACGCCGCTGGCGAGCGCGAGCAGACCGCCGCGCGACCCCGTCTGCACGATCGCCACGGCGATGAGCACGACCATTGGCCAGCGCAGCGCGACCGGCCCCCGACGCCTCGGGTCGCGGGAGCTCGGCAGCGCGAGCGCGGCGAGCAGACCGGCCGCGAGGATCAAGGCGCTCAAGTTCGCGTTCTGTCCCAGCGCCGTGACCCGATAGCCCCCGGTCCAGAGGGCGCGCTCCGTGCTCGCGAGGCCGGCCACCTGCAGCACCGCCCGCAGCCCACACGCGAGGGCCAGCGCCCGCAGCGCCCCGATCCGCACTGGCTCGTCCGTCAAGAGGTTGACGGTGGTCCAGAACAACAGCAGCGCTTGGAGCATCTCGAGGAAGAACTTGCCGACGGAGAGCTCGTGGCTCGCCAGATTCACGAGCGCGGCCGCGACGAACACCCAGAGATACAACGCGAACGCCGTGAGCGGGGCCGGGAATCGCCGGTACGCCGCGCGTCGGTGGAGCAGCGTAGCGAGGAGGAACACGCAGCCCACCAAGGTGGGGACCTCGATCGGGATGGACCGCTGCGGCATCTCGAAGGGGATCGAAAAAATGTACGCGTACAGCGCCCAGCGCACCACCGGCTGCACGCCGGAGCGCGCGCCCTGCACAGACGCCGGCGCCCGGTCCGGCGGCGGCCGCCGCTCGGTGGGCGGCGCGAGCGGAACCGAGAGCACGGGTGGCACCGTCACCAGCCGGGCGCGGGGAACAGGGCCCGCAGCCGTGTCAGGACGAGGCGACGGCCCTCGCTCGATGGTCCGCCGAAGAGCGCGAGGACGAACGCGCCGGTGGCCATAAGCGACACGCCCGCGCCCCAGACCACCCAGTGCGCCGCGTGCAACCGCTGACCGATCCACAGGGCGGCGGCGAACAGTCCTACGGTGACGACCGCGAGGCGGGCGGCCTCGCTCGGGCCGGGCCCGCCACCGCCCCCGAGCGAGTCCCGCACGAGGAGCGGGTAGGCGGCCGACTGCACCGCGCGGCCGCCGAGCAGGCCCGCGCACAGGCCGACGGCGCCGAACAGGCGCGTGAGCGGCACCGCCAGGGCGATCGTCACGAGCGCCGCCCCCGCGCCCGCGAGCACCCGGGGGCGGGGCTGCAGCGCGGCGTCGATGACATACGCGTCGGTGCGGATGAAGACGGTTTGCACCGCCGTGAGGATGATGAGCAGGTCGAGCCACGGCCCGCCGTAATGCTCGAGTCCCACCCACAGGCCGAGAAAGGAGCGGTTCCAGCACAGGACCGTCACGCCGACCGTGGTGGCGAACAGCCAGGTGAGCGTCAGGAGCTCGCGCCGCACCGCGCGTGCCCGGTCCCGCTCGCCGCGGCCGATCAGACCACCCAGGCCCGGCATCGCCGCCCCCGCCGCGAACACGTGGATGCCGATGGCGGTGCGCGCGGCGTAGCCGGTGAGCACGTAGGTGGTGACCATCGCGGGCGAGACGACCCAGCCGAGAATGATCACGTCGCAGGCGAGCAGCAGTTTGGCGACCGCCTCGCCCACGGTGAGCCACGCGCTCATCGACAGGAGGGGCATGACGTCGGCACGGCGCGGGCGTGCCACGCCGAACCAGTGCACGTAGCGCCGGGCGAGCAGCCAGAAGAGCAGGCCGGTGACCATGGCGACGCCCACCTGCGCTCCCCCCAGCCCCGCGAGCCCGAGGCCCGCGCGTACCGCTACGACCGTGAGGAGCCCGGCCAGCACATTGAGGCTCGCCTGCAGACCCATGCGCCGATAGCCGAGGTTCATGCCGCGCAACACGGACTCCGGGACGCCGGCGACCAGGGTGAGGAAGAAGCTCACGAGCAGCAGCGCGGTCACGGCGCGGACGCCGGCGCGCAGCTCGGGCGCGACCTGGGTGATGGTCGGGGCGATCCAGATCAGGATCGCGCCGACGGCGGCGATGAGCGGCAGGAACAGCACCCAGATGAACAGCGCGGCGCCCACGGCGCGGCGCTGCAGGGCATCGTCCTCCACCGCCTGGCGGCTCGACACGACGAGGCGCAGCGCTTCGGTGGGCCGGCCGTCGGCCGCGCTCATGTAGGTGGCGAGCCGGTTGAGCATCTCCCACACACCGAACAGCGAGCGCCCCAGCCCGGCCACGACGATGGGGGTGACGACGAGCCCCACGCCGAGCTTCGCCCCGTAGTCGAGCAGCGACTGCACGGCGTTGAGCGACGCGCGCCCGGTCAACGTGGGGACGCGCGGCGCACGCAGGGCGGTGGCGTCAGTCGCCATCGATGCTCCGCTCCACGGTGGCGACCAGCCGCTCGATCGTGCGTCCACTCGGCTCGTCGCCCGTAGACAGCGTCACGAGCCGGGGGCCGGAGGCGGCGCGCAGCTCGGCGCCGACGTGGTTGAACGCGGTGCGGAAGCGCGCCGTAAACGCGTGGATCACCGCGTCCGGGCTGTGCTTCAAGGGATGCGCCTTGGCGCGGGTGCGCAGCCGGTAGGTCAACACCGGATCGGGGGCGTCGACCAGGACGACGAGATCGAGCAGCCGGGCCCAGCGGGCCAACACCCGCCGGCGCCAGGCGGCGCGGCGCGGGCCCTCCCGGCGCGGGTAAAACACCTCCATCCAGCTGAGCGCGAACACCGGACCCTCGTCGAGCACGACGGGCTGCCCGACGGCGCGCCGGCCCTGCACGAGCTCGCTCAAGGTGTGGAGACGGACGAGCTGGGTCTGCTCCGCCCACAGGGGCCGCTGTCCGTCGCGCACGAATCCCCAAAAGGTCGGGAGCAGGCGGGCGGCGTGCGCCGCGAGGCGCGGCAGCGGCAGGCCCCACAAGCCCAGCGGCGCGCCAGGTGCGCCGAGGCGATCGCCCAGCTGCCGGGCCAGGGTGCTCTTGCCCGCCCCCGCCGGCCCGACCAGCTCGATCACGAGCGGGCGCACCCCCCGCTCGGGCGCGGTCAGGGCGGCGGCGTCAGATGAGCGACCAGACCAGCGACTTGAGATCACTCAGCACCTCCGGCAGCGCCCGCCCGGCGTCCACGACGTAGGCACCGTCGATGCCCGCCCAGTCGGTGTCCCACACGATCTGGACGCGCTCGCGTACGTAGTCCTCCGGCTCGTCGGTCTTGCGGCGCACGGCGAGCTCCGGGTCGAGCTGGAGCACGATCGTCGCGTCGGGAGGTCGCATCCATTCGTAGTAGGTCCACTCGATCCGGCGCAGCAGTCGGGCCACGCGAGTGTCGAGCCTGGTCTGGACGCCCTGCTCCTCGCTTGGCCCGCACAGGGCGTAGTTCGCGGGGATGGGGTAGCGCTCGGCGATCACCACGCCGCCCTGCGCGGCGAAGCGCCAGGCTCGGCGGTACAGGCGATAGCGGTCGCGGGCGGTGCACACACAGCGCAGCAGCTCGACGTGTGCCGCCAGGCCCTGGTTCAGCCAGCGCGCGACCTTGAGTGCGCCCCCGACCGCGAGGGTCGCGAGCGAGCGCGGTGGCCGGCCGAGGTGCACGCGCAGGGTGGCGAGCTCGCGTTCCAGCCAGGCGGTGAGCTCCGTGGCGCAGGTCGTCTTGCCCGCGCCGTCGCCGCCCACGAGGGCGACTACCCGCCCGCCCGTGACGAGTCCCTTGCCCTCGACGGGTGCGGGCAATCCGAGGGCACCCGCGAGGCGCGCCGCGATCGCCCTGGGCGTGGCGCCGAGGACAGGCCGGCGCGCGAACGGCCGCAGTCCTAACGTGAGCGCTCGGGCCAGCACGCAGATGCGCCAGCGCGACGCGCCGGACAGCAAGACGTCGAGACAACGCTCGAACAGCCGCACCGAGACCGAGGGCAGGTCCCGCTCGATCGTCGCCACCAGCACGGACCACTCGGCGCGAGGCTCGAGTCGCTGCAGCTCCCGGCGCATGGCCGCGATCCAGTCCGAGCGGCCCCGCTGCACGATGTCCCGCACGGTGCAGCGTTGCGCCGCCTGCAGCACCATGAGCAGCAGCTCGTGCTCGGGGGCGGGCGCGCGGACCACAAAGCTCGGCTTCGCTGCGGCGAGTACCGTTTCCGCGAGCGGCACCGAGTACGTCGTCCGCCACGGAGGGCCGATCACGATCCGATGATAGGCGTGCACGTGGACCAGCGGTCCGCCCGCCTGCTCGTAGGCCAGATAGCTGTCCACGCCGGGCAGCTGCAGCCAGGGTGGCGCGACGGCGCGCTTGAAGCCGAGCTGCAGCAGCACCTCCACCAGCGCAGGCCACGCGGCCGGGTCCACCAGCAGATCCAGGTCGCCGGCGCCCGTCAACCAGCGGTTCCGTTTGGAGTGACCCTTCCACTGGCAGTAGGAGATGCCGGCGCTGTCCAGCGCGGCGGCGAGTCGCTCGATGAGCGTCGCGGGGGCCTGCCGGACCGTCGTGCGAACCTGCTCAGCGGTCGTCATCGCGATGCTAGCTCCCGAGCTCGGCGCGGCCATGGGTCGCGGCCCCCACGAGTCGCGCCACGTGGCCGCGAATGGCCTGCTGCAGGCGATAGCCCCGCTCGGCCCAGAACCGCAGGGAAGTGAGCCAGGGCGGGTTACTCAGCACCCAGCGATGCTTCGTCAGGTCGGGCACGGCGCCGAACTTCTCCTTGAATACGCCCTCGCCGTTCAGGTCGAACGACACGCATCCCGCCCGGAGCGCGCGCTGCATCACCGTCCAGGTCATCAGCTCGGTTGGGCGATACCAGCGGTAACGCGTGCGGTGTGCCCACATCCACAGATGCAGCTCCGGAGGGTCGACGAAGAACGTGCCCGTCGCGATGCAGGTGTCGTCGGGCATGCGGACCGACACGGCGACCAGGCGCCCCGCCTGCTTCATGTGCCGGAAGCACTGGTGGACCCGCCTGCGGCTGAACGGTACGGCGTTCCCGCCCCGCAGGTAGACCTCACGCAGCTGGTCATAGTGCTCGTCTACGAACGATTCATCTTCCTCGGTCCGGACGAGGAGCCCGAGCCGCTCGGCGCGCCGCACGTTGCGGCGGGCGCTGTCCTTGAGGCTGCGGAAGGTGCGCTGCTCATCGTCGGGGTAGAGGGCGGCGCGAAATGTCGGCGCCGGCTCGCCGCGGAACCCGAGCGCGCGCATCAGGGCCGGCGCCAGATCGGACGTCATGAGCTCGATGTAACTCACGCGGTGCACCAGCTGGAGATAGGGGACCAGCAGCGCGAGCAGCTCCCGGGCGGAGACCCGGCGACGGTCCCACACCGGCCCCAGGCTCACGGTCTGCCACCCCGGCAAGGGTGAGCCGAAGCCGCGCCACAGCCCGACGCGCGCCAGCAGGCCGGGCATGCAGCCCACCACCTCGTCGCGCTTTTCCCACACGAGATAGAGCGGCTGCCCGCACCCCGATCCCGCCAACGACTCGATCCAGCTGCGCCGATGGGTCACGCGGTGGTTCCAGAACCGCGCGATCAGGGTGTCCCAGGCCTCGAGCTCGCCCGCCGTCGCCTCGCGCACCCGCGCCAGCCCGCTCTCCGTGCGGCCCGGCGGGGACCACACGGTCGTGGTCGGGGCCGCGTCGACCGGCGGGGGCGCGGTGGCCGGGTACATCGCACCTATCAGTGACATGACGCGGTGCCCGAGTCGGTGTGACTGTATTCAGGGGGGGTCTGGTTCACGGGCAGCGTGTACCCGACCGGGATGAAATCCCAATGGTACGAGCCATCCATCAACGTCAGCTTGAGCACGCCGTGATCGACGCTTCCTACTTCACTGTTCCCCACATGGGTGACCTTCGCGACGTCGAGCGAGTCGTAGCCACCACCGCCCGTGCCGACCACGAACTCGCGGATGCCGCGTGCCGGGTCCGCCACCCCGTCCGGCGTCTGGGGCGCGAACCGCTCGTAGTTGTGCTCGTGACCGGACAAGATCACGTCGGCTCCGGCGTTATAGAGATGCTGCCAGAACGATGTCATGCGCGTATCAGGGCCGTGCACCACGCCGGAGCTAAAGCGTGGGTGGTGCCAGATCGCGAGCGTGCAGGGGGAGGGGTGCGCCCCCAGATCGGCGTCGAGCCACGACAACTGGGCCGTGGTGTCGAGGACTCGGCCGAGGATCTCCTTCTCCTCGAAGCTCGAATTCAAGACGACGATGTGCCACCCTCCCACGTCATAACTGTAGTTCCCGACGGGTCCGTCACCGGCGGCGACACCGAAGTAGCCGAAGTATCCCCGGGCGATCGTGTCAGGGTCGGTGCTGGGCAGATTCTCCTGGTAGTCATGGTTGCCCGGCGCCGGGTGGGTGCGCTTCTTGAACCTGCCCCACGTCGGCGTATAGCATGTGGCGTAGTCGCCCGCCCGGCCGTAGGGGTACGCGTTGTCGCCGAGCGTGAATACGGTACCCGGAATCGTGTCGACGAGGGCAGCCGTCTTCCCGGCCCAGGGGATGCCGCACTCGGCGATGTCCCCGGCGCCGATGAACACCTGGGGCGTGCCAGGGGCTTCCACGATGACGGTCGTGGTGTCGTGGCCCGTGTCCCCGGTGGAAGAGCGACCGGTGAGACTCACTGCGTACTGCCCGACCGCGGCATAGGTGTGGCTCACGGTGATCATCCCCCTGGAGCCCACATCGCCGCTGTCTACCGAGGCATCACCCCACGACAGGATCCAGCGATACGAGCTCGGGTTCGCGCCTGGCGGGGCGACGCGTGCGGTGAGCGCGACCGCTTGGCCGGTGGACGCACGCAGGTCGGCGCCCACGTCGACGGTCGGTGCGGGAGGAGGTGGAGGAGGGCCGTCGGTAGACTTGCAGGTGGCGGCCCAGACCGCAAGCGTCGCTACGCCCGCTAACATCGTTACGCGCTCGTATTGCATGTCGCCCTTTCCAGGTCCAGCAAGGCTCGGGCTGCGGGAGCCTCGGGGGGGTCGCCAAACCGGCTCCGGCCACCGAGGCATGCCGCGATGGTCGAGAGGGTGCGACCGATGATCCGCACGTCCAAAGGCAACGAAGCTTGGCGCACGTAGACCACGTCGAGCGTGACCTTGAGCGGCAGCAGGCGCTCGACGTACGCGGTCTCGGGGTCGCCGCCCGCGAGCAGCGCGTCGCCGTGCGTGTAGTGATACAGACTGCCCGGACTCGCGAGGCCGGGCCGGACCGCCAGGGTCTCGCGCAAGAGCGGCGTGTAGTAGCGCTCGACGATGTCGGGATCCTCGGGACGCGGGCCCACAATGGACATGTCGCCCCGCAGGACGTTGTAGAGCTGCGGCAGCTCGTCGATTTTGGTGCGACGCAACAGCGCTCCCAGCGGGAACACCCGGGGGTCGTCCTGTCCCGTGATGCGGCTGGCCCGCCGGGACTGACGCTGATGCATCGTGCGCAACTTATACATCGTGAAGCAGGCTCCGCCGCGCCCCACCCGGCGCGCCCGGTACAGCACCGGTCCCGGGCTCGCGAGGCGGATGCCCAGCGCCGCGAGCGCGAGCACGGGCGCGGCGAGCGCGAGGCCGAGCGCCGCGAACGCGATGTCAAGCAGGCGTTTCACCATTGCGGCGCGTCCGGCGGATGGTGAGAAACACCTCCGCGGCCTCCAGGCAGGTCTGGTTGCCCCAGGCCTTGGCGCGGTTGCGGAGCGCGTCGAGCGAGCGCGGGTGCGGATAGGGCCGGACCTCGCTCTCGTAGCACGCCATGGCGGCGATCTTGGTCTCGAGCGTCGCGGAGATATCCACCCACGTGTCGGGCACGAAGCTGCGCGGGTAGGCCCACTCCGTGCTGCTCGCGGTATCGAAGGCGTAGACCGCGCCGATCGAGTCCTCGGTGGGTCGCGTGGCGACGAGGGCGGCCTTGAACAGCAGTTCGTGGTCGCGATTCACGTCCCCGCCGTGCTGGCAATACACGATGTCGGGATGGATCTCGCGCACGAGGCTCGTGAGCGGCCCGATGATGTCCGTCAGCGTCAGCGTGTCGAGCCGCTGGTCGGGGAACCCGAGCATGCGAACGTCGCGTACGCCGAGGGTACGGGCCGCGCGGCAGATATGCTCCGGCTGACCGACGCCCGCGCGGCCATAGCGGAGCGACTCGCCTTCGCAGGCGATGGCCGTGTGCACTTCGTCCCCCGCGCGGGCATGGAGCGCGACCGTGCCGCCGCACCCCAACACTTCGTCGTCGGGATGGGCGGCGATCACCAGGACGCGGCTAGGCGAGCGCGTGCTCATCGACACTGGTCCACATGCGACCGGTCCACGGCTGGTCACTCAAATCCCGACCCCGCAAGATGGTGCCGTCTTGCTGCTCGAGCTCGAGCAGCACGACGAGGCCCTTGCCGCCCTCAGCTTCGTCGCCGCAGGCGACCATCTGCCCGCATGCCTCGGCCACGGGACTCACGAGCGGACCGAGCACCGTCCCGGGCTCGACGACAGCAGTGGTGCCGTTGCCGCTCAGGAGCAGCGCCGCCTGCCACACGGTCCAGCGGGTCCCGTCGAGCCAGCTGAACGCCCCGGGGTAGGGCCGCGTGAGCGCGCGGATGAAGTCGTAGACCTCGCGGCTCGGGCGGGACCAGTCGATCACGCCGTCGGCGGGGCGGCGCCGCGGTAGCTCCGGGTGCTCGCTCGCGGGCTGGGGCCGGCCCGGTCGCTCGCCGGCGAGCAGGCGGGGCAGCAGGCGCAGCAGCATGTCGCGGTTGCACGCGGCGACCCGGTCGTAGAGCGACGCGACAGTGTCGTACGGCGTGATGCTGAAGGCGACCTGATCGATCACCGCGCCCCGGTCCACGCCCTCGGCGAGCCAGATGAGCGAGTTGCCGGTCTCGGTCTCTCCCTTGATCAACGCCCAGTTCACCGGGGCGCTGCCGCGGTAGCGCGGCAGGTGCGAGGCGTGCGCGCCGATCATGCCGATGCGGGCCAGGCGCAGCGCGGGCGGGCGGACGATCTGGCTCCACCCGATCACGAACGCGACGTCGGGCTGGATGGCGCCGAGCGCGGCGAGGCCGTCCGGGCCGTTGATATCCGCGATTTCGTGCAGCGGCACCCCGTAGCGAGCGCACAGCGGGCCGTAGTCGATCGCACCGGAGCGGCGCGCGCGCCGCTCGGGAGTGAGCGTGATGACGCCGTGAATCGGCGCCCCGGCCTGCATCAGGGCCTCGAACGCCGGACCGCCCTCGGCGTGGAATCCGACCCAGGCGAAGCGCAATGGTTTCATCGCCGGTTGACCCGAACCACGTCGCGCACGGCCTCGATCACGTCGGTCACGTCATCGTCCGTGAGCCGGGGATTGAGCGGCAGGCTCAGCAGCCGGCCGTAGTTGCTCCAGGCGACGGGAAAGCTCTGCGGAGCGTAGCCGTAGCGATCGCGATAATAAGGATGGAGATGGATGGGGATGAAATGGACCGAGGTCCCGATGTAGCGGGCGGCGAGCTCCGCGATAAAGCGATCGCGGTCGATGCGCAGCGTCTCGGGGACGAGGCGCAGCACATAGAGGTGCCAGGCATGCTCCACCTCGGGACGCTCGACCGGCAGCTCGAGGGCGTCCAGGTCGGCGAACCCCGCGGCGTAGCGCGCGACCACGTGCCGCCGGCGCCGTTGGAACCCGGCGAGCTTTTCGAGCTGCCGCAAGCCCAGCGCCGCCTGGATGTCGGTCATGTTGTACTTGAAGCCGGGGAGCAGGATGTCATAGTGCCAGCTGCCACCCTGGTCGTAGCGACGCCACGCGTCCCGGCTCATGCCATGCAGGCTCACGACGCGGGCCCGGTCGAGCAGCGCCGGGTCCCCGGTGAGCATGCCGCCCTCGCCGGTCGTCAGGTTCTTGGTGGCGTAGAAGCTGAAGGCGACGGGATTCGGTCCGGACCCGATGAGCCGGCCCTGGTACCGGGCGGGCAACGCATGAGCGGCATCCTCGATCACGGCGAGCCCACGCGCGCGGGCGACGTCGTGGATCGCGTTCAGGTCGGCGGGGTGGCCGGCGTAGTGCACCGGCAGGACGGCCCTGGTCCGCGGCGTGAGCGCCGCCTCGAGCCCGCGCGGGTCGAGGTTCAACGTGTCGGGCACCACGTCCACGAGGACGGGTCGCGCGCCGGTGTGCTCGATCACGTTGACCGACGCGGCGAAGGTCATCGGCGTGGTGATGACCTCGTCACCGGGACCGATGCCGAGGGTGACGAGGGCGGTGTGCAGCGCGGCGGTGCAGGAGTTGAGCGCCAGCGCCCCGGGCGCCGCGACGTACGCGGCGAACTCGGTTTCGAACCGCCGGGTCTTGGGCCCCGTCGTGATCCAGTCGGAGCGCAGCGTGTCCACCACTTCGTCGATCTCCTCCTGTCCCACGAGGGGCGGGGCGAAGGGGAGGAACGTGGCGCGGCGCCGCCGCGCGGCGGCGGGAGTGGGCGGGGGAGCGGGGGCCGTCACGGCGTTCCCGCCGGAGGCGCGGTTTTCAGGCAAGGCTCTCATGGTGTGCCCGAGACCCACCGTTGCCACCCGTGTCGAGCGCGGGGACGACCAGGGCGAGCGGGGCGACCGCGTGGTCGCGCTGGTACTCCGGCACGAGAGCCGCGAGCGCGCGCACCGCGTCCTGGTGATCGCTCAATGCCGCCACCGAGAGCAGCTGTCGCAGGTCGCGTCCCAGCGTCGTGCCGTCGACATGGTCCCGCTCGATCAGTCGGATCTTGTCCACCGACGTGGGCACGGTGCGCTCCCAGGCGGCGACCAGCTCCTCGCGCAGCTTCTCGCCGGGCCGCAGGCCCACGAACTTGATGTGGATGTCTTGGTAGGGGACGAAGCCGGAGAGCCGGATCAGCTGCTCGGCCAGGTCCAGGATCCGCACCTGCCGGCCCATTTCCAGAATGGCGATGCGCTTCGCCGCCTCGGGGAGCGTGGCGGCCGCCAGCACCAGCTGCACCGCCTCGGGAATGGTCATGAAGTAGCGCTTCACTTCAGGGTGGGTGACGGTGAGGGGTCCGCCCGCCGCGAGCTGCTTGTTGAACAGCGGGAGGACGCTGCCGTCCGAGCCCAGGACGTTGCCGAAGCGCACGACGCGGAAATCGGTGCCCGCGTCCCGGTACACCGGCAGCTCGAGGACGATGCGCTCCGCCACCCGTTTCGTGGCACCGAGGATGCTCGTCGGGTTCACGGCCTTGTCGGTCGAGATGAGGACGAACCTTCCGACGCCGTTGCGCGCGGCGCAACGCGCCGTGCGGAGCGTTCCCACCACATTGTTCCACACGCCTTCCAGCACATTGGCCTCGAGCATCGGCACGTGCTTGTAGGCGGCGGCGTGGAACACGTAGTCCGGGCGGCACGTCGCGAAGATCTCCTGGAGCCGATCCGCGTTGGTAACGCTCGCGAGCGCGGGGACGACTTCGGCGGTGGGGCAGGCCTCGCTCACCTCGCGGGCGATGAAGTACAGCGGGCTCTCCGCCCGCTCGAGCAGCACGATGCGGCGGGGACAGAAGCGGGCGACCTGACGGGCCAGCTCGGAGCCGATCGAGCCGCCGGCGCCCGTGATGAGGACGCAGCGGCCGCCGAACTCTCGCTCCATGGCCCCGAGGTCGAGCTTGACGGCGTCGCGCCCCAGCAGGTCGTTGATCTGCACCTCGCGCAGATGGCGCAAGGTCAGCGGACCGCTCGCCAGGAGGTCCTGCAGCGGCGGCAGGATCTTGCACTCGACGCCCGTCTCGGAGCAGCGGGCGACGATGCGCCGCATCTCCTCGCCCGAGGCGGACGGGATGGCGATCGCCAGCAGCTCCACCTGGAAGCGAGCCACCAGCTCGCCCAGGCGGTCCGAGCCGCCCACCACCGACACGCCGTGCAGCGTGCGTCCGTGCAGATCGGGGGCGTCGTCGATGAGCCCGACCACGTTCAGGAGGCCCCGGGGATCGTGCTGGATCTGGCGGAGCAGCTGCTCGCCCGCCTCGCCCGCTCCAATAATGAAGGTGCGCCGCCCGCGGGTCGGCTGGCGATGCGGATGCGCGGTCTCGCGCACCCAGCGCGAGGCGAAGCGGATGCCGCCCAAGAGGAAGATCGCGATCACCCAGTCGAGCAGAGGCACGGACCGCGGCATGCCCTTCAACCCGCCCGTGAAGAACAGGCCCGCGACGAACACGACCGAGCTCAGACTCACGGCGGCGCACAGGTTCACCAGGTCCGCCATCCCGACATAGCGCCACCAGCCGCTGTAGGCGGAGAAGCGCTGGAAGAACAGCAGGCGGGGGATGAGCAGCCAGGGAAGCGTCACCGCCCAGCGGTGGAGCTCCTCGGGAGGGATGGCGAAGTCGAAGCGCACGGCGTAGGCCGCGAGATATCCCAGGGAGATGAGCACCAGGTGCACTCCCAGGATGATCGTTCGTCGGTACGGGTAGAGCCGCTGCATCAGCGATTGGCGCATGACGAGCGCGCTTTCTGCACAATGCATGCTCACACACTGGACGCGACGTCGATCACACACGCAAGGGATCAGTGGCCCGGATTCCTGCTCGTCGGCTCGTGTGAGGCTCGGACGCCACACCACGGTTCTGTAGCATGTGGGAGAAGAGCAGCACTAATCAGGAGCAATCACGCATCAGAGCGCCAACAACGTCGTTCCGGAGCGATTCTCCCCGCGCCGCGGTATTCCCCTTGCAGCGCTGATCGGACCATGTCGAGAGAGCGTTCCCGCCTGCCGGAAGTCGCCTCGGTCGAAGGAGCGGTGCTGCGGTCGTCGACGCTGCCGTCAGCGGAGGTCTGGTCGCGGAACGGAGCGTCGGGCGAAACCGACTGGCAGCACTATTTCGCTGCCGTACGACGGCGGAAATGGACGGTGGTCGCCGTCACCTGCCTCGGCACGGCTCTGGGCCTGTTCGCCAGCCGGCTGCTGCACGCACCCTACTCGGCCACCGCGCTGCTCTGGTTCGAGACCAAGGACCGAGCTGCCGCGGCGCGCGACCCCCGGTCAGCCTCCGAGGCCGACGAGCTGCTGAACCCGTCCGGGTGGATCGACCTGGTGGAGTCGAACGCCGTGCTGGAAGAAGTGGTGCGGCAGCGCCGGCTGTACCTGCACACCCCCAACCCGGCGGACTCGTCCGCCATCGCGACGCTACGGCTCGATGGGACGCCAGTTCCGGCGGCGTACCGCTACACGGTGGACCGCGACGGGCGGACTTTCACCCTGGTGAACGGCGGCCGCGTGGTCCAGACCGATTCTCTCGCCGAGCCGGTCGGGAAGGACCTGGGGTTCAGCTGGAGCCCCCCTCGCGGGTTCGTGGCGCCGGGACATGCCGTCGACTTTGTGCTCAGCACGCCGGCGGACGCGGCCCGGCAACTCATGAAGACCCTGAGCGTGAGTACCGACGTCGACCCGGCCCTGATGCGGGCGGGGACCGACGCCAACTTCCTGCGGATCCAGCTCACCGGCGCCCGGCCGGCGGAGCTCGCGGCCACGGTGAACGCGATCGCGGACCGCGTGGTCGTGGTCGCCGCCGACTTGAAGCGCATCAAGCTGGTGGAGCTGGGACGCATTCTGGACGACCAGCGCCAGCACGCGCTGGGCAGCCTGCGGCAGGCGGAAGCGGCGCTGCGCGACTTCCGCATGCGGAGCGCGGGCGTGTTACGGCAGGGGGCGCCACCCGTCTCCGCCACCCTGCGGGGGGGGGGCGACCCGGTGTTCGAGCGCTCGTTCGACACCAAGCTGGCGCTCGATTCGGTGCAGCGCGATCGCCAGGCGCTCGAACGCGCGCTGGCGCAGACGGGCGACTCGGGGCCGCCGGTCGAGGCGCTCCAGGCGATCGGTGCCGTCCAGAAGTCCGCCGAGCTGTCGCTGGCGCTGCAGGAGCTGACCCAGAAGCAGGCCACGCTGCGGGCGCTGCGCTACCGCTATACGGACGCGAGTGAGCCGGTACAGCGCGTGCGGAGCGCGGTGCAAACCCTGATGCAGAGCACCATTCCGACGCTGGCGCGCGGGCTGGACGCCGACCTGGCGGCGCGCGCGGAGCAGCTCGGCCGTCGCGCCGACGCCGCGTTCGGCTACCTGCACGACCTGCCGCCGCTGGCGTTGGAGGAGGCGCGGCTGCAGCGCGACGTGACGATCGCGGAGCAGCTGTTCACCACGGTGCAACAGAGCTACAACCAGACGCAGCTGGCGGCCGTGAGCACCTTGCCGGACGTCCGCATCCTCGACCGCGCCACCGCCCCCGATCGGCCGGACAGGAACTGGACACCGCTGTTCGCGTGCGCCTCGTTCGTGGTGAGCCTCGGCCTGGCCGTGTTCGGCGTGGTCTTGCTCGACGGTGTCGATCACAAGGTGCGTTATCCGGAGCACGTGACCCACCAGATGCGGCTCTCCATCCTGGGCGCCGTTCCCCGGTTCGACTGGCGCCACTTGGGCAACGGCAAGACGGCTGAGGCGGCGGCGCCGGTGGTCGAGGCGTTGCGCGGCCTGCGGCTGCGGCTGAGCCACGCCGGGGGCTCCGGTCCGCTGCTCGTGACGGTGACCAGTCCCGGCGTGGGGGAGGGGAAGTCGTTCCTGTCGTGCAACCTCGCCCTCGCCTTCGCCGACGCGGGCTATCGCACGCTGCTGATCGACGGCGACGTGCGGCGCGGCGGCCAGCACCGCATGCTGGGCCTGCACCGGGAGCCAGGGTTGATCGATTTCCTCGCGGGCGAGCTGCCGTTCGAGACGGTGGTCCAGGCCACGCGCCACCCGGGTCTCTCGTTCATCGGGTGCGGGGTGCGCCGGGCGAGCGCGCCCGAGCTGCTCAGCTCGGATGTGATGTCCGACCTGATCGACCGGGTGCGCGCGGAGTGCGGCGTGGTGCTGGTCGACAGTCCGCCGCTCGCGGTGGGCGTTGATCCCTACGTGCTGGCGACGCGCACCGGCAACGTGCTGATCGTGCTCCGGGCGGGTGTGTCCGATCTCGACCTCGCCGCGGCGAAGTTGGATGTGCTCGACACACTGCCGGTGCGCGTGCTGGGCGCCGTGTTGAACGACGTTCGACCCTACGGGGCGTATCGCTACTACACCTACGACGCCGCGGCCTATGCGGAAGCCAACGCCAGCGCCGGCCAGCGCCGCTCAGGCTCGGCGGGCGTGTTATGGGGGCGCTCATGAGCAAGCGAACGTGCCGGTGGTGGCGTGGTGCGGTGCTCGCGGGGGTGTGGTGGCTGGCGGTGGCGCGGCCCGCCGCGGGCCAGGAGGACCAGGCGCCGCCGCCCGCTCCCCCACCACCGCCGCCCGAGCTCGTGGCTGGCCACCCGCTCGCGACCCGAGCCGCCCTGCTCGATTCGGCGCAGCGCAGCGCCGCGGCCGGCGATACCGTCCGGGCCGCGGCGATCCGGACGCGACTCGCGACCGGGGACTTCCAGCCCGGTGAGCGCATCTGGATGCGCGTGGACAGCGAGCCAGCGCTGAGCGACACCTTCACGGTCACCACGGCGGGCACCGTGGTCCTCCCGTCGCCGGTCAATCACGAGATCCCGCTCCGAGGCGTGCTCCGCTCCGAGCTGCAGAGCTATCTCGTGCAACAGCTGTCGCAGTACCTCCGCAGCCCCGCCGTGCGGGCCCGCGCCCTGGTGCGCGTGTCGGTGCAGGGCGGTGTGGTGCGGCCCGGCTATTATGCCGTGCCGGCGGACGCCCTCGTGGCCGACGCCCTCATGGCAGCCGGAGGTACGCTCCCGACCTCGAAGCCGGGCAAGATGCGGCTGGAACGGGGCGGCGAACGCTTCCTCGAGGGCAAAGAGCTCGCCCAGGCGATCGCGCAGGGGCGCACCCTCGACGATCTGAACGTGCAGGACGGCGATCAGCTGGTGGTCCCGAAGGAAGGCGCCGGCATGGGCGACAACCTGCGGTTTCTCTGGGTGGTCATAAGCATCACGGGCGGGATCGTCGGGCTCACGAAAGTGTTCGGGCACTAAGCAAAAGACAGGTTGGGGAGACGTGACAACCTCCACAAACCTCCCCAACCTTCTCCGTCCTCCCCAACCTCCCGCCAGGCTCGCAACAAACTCACACCACTCGCAACGAAATGGTTCGCCCGCGCCGGGCGAAGCTATTAGTTTGCACCCGTGAAGAGCGGGCTGCGGAGCGATCCGGCGGAATGGAAGGACGAGCGCCAGCGGCGCGGCCTCGCGGGGGAGGAGCAGGCCATCCGTTACCTCCTGTCGCGTGGCTGCCACATCGTGGCGCATCGATTCCGGGTGGGTCACACGGAAATCGACCTGATCGCCCGTCAGGGGAACCTGGTCACCTTTGTCGAAGTGAAAACGCGCCGTGGGACCGCGTTCGGCAGCGCGCTCGAGGCCGTGACGGGGGCCAAGCGCCGTGAGCTGGTGAAAGCCGCGCGCGTGTGGGTGGACCGCTTCGGCAAGCCCGCCGACATCTATCGGTTCGATTGCATCGCGATCACGGACGGCCGGCTGGAGCACGTGGCAGACGCGTTCCGCCCCGGGTGGCGCTAGCCCGGGCTTCGGTATATATTCGGGCCTCTCACGCGGAGGCTCCCAACCCATGTCGAGGACACTCATGGCGGCGGAAAACGAAGCTCCCAGGCTCACGGAGGAGCGCCGCAAGGCGCTCAACCTGGCAATCACGCAGATCGAGAAGACGTGCGGCAAGGGCGCCATCATGCGGATGGGAGCGGACTCGCCCCAGGTGCGGGTGGAGGCGATTCCCACGGGCGCGATCAACCTCGACGCGGCGATTGGCATCGGGGGGATTCCGCGAGGCCGGGTGACGGAGATCTTCGGGCCGGAATCGAGCGGCAAGACCACGCTGGCCTTGCACGTGGTGGCGCACTCCCAGCGGCAGGGCGGGGCCGCCGCCTACATCGACGCCGAGCACGCGCTCGACGTCGAATACGCCAAGAAGCTGGGCGTCGATATCGACAACCTGCTCGTGTCCCAGCCCGACACGGGCGAGCAGGGGCTCGAGATCACCGAGATCCTGGTGCGCTCGGGGGCGGTGGACGTGGTGGTGGTGGACTCGGTCGCGGCGCTCGTTCCGAAGGCGGAGATCGAGGGCGACATGGGTGACTCGCTGCCGGGGCTGCAGGCGCGGCTGATGAGCCAGGCCCTGCGCAAGCTCGCGGGGGCGATCAACCGGTCGCGCACGGCGGTGGTGTTCATCAATCAGCTGCGCGAGAAGATCGGGGTCATGTTCGGCAATCCCGAGACGACCACCGGGGGCCGGGCGCTCAAGTTCTACGCCTCGGTGCGGCTCGACGTACGGCGCATCGGACCCGTCAAGGACCGCGAGGTGGTCATCGGCAACCACGTGCGCGTGAAGGTCGTGAAGAACAAGGTGGCGCCGCCGTTCCGTCAGGCCGAGTTCGACATCATGTTCGACGAGGGGATCAGCCACGAGTCGCTGCTGGTGGACATCGCGGCGGAAGCGGGGATCATCGAGAAGTCGGGGGCGTGGTACGCCTACGGCAAGGAGCGGATCGGCCAGGGGCGCGAGAACGCGAAGCTGTATCTCAAGGATCACGCCGATCTCGCCGCGGAGGTCGAAGCGAAGGTGAAGGAGCATCTCGGGGTAAAGCCCGCCGCCGTGGCGGCGGACGAGGAGGCTTCCGCCCCCGAGGAGTGAGTGCCGACTCTCACCGGTATCGCCCCCGATCCGCGCCAGCCGGGCTATCGGCTGGTGGAGGTGGATCGGGGGCGGTTTGCGTCATTACCGGCCGACGCGCTCGAGCTGCTGGGCCTGCGGGTCGGCGCGGCGCTGGCGCCCGCGGTGCTCGATCGACTGAGCGAGCTGGCCGACGTGGAAGCGGCGCAGCGCGCGGCGCTGCGGGCCCTGGCGCGCCGCGCCCACGCCTGTCGCGATCTGGAGCGGCGGCTCGCCAAGAAGCAGCATCCGCCCGCGGCGGTGAGGGCGGCCCTGGAGCGGCTGGCGGCGCGGGGCCTGCTGGACGACCGCCGCTTCGCGGAACAGTACGCCGCCGTGCGCGCGACGCGCGGCAAGGGGCCGGCCCGGATCCTCACCGACCTGCTCGCCCAGGGCGTGGAGCGCGGGGTCGCGGAGGCCGCGGTAGGGCGGGCGCTGGAAGAGGAAGGGATCGATCCCCAGGTCGAAGCCCGGGCCGCGGCCGCCAAGCGGGCGCGTCAACTGGGCGGCTTGCCGCCGCCGGTGCGGCGCCGCCGGTTACTCGCGTTTCTGGTGCGCCGCGGTTACTCCGGTCCGCAGGTGAAGGAGCTGGTAAAGGAGTTGTGCGGATAGGGGGGCAGCGTTTGGTTCTGACCCTTGTTAACCCCGCGGCATGGCCGCGGGGCACTCGAGACTAGGGGTTCGTTAACCCCGGGGCATGGCCCCGGGTCAGCCTACCCAGAATGGGGTTCCGTGAACCCCGCGGCATGGCCGCGGGGTCGGTCTACTCGGGCTAGGGCGATGAGCAAACCCGGACATCGAAAGTTCGCGCTATACGCTCACATCACCTGGCATACCTACCGACGTGAGTCGAGCATCCGACAGGAAGATGTGCGAAGTGTGACGGATAGCATCTCGGCTGCGGCGGCTCGAAACGCGGTGCGTGTACTCGCGCAAGCGGTCGTGGCCGATCACGTCCATGTGCTGATCAGCTTCCGCCCGGATCGCCCCTTAATGCCTTTCATACGCGATGCCAAGTCCGAATCGGCGCGAGTAGTGAAGACGGCGGGGGGCCGATTGACGTGGGCTCGCGGGTATTACGCAGGCACGCTTTCTCACGGCCACATTCCCCGCGCTCGGATTTACATCGCGCGGCAGCACGTGCGACACGCCGATCGCGTGCCGGTCTGAGTAGACCGACCCCGGGGCCACGCCCCGGGGCTCATCAATTACGCGGCTGACCCCGGGCTGGCGGCCCGGGGTCTCTTCGGAGCCGACGGGGGCCATGCCCCGGGGTTCACGGGGGCGTCGGCGCCCAGCGGTGGTCCCCCGGCACAAGCGGTAACTCCGCGCTCGCCTTTCAGTTGCCCCGTGGCGCGCGCTATATTTCCCCCCATGACTTCCGCCGAAATCCGCCGCAAGTTCGGGGCGTTCTTTGCGGCCCGGGGGCATCGCGAGGTGCCGAGCTCCCCCCTGGTCCCGGCGGACGATCCCACCTTGCTGTTCACCAACGCCGGCATGGTGCAGTTCAAGCGAGTGTTCCAGGGGCTCGAGCGGCGCGACTATACCCGCGCCGTCACCTGCCAGAAGTGCGTGCGCGCCGGCGGCAAGCACAACGACCTGGAGCAGGTGGGCCACACCGCCCGCCACCACACCTTCTTCGAGATGCTCGGCAACTTCTCCTTCGGCGACTACTTCAAGAAGGAAGCAATCGGGTACGCCTGGGAGTGGGTGACCGGGAAGGACTGGCTGGGGATCGACCCCGGGCGACTGTACGTCACCGTCCACCACAGCGACGACGACGCCCGCCGGCTGTGGCGCGAGGTGACGGGCATCCCCGACGGGCGCATCTACGGGCTCGGCGACAAAGACAACTTCTGGCAGATGGGCGACACCGGGCCGTGCGGTCCGTGCTCGGAGATCCTCGTCGATATCCGGGCGAAGTCGGAACGCGGAACGCGGAACGCGGAACCGAGCCTGGACGAGTTCGCTCGGCTGAGTGAGGCCGGTGAGCTACTCGAGATCTGGAATCTCGTGTTCATGCAGTTCGACCAGCAGCCCGACAGCTCGCGCGTCCCGCTCCCCGCTCCCTCGGTCGACACGGGGGCCGGGTTGGAGCGCATCACCGCCGTGATGCAAGGCGTGCCGTCGAACTTCGACACCGATCTGTTCGCTCCGATCATCGAGCGGGCGGGTGAAGTGATCGGCAAGCGATACGACCCGGGGCCCGCGGGAGCCTCGTATCGGGTGCTCGCCGACCACGCGCGGGCGGTCGCGTTCCTGCTGGCCGACGGCGTGTACCCGTCCAACGAGGGACGCGGCTACGTGCTGCGTCGCATTCTGCGCCGGGCGGTGCGGCATGCCTGGCTGCTGGGGCGCCGCGAGCCGACCCTGGTGCATCTCGTGCACGCGGTGGGCGGCGTGATGGGGAGCGTATACCCCGAGCTGGTCCAGAAGCGCACCCACCTCGAGAGCGTGACGCGTGCCGAGGAGGAGCGCTTCTTCGACACGATCGAGGGCGGCCTGGAGCGGCTGGAGCAGCTCAGGGACGCCAAGCGGCTCTCCGGCGCGGAGGCGTTCAAGCTGTACGACACGTACGGGTTCCCGATCGATCTCACGCAGCTCATCGCCGCGGAGCGGGGTCAGACGGTCGACGTGGCGGGCTTCGAGCGCGAGCTGGGCAAACAGCGCACCCGCTCGCTCGAGGCGCTGGAGCGGAGCAAAGCGGGACGCTCGGGAAAGGGCGCCGTGCCGGTGCAGCGGAGCGGCGAATGGCGCACCGTGAAGCCCCGGGCCAAGCAGAAGTGGGTGGGCTACGACACGACCGCGGCCGAAACCGACGTCCTCAGGTTTCGGCAGGCGAGCGACGTGGTGGAGCTCGTCCTCCAGGAGAATCCCTTCTACGCCGAGTCGGGCGGGCAGGTCAGTGATACGGGGCAGGTGAAAGGGGAGGGGTGGACCCTCGACGTCGAGAGCGTGGAGCAGGTGGACGGCATGAGCGCGGTCGTGGGGCATTTCGCGGACGCGTTCGAGCCCACGCCGGTCCTGGCCCAGGTCGACGAGCCGCGCCGCAAGAACATCGAGCGCAACCACACCGCCACGCATCTGGTGCACGCGGCGCTGCGCCGGATCCTCGGCCCTCACGTGCGTCAGCAGGGCTCGGTCGTGGCTCCCGAGCGGCTGCGCTTCGACTTCGCGCATCACGGGCCGGTGGACGACCCGACGCTCGCCCGGATCGAGGAAGAGGTGAACCGCCATGTGTGGGAGAACCTGCCGGTCACCACGCGCGAGATGACGTACAAGCAGGCGATCGCCGCGGGCGCGATGGCGTTCTTCACCGAGAAGTACGGCGACATCGTGCGCGTGGTGGACGTGGGGGGCGTGTCGCTCGAGCTGTGCGGCGGCACGCACGTGCCCAGCACCGGGCAGATCGCCTTGTTCCGGTTCACCCACGAAACGGGGGCCGCGGCGGGAGTGCGGCGCATCGAAGCCGTGACCGGCCCGGGGGCGTACACCCTGATCCGCAAGCTCGAGGGAGAGCTCGAGGACGCGGCGGGCGCGCTCAAGACGCAGCCCGAGCATCTGGTGCGGCGCATCGAGCAGCTGCTGGAAGAAAACAAGAAGCTGGAGAAGCGCGTGGAGGAGCTGCTCAAGACGGGAGGCGGGAAGCGGGAAACGGGAAGCGTGGAGCGGATCGGCGACGTGGAGCTCTACGTGGACGAGAGCACGCTCAGCGACCGCGACCAGATCGGCCTCGTCATGGACGCGTTCCGGGCCAGCCATCGGCGCGCGGTGTCCGTGCTGTTCACCAACGGCGAGCGACCTGGGATCCACGTGGGCGTGACCGACGACCTGGTGGCGCAGGGCGTGAAGGCCGGCGACATCGCGGCCGCCCTGGCGGCCGTCTCGGGCGGCAAGGGGGGCGGCCGCCCGCACTTCGCGTCCGCGGGCGCAGGCGATCCCGCCAAGCTGAGCCAGACCCGCGAGCAGACGGCGGCCATCGTGCAACGGTTGCTCGCACGATGACCCGGCGCGAGCTGCTCGCCTGGCTCGAGGCGCGCCGTCCCGCGCCACCCGACATGCTGCGCCCCCGCCTCGCGGCGGCCGTGATCGACGCCGACCTGCCGCTCCCCGATCACCTGGCCCTGCTGGGGCAGCGCCTGCTGGCTCGGGTTGCGGGCCGACCCGCGGGCGGGCGCGAGCTGGCGCTCGACCTGCTGGCGGCCGATGCATTCGTCACCTACGCGTTCGAGGCCCAGGCCGAAGCCGACGTGGCCGGGCTCGCTCCGCTCGCGGGACGCGTGGGAGCCGCCTCCGGGTCGTGACGCCGCTGGGGGCGGGACCGGGCCTGCTGGTGCTGGTGGACCCGAGTCGTACCGGGCCCGGGGACGCCGCGACCGTGGCGCGGGCGGCGCGCGCCGCCGGCGCCGCGGGCATCCTGCTGGGCTCTTCCTTCGACGGCACGCAGGACACGGAGCTGGTGGCACGGGCGATCCGGCAGGCGGCCGCGGGGCTGCCCGTGGCGCTGTTCCCCGGCTCCGCGCTGCAGCTCACGCAGGAAGTCGATCTCATCCTCTTCCTGTCGCTCGTGTCCGGGCGTAACCCGCAGTACCTGATCGAAGAGCACGTGCGGGCGGTCCCATTCCTGACGCGTCACGCCGTGCCCACGCTCTCGACCGGCTACATCCTGGTCGACGGGGGACGGGTTACGAGCGTGGAGGCGGTGAGCCAAACGCGTCCGCTCCCTGCCGACAAGCCGGAGCTGGCGCGGGCGCACGCCACCGCGGCACGTCTCATCGGCATGCAGGCCATCTACCTGGACGCGGGGAGCGGCGCCCCGCGGCCCGTGTCGGCCGAAGTGATCCGCGCCTGTCGCGAGGGCGTGCCGGGCCTGACCCTGTTCGTGGGAGGCGGCATCCGGAGCCCGGAGCAAGTGCGGGCCGCCCGGGGAGCGGGAGCGGACTTCGTGGTGGTGGGGACGGCGCTGGAGGAGCGGGGCGCCGCCGGACCGCACGCCGATCTGCCAGCGCTGGTGCGGGCGGTCGCCGGGTGACCCCGGCGGAGCAGGCGCGGGTCGGCCTGGCCGGCCTGGCGGCGCTCGCCTCCCGCGTGGCCGAGCAGCACGCCGCCGACATCGCGCGCTTGGCCGCCCACTACGTCGACACGCTGCGCGGCGGCGGCACGCTCTGGTTCGCGGGAAACGGCGGCAGCGCCGCCGACGCCCAGCACGTGGCGGCGGAGTACGTGGTCCGCTACGGACGGACCCGGCGGGCCCTTCCCGCGGTCGCCTTGACCACCGACACGTCACTGCTCACCGCGTGCGGCAACGATCTCGGGTTCGAGGCCGTCTTTGCCCGGCAGGTGGAGGCGCTGGTGCGGCCCGGCGACTTGCTCGTGCTGCACTCGACCAGCGGTGAGAGCGCGAACGTGCTGCGCGCGGCCCAGGCGGCGCGCGCCAAGGGCGTGCGGGTGGTCGCGCTGCTCGGCAAGGGCGGCGGCGCGGCGCGGCGCCTGGTCGACGACGCGCTCGTCATCCCGGCCGATGAGACCTCGCATATCCAGGAGCTGCATCTGGCGATCGAGCATGTGATCTGCGGGATCGTTGAGGCCCAGCTGGGGGTGGGGTGATCGATCTCGCGGCGAAGCGCGCGTTTGTGACGGGTGGCGGCCGCGGCATCGGCCGGGCGACAGCGGTGCTGCTCGCCCGGGCGGGCTGCAGGGTGGCGGTTGGCTACAGGAGCCGGCGAGCGGACGCGGAAGAAACGGTCGGGGCGGTGGAGGGCGGTGGAGGGCGGGGAAGGGCGGTCGCCATCGGAGGTGACCTGGGAGACTCCGCCGCGGCGCAGCGCGCGGTGGCCGCGGCAGCGGAGGCGCTCGGCGGGCTGGACCTGCTGATCGTGAACCACGGCATCTGGCCACCCGACGAGGTAGCGCTCGAGCGCATGACCGACGCGCAGTGGGACCTCACGATGCGCGTCAATCTGGACGCCGTGCTGTACGTGTGCCGCGCCGCTGTTCCACTGCTGCCCGACGGTGGCAAGGTGGTGCTGGTCTCGTCCACGGCGGGGCAGCGGGGCGAGGCGTTTCATGCCGATTACGCCGCGACCAAGGGCGCGGTCATCGCGCTCACCAAGTCCCTCGCCGTGGAGCTCGCCCCGCGTCAGATCAACGTGAATTGCGTGGCGCCCGGATGGGTCGAGACGGAGATGTCGGCGCAGCCGTACGGGCGCGACACGGGAGAGGGGAGGCGGGAGATCGAGGACACGATCCCGTTGGGGCGGGTCGCGAGCGCCGAGGACATCGCCGGCCCGATCGTGTTTCTCTGCTCCGCTCTGGCGCGGCACATCACGGGCGAGATCCTCAACGTGAACGGAGGGAGTGTGTTGTGCGGGTGATTCAAACGCGGAACGCGGAAGGCGGAACGCGGAACGAACCGCCACTGCTGTTCCGCGTTCCGCGTTCCGGCTTCCGCGTTCGATGAAGTTCCCGGACCGTTTGCCCATCCCGGCCGAAGTGCTCCGCGTTGCACGGACGCTGGAGGACGCCGGCTTCGAAACCTGGTGCGTGGGCGGCGCCATCCGCGACAATCTGCTCGGGCTCGAGAACCACGACTTCGATCTCACGACGGCGGCCCCGCCGGAAGCGGTCCGGCGCCTGTTCAAGCGCACGGTCCCGGTGGGGATCGAGCACGGCACCGTAGCGGTGCTCGACCGGGACAACCGGGCCCACGAGGTCACCACGTTCCGCCGGGACATCCGCACCGACGGCCGGCACGCCGTGGTAGAGTTCGGCGTCTCGCTCACCGACGACCTCGCGCGCCGCGACTTCACGATCAACGCGATCGCCTACCATCCGATCCGACACGAGTGGCGCGACCCCTTCAAGGGCGCGGGCGACCTGGCCAAGAAGCTGATCCGCTCGGTGGGCGACGCGAACTGGCGGTTCCAGGAGGACTATCTCCGGATCCTGCGGGCGTTGCGCTTCAGCGCGCGCTTCGACTTCCGCATCCACGCGGGCACGCTGGAGGCCGCGAAGGCCAACGCCCAAGGCCTGTCGCAGCTCTCGGCCGAGCGGGTGCGAGACGAGTGGTTCAAGGGGATCCGGACGGCGGGCCGTGTCTCCAAGCTGCTCGCCCTGTGGATCGATGTGGGGGCGGCGAGGATATGGTTGCCGGAGATTCCGGGAAACGGGAAACGGGAAAGGGGAAACGTGGACAGGCTGCCCCGCGATCCGGTGCTCGTGACCGCATACCTGGCTTCGGATCCCGCTTCGGTGCTGACGCGTCTGAAGAGTTCGAACAAAGACATCGAACGTGGACGGGTGATTGGTCAATGGCGGGACAAGTATCCTGATCCGAAGCACCTTCCAGAGGTCCGGAAATGGCTGTCGCAGGTGGGCGAGTACTCGGATGATCTGCTGGTACTGCTACCGGGACTGAACGTTTCCCGTTTCCCGTTTCCCGTGTCCCGCCTGCCCAAGGTCGTGTCGTCGATCCGCGCCGCCAAGGATCCCCTGACCCTGAAGGACCTCGCCATCACCGGAGACGACCTCATCGCGGCAGGGGTGCGGCCCGGCCCCGAGGTGGGCGAGACGCTGGCGCGGCTGCTCGCCGACGTGCTCGACGACCCCACGCGCAACACGCGGGAGCAGCTGCTCGCTCGTGTCTAGCGCGCTGCTGTACGCCCTGGTAGCGGCCCTGGGGAACGTCGCGGGCGCCCTCGCGGTGACCCGACGCGCGGCGCGCGAGCTGGCGCTGATCGAGCACTTCGTGGCGTTCGGAGCCGGATTCATGCTGGCAGTCGCTTTGGTGGAGCTGCTCCCCGAGGCGTTCGCCCGTTCGGGCGCGGCGGCCCCAGGGCTGGTGCTCGCGGGGTATCTCGCGGTGCACCTCACGCAGCATACGCTCACGCCCCACTTCCACTTTGGCGAGGAGACGCACGCCGTCAACCGCGTGGCCGGCACGTCGGCTCTGGTGGGCCTGTTGCTGCACACGTTTTTCGACGGCGTGGCCATCGCCAGCGCCTTTCTGGTGCGGCCGGCGCTCGGCGTCATGGTGTTCATCGCGATCTTCCTTCATAAGCTGCCGGAAGGCGTGACGGTGTCGAGCCTGATGCTGGCAGGCGGGCGCTCCCGCGGGCAGGCGATCACGGCGGCGGCGATGCTGGGCGGCGCGACGCTCGCGGGGGTCGTGTTCACGGACCAGCTTTCGTTCCTGGTGGTCCACGGGCTCGCGTTGTCAGCAGGCGTTACGATTTACGTGGCCGCATCCAACCTAGTCCCCGAATTCCAGGGGAAGCACGGCTGGAAGCTTCCCGGTGCCTTCTTCGCCGGGGCGGCAGCGTTCTATGTCACCAAGCTCGTGCTGGCGAGGGTGTCGTGACCTCCATCGCACGTCGAGTGGTGGTGCGGGTGGACCAACCCCGGGCCCATGGCCCGGGGAATAACGCGACCCGCCCCTGGCACCGCGCGGCCGAGCCGCGGCAGGGACGTTGGTGTTTCGGTGAGCCCCGGGGCATGGCCCCGGGGTTGGTCTACCCGAGCGGGCACGGGATGACGAGGTGGCTGTGGATGAAGAGGCCATGAGTGTCTGACCCCACCCTCTTCTCCCGCTCCCCCGAGCCCCTCGCCGCCCGCATGCGCCCGACGCGGCTCGAGGAGTTCCTCGGCCAGGAGCACCTGCTCGGCCCCGGCAAGGCGCTGGGCGAGCTGATCCGCCGTGGCGACGTGGGGTCGTGCATCTTCTGGGGCCCGCCCGGCTCCGGCAAGACCACGCTCGCTCGGCTGATCGCGAATCACACGGATCGCCACTTCGAGCCGTTCTCCGCGGTCACCGAGGGGGTGGCGCGCGTGCGCGAAATCATCAAGCAAGCCGAGGACCGGCTCAAGTACGAGGGACGCGGCACGATCCTGTTCTGCGACGAGATCCACCGCTTCAACCGGGCGCAGCAGGACGCGTTTCTCCCCTGGGTCGAGAACGGCGTCATCACGCTGATCGGCGCCACCACCGAGAACCCCAGTTTCGAGCTGACGGCACCGCTGCTGTCGCGCTGCCGGGTGTTCGTGTTCGAGCCGCTCACCGATGCCCACATACGGGCTGTGATCGAACGCGCGGTGGCGCACGTGGGACGGGGGACGGGGGACGAGGGACGCGTGCCGCTGCTGTCCAGCGAGGCTCTTGATGGGCTCGTTCAGTATGCGCAAGGAGACGCGCGGCGAGCGCTGAACGCTTTGGAAGCGATCGGGCAGCACGTCGGGAACTCCCCGTCCCCCGTCCCACGTCCCCTCTCCCGCGACTTCGTTGTGTCCGTCCTCGAGAAGCCTCTCCCCGCCTACGACAAATCCGGCGAGCAGCACTTCAACCTCATCTCCGCCCTGCACAAGGCCGTGCGCGGGTCGGACGTGGAGGGGTCGCTGTACTGGCTGGCGCGGATGCTGGCGGGGGGCGAGGATCCGCTGTATGTCGCCCGCCGCGTGGTGCGCATCGCCGCCGAAGACGTGGGGCTGGCGGATCCGCGCGCCCTGTCCGTCGCGCTCGCGGCCAAGGAGGCCTACCACTTTCTCGGCTCGCCCGAGGGAGAGCTCGCCCTCGCCGAGGCGGTCGTGTATCTCGCCACCGCGCCCAAGTCGAACCGTGTGTACGTCGCGTTCGACCGGGCGATGGAGGCGGCGCGGCAACATCCGTCCGAGGCGGTGCCGTTGCACATCCGCAATGCGCCGACCAAGCTCATGGAGGACCTGGGCTATGGGGCGGGGTATCAGTACGCCCACGCCTTCGCGGATGCCTACGTGCCGCAAGAGTACCTGCCGGAGGTGCTGCGGGGGCAGAACTGGTACGAGCCGAGTGAGTTCGGATACGAGAAAGAGATCAAGAAACGGATCGAGTGGTGGGAGAACCTGAAGCGGGAAACGGGAAAGGGGAAAGGGGAAACGTGACGAGACGCTCGTTTCCCGTGTCCCGTGTCCCGTTTCCCGTGGTCTGGTTGTGCCTCGCCTGCGCGACCCTCGGCCGTCTCTCGTTCACCGAGCCCGATCTGACGCTTCAGGAGATCGACGTCACCGGCCTCGGGCTCACCGGCGGCACGTTCGATCTGGTGTTCGACGTCTGGAACCCGAACGACTACCGGCTGCGCTCGACGCGACTCGAAGTGGGCATCGATCTCGAGGGCACGCACTTCGGCGACGCGCTGCTGGACCGGCCGCTCGACTTGTCGCCCACCAATCACAGCCGGGTGGTCGTCCCCGTGCGGTTCGCCTGGGCCGGCATCGGGGCGGGCGCGAAGGCGCTGCTCACGCGGCGGACCCTCGCATACGGCGTGACGGGTCGAGTGTTCCTCGATACCCCGCTGGGGGCCAAGACGGTGGGATTGACGGGCACGGGGAACGTGCCGCTGATGAAGTTATTGAAATAGATTAGAGTAGCACATGACGAGGAGCCAGGTCAGATCCGACAACTAATCGACGTCCAGCCGCCGGTCGAGCGCGCGTTCCTGGTCGGTGCGCCGCGCAAGGGCTCGCTGGACGCGGCGCAGCTGGACGACCATCTCGACGAGCTCGGCCGGCTCGCCGACACGGCGGGCGCCGAGGTGGTGGGGCGGACCCACCAGCGCGTTGAAGCTCCCAGTCCCACGTTCTACCTCGGGCAGGGGAAGGTCGACGAGCTGAAGGGCGTGCTCCAGGACACCGGCTCGACGCTGCTGTTGTTCGACGAGGCGCTGTCGCCGGTGCAGGGGTCGAACCTGGAAAAGGCGCTCGCGGTGCGGGTGATGGATCGCACCGAGGTGATTCTCGACATCTTCGCGACCCGCGCGCGCTCGGCCGAGGCGAAGATGCAGGTCGAGCTGGCGCAGCTCGAGTACCTGCTCCCGCGCCTCACGCGGATGTGGACCCACCTCTCGCGCATCCGCGGCGGCATCGGACTGCGCGGGCCGGGCGAGACGCAGCTCGAGACGGACCGGCGGGTGATCCGGCGTAAGATCTCCAACCTGAAGCGGCGCCTGGAGGAAGTCGCGCACCATCGCGCCAACCAGCGCCAGGGACGCCGCGACCTACCCAGCGCCGCGCTGGTCGGCTACACCAACGCCGGCAAATCGAGTCTGCTGCGGGCGCTCTCGGGAGCCGACATCCTGGTGGAGGACCGGCTGTTCGCCACGCTCGACACGTTGACGCGGGAAGTCGACGTGGGCGGAGGCTACCGCTTCCGGCTGACCGACACGGTGGGGTTCATCCGCAAGCTGCCGCATCACCTGGTGGCTTCGTTCCGCGCCACGCTCGAGGAGGCGCGCGCGGCGGATCTGCTGCTGCATGTGATCGACGCCTCACACCCGACATGGGAAGAGCAGGCGGAGGTCGTGGACAACGAAATGCGGAACGCGGAACGCGGAACGCGGAACAGCGATGTAGACGTCGAGCGCAAGCGCGTGATCTACGTGTTCAACAAAGCCGATTTGCTGCCCGATGCTGACGCGTTTCTGACCCGGGTTCGAGAGCAATACCCCCACGCCCTGTTGACATCCACTGTTCCGCGTTCCGCGTTCCGCGTTCCGACTTCCGGTGGGGTAGACGGGCTGCGCTCCGCGCTCCGTACCTCCGCCCAAGCGCTCCGTCCTATCGCGCGTATCCGCGTGCCCGTGGGGGATGGGAAGCTGCTCGCCGCGCTGCACCGCGACTCCGAAGTGCTGGCCGAAGCGCAGGTGGACGGCGTCGTCGAGGTCACCGCGCGGGTGCAGGCGTGGCTGCTCGGCAAGCTGCGGCGCGAGGGGGTCGGCGTGGAGATCGGGGACTAAGCCTGGAGCCCGGGCTCGTAGCGGCGTTGCGCACGGGCCAGGGCCCACGGGAAGACGTACCGAAACAACCGCTCTCGCCGGCCCATCTCGACCACACGGCCCAGAACCGCCCGCACCCGGGACCAACGCTGCGGGGTGACGTGGGCGAGCGGCGCCACCAGGCGACCGCATAGACGCCACAGGGCCTCGGCCGGACGGCGCGCCGGCCCATGCGCATCGCCGGCGCGCTCCGCCAACCAGGCCGTATAGTCGAGGAGTGAGTCCGGCGTCAGGAATCCCTCGTCGAACAACAAGACGGACGCCGCCCGCTTCTCGAGGCCGAAGCCGTGGCGCGGCAGCCCGGCCTCCTCGAGGATGCGACGGCAGATCGGCCGGCTGTTGCCCGACGGCCAATCCCAGCGGGCCATTTCGGGCGAGCGGCTGATGGCGGTGATGGCGGCGGCCTGCCGGATGCCGATGAACGGCACCGGACAATGCAGGAACCCGATCCACAAGCGGTACTCGGACAGCGACAGGCCCGACTGGTCCTTGCGGACGATGTCGCCGTTCAATCGATGGGGCGTTCGGGACCAGGCGCCGTCGCCATGAAAGCCCGTGAGCAGCACCCGGCCGGCGAGGCGCGACTCGGCGCCCTTGAAATACACGTCCTCTCCTTTGGCGTCGGACGCGATGAAGGGGACCTCCGGGAACGCGCTCCGTCGCCACGCGTCCCGCTCGACGACGTGCGTCGTCAGACCGAGCCGGGCGGCGAGCTCTCCGCCTGCGTCCGCGGCGCCGCTGCGCGACCGGTTCACGGTGATCGCCTCGGACAACCCGACCTCCCGTCCCAGGACCGCCGCGGTGGCCGAGTCGTAGCCGGTGGAGATCGTGCCCAGGAACGTGAACGGCCGTCGTCGGCGGCGGTCGGCCATGTTGTCGGCGAGGGACCGCAGCGACTGACTGAGGAACGTGCGGTACCGCCAGAAGGAGTCGAGCGTGCGTACCGGGGCCGGCTTGCTCACGGAGCGGAGCCGACGACCATCCCATTCGAGATTACGGTAGTAGGTCAGGCGAACGGCGCCGCGCGTGGTCAAGAGCGACGGCCGGTATCGGATCAAACCGTCGCGCACGGTGCGAAAGTCCTCGAAGTAGCGCGCGTAGAGCGGGTCGACGCCCGCCCGGGCGGTGGCAAGCAGGCAGGCGAGCGAGTTCGACACCCATGCGCCATCGGACAGCTCCAACGCGTGCAGCCGATCGACCGTCGAGGACGCCGATACGAAAGTGGCGCGCTCCCCGCGCACCCGGGCACCGGACCCGAACACGACGTCGCTCTTGTCGAAATCGGCGGCCTCGTAGTCGCCCGTCCACACAGCCTCGCAGAACCAGTCGGGCGTGACCTCGACGAGATCGCCGTGCAGGACCGCGATCTCGCGGTTGGACGCGGTGCACTGGGCCAGCCAGGCGAGCGGCGGCCAGTCGGCGACCCGGGCATAGCGGAGGCGCAGGGACATGGCGCTGGCGCGCGTCAGCGGGTGAGCGCCAAGGCGGCGTGGTCGCGCCGCCGCCGGCCCAGGCCCAACAGGTGGTGCGCCACGCCCTGCAGGAACCCGACGCCGTAGCTCGTATGAATGGCCCCGAAGATGAAAGGCAGCGTAAGCGCGCACGCCACGCCCTGCTTGCGGGCGGCGGCGAGCCCGCAGCCGACCGCCAGGACCGCGTAGGCCAGGGCCAGGGCGCCGAACGCCACGCGGGCGAGGGGAAACCAGCCGCTCAGGGCGCCGGTTCCGGCCAGGCCCAGCACGAAGCACGCCGGCACGAGCTGGCGCAGCGTCATCACGCGACCGACCTTACGCGCGACCAGCGGCTTGAAGTAGCCGTACTGATACCACATGCGGGCGACCTGCCGGATGGACCCCCGGGCATAGTAGTACGCGACCAGTCGCGGCTCGAGCAGCACGCGCCCTCCGTGCGTGGCGAGCCGGTGGTTGAACTCGTCGTCCTGGTTGCGGGGCAGCTCTTCATCGAACATGCCGACCCGGTCGAACACGCTGCGGTAGAAGCAGCCGAAAGGCACCGTGTCGACCCAGCGACGCTCGCGGCTGCCGATGCGGAAGTGGGAATTGCCGACCCCGAAGGGATGCGACAGCGCGACCGCGATGGCCCGGGCCACCGCGTGGCCGTCGGCCGGACGCGTCACGATCACGGGGCCCACGTTGTCGGCGCCCGTCTGCTGCAGCGCGGCCACCGAGAGGGCGAGGTAATCGGGCGGATAGACGACGTGGGCGTCCATTCGCACGATGACGTCGCCCCGCGCCGCCCGGATGCCGGCGTTGAGCCCGGTGGGCGTGATGTGGCTCGGGTTGTCGATCAATCGCACCGCCGGGTTGCGTTTCGCGTACGCCGCGACGATGGGCCGGGTACGATCCTCGCTCATCCCGTCCACGATCAGGACCTCCAGCCGGTCGGCCGGATACGTGGTCGCGAGGATGGAGTCGAGGCAGGCGGCGACGTACCGCTCCTCGTTCAGGCAGGGCACGACGACGGACACGAACGGCAGCGGCGTCGCGGTCATGACGGTGCCCACTCGACGTTACCGACGATGGCGCGGACCTTTCCGGCGGCCGTCCGGGGCAGCTCCGCCACCGGCTCGAGCACCACGTCCACGTCGCCGAGCCGGTCACGGATCCGGGCGACGAGGGTCTGGCCGGCGCCGTCGCTAAAGGCGGGCGTCGGGATGAAGCGGACCCGGATGCGGCGAATCGACTCCTGGACGATCTGGCCCTGGCGCACCGGGAGCCCGTACAGGACGGGGTTCATCCAGAAGATGCGACGCCCGTCCGACGTCACCAGCAGGTCGCTGGTGCGTCCTTCAATGGCCGCGATCACGGGCAGCGTCCGCCCGCACGGGCAGGTGGCGCCGGCCGGCGCGAGCCGGCCGCGGTCGCCCAGCCGGTACCGGATCAGCGGCATGGCATCGTTGATCAGTCCCGTGCAGATGAACTCCTCGTCCCGTGCCTCGATCACGCCCATCTCGGGCCATTGGTGCAGGCGTCCGGCTTCGCACTCGCTCGCCGCTGCCACGTTCTCGGTCATGCCGTACGTCTCGCGCACCGGGCAGCCGAACGCCGCCTCGATGGCCGCCCGCTGATCCTCGCCGAGCGGTTCGGCGCTCGTCACGACGACCTTCATTCGGAGGTCGACCCGGCCGGCCCGCAGCACTTCATGTGCGAGCGCCACGAGCGAGGAGGTGTACCCGGTGAGGCACACGACGCGGTAGCGCACCAGTGCATCGAGATAGTGACGGACGTGCTCGGGCGCGAGGTGGAACGTGGACATGTAGAGCTCTTGCGCTGCCGCATTCCATACCCAGAACGGCGGGCGGCGCTGCGCGAACGAGGCGACGAGCTGGCCGCCCAGGCGGGCCGTGCGGTCGCCGGGGAGCACCCCGTACCAGCGCCGCGTGCGCGCCGCGGCCAGCGCGTACAGCTCGCGCAGCATGCCGCGGCTCTTCCCGATGGAGAGCGGGACCCCGCTCGTGCCGCTGGTGTGCTCGCGCAAGAGACCGCGCCCGGCACGGTCGTCCGCCAGAAACGCCCCGGGGTTGTCACGCAGCGTCTGCTTCTCGAGAACCTGCCAATGCTCGAGCCGGTCCCAGGAGGCGTGATCGCCGGCGCGCCGCCGCGCGCGCCAGGCCTCCCGGTAGAACGGCACGCGCGTCGCCGCACGCTCCAGCAGGGCGGAGAGACGCTCGTCCTGCCAGGCCTTCCATTGCTCGGGCGTCCAGCGCTCGCGGGCAAGCGCGGCATGGACCAGGCGCTCGAAGTCCGCGCCGTAGCGCCACGCGCGCAGGTAGAAGCCGCGCACCGTCGCGGCCGCGGACCGAGCCGGGGCCGGCAGGCGATGATACAGCCGCAGCAGTGTATCGCTCACCATGGGCGCGCCTGTGCGAGCCGGGTGCCGACTACGGCGAAGGGCCAGAGACTGAGTCTCAGCGCGGTGTTCCACTCCGCCTGTCCCAGCGAGCGACCGAGCTGGGAGCCGTGCAGCCGGCCGGTCACGCGCACGGCGGGGAAGAGGAATCCGGCTTCGCGCAGGTTCACGTGGCCCCAGCCGCGGAGCGTGAGCGTGCGGCGCTGCTCCGGGGCCAGGAGCTCGCGCCCGACGAGCCGCGCGTACGCTTCGTCCACATAATGGAGGTAGCAGCTCAGGCCGTCCCAACCCCCATGGGCCCTGGCGGTCGCGACCACCCGGTCCCAGTCGAGGCGCGGGCGGCGCAGCACGGCGACGGTCTGGAGCACGTCGCAGAGATGGAACGAGCGTCGCCCCGCCACCTTTTCGAGGCCCTGCAGCACCAGCTGGTCCTCGGGCGCCGGCACGCACAGCTCGGTCCCGCCAAGCACCTGACGCTGTCCGTGGGAAGCGAGCGCGCGCGCGAACGCGACGTGCTGGCCGGCGGGCCCAACGCGACCGTGATGGATGTCGACCACCAGCCCGGGCGCGATGGCTCCGACCACCGTGTAGACGGTGCTGCCGGACAGCCGGTTCGCAAGCGATGCCCGCTCGCGGGTGACGGGAATGCCTTCCAGGATGAGCCGGTCGACGCTCGAGTCCGGGGTGAAGACGAGGAGATCCAGGTCGTCGCCCACGTCGGGATAGCGCTGCGGCACTTTGGGCGCCATCCACGTGATGCGGTGCCGGATGGAGGCCGCGTGCACCAGGCGCAGCAGGTCGAGCGTCGCGCGGCCCCGCTCGCGCTCCAGCTCGGCAAGCGCCGCGAACGCGGCAGGCACGGGAACCCCGAGGTCCGCGAGCCGGTCGGCGACTCGGACCAGCACGGCGTGTCGCTGCGCCAGCCGGCCGAGCAGCGGCCAGTCGGGCCCGTCGAGGGCGGGTCCCGCGCCCGCCGGGTCGTCGAGCAACAGCTCGAGAATGAAGCGCGCGTGGCGCTCCTCGTCGGTCAGGGGATGCACGGACACGGTCATCCGGGATTTGCGGACAGGACCGGAGCGGCATTCGCCAGCTCCGGGACGGAGGGGGAGGGGGAGGGGGGGGCGCCCGGCGCGGGGCGGCGGAGCAGCTCGGCGAGTCGCGCTCCGGTGTGGACCATGTCGAACTGCTGCTCGGTGCGGCGCCGCGCGCGCTCGGCCACGGCGCGGCGCAGCCCGGCATCGCCCAGCAGCGTCGCGATCGCGTCCGCGAGGGCGCCGACGTCGCGCGGCGGGACCAGGACTCCGCACCCGCCGTCCAGCGCTTCCGGAATGCCGGCCACGCGCGAGGCAATGACCGGTGTGCCGAGCGCCATGGCCTCGCGCAGCACGTTGGGAAGGCCGTCGCCCAGGCGATCCGACGGGTGCACCAGCATGGTCGCCCGGGCCATGCGGGCGCGGGCCTCGTCGAACCTGACCCAGCCCCGGAACGCCACCCGGTCGCCGAGCCCGAGCCGGTGCGTGAGACGCTCGAGCGCACCGCGCTCCTCGCCGTCGCCCACGATCTCGAGTGCGACCGCCACGCCGCGGCTCGCGAGTACGGCGATCGCGCGCAGCAGATAGGCGAACCCCTTGTCGCGGGCGAGCCGACCGACGGCGATCACCGTGGCGGGCGGACGGCCGTCCGGGCGGAAGGGGAACACCGGGAGGTCAAGGCCGTGGTAGCACACATGGATCTTGGGAGCGAGGCGCTGGGCCACGTCGCGATAACGCTCCAGCATGAACGAGCGGTTGAAGTCGCAACACGTAATGATGTTGTCGGCGTACTCGAGCTTCTGGCGCAGGTACGCCGGTCGGAAGTAGAGATCCGTGCCGGCGTGCACCCAGAGCGAGAAGGGGACGCGCCGCCGCTGCAGGCGGTGGAACAGGTAAGCGCAGGTACCCGCGTAGTTCCCCCAATAACCCAGCACGTGGTCGTAACGATCGGCGTACCGCGCGGCGGCGGCCCAGGCCTTGGGCAGCACGTACGCCGTTTTCGCGAGCGACACTGGCCCGTAGCGCAGCGCCGCCGCGCTCACCGCGCCGGCATCGCGCAGGAAGCGACCGAGCCCGCGGCGCGGGGGGGCGACCAGGCGACCGAGACTCTTGGCGAAGCCGAGATGATGCACCCGCTCGCGCGGCAGCACCGCGGCGTCGAGCAGCGGCTGCGCGTAGCGCCACATGCGCTGGTCGAGCGGGTAGATCGGGAACACGTCGATCTCGACGCCCGCCTCGAGCAGCGACCGCATGTCGCGCTCGAAGAACGTGGCGACGCGAGCTGGATATTTGCTCGTGAAGACCGCCAGTTTCACCCTGAACTCCCCGCTATTGCGCCCCAATGTTCAGCAGGACCCATGCGGGCGGGCTGTCGAGGTTAATGCCATGACCGCTATGCGTTTACGGCCTGTGGCGAGGGGGCGAGTTGGGTGCCATGTAGCAGGGCCGTTACAGCTGCGCGGGCCTCCCGATACGGCGTCCCAGCGGGGCCGGGTGGGCTCGTGGTTTCGGGAGTCATTCGGGGCGTCGCGCAACGCGACGGCGGAGCATGACGCGCGTCACGGATTCGGGCGTGCACGTCGCCCTAGTTTGCGCCTTGCACGCTGCTCAGAGCAAAGCCGTCGAAAGGCGGTGACGCAGAGCCACGGGGCTAACGCGGTTTCAATCCGCTACGCTCGCCGGGCCGCCAGCGATCCCGAACACGGGTCGACGTTGGCGGCCCGGTCTTTTTTCCATCAGCGGGGGCGTGCCATGACATTCATGCATAAGCTGGCGAGCCGGTTGGCGCGCCTAAAACCGTCGCCGACGTGGGCGGCCTTACTGACGGTCGCCTTCGTATTCGGCTGCGAAAAGCCAATCGCAGTCACCGGTCCAGGATCCACAATCACGCAGTTCGTTGTCTCCCCACAGAACGTGACGCTCCAGCCGAATCAAACCCAGGACTTCCTGGCGGTCGGCTTCACGGCTACGGGCGACAGCGCGGACGTCGGCGTGACCTGGACCGCGACGGGCGGCAGTGTCGACCCGAGCTCCAACGGCAAGCGCCACTACGGCAACTACCACAACGCCAATTGCGGCTCGTTCACGGTCGTCGCGACCAGCAACCCCGGCAATATGTCCGCCAGCGCGAGCGTCACCGTCACCGGGTGCACCGTCCCGGTCGCGTCGGTGAGCGTGACGCCGGCGACGGCCACCGTCGCGGCGGGGCACTCGGCGCAGCTGACGGCGACGCCGCAGGATGCCAACGGCAACCCGCTGTCGGGGCGCACGGTCGCGTGGTCGAGCAGTAACACGTCGGTCGCGGTCGCGGACCTGAACGGCAACGTCACGGGCATCGCGCCCGGGTCTGCGACGATTACCGCTACGAGCGAAGGCAAGAGCGGCACCGCAGCGATCACCGTGACGAACGTCCCGGTGGCGTCGGTGACCGTCAGCCCCGCGTCGGCGAGCGTCGCGCAGGGTCAGACGACACAGCTCAGCGCCACCACGAAGGACGCCAACGGCAATACGCTGTCAGGGCGGGTCGTGACCTGGACCAGCAGCAATCCGTCCGTCGCGACGGTGAACGCCAGCGGTCGGGTGACCGGTGTGGGCGCAGGCTCGGCCACGATTACGGCGACGAGCGAAGGGCAGAGCGGGACCGCGGCGATCACGGTGACCAGTGTCCCCGTGGCATCGGTGACGGTCAGCCCGGCCTCGGCGAGCGTCGGGGTGGGCCAGACGGTGCAGCTGACCGCCACGCCGAAGGACGCGAACGCCAATCCGCTGACGGGACGGACAGTCACGTGGTCGAGCAGCAATACGTCCGTGGCGACGGTCAACGGCAGCGGGCTCGTGTCGGGGGTCGCGGCCGGGTCGGCGACGATCACGGCGACGAGCGAAGGGCAGAGCGGCACGTCGGCCATCACGGTGACGGGTGCGGCCCCGGGCTGCGCCACCAGCACGACCGCGTTCCAGAACAGCGGGTTCACCTCGCAGAACGGCTCGTTCACCGCGACGTTCGACGCGACGCCAAACGGCGCCGGGCTCGACGCGGGGACGGGCCTGTCGTCGGGCGCCGCGGCCGCGTTCACCGACATGGCGGTCATCGTGCGCTTCAACACGGGTGGGACGATCGACGCCCGGAACGGCGGGGCGTACGCGGCGGCGAACAGCATTCCCTACACGGCCGGCACGAGCTACCACTTCCGGGTCGTGGTCGACGTGCCGAGCCACACGTACTCGGCATACGTCACGCCGGCCGGCAGCGCCGAGCAGACGATCGGCACCGGCTTCGCGTTCCGGACGGAGCAGAGCGGCGTGACGGCGCTCGCCAACTGGGCGCTGACCGCCAACACCGGCAGCCACACCGTGTGCAACTTCGCAATCGCCGGCAGTCAGCCGCCTGCGCCCGTGGCCACGGTGACGCTGACCCCGGCGGCGGCCACGGTGAACGAGGGCCAGGCGCTGCAGCTCACGGCCACGCTGAGGGATGCGAACGGCAACGTCCTCACGGGGCGGTCGATCACCTGGTCGAGCAGCAACAGCTCGGCGGCGACGGTGAGCGCGAGCGGGCTGGTGACGGGCAAGGTGGCCGGGTCGGCCACGATCACGGCCACGAGCGAGGGTCGGAGCGGCACCTCGGCTATTACGGTCGTGCACCTGCCCGTCGCCTCGGTGACGGTGACGCCGGCGTCGGCCAGCATACCGGCGGGCGGCAGCGTGCAGTTGACCGCCACGCCCAAGGACGCGAACGGCAATCCGCTGGTGGGCCGGACGGTCACGTGGTCGAGCGGCAACACGGCGGCCGCGACGGTCAACGGCAGCGGGCTCGTCACGGGGGTCGCGGCCGGGTCGGCGACGATCACGGCGACGAGTGAAGGACAGAGCGGCACGTCGGCCATCACGGTGACGCCGCCCGGGACGTCGCAGTTCGGGCACGTGTTCATCGTGACGGAAGAGAACACCGACTACGTCGACGTCAGCAGCTCGTCGATGCCGTACCTGACAGGCCTGGCGGCGCAATACGGGTTGGCGACGCAGTACTACGCCGTCACCCATCCGTCGATCGGCAACTACTTCCAACTGGCGACAGGCCAGATTCTCACGAACGACGACGGCTCCTCGACCATCGAGAACGTGCCGAACATCGTGCGCAGCCTGCTCGCGGCGGGCAAGACGTGGAAGTCCTACGCCGAGAGCATCCCGAACGCCTGCTATCTCGGAGGCGACACGGGGAACTACGCCCGCAAGCACAACGTGTTCGCGCTGTTGTCGGACGTGGCGAACGACCCGACCGGCCAAGCGTGCAACAACGTGCCGTTCACTCAGTTCGCGACGGACCTGGCGAACGGGACGCTGCCCGCGTTCTCGAACATCGTGCCCAATCTGTGCAACGACGCGCACGACTGCTCGTTGAGCACGGCCGACAGCTGGCTCAGGACCAACATCGCGCCGCTGCTCGCGAGCCCGGTGTTCCAGCGGGACGGCCTGTTGATCATCACGTTCGACGAGTCGGGCGGTGACAACACCAACGGCGGCGGCAAGGTGTACTGGGTGGCGATCAGCCCCAAGTCGAAGCCGGGCTACGTATCCACGACCACGTACCTGCATCAGAGCACCTTGCGGCTGATCCTCAAGGGACTGGGCATCAACACGTTCCCCGGGGACGCGGCCACGGCACCGGACATGAGCGAGTTCTTCAATCCATAAGGGTGGGGGAGACGACGACCATGACGTTCAAGTACAAGCTGTCGCGGCGCCTGGCGCTCCTGAAGGACCGTCGCGCGGTTTCGCTGGCGGTGGTGCTCGCGGCCGCGGTCGCGAACTGCGAGCGCCCCGTCGCTACCGGCGTGGGCGACGGTCTGGCCCAGCTGGTGGTCTTCCCCCCAACGGTCAACGTGGTGGAGAATCAGTCGGCAGACTTTGCCGCGTTCGGCTTGACGAGCGCGGGCGACACCATGGCGGTAGCAGTGAGCTGGAGCGTCACGGGCGGCAGCATCACCGATTCGATTACCAGCAAGGGCATGCATTACGGCCATTACAAGGCGGGTGGTCAGGCTGGCCGATACAAGGTTGTCGCCACCGACCCGGGGAGTGGCCTGTCCGATTCGGCGACGGCCGTGGTGACCGCCACGGCGGTGCCGGTGGCCCAGGTCGCGGTGCTCCCGACGAGCGCCACGGCGTCGGTGGGCAGCACCGTGCAGTTCGTCGCGATTCCGCTTGATTCCACGGGCACGGCGCTGGGCGGCCGGGTGATCACCTGGGCGAGCTCCAACAGCTCCGTGGCGAGCGTGGACGGCAGCGGACTGGCGACGGGCGTGACGGCCGGATCGGCGACGATCACGGCGACGAGCGAAGGGCACAGCGGCTCCGCCGCCCTCACCGTCAGCGCCGTCACCCTACCGGTAGCAACGGTGACGGTAAGCCCGGCCTCCGCCGCCGTCACCGCCGGACAGACGGTCCAGCTGACGGCCACACCCAAAGACGCGAACGGCAATACGCTCACAGGCCGGACGATCAGCTGGACGAGCAGCAATACGTCCATCGCCACGGTCAGCTCGAGCGGGCTCGTAAGCGGGGTGGTGGCAGGCTCGGCGACCATCACGGCCACGGCCGAAGGCAAGAGCGGCACGTCGGCGATCACGGTCACCGCCGTGACCGTCCCGGTGGCAACAGTGACGGTGAGCCCGGCCTCCGCCTCGGTCCCGGCGGGACAGACCGCGCAACTCACGGCCACCCCGAAGGACGCGAGCGGCAATCCACTCACCGGCCGGACGATCACGTGGGCGAGCAGCAATACGTCCGTGGCCACGGTCAGCTCGAGCGGCGTGGTGCGCGGCGTGGCGGCGGGCTCCGCGACCATCACGGCGACGTCCGAGGGGAAGAGTGGCTCGTCGGCGATCACCGTCACGGCTGTGCCGGTGGCGACGGTGACGGTGAGCCCAGCCTCGGCGACGGTGTTCGTGAGTCAGACGCTGCAGCTCAGCGCGACGCCGAAGGACGCGAACGGCAACACCCTCACAGGTCGCACGATCACGTGGGGGAGCAGCAACTCGTCCGTGGCGACGGTCAGCTCGAGCGGGCTGGTGAGCGGCGTGACGACGGGCTCGGCGACCATCACGGCCACGTCCGAGACGAAGAGCGGCACGTCGGCGATCACCGTCAGCACGCCGCTTCCGCCGCCGACGGGCACCTGCTTGAGCCAGACGGGCACGCTCGTGACCCTGAGCGGGTTCCGGACCTCGACCTACGAGACCGGGAGTCTCAGCGCCAGCGAGAAGGTGGATGCCACGACCGCGCAGTTCCTGGACGATCAGGGGACTAACGTCCCGGTCCGGGTGGGCGGCGGCGACGGCATCTGCTGGTCGGGGGGCGAGATCCTCGGTCAGTTCCCACCGTCGACGTCGTGGAGCACGATGCATGACAAGTACGGCATGATTCCGGGCAGCGGCTCGAGCGCGAACGGGATCAAGATCCAGAACGTCACCATCTTCTCCTACGGCGACGGCATCAGCTTCGACGTGCAGGACGATGCGAACTGGTCGATCAAGAACGTGCACGTGAAGTACAGCCGTGATGACTGCATCGAGAACGACTTCCTCAACGCGGGCACCATCGACTCGACCTTCCTGGACGGCTGCTACGACGCGGTGAGCGCCCAGGAATACTCGGGCAGCCCCAATGGCAACAACAACATCGTCACCATCAGCAACTCGCTGTTGCGGCTGCAGTCGATGGATGCGGTGTACGGGGGCGCGGTGCCGAACCACAACGCGTTCTGGAAGTGGAGCACGATCGGCCCGAGCCTGGCGCTGTACAACAACGTGTTCCGGACCGACGGGCCGTCGCGGGAGGGGAACGGCGCCCAGATGTGGATGGCGCCGCCGCCCGGGAAGCTGGCCGACTGCAAGAACAACGTGATGGTGTGGCTCGGCTCCGGCTCGTACCCGGAGACCTTGCCGACCAGCTTCAATGGTCAGCCGTGCTTCACGATCATGACGGGCGCGGCCGGCCTGCAGTACTGGAACAACGCCGTGGCGCAATGGTACGCGGCCCATCCGGATCCGCTGCCCGACGTGGCGCCGCCGATCGTGTCGCTGTTCTCGCCGGGCATCTCCGGCAGCACGACGCTGACGGGGACGGTCACGATCGTCGCGACCGCCAACGACGACCGGGCGGTGGTGGGCGTGCAGCTGCAGCTGAACGGCCAGAACATCGGCGCCGAGGTGACGCAGGACGGCGCGAGCGGGGACGACATGTTCGGGCCCACGCACTATGCGCTGACGTGGGACTCGCACGGCGTGGCGAACGGGACCTACACGCTCACCGCGGTCGCGCGCGACGCGGCGGGCCACTCGACGACCTCCGCCGGAGTCACGGTGACGGTCAGTAACTGACGCGGGTCTTCAGTGTGTGCGGTGGCTGTGGAGGAGCCGAGTCCCGGCGCAACTGACGGGAACGTTGACCGCCGCCCTGGTCCTGAGCTGCGACCACACCTCGCAGATCACGGGCTCGGGCGGCGGCGCGCGACTGGTGGTCAGCCCCCAGACTGTCGCGCTCCCCGAGCATCAGTCCACCGCATTCGTGGCGTTCGATCTCGGGACCGCCGGCGATACCATTCCCGTCGCCGTCACCTGGAGCGCCACCGGCGGCACCATCAGCGATTCGACCACGAGTCAGGGCCTCCACTACGGGCGCTACACGGCGGGCGCGCGGGCGGGGCGGTTCCACGTCGTCGCCCGTGACTCGAGGTCCGATACGGCGACCGCGACCGTCTGGACGCTGGCACCGCCTCCCGCGGGCGCGTGCCTGAACCAGGCGGGCCCGAGCATCACCCTCAGCGGCGCGCAGACGTCGACCTACGATACGACCAGCCTGGCCTCCTCGACCAAGATCGACGCGACCACGGCGCAGTTCCCGCTCGACACGTCGGTGAACGTCGTGGTCCGGGTGGGAGGAGGGTCAGGCCTCTGCTGGTCGGGCGGCGAGATCCTGGGCCAGTTTCCCCCCGCGACGTCGTGGAGCACGATGCACGACAAGTACGGGATGATCCCCGGCAGCCAGAGCAGCGCGGTCGGGGTCCGGATCGAGAATCTCACGGTGTTCGCGTACGGCAAGGGCGTCAGCTTCGACGATCCGGGCCTGGACAGCGGCTTCACCATCCGCAACGCGCACTTCAAGTACATCCGCGACGATTGCGTCGAGGACGATTTCTTCAACGGCGGCACGATCGATTCCACCTTCCTCGACGGCTGCTATGACGCCGTCAGCTCGCAAGAAGACCCTGGTGCCACTCAGGGGGTCGACAATCTCATCACGATCAGCAACTCCTTGGTGCGGCTGCAGGCGCTGGACTCGGTGTACTCCGGCCCCGTGCCCAACCACAACGCGTTCTGGAAGTGGAGCGACCTCGCGCCGAGCCTCGCCCTGTACAACAACGTGTTCCGTGCCGACGGGCCGTCCGAAGAGGGGAATGGCGCTCGCATGTACATGGCGCCGCCGCCCGGGAAGCTGGCCGATTGCAAGAACAACGTGATGGTGTGGCTCGGCTCCGGCTCGTACCCGGAGACGTTGCCGACCAGCTTCAATGGTCAGCCGTGCTTCACGATCATGACGGGCGCGGCCGGCCTGCAGTACTGGAACAACGCCGTGGCACAGTGGCAGGCGGCCCATCCCGATCCGTTGCCCGACGTGGCGCCGCCGATCGTGTCGCTGTTCTCGCCGGGCATCTCCGGCAGCACGACGCTGACGGGCGCGGTCACGATCATCGCGACCGCCGTGGACGATCGCGCGGTGGCGGGCGTCCAGCTCCAGCTGAACGGCCAGAACATCGGCGCCGAGGTGACGCAGGACGGGGTGAGCGGGGACGATATGTTCGGGCCCACGCACTATGCGCTGACGTGGGACTCGCACGGCGTGGCGAACGGGACCTACACGCTCACGGCGATCGCTCGAGACACGGCCGGGCAGACGACGACGTCCGCCGGCGTCACCGTCACGGTCAGCAACTGAGGTCGCGGATTATGTGGTGCGCCAGCGCACGTACTGCCGGTACGGTCCGGGGAGCGCCATGCGGGCGAAGTTCTTCAAGCGCCGGACCAGTAGCGCGCGCTCCCAGCCGCGCAGCCCCGCGAGCTCGCGGATGCGGGACGGCGAGGTGGTGGCCTTCACGGAGAACCGGCCCAGCACCCAGCACCCGCCGAGGCGCGCGGGGGCGAGGGTGGGCTCGCAGGTGAACACGTGATGGAATCCGGCCGCGGCGGCCGAATCGAGCACCAGGCGCGAGATGTCCCCGCCCGGAACCGCCGCCGTGGTGCAGGGCTCGCCCAGCAGGTCGGCGAGCAGCTCGCGACTGGTGCGCCACTCTGCGGCCATCTGCGCGGGGGTCTGCTCCCGGAAAATGTGGGGGTGCGAATGCGAGTGGCTGCCGACGACGTGCCCGCAGGCGCGCAGGTACCTGATGCCGGCGGCGTCGAGGAAGGCGCGCGCCCCGATGGACCCGGTCACGATGAAGAAATGCCCGCGCCAGCCGCGCCGACACAGCTCGTCGCCCGCATGCACGGCACTGGCCCCGCCATCGTCGAAGGTGAGCAGCAGCGTCCGCCCCGGACTCGCACAGTCGATCGCCGTGACGAGCTGCGGTTGCGCCCCGGTCTCGGCCATCGCGTCGAGGTGCCGCGCGAACGCCGTCCGGCCGAGCTTGAAGGGCAGCGCGCCGGCGCCGTGAAACCCCGAGTCCCGCGGGTCGTCCGTGACGTCGTGGTAGGCGAACGCCGCGATGCGCTCAGACGCCATCAGCGCGACAGGGGCAAGGTGACACGCGACGCCAGACGACGCGACCGCGTGGCGAGATCGAGGGCGCATCGCAGGAACCCGAATCCGTAGCTGCCGTGTACCACCGGAAACACCAGCGCGAGCGCCGGGATGGTCGCCAGGCCCGCCTTGCGTCCGGCGAGGATGGCGCATCCCAGCACGCCCAGGAGATAGGCGGCGCCGGTCGTGACGAAGACGACCCCCGCGGCCCTCACCCAGTGCGCCAGGACGGCGCTGGCGCACAGGGTGAGCAGGAACGCCGGTGGGACGAGCTGCCGCCCCGTCATCACCCGGCCCAGCTTGCGGACCACCAGCGGCTTGGAATAGCCGTACTGGTAGAACATCCGGGCTACCTGACGCAGCGTCCCCCGGGCGTAGTAGCGGGCCACCACGTTCGGCACGAGCAGCACCCGCCCGCCGCGGCGGATGATGCGGGCGTTGAACTCGCTGTCCTCGTCGCGCTGCTTCTCGTCGAACAGGCCCAGTCGCTCGAACGTCTCGCGTCGACAGCAGAAGAACGCGACATGGTCGACCCAGCGCGCCTGCTGCGCCCCGATGCGGAAGTACGCGTTGCCCACGCCGAACGGATGCGACAGCGCGATCGCGATCGCCTTCCCGATCGGCGTCTCGGTCACGGGCTCGGTGATGAGCACTCCGCCGACATTGTCGGCCCCCGTTTGCTGCAGGGCGGCCACGAGATCGCCGATGTAATTCGGCGGGTACACCGCGTGGGCGTCCATCCGCATCAGGATGTCGCCCGTGGCGGCGCGAATCCCGATGTTCAAGGCGGTGGGCTGGATACGCGCCGGGTTGTCGAGGACGTGGAGGGTCGGGTGGGTGGAGCGGTAGCCGTCGAGGATCGCGGGCGTGCGATCGTCGCTGCGCCCGTCCACCACCAGCACTTCGATCCGGTCCTTGGGATAGTCGGTGCCGACGATCGAGTCGAGGCAGCGTCCGATGTAGCCCTCCTCGTTGCGGCAGGGCACGATGACCGAGACCGACGGCGGCACGCCGGCTGGCGCCGTCATCCGCGCACCGCCTCGAGCGGCTGGGACGCCGGGCGGGCCGGCACCGCCGGGCGAGTGGGGGACAGCGCGGCGGTCACGCGCGCCAGGCACAAGCGGCCCAGCTCGCGCGCACCCTGGACCCACTCGCCGACGGCGGGCCAGCGATCGTCCGGGCTCCACATCTCGCTGGTGGTGCCGGGGGGCTGGGGCCCGAGCACTTCGCGCAACCCTGCGAGCACGCCGGGATACGGGTCGAGGCATCCCGCAGGCGGTCCCGCGAGGATGTAGAGCACGCGTTTGAAGTCGCCCCACAGCCAGCGACTGGTCACTCCCGTCTGGTAACCGACCGGCGGGTGCACCGGACGGCCCCGCAACAGGCCGGTCCACAAGGCGGGGAAATCGACGCCCGCCGCCACGGCCAGCTCGAGCGAGCCCCAGAAGCGCCCGTTCACCTCCATGAGGCACGGCTCGCCGACGCCGTCATCGCGGAACTCGACCATGGCCGGTCCATGCCACCGCATGGCGGAGAGCAGCCGACTCGCCGGCTCCCGCAGGCGGGGATCGACAGGGACCGAGCGCCGCAGGCTCGAGCCCGAGCCCGACGGCCGGAAGTCGCGCAGCCGCTCGTGCGCGAACCACACCACCGGCTCGCCGTGGTCGTACAGCGCGAACACGCCCTTGCCCCGCCCCCCGACCAGGCCCTGGACCACGGGCCAGAGCTCACCCTGTCGAGTGGCCAGGGCCGTCGCCTCGAGCGCCGCGGCATCGGGCACGTATTGTGGCCCGTGGTCGGCCACAAAGCGTTCGCCGTCCCAGAAGTCCGAGAACCGGGGCTTGAGAATGCAGGGGTAGCCGACCGCGGCCGCGGCGGCGTGACACTCGGCGAGCGACGCCGGGACGCGGGTCGGGGGAATGTGCACGTCGCAGGTCCGGGCCAGCTCCAGGGTACGCGCCTTGTCGAAGGCCGAGAGCAGCATTTCCGTCGGACCGCACCCCACCGCCACCCCGGCACGCTCCCACTCGTCGCGCTCGGCGGCGCACAGCACGCAGGAGCGCTCCCGCTGCGGCAGCACGACGTCGACGGCGTGCTCGCGCGCCCAGCGGCGCAACGCGGCGAACGCCGCCACGGTCTCTCCGCTCTGACGGAACCGGGAGCGACAGTACCGCGACCATCCGGCCAGCGGAAACGGCTCCGGACTCGCCACGAATACCGTCGCCCCGGCCCGTCCGAGGGACCGCACGCACGCCAACGCCTGGTTGGTGTGCCCGTCCAGCACCAGCACCCGGCTCGCCGCCAGGTCAGGAGACCGCATCGGGTGCCTCGACGACCACGCGTCCGGAGTCGCGCCGCGCGACCACGGAGCGGTAGATGGCGATCACTTCCTGCGTCAGCTTGGCCTCGTCCAGATCCCGGACGGCCTCGTGACCGGCGATGCGCTGCCGCCGCCGCAGCACTCGCTCCAGCGCCGCCGCGATGGTCTCGGGCCGATCGTCGGGACACAACTCGCACCCCGCGATGCCGCCGAGCCGCGCGGGGACGTCGCCCACGGCGACCGACACCACCGGCAGATTGCAGGCGAGCGCCTCCTTCACGACATTGGGCGACCCTTCCTGCATCGACGTGAACACCAGCGCGTCGCACGCGCTCATGAAAAACGGCACGTCGCCGTGCGGTACGCCCCAGGCCACGATCAGCTCGGCCGCGAGCGAGCGGTTGAGCACGTCCACCGCGGCGCGCGCCAGGGCGAATCGCTTGCGCGCCAGCGCGGGGTCGCCGGCGAACAGCACCAACCGCCGGTCGAGCGGCAAGCCGAGGCGCTGGCGAGCTTCGTCCCGCGGGATAGGGCGGAACAGACTCAGGTCCAGGCCGGAGGGGATCACGCGCGTCGGGACGGACGGATGCAGGAGCTGCCGCATGTGCTCCGAAACGACGATGGTCGTCTCGGCGTGGCGGGCCATCGCCTGGCACGCCAGCTTGAGCAGCCGGCCGCCCAACGTGAGACGCCCGCGCGCGTCCTCGATGCCCTGCAAGTCGTCTCCCCGGAACGTGATCACGAGCGGCAGGCGCTTGGGAAAGGCCAGCAGGCCGCTCTGCCCGAACTGCGCGTGGACCAGATCGTACGCGCCTCGCGCCACGCGGCGGCGGACGCCGAGCCAGGCCTTCACGTAATTCCAGGGTTTGCCGGCGCCTTTGAAATGAAACACGTCGACATCCACGCCCGCCGCCCGCAGGAATTCCGCCTGGCGCTTGATGAAGAACGTGGTGCGCGGGCGACCGTCGGGCACCGGCCATTCGCTCGTGATCATGAGCACCCTCATGGCTGGCTCAGCGGCGCGGGGTTGGGACTCTCTGCCCCGCCCATCCTCCAGCACACGAGCTGTCGCAGGGCGGCGCGCGCCGCGCCGGGATCGTCGTTGCGCAGCCTGACGCCGCCGCGCACCCAGGGAAACACCTCCCCGTACGCCGTCCAGCGGTCCCGCAGATACCCCAAGGAATACTCACCCTTGCGCGCGTACGCCTGCTCGGGCCCGGTATCGAGCAGCAGCGGCAACGTCGGGGTGGGCGTGATCCGCTTGAGCCAGCGGATCCAACTGCGTGACCGCTCGCTCGAGACGTCCACGAGGATGTCGTAGAAATAGCGGTCCATGATCAGGACGCGCCCCCGGATGCCCTCGAGGTAGGCGCGGTAACACAAGAACACGACGACATCGAGCGGGTAGATCACACGCCGGACCAGCTTGCTCCACACGACGGCGTCGCGGATGCGGCGCAGCAGCGTCGCGCCCCGACCCCGTGCGGCGGCAACGGGCGGCGGGCTCCCCGAGGAACGGCGCGCCAGGCGCGCCGCGCCGTCGCGCAGGCGGCGCACGGCGGCGTACACGCCCACGTTGTGCTCGAGGTGCAGCACCGTCACGCGGTGACGCTGCTCTTCCAGTTCGAAGCGCAACCACTCGATCAGCGTCGATTTCCCCGCGCCATCGAGGCCCGAAAACGTGATCAACATTCCGGCGGCCGTTCTCCCCAAGCGTTGAGTTATCCACCCGGCATCGAGCAGGACGCGTGCGGGCGGGTCTCGTCCGTAATTGATTGATGCATTTACGTTTAGGCGGTGTTCTCGGGGCGCGCACCGCGCCCCTTGTGGCAACTGCGTTACAGCTGCGCGGGCGTCCCGATACGCCCGGCGGGCTCGGGCGCGAGCCAGATCCCGCGCAGGACCGCGGGCGCGGCGGCCGCCTGCGCCACGTGGCCTGCGCTCGCCACCGCGTACGCGAGAGCGAACCAATACAGCGGGGTGACGAACCAGTCGCCGCTCATGTTCGACGCCATCACCGTGACCGTGAGGGCGAGCGGCAGGGTCGCGTCCGGTCCCTGCCGCGCGCGCCACGCGCACCACAGACACAGCCAGGTTCCGATGAAGAAGGGGATGCCCGCGGCGACGCCGGTCGAGCTCAGCACCTCGAGAATCGTGTTGTGGGTGCCGCGCCGCCGGCGCACCCGCTCGTCGAGACGGAGGCCGAGCTCGTACTTGTTGTTGGCGGGTCCCCAGCCGAACAGCGGCCGGTCCGTGATCATGCCCACGACGGCGGGATAGATGCGCTCGCGGCCCGTGAGCGTGCCCGTCTCGAGCGTGTCCTCGAAGCGGTTGCGCATCACTTCCGACTGGTACGCCGCGACGCCCAGCCCCGCGATCACGAACAGAGCGATGGCGACGTTGCGAATGCGGTTGCCCAGCGTGCCGCCCTGGAACATGAAGGCCATGATCCCGGCGGCGAGCGCGAGAATGCCGCCGCGCGATCCGGTGTCGGCGACCGCGATCGCGAGCAGGCCGCACAGCGGGATGCCGACCACCAGGCGGCGCCAGGTCCGGCCCTGGCGCGCGAACGTGAGACCGACCAGCGCGACCAGCCCGGCGCCCAGAATCATGGCTGCGTGATTCGAGTTCTGTCCCAGGGCCGAGAGCCGGGCGCCGCCCGTATGGACCTTGTGCACGGTGGTCATGATGCCGAGGAAGGGCATCGCGGCGCGCACCGCGCAGGCGAGCGCCAGGGCCGTCAGCGCGCGCCGGGTGACGGTGGGTGAGCGCATCAGGTTGCTCCCCACCCAGAAGATCAGCACCAGCTCGATCAGCGAGAACAGCAGCTTCAGGACTTCGGTCCAGTACTGCGCCCCATTCAGGATCGTGGCGAGATGGTCCCGGCCGTTGATCACCGCGGCCACGACGAACATGTACAGGTACAGCATGAACCACTTGGCCGGTCGCGACGGGCGTCCGAAGCTCACCCGCGGCTGCAGCACGGTGGTCGCGAGGAAGAGCACCCCCATCGCCGTGGGGATCTCGATCGGCAGGTCGCGCGCATCCCGGTCGGAGAACTCGAAGGGGATGGAGCAGACGAACAGGTAGAACGTCGAGCAGACGATCCAGTGAGTGAGGGGCCGGAGCAGCTGGGCCGGTCGATTCATCGCCCGAGCCGGCGCAGGCCACGGGCCGCATCGTCCACCCGGGCCAACACGGCGCGGCGGAATTCGCGCGGCAGGCCGGTGACGAGGGCGAGCGCGAGCAGCAGCGCAACCGAGGCGGCGGCCCCGAGCGCCCAGAGCGCCCAGTGCCGCACGAGCAACCGCTGTCCCGCGTACGCGCACGCGCCGAACAGCAACAGCATCACGGCCAGCGGTCGGACGAACGTGGCGAGGGGCGGCTTGGGGGGCCGTCCCAGGCAGCCGTGCGTGAGCGCCGGATAGGCGATGCTCTGGGTGAGCCGCCCGACGAACATGCCGACGCACAGCCCCAGCATGCCGAAGCGCCAGGTCAGGAGCGTCGCGAGCGCGATCGTGATCACGACCGTCGCGGCCGCAACGACGACCCGCGACCGGGGCTTGAGCGCGGAGTCGATCACGAACGCGTCGCTCCGGATCAGGGTCGTCTGGGCCATGACCAGCACCAGCAGCAGGTTCACGATGGGGCCCGCGTAGTTGTCGCTGCCCACCCACAGGGCGACGAACGAGCGGTTCCACAACAGGATCGCGCCGCCGACCGCGGTGGCGAAGAGCCACGTCACCGCCAGCAGCTCGTAGCGCAACCCCGCGGCCTTGTCGTACTGGCGCTGCCCGATCACGCCGCCGATGCCGGGGATCACGCCGCCCGCGGCCAGCACGTGGATGTTGACGGCGATGCGCGCCGCGTAGCCGGTGAGCACGAACGACGCGACGGCGGCGGGCGAGACGATCATCCCCAGGATGATGGCATCGCTCGCGAGCAGCAGCTTGGCGATCGCCTCGCCGACCGAGTACCACGCGCTCAGGCCGAGTAGCGCGCGGACGTCCGCGCGGGTGGGACGGTCGACGCCGAACCAGGGGACGTACTTCTTCACCACGATCCAGAACGCCGTCCCGAGCAGCGCGCCGAACACGATCTGCGAGGCGGCCGCGCCGGCAATGCCCAGCCCGACCGCGATGGCGGCGGCGGTGAGGGAGCCGCCCACGACCTCGAGCCCGGCCTGGAGACCCATGCGCTTGTAGCCGAGGTTCATCCCCCGCAGCACCGATTCGGGGAGCGACGCGAGATTGGCGCACAAGAGGCCCACCACCAGCAGGGCGACGGCGATCCGCACCGTGCCGCGCAGCGCGGGCGCGGCGTGCGTGATCGTGGGCACCAGCCAGACCAGCACGGCGCCCGCCGCGAGGGTGAGCGGCAGGAACAGGATCCAGACGACGAAGGCCGCTCCCACGTAGCGGCGCTTGGCTGCGTCGTCGTCGCTCGCCTGCAGGGTCGCCACGACGAGACGCAGCGCCTGCGTGGGTCGCCCGTCTCCCGCCGTGAGGTAGCCTACCAGGCGTCCCAGCATTTCCCAGGTGCCATAGAGCGAGCGCCCCAGCCCCGTGACCAGGATCGGGATGACCACGAAGTTGACCGCGATCTTCGCCCCGTAGTCGAGCAACGAGGCGGCGACGTTGAGCGAGGCCCGCTGCGTCAGGTTCGCGGCGGGGCGCGGCCGGGCCGGGGCGGCGGGGAGGGGGCGGGGGGGCGCCTCAGTCGCCATGGGCATCCCAGCGCAGCAGTGCACGCAGCCGGTCGACGGTGCGATCCACCCCCTCGCCGTCGCTCTGGAGCTCGACCACGCGCACGCCGTTCGCCGCCGTCAGCGCGGCGATCACCTCGCCAAACGCGCGCCGGTACGCCGTGGCGAAGCGACTGATCTCGGTGTCGCTCCCCGCCTTGACGCGATGCGACTGCTCGCGCGAGCGGATCCGGCCGGCCAGCACCGTGTCGGGCGCGTCGAGCAGCACCACGACGTCCACCGTCTCCGCCCACTCCCGGATGACCTCGCGCCGCCACCGCGCCATGGCGGCGCCTCCTCCGACGCTGGGATCGCCGAACAACTGGAGCCAGGCGAGCGCGAACACGGGGCCTTCGTCGAGCACGACGAACGGCGCCCGGCGCGCCTTCCGGCGCGTGAGCATGTGGTGCAGCGTGCGCAGCCGGATCATGTAGCGCATGTCGGCCCAGGGGAGCGCGCGGGTGTGCACGCACAGGCCCATGAGGGTGGGCAACGAGCGCACGGCGTTGTAGAGCCACCAGCCGCGGGGCAGCTTCCACACGCTGGCCCGCATTACCTCGGGCCGCCGGGCGAGCGCCTGGCTCAGGACGCTCTTGCCGGCGCCAGCCGCACCGACCAGCTCGGCAATCAAGGGGCGCTGCTCGACCGTTGTGGCCATGGGAGCGGGCCGCTCAGAGCGCCGACCAGATGAGGACCTTCAGGTCCTCGACGACTTGGGCGAGGGGCCGGCCGGCGTCGACGAAGCGCGCGCCGCTGCCGGACCAGTCCGCGGTGCGCACGATCCGGTTGCGCGTGCGCACGTACTCCGCGGGCTCGGTCGTCTTGCGCTGCACTGCGGCCTCCGGATCGATTTGCAGCACGATCAGCACGTCGGGAGCGAGGATGTGCTGGTAGTAGCGCCGCTCGGTGTCGAGCAGCCACCGCCCGATGACGGTCCGCTCCAGACGCGCGGCGAACGCGCCCAGTCGCGGGCCGGCCAGCTCCCAGTTCTGGGGAATGGGGTAGCGCTCGCACAGGGCGATGCCGCCCGCGAGGGCGAAGCGGCGCGCCTGGAGGTACAGGCGATAGCGGTCCCGCGCCGTGCACAGGTCCCGCAGGCAATAGAGGTAGCCTGGAAACTCCGCGCCGTCCTCGTGGCCCGGCTCCCTCAGGACCAGGCGGCGAACCTTGAGGAGCGCCCCCACCGCGAGGGTGAGCCACGACCGCGGCGGACGGCCGAGATGCGCGGTCATCACGGCGAGGTCGCCGCCGAGCCAGCGGGCCAGCTCCTGGACGCAGGTGGACTTCCCCGCGCCGTCGCCTCCGACCAGTGCGATCACCGTCCCGCCGTGCGCGAATCCCTTCTTTGCCATCCGTCCTCCCAGTCGGCCCTGCAGGGTGATCACCGATCGCACCAGGCGCCACAGCTTCAGCCGCAGGGGCGCCTGCTTGGCGTGCGCGCGCAGCCGGTCGTGCAAGTCCCGGCGCAGCGCGATGCGGCGCCAGCGCGAGTACCCGGGCCGCAACGAGGCGAGACACTCGTCCACGAAGGCCAGATCCACCGTCGGGAGGTGCTGCGCCATCACGTCGCCCAGGCGGTGTAGCTCCGCCTCCTTGAGCAGCGCATCGAGCTCGCCCTGGATGGCCTTGAGCCAGCCCGGCTCGCGCAGCAGGTCGCGCCAGCCGTAGCGCTGCACCATGCGGATCGCGAACACCAACAGCTCGAACTCCGGCGCGGGCGTGCGAAACACGTTGCGATGCGTCGCCGATTCGAGCAGCGGCCGCTCGAACGGCAGGCGGTAGATGGTGGTCCAGAACCCACCCGTCAGCAGCTGATAGTGCACGTGCACGTGGATGAGCCGCCCCGTGGCGGGGTCGAGCCCGAAACAGCTCTCCAGCCCCGCCACCCGCGCCTCGAGCGGCGGCGTGCAGCGGCGGAAGCCGAGCTCCTCGAGCACCGCGGTGAAGTGCGGCTCGGTAGAGCGCTCGACCAGCAGGTCGATGTCCCCCTCGCCCGACATCCAGCGGCGCTTTTTCCAGTTGCCCTTCCACTGGCAGCAGTACATCACCTGGCGCCGTTCGAGGGCCTCGCCCAGCGCGACGACGAGCGAGCGCGCCTGGCGCTCGCGCGGCCCGGTGGGGAGTTCAGGCGCCTGGGTTTCGAGCATGGTCGTCAGGTGAGGGGGACGGGCATTCGGCATCGGGGCGAGAACAGGCAGGAGCCGTGCCCCGGGTACCATGGGTAACCAGTTGCCATTACGTGCGTTGGCGTAGCGATTCCCGGTGGCGCCACGCGGCTGTAGCAACCGACTTACAGCAGCGTGGGCGCCCCGTGGCGCCTCAATGGCACGCGCCGGTTCCCGAATCGCCCGTCCCGCCGCCGGCCGGGATGAACTGCCAGGAGTAGGAGCCGTCGGCGAGGGTCAACTTCAGCACGCCGAACTCCTGGCTGATGTTCACGGCGCTGTTCGACGCGAAGAGTGTGTTGGGACTGTCGAGCCCCTCGCCTCCCGTGCCGACGATGAACTCGCGGATCCCGTTCACGGAATCGGCGACGCCCGCGGGCGTCTGGGGCTTGAACTGCTCGTAGTCGCGCATCTGCGCGTTGACGATCAGCTCGGCGTGCGCCGCGAACAGGTCGTCCCAGAACGGCTTCACCGTCCCGTTCGGCGAGACCGTGCTCGAGGTGGTCGAGTAGAACCGCGGGTGGTGCCAGATCGCCAGCACGCACTGCTGCGTCGTGGCGGCGAGGTCGTTCCGGAGCCAGATCTCCTGGCCTGAGTCCTTGGCCGTTGAGACGAAGGCATTGTTGCTGTTCAGCATGATGATGTGCCAGGCCGCGAGATCGAAGCTGTAGTAGCCCTTGGTCGTGTCGCCCGCGACGGGCCCATAGTAGTGGAAGTAGCCGGTCGCCGTCGCGCTCGAGTCGTAGTCGTGTTTCCCCGGCACGGGGTAGGTGCGAGTTTTGTGTCGACCCCAGGTCGGGCCGTAGCAGGTCTGGTAGTCGGTCAGCGATCCCTCGAATTCGCCGCTGCCGGCGGCGAATACGGTGCCCGCGATCGTGTCGAGGACCGCGGCCGTGGCGTCGTCGCCGGTGCGGCCGCAGCGCGAGATGTTGCCGGCGCCCACGAGCGTGACCAGTTGATGCGCCGCGTTCACCGTGAGCGTTCCGGAGCCCGTCGCGCCGAACTTGTCGGTAACGCTGACGCGCACGGCGTACGTCCCGCCCGACGCGTAGACGTGCGAGGGGGCGATCGGCGTCGACGGCGTAGCGCTACCGGTGGTCTGCGCCGAGCCGTCGGCCCAGTCCACCGCGTAGGACCAGGGGCTGTCGTTCGCGCCGTCCGTGAAGCTCGCGTTGAGCGTCACCGGGCTGCCCGCGGCGACGACCTGATTGGGGCCCGCGTTCACCACGGGCGATAGGTTCGCAATCGTCGCCGTGGTGGTCGCCGAGCTGGACGCCCCGTGCGTGTCGGTGACAGTGAGCGTGACGGTGTAGCTGCCCGCGCCGACGTACGTGTGACTGGGCGCGACTCCGGTGGCGCTGCTGCCGTCGCCG